>Ga0116157_10000029_pt1 | contig 161573 bp, 149 predicted proteins | sample AD_UKC048_MetaG_FD_89882 | JGI IMG/M metagenome (GOLD analysis project Ga0116157, IMG submission 89882) | Active sludge microbial communities of municipal wastewater-treating anaerobic digesters from USA - AD_UKC048_MetaG | ecosystem: Engineered > Bioreactor > Anaerobic > Digestate | place... | reverse complement strand
CTTGTTCCCGTTGACAGGGTAAAAAAAAGAGGGCTTTGTTTTTGAAGTTAAAAAATGAATACAGATTATCAATAAGTTAAATATACAATATGCCGATTTAAGATTTTAGTCGGTTAACAATGTAATTTTATAATGTAATATCGATTGTGTTTAAAATTTAAGAATATGCTACGTCCGCTTAGTTCAACTATTGACACATTAGAGACTGAATATTTCTCTATAATGAATGATTTTACTTTTAAGAAAATTGCAGGTTTAGAATTAGCATTCAAATTTGAACCAAAACCTTTGTTTGCAGTCAAAAAAGAAAATAAAGGTTCTACGAAATCATTATTTAACGAACAATATTTTGCTCATTCAAACTATTTATTTTTTGACGAGAAATTTAAACCGTTCAAATACAGTAAGAATAATTGGGAGTTAATTAACATCAATGAACCTGAAACAAGAAACAGGTTGGTTTTCTATGAGATTTCTGACCCCAAAGGAGAAGTAAAAGAAATATCAAATTTAAGTCTAAATTCAGAAAATTGGTCAGAGTATTTCCAAATACAAGGTATTTGCAATTTAATGAAACTTATTGAAGAGTTATCAAAATATTCCGATTGGTCTTATTTTGAACTGATAAAAAGGAATTTGTTGCTAAAGCGGGAGAATTGTAAATTACTTTCAGTTATAAATGAACTTGAAAAGAAAATGAATAAAATTTAGGAGAGAAAAACTACACACAATTCATTTTTTAGATTGTTTATCAATTTAAAAAACAAACATGTTTACAGTAGAACAAATAGAATTGGCTCACAGCAAGGTAAAAACTGGAGCTGACTTTCCTAAGTACATCAAGGAAATTAAACAATTAGGTGTAATTGGATTTGAGACTTGGGTTATTGACAGCCATACCGAGTACTTTGGTGAAAATAGCTATAAAACAAAGTCTCAACCTCAGTATGCCAACCTCGAAATTGCTAGTAGTAGCAATAACGAAAAGTTCATCCATTATCTGAAAATTCACCAAAAGGGAGAAACCGACTACTATACATTCTGTAAGCATTGCGCCGAAACAGGAATTGAAAAATGGTTTGTTAGCCTAGTAGAAATGACCTGCACTTACTACAATAAGGCAGGAAGTGAAATTTTAGTAGAACAAATACCTCAATAAAGAGGTAATTTAAAACAGCTGGATAGATGAAACTAGAAACAAACCGATTAATAATTAGGCCTATAACCATTGATGATAGGAATGAGATATTTAACTATCGTCGCGATAAAGAGACAAACAAATACCAAGGATGGATTCCAGAGAATTTAGAAGATGTAGAGGTGTTTATCAGAAAAACCTCAGCCCAGATTAATGAGCCAAACACATGGTTTCAGGTAGTTATTATTGACAAAGAAACACAAAGAATAGTTGGCGATATTGGAATTCACTTCATTGATACCGATAATAAACAAGTGGAAATTGGATGTACGCTAAATAAAGATTTTCAGAATAAAGGCTTTGCAACAGAATCTTTAATAAAAGTGATTGACTATTTATTTAACGATTTGAATAAGCACCGAATAATTGCATCGATTGACCCTAATAATACAAACTCAATACGACTTGTGGAAAGGATAGGTTTTAGAAAAGAGGCTCACTTTGTTGAGAGTTTATTGATAAACGGGAAATGGGTTGACGACTTTATTTATGCTTTAATTGAAAAAGATTGGCTCAAGAAAAATAGCTATAAGTAAAAACTTTAGTTTGCGCTGTTACCATGCGAACCGACTGTAGGGAGTTTAACGAAGTTAACACACTCGCGTGGTAGTGAAGCCGAGTTAGACGTTGGGATAACTACATGCCAGGATTAGTGAGGCAGGAAGGGCGCCACTCGTTGAGGATATTTTTATATTCATTGAAAATTAATAGGTAAAAGTAAAAGTTAAATAAATGATTGAGATTGTTGATTTAAGCCAAGATATATATCAAGGAATGCCTGTATTTAAGGATCTTCCGCAGGTTAAAATTGAAATTCATAATTCTCACGAAGAATGGGAAGGGGTTAAAAACCTTGAAACAAGAACGCCTGCTGTTCATAAATTAGAACTTAGTGAGCATACTGGTACTCACGTTGATGCAATAAATCATATGGCAAAACAATACAAAGGGCAATCCATTGACAAAATGCCTTTATCGATGTTCTATACAGAGGGCATTTGTTTAGACTTCTCTCATAAAAAACTTAAAGAATTAATAGAGCCTAACGAAATAGAAGAAGCCTGTGAGAATAATGGTTTAGAGATAAAAAAAGGCGACACTGTCCTAATTTACACTGACCATTTCAGAAAGCATTATAACACAACTGATTGGGAAAGTGGGCCAGGGATCTCTGCTCAAGCAGCCCGGTGGTTTGGACAGAAAAATATATCGGCATTTGGAGTTGAAACAATGTCGCCAGGCGTTCGTAAAGTATCAAATAAAGAAGTACATCATATTTGTGGTGAACTTGGATTTACCCATTATGAAAACTTGATAAACCTTCATTTGTTGATAGGTAGAGGACGGTTCAGGTTTATTGGTTTTCCATTGAAAATTAGAGGAGGAACCGGATCGCCTGTAAGAGCCGTTGCAATATTTGAAATGTAAATTAATTACAGATATGTCTATAACCAGAGAGTTTGAATTAGTGGGAATGCAAAAAGTTAGCGAAGCGGTTGCATACACCTTAAAAGAAATGATAAAATACGCTCAACCAGGTATGACAACCAAGGAGCTTGACAATTATGGTGCAAAGATTCTATCAGACTTTGGGGCAAACTCAGCACCTTACAGAACTTACGGTTTTCCGGGGTGGACTTGCATTAGTTTGAATAACGAATTTTGTCATGGAATTCCCTCCGAAAAGAGAATTTTAAAAGAAGGAGATTTAATCAATATAGATGTTTCTGCCGAGTTGAATGGCTTTTGGTCAGACAACGGTTGCTCGTTTGTTCTTGGTAAAGATATCAATCAATATCAAATACTTGTTGATGCCTCCAAATACATTCTAAAAAAAGCAATTGATAATATTAGAGGAGGTGTACGGATTTCAGATATAGGATATCTGATTGAAAGTGAGGCAAAAAAAAGAGGGTTCAAAGTGATAAAAAACCTTGGTGGACATGGAGTTGGCCGAAGTTTGCATGAACAACCCGATGAAATACTCAATTATAAAAATGGTCATGATAAGAGAAGGTTTATGAAAAACTCTGTGGTAGCAATTGAAACATTCATTTCTACAACCTCTAATTATGCCGAAACATTGAATGATGGATGGACAATGGTGGGAAATAACGGCGGATATATGGCACAACACGAACATACTATTGTTGTTACTGACAGCAAACCAATTGTTTTGACCGAAATAAACGGAATATGGAACTAAAGTTAAAACATACATAAAAGTTAATATTTAAAAATTTAGGTGATTAATGAAACTGACTACATTAAGAATTGATAAAGTAATAGATAATGAAAGTGTTGTCATATTTCCTGTATTGTTACAAAATGAAAATAGCAGTTATCTTGTAGATTGCGGATACGAGGAAACCTTCGATGAATTATGTCTCCAATTAAAACGTAATGGTTTGGAGATAAAAGATTTGACAGGAGTAATTATTACTCATGATGATTACGACCACTTGGAGGGATTAAGATTATTGAAACAAAAAAATAGTAATCTGAAAGTAAATTGCGGAATTTTTGAGAAAGATGCTATCTCAGGAATAGTTAAATCAGAAAGACTTATACAAGCTGAAGAATTATTCCACTCTACTCCCGATGAGTATAAAACTTGGTCGCTAAATTTCATCAACAAGCTTAAACGGGTTCCAAAATTCGATGTTGACAGAACTCTAGCAGACAATGAGTACTTTGAAAGCAATATTATTGTTAAACACACTCCAGGCCATACACAAGGTCATATATCCCTATTTTATACTCAAGAAAAAACATTAATAGCTGGAGACGCTATAGTTATTGAAAATGGAAAACTAAATATTGCCAATCCTCAGTTTACATTGAATATGGCATTAGCATTGAAATCTGTAGAAAAGATTAAAAATTTAAAACCTAAAAAAATAATTTGTTATCATGGAGGTATAATTGAACAAAATATTGATAAGGAATTGGATGAATTGATTGAAAAGTATAGAACATATGCACAACCATTGGTTTAGGAAGTAGGACAATAAGACCTAGTCTTCTTATTGGGCTGGGTTTGTATAAGTTAATAAACGACACGTTTGCGCGCGACTTATTGTCGCGTGCGCCATTTATAGCGCAATAGGAGAATATAGGCTGTTTAGTGTAATTAATATTTAAGCAAGGCAACTTATGGGAGATATTCGATAACAAACGGATATCTAAATTCTTCTTAGGAAGAAGTTTCGGTTTTCCGCAAAACCAATTTAATCTTTTCACGACAGTTGAACATAATTAATTTTTATTCTGAAATTTATTGTCTGTCAATTTTTTGCTACATTCGATTTTAAATATTAATGTTTATTTACTTCAAAACATAGGAAATAATGAAGAGTATATCAGTTTTTTTAATAATTCTTGCAATTGGATTCAGTTGTATGGCCGTTACCGAAGGAACAGATTGGGACTATTATGCCTTAAAGGGTAAAGTTAAGTCTATTAAACAAACCAACTACGTTGCCACTGTAAATAATGGGGAAATTCAAAGAGGCGAAAAAGGGGACTATTTATATATCATCTTCGATAGTAAAGGGAATATATTAGAGTTTAGCAATAGCCATCCCGATGGTAGCTTTGTCGAAAAAAACACTAGAAAATATGATGGTAGTGGAAATATTGTTGAATTTAATAGCTATAGTCCCGATGGTAGTTTTGCAAGCAAAACAAAATATAAGTATAACAATAAAGGCAAACTGATAGAGCAAAACAAATACCATTTCAATGGAGCGCTTACAAATAGATATATTATCAAATACGACAACAAGGGGAATCCAATTGAACTTGAGACCTATAATTCTGCTGATAGAGCCGCTATAGAAGCGTTGGCCAACGCAATTTCAAAAGATGAGGCTAAATCGGATAATACTAAATCAGATGAACCCGCCCTCGATCTTATATCTAAAACAACTAATAAGTATGATGATAAGGGCAATAAAATTGAAGTAGTTGCTATAGATAATGGTTTGTTTACCGATAAAAGTAAAAAGTTTGTAAAATATACCCGTGTATTTGATAGCAAGGGAAGGGTAGTTGAGTTAATCAACTATGAAACATCGGATAGTATCAGAAACAAGTTCACTTTTAAGTACGATGAAAAAAGCAATCTATCCGAGAAACTTATGTATAGTCCAGATGGAACTTTGAACGCAAGGTACACATATAAATACGATATCAATGGGAATTTAATTGAAGATGACATCTTATTGATGCCAGAAAGCAAAAGTTTCAAAAGGAATACCTATAAGTATGATGATAGAAAGAGTTTAACAGAAAAGAAATTTTTTGACGTGGGTGAACTGGATTATACTTTATCCTATCAGTATGAGTACGATAGTAATGGTAATTGGATTAAAGTAACCTACTCTGAAAATGGGACTCCCAGAATAATAATTAGTAGAGTTATTGAATATTTTTAAACAGAGATATTTATAACATAATTGCTATTTGCTTTAGTTCGCGCGCGGCTTATTGTCGCGTGCGTCATTTATAAAGCCAGGTTATTCAATGCTAGTAATATTTCAGGTGCAGCACTCACCTGGATATGAACGATAAGAATGGGACAAATAATTTAAACATCAAAACTTAAGGGAATAATTTCATCAATTTGTACTGCTATTAAACAGATAGACTTTTCCACTTATATGAATTAACTTTGTGGCAGTTTAGAGATGAAAAATATGAATAAGTTATCGGTTAACGTTCAGTCGGAAATAGGTGAGTTGGAAGGCGTAATCCTCCATACACCTGGTGCGGAGGTGGAGAATATGACTCCAGAGAATGCGCAACGTGCGCTTTATAGCGATATCCTCAACCTAAATGTGGCTCGCAAGGAGTACGCTCAGCTTAGCGGGGTTTTATCCAAAGTTACCCGCACGTTTGAGGTGATGGATTTGCTTGAGATGGTTCTTAATAACGGCAAAGCCAAGGATGAGTTAATTTACAAGATTTGCAGGCACGAGAATGCCCTTTCGCTTGTTGATGATTTAATGGATTGTAAGAACAAGGAGTTGGCTCGCCTACTAATTGAGGGTGTGCCATTAGTTAAAAATAATCTAACCAACTTTCTAAGTCACGAGAGGTTTTCGTTAAAACCATTATATAACTTCTACTTTACCCGCGATGCATCAATCTCCATTGGCGAGGATGTTCTAATCTCTAAAATGGCCAATGCTGTGCGCGATAGGGAAAGTATTATTATGGAGGCAATATTCTCCAAATCTGGGATGTTTAATACCCAAACCATCAACCCCAATGCTTTTAATTTGGTTGATAATGTTTATATGGAGGGTGGCGATATTCTGGTTGCAAGGGAGGATATTCTTTTGATTGGTAATGGAGTTAGAACAAATACTCACGCTATCGATTTTATTATTAATAGATTTTTAGCCCGAAACGATAAGCAGCGTCGTTACATTCTTGTGCAGGAGCTGCCAAGCAAGCCCGAGTCGTTCATTCACCTCGATATGGTTTTTACCCTACTCGATATGGATAAATGTATGATATACGATCCAATTATACTTCAGCCAAACCGTTACCAAACCGTTCAGATTACCATTGAAAAGGGTAAGGTTTTGGAGATTAAAACGGTGGATAATCTGCTTGTTGCTCTTAAGAAATTGGGAATGGACTTACAGCCAATAATGTGTGGCGGAACTAAGGATACATGGACTCAGGAGCGTGAACAGTGGCACAGCGGTGCAAACTTTGTGGCTGTTGGCCCAGGCAAAGTAATTGGCTACGCCCGTAACGCGAACACAATGAACGAGATGAATAAACACGGATTCGAAATTATCCGTGCAAAGGATGTTATGGCCGATAAGGTTGATTTGAACAGCTACTCAAAGTACGTTGTGACGATTGATGGTAGTGAGTTGCCACGAGGTGGTGGCGGTGCCCGCTGTATGACAATGCCAGTAAGGCGTAAGGCTATAAAGTGGTAATATCGAACATTATTTCAACCTAGATGTTTATAGTGAAAACATTTAAATATCTAGAAATGAAAAAGAACGTAGGAACAACCGATAAGGTAATTAGAATTGTTATCGGTGTTGGAATTGCAGCAGCAGGTATTTACTATCAAAGTTGGTGGGGATTATTAGCCATAGTGCCATTTGCCACAGCATTTATGAGTTTCTGTGGACTGTACACAATACTTGGAATAAATACTTGCCCAGTTAAGAAATAAAGAAAAACCGAAGCAAACGCTTCGGTTTCTTATTTCCAATATACATTGAACACTAATTAACCATTTGCTTTACCAGGCCAGCAGCCTCCTGTAATGTAATAGCGCTGTATACTTTTAAGCCCGACTCATCAATAATTTGTTTGCCTTCAAGGGCATTTGTTCCCTGTAGCCTTACAATTACAGGAACAGGAATATTTCCAATTTCCTTGTAGGCATCCACAACACCCTGCGCAACCCTGTCGCAACGCACAATACCGCCGAATATGTTGATAAGGATTGCTTTTACGTTGGGGTCTTTAAGGATAATCCTAAAACCTGCTGCAACAGTTTTTGCATTGGCTCCACCACCAACATCAAGGAAGTTTGCAGGGTCGCCACCCGATAGTTTAATGATATCCATGGTTGCCATTGCCAAACCTGCACCGTTAACCATACAGCCCACATTACCATCGAGTTTAACGAAGTTAAGGTTGTTTTCTCCGGCTTCAACCTCTGCAGGGTCTTCCTCATGAATATCTCTTAGCTCTGCTAATTCTGGATGACGGAATAGTGCATTCTCGTCAACTGCACATTTTGCATCAACAGCAAAAATATCATCCTCCGATGTTTTCAGAACAGGGTTAACCTCAAGTAGCGATAGGTCGTTTTTAACGTAAGCATCGTAAATTGACATTACAAACTTCACCATTTGAGAGTACGCTTTGCCAGTTAAGCCTAGGTTTGTGGCAACCTTGCGTGCTTGGTATGCTTGTATTCCAATTGGATTTATCTCTTCCTTAAAAAGAAGGTGTGGGGTTTCGGCCGCAACGGCTTCAATATCCATTCCGCCTTGTGGGGAGTAAACAATAATATTCCGACCTGCTGCTCTGTTGAGCAGAATGCTGATGTAGAACTCCTTAATTTCCGAGGGGCCAGGGTAGTATACTCCTTGCTGAACAAGAACTTTACGGACTAATTTGCCGCTAGGCCCAGTTTGAGGGGTAACCAAGGTCATTCCGATGATGTTTTTGGAATGCATCTCAACATCTTCAATGGTATGAGCAATTTTCACTCCGCCACCTTTACCTCTACCACCTGCATGTATTTGTGCTTTAATAGCCACTGAGTCTGCGCCTGTGGTTGCCATTATAAGCCTTGCTGCTTTTACGGCTTCCTCTGGAGTGTATGCTACAATTCCAGTAGGAATTGGCACGCCTGATTTTTTTAAAATCTCTTTTGATTGATGCTCATGCAGATTCATAGAAATTATCTTTTCGGGTTTCGACTTCTAAAAATACAAAAAATGATTGAGTACCTTTGCACCCAAATTTACTCTTTATGATTAAAAATAGAAAATTAGCTAACGACGAGTTAAGCCGTAAAAGTGTTGATGAATATAAGTCAATTGGCAAACTTCCAATTGTGGTGGTTCTCGATAATGTTAGGAGTTTGAATAATGTGGGCTCGGTTTTTAGAACTTCCGATGCTTTATTGGTGGAAAAAATTATGCTTTGCGGTATTACTGGAACGCCCCCCGATAAGGAAATCCACAGAACAGCCTTGGGAGCAGAGAACACAGTAAGTTGGGAATATTTTGATAAAACTATTGCAGCTTTAGAGATGCTTAAAGCTCAGGGTTATAAAATTATATCGATTGAGCAAGCGGAGAATAGTTATAACCTAATATCTTATCAACCTGAGTTAGGAGCAAAGTATGCGTTGATATTTGGAAATGAGCTCAGAGGAGTGGAGCAGGAGGTTGTCGATTTTTCCGATGAGTGTATTGAAATTCCCCAGTTTGGCACAAAGCACTCCTTTAATATATCGGTATCGGCTGGAATTGTGCTTTGGGATTTCTTTTCGAAGTTAAATCGTTAGCACTTGATTATAAAAGAGAAAAGACCTGCCAAATGGCAGGTCTTTCTTTATAGTTTGTTTCAGTCTACTAGAAAATAGCCTTGAAAGCTTCGTTTTGGAAGAAGTTGCGGAATTCAACATCATCTTTAGCGCGAGTTTTAAGGTTCGCGTCTTTTCCAATAGCTGTACGTAAGTTGTCAAGTACAGTAGCTTCTTCTGACATACGTGCACCAACAATTGCGCGACCATAGTAACCTTTTGCGGTTTCAACTTTTGCAAATGTGTTCTTAGCAGCATCAACTTTACCGTTAAGTAATAATGCTAATCCTTGGTTGAAAGAATCGGTACCTGCAAAGTACTCAGCAGCAGCAGGGTATTGGTTCTTTAGGATAGCGATAATACCTAGGTTGTATTTAACCTCGTTACCAGCATCAGCAGCTTCAGTGAAAAGTTTCTCAGCTTCATCATAGTTACCTTCCATTAATGCTACACAACCACGGTTGTTAGTAACAGCAGGAATTTTCTGATCAGCAGGAATCTTATCAAGAGCAGCTTTTGCAGCAGCAGCGTCTTTGTTCATTAAATGTAAGTAAGCAGCATTGTTGTAACCACGTGGGCAGCTGAATTTCTCACCAGCCTTCATGTAAACTTCAATTTTCTTATTTACGTCAGAAACTAAAGTAGCAGCGTAAAGCATTTCTTCAACGTTTAGGCTATCGTATGCATTGTTTTCAACCATGTATTTCAAAGTATCATCTGACAAACCAATGTTATCAACGCTAGCAATCATCTTAGATCTACGTAATTCTGGTAGAATCTTCTCAGCAAGTACTTTGTAAACTTTAGATAGGTTTTTGATCTCTTTTTCACGAACTTCAGGATCAGAGTACATTGAAAGTACACGGATGATAAGTTCTTTATCTTCTACGTCAGACGCTTGAACTGCTTTTTGGAAACCATCCCAGTCCTCAGTTGTAGTTTCAACAGTAGCTGCAGTCTTGTTTTCTACTTTAGCTTTCTTGAAAACATCAGCAAGATATTTATCTGTATTCTTACCACGCTCTTGAGATAGTTTTTCGTTTAGTTTTTCAGGGCCATCTGGAGAAGCATAAGCAGAAACTTTGATTTCTTTTACTTGTTTGTTTTTAGCTTGAGAAGCAGCAAGTAGGAAATCGTTTAACACTTTAAGTTCTTCCTTAGTAAGTTCAGATTTACGAATGTCTGATTTTTGCATTACAAAGTTGATTTGAGCTTCTTTTTGTTCTGGAGTAACGCGAACAAATTTGTCCTTAATCATGATAGGTTTTGGATCGATATCAACCAACTTATAAGTTGCTAATGTTCCAATACCAATTTTTTGTGGAGCTTCGAAAGGAACTTTTTTGTCTTTGTAAAGGATTACAAAACGAAGTTCGATATCGCAACGGAACATTTCGTCTTTATAATCAAACTCTACATCGTGTTTCCATGATCCACCAGCTTCGTAGTTAATCACCTGATTGTTAGCTTGAACATCTTCACCTTGTAATACTTTTACAGGCAAAGTTAGTTCGCCACCGTTATAAACAATAACAGGAGTAATTTCAACAGTAGCTTTCTTGTTAAAATACTTCGCAGGAATAGTACCTTCTATGGTTGCTTTTACCTTATTGCCGTGAACTTCCATAGGGTTTGGGGTTACCTTTAGAGTAAATCCGGCAGGTAGTTCCTTCATCTTTTCTACACCACCACAAGCGCTTAGTATAACTGCAGCTAGAGCGATGATTGCAAATTTTAAACCTTTCATTTTCATATCAAATTGGTTAGTTGTTTAGTATTCAGTATAAATAATGACTGCAAACTTAATATTCTTTTCTAAATATTGAAAAGAAACATCAGCTAATATAAGAATTTTATACTAAAATGTAACACGATTAACACCTTTATTATAGCTTTTGTCAAAAATAACCTCTTTGATTTTGAGATAATCCTCAGCATTTGCAACAAAATCTAAGTTACTGGTGTCAATCACTAGGAAGGTATAATCGGGATGTTGTTTGAAGAAATCGAAATATCCCTGAGTTAAGTTGTTCAAATAATCTGCAGTAATTGTTTGCTCGTAATCTCTTCCTCTTTTTTTTATATTTTGAAGCAGTTTGTCTGTTTGAAGGTGAAGGTAAACGTATAGATTAGGCTTTGGAAGAGTGTTGTAAATTATTGAAAAGATTTGTTTGTAGAGTTGAAGTTCATCGCCGGTAAGTGTGTTTTGAGCAAAAATTAATGATTTCATAAAGAAATAGTCTGCGATGGTAAGGTTTTGGAATAGAGAACCTGTTCTTAAATCAACATTTAGTTGCTTATAGCGTTCGGCAAGAAACGATAGTTCTAACGGAAAACTATACCTTTCGGGGTTTTGATAGAATTGGGGTAAAAAAGGATTGTCGGCAAACTGCTCTAGTATTAGTTTTGCATTCAAGTCTTGAGCAAGCATTGTAGCCAGGGTTGTTTTTCCTGCACCTATATTTCCCTCAATTACAAGATATTGCATTTTGCTGTTTTATCTGTTTGAAATGCTAAGTTAAAATTTTCGATTGTTGAATTTACTGTTGTTAATAAAAAAAGGCTGAGATTATACTCAGCCCTTTAGAAATGAATTATTGTTTTTATTACTTTATATCAATTCCCATATTGAAGAACGTGAATGAGTAAATATCGGTATACTCCTCAATCATTAACGAAGTGGGCGTTCCCGCTCCATGTCCTGCTCGGGTTTGAATTCTTATAATGGCAGGGTTCTTTGCTCTTCTGTTTTTTTCTTGCATTGTAGCAATATACTTGAATGAATGGGCTGGCACTACTCTATCGTCATGATCAGCGGTAGTTACTAAAATCGCAGGATACTTAACCCCAGACTGAATGGTATGTAGGGGTGAATATCTTTGTAGATTCAAGAATTGAATTGAGTCCTCGCTGGAACCATAGTCGTTAACCCAAGCCCAACCAATAGTGAATTTGTGGAAACGAAGCATATCCATAACTCCAACTTGAGGTATTGCCACTTTGAATAGGTCAGGACGCTGGTTGGTTACTGCACCAACTAATAAACCACCATTGGAGCCACCTTGAATTGCCAATTTTTTAGGGGACGTGTATCTTTCCTTAATGAGATATTCTGCCGCAGCAATAAAATCATCAAACACATTTTGTTTGTTGAGTTTAGTTCCTGCTCTATACCAATTCTCACCATATTCACCACCTCCACGAAGGTTTGCCATTGCATATACTCCGCCATTTTCCAACCAAAGCAAGCGAGATGTGCTAAAGTATGGCATCAAACTAACATTAAATCCGCCGTAACCGTAAAGCAATGTAGGATTATCACCATTTAATTCCAATCCTTTTTTATGAACAATAAACATTGGAACCTGAGTGCCATCCTTGCTGGTGTAGAAAATCTGTTTGGTTTCGTAATTACTAAAGTCAAAGTTTATTTCAGGTTTGAAAAATTCTGAGGAATGGTTTGTTTCGATATTATACTTATAAACCACAGATGGTACAGTAAATGATGAGAAGTTGTAGAATGCAACAGTATCATTTATGGAACCGCTGATTCCTCCCATTGTTCCTAGGGTTGGGAATTCGATATCAGATACTTTTTCTCCTTCCAAAGTGTAAACTTCAACTTTACTTTTGGCATCAACAATATAGTTTGCAACAACCTTTCCACCAATTAGTGCGCAACTGCTTAGTACATCCTTACGTTCGGGCAGTAGGTCTCTCCAATTTCCCACCTCTAGGGTGTTAATATTGATTTTTATTAATTTGTATTTTGGAGCTTTGTAGTTTGTTAGTACAATCAGATGATCGTCAATATGGTCAAGAACGCTGTATTCAAATTCGAACCCAGTTGTTAATTGTGAAAAATCATTTCTTTTGTCAGAAAGATTACGGATGTAAATAGAATTCCCATAAGTAGATTCTGTTTCATAGATAATGAGGTATTTCTCATCATCAGTTGTTTGAGCCGAATAATTCCTTAAAGGAAATTGCTTGTTGGAGAATATTAATTCGTCATTATCAGGATTTTCGCCAATTTTATGATAGTATACCTTGTGATTCTGGTTGATATTTGATAATTCAGAGCCTTCTTTTTGTGCATCGTAGCGACTATAGAAGAATCCGTTTTTGTACCATGCAATTGATGAGAACTTAACCCACTTAATTTCATCGGCTAATTTTTGCCCAGAAACAAGATCAAGTACACTAATTTTTTGCCAGTCGGAGCCGCCGTCGTTGGTTGAGTAGGCCAAATATTTACCATCGCGCGAAGGAACTACCGTTGATAATGCTACTGTACCATCCTCGCTAAAGGTGTTTGGGTCAAGTAGAACTTTTGGTTCAGAGGTAAGCGATTCCATAGTGTAAAGCACACTTTGGTTTTGCAAACCATCTTTTTTGAAGAAATAGTAACGACCACCCTCTTTAAATGGAGTACCCATTGAGGTGTAATTCCATATCTCAGTTAATCTATCCTTGATTTTTGAGCGAAAAGGAATTTGGTTAAGGTAATTAAATGTTACCTCGTTTTGAGCTTTTACCCATTCCGTAACCTCGGGCGATTTATCATCCTCAAGCCAGCGGTATGGGTCGGCAACTTGAGTTCCAAAATAATTATCAACAACATCTCCCTTTTTGGCTTCAGGGTATTTTACCCTATTGCTGTTGCATGCAATAAACAACATTGGAATAAAGGCTATTAGGACTACAGTGATCTTTTTCATTGTATGTTATTTAACTTTAAATTCAGTCTAACTACAAAAATACATAAATTTATTAAAACCGATTTGTTTTGTCAATATTTTTGAATTAGTTACCGAAAACAAAGAAGGGAACTCAAAGTTCCCTTCTTATTAGCTATTCATTTTTTTTGATTTCAGGCTTTTCTGGTTTCTCCAGTAAAACCTTTCTGGAAAGTTTTAGTTTGCCTGTTTTCTTATCAATCTCAATAAGTTTCACATCAATCATATCGCCTTCCTTGAGCACGTCTTCAACTTTTTCAACACGCCTCCACTCGATTTCGGAGATATGTAAAAGACCATCCTTGTTAGGCATAATCTCCACAAATGCACCGAAAGGCATTATTGACTTAACTTTACCGTGATAGATTTCTCCAACCTCAGGAACAGCAACAATTCCTTTAATCCATCGAACTGCAGCAGAAATACTATCGGCTGTATCTGCAAACACGCTTACAACACCTTGGTTGTTAACCTCCTCGATGGTGATTGTGGTTGATGTTTCACGCTGAATCTCCTGAATTACTTTACCACCGGGGCCAATAACAGCACCAATTGAATCGCGTGGTATGGTTAATTGCTCAATACGTGGAGCGTGAGGTTTAAATTCGGCACGTGGTTCTGGAATGGTTTCCAAAATTTTTCCTAGAATGTGCATTCTCCCCTCGTGAGCTTGGTGTAATGCTTTTGCAAGAACTTCGTACGATAACCCTTCAACCTTAATATCCATCTGGGTTGCAGTAATACCATCTTTGGTTCCGGTAACTTTAAAGTCCATATCGCCTAAATGATCCTCGTCGCCTAAGATATCTGATAGTACGGCGAAACGGTTACTTCCTTTTTCGGTGATTAGCCCCATGGCAATACCCGATACAGGTTTCTTTATCTTAATACCAGCATCCATTAGCGCCAATGTACCAGCACAAACAGTTGCCATTGACGATGAACCGTTCGATTCAAGAATATCACTTACAACACGAATTGCGTAAGGATTCTCATCGGGATGAGGAATGATATTTTTCAACGCTCTGTGAGCAAGGTTTCCGTGACCAATCTCCCTGCGGCTAACGCCACGCGATGCTTTTGCTTCGCCAGTTGAGAATGGAGGGAAGTTGTAGTGTAGGGTGAATTTCTCGGCACCCTTCATCAATACCTCGTCAATAATCTTCTCGTCGAGTTTTGTTCCAATGGTTACAGTGGTTAACGATTGTGTTTCGCCACGGGTAAACACTGCTGAGCCGTGAGCCATTGGTAGGTAATCCACCTCGCACCAAATTGGGCGAATTTCGTGGGTTTTGCGACCATCAAGACGAACACCTTCGTTCAGAATCATGTTGCGCATAGCTTCCTTTTCAACAGCATGGTAGTAACGGTTTACTAGGAATCCTTTTGCATCGCGCTCTTCTTCAGGTAAAGTTTCGATAAACGATTTCTTTATTGCCTCAAAGGCTTCGGAACGTTCATGTTTAGGAAGAACCGATTTTGCGATAGCGTAAACTTTATCGTAGCAAAATTCGTGAACTTTAGCCTTTAAATCCTCATCGTTGGTTTCGTGGCAGTACTGACGTTTTACAACGCCAACCTCTTTTGCCAGTTCAATTTGAGCAAGGCATTGTGGTTTAATGGCATCGTGGGCAATTTTGATAGCCTCAAGCATATCGGCTTCGGATACCTCTTTAAGCTCGCCCTCAACCATAAGTATATTGTCGTAGGTAGCACCTACAATCATATCGATATCTGCTTCCTCAACTTCCTTGAAAGTTGGGTTAACTATGAATTTTCCGTTTACACGTGCAACGCGTACCTCCGAGATTGGACCGTGGAATGGTACATCGGAAACAGCAAGTGCTGCAGATGCTGCTAATCCAGCAAGAGCATCGGGCATAATGTCCTTCTCTGCAGAAATTAGGTTAACTGTAACAAATGTTTCGGCGTGGTAATCCTCTGGGAATAGGGGACGAAGCGCACGGTCGATTAAACGAGCAATCAGAATCTCATAATCGGAGGGTTTTGCTTCGCGTTTCATGAAACCTCCAGGGAAACGTCCGCTAGCAGCGAACTTCTCCTTGTACTCCACGCTAAGTGGCATAAAATCTACATCTTCTTTTGCTTCCTGAGCGCTTACAACTGTAGCGAGAAGCATGGTTTTACCCATTGTTAGTACAACCGAACCGTGGGCTTGCTTTGCAAGTTTACCAGTTTCAAGCGTGATGGTTCGTCCATCGCTCAGCTCGATTGTTTTTTTCACAACTTTAAGCATACTTTAATTTAATAGTAATTAAATTGATAAACATCTTCTCGGCAAGTTAGTTCAAAAAACAGAATTAGAGGACTTGCCGAGTTCCCTCTAATTCGTTGATTTTAAAAATATTTTACAAAAAAAGGCAATTAAATAATTGCCTTTTGAATTTTTTACTTTCTCAAGTTCAGTGCTTTTACCACTGCTCGATATCTCTCAATATCGTTGTCTTTTAAGTAATCAAGTAGTCTTCTCCGTTTACCTACCAACTTTAATAGAGAACGTTGAGTTCCATAGTCTTTTCTATGGGTTTTCAAGTGCTCAGTTAAGTGGTTGATACGGTAGGAGAATAACGCAATCTGGCTCTCAGGGGAACCAGTGTCGGTATTAGACTTCCCGTAATCTTTAAAAATCTCTTGCTTCTTTTCTGCCGTCAAATAATTCATAACACTGATAATTAGTGGGTAGATAAACTCTTAATTTGAGGTGCAAAGATAAAACCTTTTTTTAGAAATTATTCATTCAGCTAATCTTTTTTCGAACAAATAATTATCTCTATTTTATTTAATTGATTGCTGTACAGTGTTATAGCTTGTTAATTTGTTTTCAAATAAATTTTAAATACCACCTATATATTCATTTGCGATTTAACAATTTTTATCCCTTCAATAATTGGGGTGGGGGTATAGTTCAACTCCCTGCGTGCTTTTTCAATTATTAACGATGAATTTAGCGGACGTGGTGCAGGTTCCGATAGTTCTTTGGTTGTAACTCTCTGTAAAAGTGACTCATCTAGGTTGAACACCTTTGCTACTTGAGTGGCAAAATCAGCAACAGATGTCATATCGCCCCCCGAAATATTGTACAATCCCTCTTTTTTGTTGTCGACAATTGCTTCAATTCCTCTGGCTAAATCCTCAGCCAGGGTTGGCGTTCTAAATTGGTCGGTTGGAACTCTGTATTTCTGCTGCTTGCCTAGGTACTGAACTACACGGGTTAGTATGTTTGGGCGCGATAGCTTTTCGTCGTAACCGTAAACCAACGATGTGCGAACTACTGCGTGTGGGATACCCATGGTTTTTAGTAGATTCTCCGATTCCATTTTGGATTCGCCATAGTACGAGATTGGGTTAATAGCATCGTCCTCAGTGTAGTTTCCTTTTATTCCGTCAAAAATAAAATCTGTCGATAGAAAAACCAAATGAACGCCATAATCCCTACAGGCAGAGGCTATTCTTGAAGTAACCTCAATATTCATTTTCTTGCAAACGAAACGGTCAACCTCGCAGGCATCGGGGCTAGAGAGGGCAGCGCAATGAACAACCGCTTCCAACTTTAGCTGCTCCACCAAATTGTTGATATCGGCATTCTGAAGATTGGAGGTGAATGTTTGGGCACCATCGAGTTGCATTTTTTTAAGCGAGGTGGCGTAAACCTCGTGTTTTCCGCTAGCAACTAACTGCTTCACTAGTTTTTTACCTACAAGTCCGTTTGCTCCAGTTACAAGTATTCTCATTGGTTTCGAGGTTTCGGTTCAAATTTGGGGTCGACAAATATCCTATAAAGATATGTTGCTTTTTAATAATATTGATGAGCCTATATTACAAAATATGCATTTGCGAGTATCGCAGAAGTTAGTTTTCAGGTATAGCAATGCTTGTGAGTCGAAAGCGGATTGTGCTTCGAAGCCAATCCTTCTGAAACCATCTAAGGTGCTATTTTTCTCTGCTGGCAATTTCTCAAGCAGGCTCAATGCTTTTTCCTTTAGTTCTGGTTTACCTCTGCTTTCGCCATAGGCGAACATAAACGGAATAACCGAGTTCAGCACAATAGTCTCGATTGTTTGGCTTCCCAGTTGTTTGTTCTGTTTTGTTGATTTATTCCCAAAGGTATAGTGTGTTTCCCAGTACTCCGAAGTGTTTACAGTCAGCAATAAAACCATCGCAGCGTAACTTTCCACCTCTATTAACTTGGAAAAGAGCGACGACGATTTATGGATTAGCATAGCCAGTTGAGCAATTCTGATTGTTGGAAATGCTGCAGGTCGCATTCGCAGAAACTTCCATAGGCTACCATCGATGGGGGTTAGGTTGAATTTTTTCTGCAGATAGTTGTACTCGATTCTTAGTGATAGTTGGTATTCGTCCTCGGTTTCAGCATTATCAAGCAAGCCTGTCTGCCCAAAAAGAATAGCTTCCACTTGAAAAAGATTATCCTTTTGCTTTGCAAGAACCTTTAATGGGGTGTTTTTTGCGAGCATCTCTGCGGGCAGTGCGTTAACCTTAAGTCCAAAACATCGAACCACAGACCTATAAAATGCCTCCTCCCAGTTGCCGTTACAATCTTTTACGGATTGGTTAACCAGTTCGGTTTTGTGTTCCAAACGCTCCACCATCATTTTTTCAACCCACGACTTCACGGTAAATGGATTTACGCTTTGAATTCTATTTGCACACGGTATCCAATTGCCCGAGTTGGTTATGGCTATGAGTTCGGCTTCAATTTCCGACGGATATTTAATTTGTAGTGTAGGGATTGGGCTACCCAATGAAGTAACGGTTTGCTTATCGTTGTTAACAACCACGTGTAGAATCACATTGTCGTAGTTTTTGTCGGTTTGGTGGTTGTGGTTGAACCAATCCGATGAGTTAATGTGCATTTCTACATTTCCAGCCCAGAGGGTATTGCCAACCTTCACTTTTGCATTAAAGAAATCGGGGCCTGCATTGGAGTTATACTCTCCTGCATCGATAACCTCTATTGGTTCATTATTAGTGGTTTTTAAACCATTAAAAACGTACGGTTTGTACTTCCAGATAAAGTGTAAAATAGCCTCGTTCATTGTAAGTTGTTGATAAACAAACTTCAATTTACAAAAAATATTAATTGGGCAATAATTTGGAATAAGGAATTGAACGAATTGCTATTTTTGTTACAGCGGAAGCGATATGCTGATGCTTCTATGTTGGATTTCGGGGTGTAGCGCAGCCCGGTTAGCGCGCGTCGTTCGGGACGACGAGGCCGCGAGTTCGAATCTCGCCACCCCGACTTTTTAATTATTTAAAATATTTAAAATCAGATAGATATAAAATAATTAAACACCATTTAAACACTTTTTTACCAAAATCCTATCGATTTTGGACTTAACTTTAGACATAGAATTCTTCCTTCCCAATCTAATCAGAGATTTAATTTTTTCAAGGGAAAATATGATGAAACGATTTGTTTCATTTACACCCTATTTTCAGTACTCTACAACCGTATTCTTTTCAACCTACAAAACTTAAAATCAATAAAATCAATTATATACAATATAATCACATCTTATCTCTCTCGAAAGTCATCATTTTTTCGAACAACTTTATTCAATAATTTTCAAGTGTCAATTTTTCAAATATTTTGACAATTAACTTGTCGTGTTGGAAATATTTGACAGTAAATATTATTTCTGTCAAAAAATAGCTATATTTGACAAAAAGAAAAATAAATGTCAAACTCAATTACTCCATACGACAGAAATAAGCCATACAATAACCTTCCACTCCTACCCCCCGATGATGAAAAGGTTGAAACCATTGAAGTGCTAAAAGCACTAAATAGAGCAAATAAAGCACTTGCTGAGTTAAAGGGGTTGGCCAAAAAATTACCTAATCAGTCAATGCTTGTCAACACCATTGCTCTTAGAGAAGCAAAAGCTAGTACCGAAATTGAAAATATCTTCACAACTGACGATGAACTCTACAAGGCACTAACCATCAGTGAGTATGGTTTAAAAGGAAATGCAAAAGAGGTACTAAATTATAGGCAAGCACTATGGAAGGGATACAATGAGATTGTCAAAAATAAACACCTGAACATTGATGCTCTAATCGAAATCTACCAAGAAATCAAACAGGTTAATGATGGAATAAGACCTCCTCAAACGGAAACTGTTATCTTAAAAAGAGGCAGTGGCCTCCTTGCTGGAGAGGTTGTATACACCCCACCGAGAGGGACACAGATAATTGAGGATAAACTGAATAACCTGATAGACTATATTAATGATGATTCAAAATACCCTTACGACCCTCTCCTTAAAATTGCTATAGCACACTACCAGTTTGAGGCTATACACCCATTTAGGGATGGAAATGGTAGGGCTGGCAGGATTCTAAGTATTCTGATAATGATTCAGAAACAACTGTTAGATGTTCCTATCCTATATCTTAGCGCATACATAATAAGGGAAAAGGATGAATACTATGAGCTACTAAAGAATGTAACAACTATGAGAAGGTGGAATCCTTGGATTATTTATATGCTGAAAGCGATAGAGGAGACATCGAAGTACACTATTAGTAAAATTGAAGAAATCGACAGGTTGCATGCTAAGACAATAAAACTTGTTGCGGAAAGGCACCCTTCGATAAGGAAGGAGTTTGTTGAAAAACTCTTTGAACAACCCTATATAAGCCCTAAAAGATTACTAGACACTAACTTAAAAAGTCTTAATACTGCAAAGAAATACCTTTCCCAACTAGAACAGATGGGAATACTTGTTTCTGAAAAAATTGGTAAGGAGAAAGTTTATCTGAATATTGATTTGTACAATATACTTTCTGAATCCTAAAAACTAACATATTAGAACTATACGATAGGAGTTCTCAAACCACATATACATTTTAACGATAATCAACAATTTTATAGCGTTTAAACAAGAACTTCCAGCGTTAAATAAATTAATCCGAAAAACTAGTTCCGCTACACCTCATAAGCCTCTATAATTAGTAACATTGGTATATTATTTATCATTCAATTTATTTTGAGATGAGATTTACCGTATTCCAAATGTTCGTCTTATTTGGCTTAATTACTTTAACCAGTACTACATATAGCCAGAGCATTGCTCGCTCGAGCATTAATTGCTTTGGAAGCAGCAATATATCCGATGGCTTACTGCTAAGGCAGACAGGAGGACAACCATCCAACACTGAATCACTTATCAATGGCCAGAGGCTCAGGCAGGGATTTCAGCAACCTATAGTTTTTACCATTCAAACTGTCAGAAAGAATAGTATAACACTCAGCCTATTTCCGAATCCTGCAACAGTTGAAACAAAACTTACTCTCTCTGAAGATATTGGGGAATATCAGATAATCGTTTCGGACATAACAGGGAAAAGAATAACCGTAATAAAAACGAACAAAACAGAGAATAAGATTGACCTGTCTGAACTCCCTATCGGTATATGTATTATCTCCGTTGTTAAAGATGGCGAAGTGCTCTCAAATGTTAAACTAGTCGTTATTAATTAATTGCTTTATGAAAAGAATATTGATTTTGCTTTTTGCCGTTACAATGCACGTTCATCTGCTGGCACAGGATAAGGTAAACTTAAACTTTGCTCAGGTTTTTTCTGGTTTTAAGTTTAAGGATTCGGATGGCTTGAAAGATGAATCATTGAGCAAAGATATTAGGTACTCTTATGCCTTAAACTACGAGAAGGTACTAGGCATGGGAATATATATTAAACCAGAGATTGGTTACAAAAACTTTGGCGCAAAATCGGATTACGACAATATTGATATAGTTTGGAACTTTCACTACTTAGATTTAAACCTTGGTGGGGGCTACATCTTTAATCCATTCCGACTAAAACCTTACGGAGGTGTGGCTTTATACTACTCCTATATGTACAAAGGAGACCAAAAGGTGGGTGCTGCGGTGTACGATATTTTAGCCATGAAAACTATCTCTAAACACGACATAGGCTTTTGCTTGGACTTAGGGTTACGTTACGATTTTTCAGAAACATCAGGCGTGTTCATAGAGTTCAGAAATAGTTTCGGTCTGAAACAAATGGATAACAACCTTGAGGGCGGTTCAAGAGAACTATATAACAGAGCTCACTCTGTTCGATTTGGACTGTCGTTTAGCGTACTCAATGGAAAATAAGAACTAGGATTGGTAATAGAAATAATTTAACTATGAAATCGTATAAAACACTCATTATTGCTGCTTTATTGGTTGTTATTGGGAACAACGCTTTTTCTCAGATTAATGGCATCAACTATCAAGCTGTAGCCGTGGATGAGCAGGGAAAGGAAATTGCTGGAATGGATTTACGGGGCAATATAATTCACAACAAAGCCATAAACGTTAGGTTCTCCATACTCTTAGGAAGTCCGAGTGGAGAAATTCTTTACCAAGAGACTCACTCGACCAATACCGACCCACACGGTCTCTTTACATTGGTTATTGGTCAGGGTTCTACCACATCTCAGGGAACAGTGAATAGCATTGTAGATATTGATTGGAGCACCCAAAACCACTACCTAAAAGTTGAAATCGACTTTAAGCAGTCGGGAGGTTACAAGTTGATGGGCGTTCAACAACTCCTTGCCGTTCCCTACGCTTACTACGCTTTGAAGTCAGGAAATCTACCACAAGAGTTAACCTTAACGGGCAATGAACTGTCCATTAGCAACGGTAATACCATTACCCTACCTGTGAGTTCTTATACGGCAGGGGAAGGTATCAACATCACAGGGAATACAATAACTAATACAGCACCAAATCAGTTACAGGTTCTTTCAATATCCAACGATACAATATTTCTCACCAATGGAGGATTTGTAAAATTGCCACCTTTCGGTTCAAATATTTCCTACACTGATTTACTAAACACACCGACAAATTTGAGCCAATTCACCAATGATGTTGGGTTTATTGCTAATGAGTCAGACCCTAATTTTCAAGCATCTGTAGCCTTTGGTATATCATCGACCAATATAGCAAACTGGAATAGTTCTTTCAGTTGGGGCAACCATGCTGGATTGTACAGGCCTATATCTTACGTACCTGATTGGAGTGAGATTACAGGCAAGCCAACATTATTCGATGGAACTTGGACAAGTCTATCAGGAAAGCCTGCATTGGCTACAGTTGCAACTAGTGGTAGTTACAATGATTTACTAAATAAACCTACCTTATTCAGCGGGTCATATTCTGACTTAACCAATAAACCAGTATTGTTTGATGGAACGTGGAACTCGCTTAGCGGAAAACCAACCACTATCGCTGAGTATGGTATTACTGACGCTTTCAACGGTGATTACGATAACCTTTACAATAAACCATTACTATTTAGTGGGAGTTATACCGACTTATCAAACAAGCCATCACTGTTTAGCGGTAATTTTAGTGATTTAGCTGGCAAACCAACAACATTGTCAGGTTATGGAATTATAGATGCTATGAATACATCTCATTCTGCATATGGAATAACATCCGCAGATATTACCAATTGGACTATTGCATATAATTGGGGGAATCATGCAACTCAGGGTTATCTTAAATCATATACCGAAACCGACCCTGATTTTAGAGCATGGAATAAAAGTTCTGGAATTAGCATAACCGCATCTCAGGTTAGCGATTTTGAGACAAAAGTAACTAACAATGCAACAGTGCTTGCAAATACAGCTAAGAATAGTTACCCTACTGCTGATGCAACAAAATTAGCGGGGATAGAAACAGGCGCAGAAGTAAATGTCAACGCAGACTGGAATGCTACAAGCGGTGATGCTCAAATATTAAATAAACCTACTCTTTCCACAGTTGCAACTAGCGGGAACTATGATGATTTGACCAATAAACCAACAAACATCAGCCAATTTACAAATGATGCTGGTTATTTAACTTCTATTTCTGTTCCAAGTCAAACCGCAGGAGATATTTTATTCTATGATGGAACTAACTGGACGAGAATTCCAAAAGGAACAGTTGGACAAGTAATGACAATAAGTACTACAGGAAATTATGTTTGGGTAAATCAATACAATACGCCTACAGCATTAACCACTAACGCAACAAATATTAAATCCATAGGAGCTACTTTAAACGGAATCGTTAATGCGAATAACCTAGCAACAACAGTCTCTTTTGAATATGGAACAACAACCGAATATGGCAATACTATTGCAGCCGCTCAAAGCACTATTAATGGCTACACAGACAACAATGTTAATGCAATTATTACAGGATTAACTTTAGGTACAGTTTACCATTATAGAGTAAAAACAGAAAATGCTTTAGGCGTTTTTTATGGTAGCGACAATCAATTTACAACAACATATGCTATTGGAGAATCTTATTTTGGTGGAATTATTTTTTATTTGGATGCTACTGGTCAACATGGTTTAGTTAGTGCATTAGTAGACCAAAGCGCAGGAGCTGTATGGGGCTGCTATCCATTAACTATCGGAGGAACATCTTCTGCTTTTGGAACAGGAAATCAAAATACTAATGTGATTGTAGCGGGTTGCACCACTAATGGTATTGCTGCAAGAATCTGCTATAATTTAGTTTTAAATGGTTTTAATGATTGGTTCTTACCTTCTAAAAACGAACTCTTGCTAATGTATTCAAATCTTAAAATGGCAGGATTGGGTGGTTTTTCTGATGATTTTTACTGGTCTTCAAGTGAAGAAACGAACTTATATGCTCTATATGTGAGTTTCATTAACGGTAGTATGAGCACATATTCGAAGGAGGGTACATTACGTGTTCGTGCCGTTAGGGCTTTTTAGCAAATCAAGCATTTGTAGCTTAATTAGCTTTCAGTAATAAATTTTGTGTTAAAACTATATAAAATGGATAATTAACAAATTATCCATTTTTATTTCTATTTATATGAAACACCCATAATGCAGATTGCACAAACACCGATGAACAAAATATGGGTGTTCCATCCTAGCGTTAATGAATGTTAAGAGTAAAATTGCAACTTACTATATATTAATAACATTAAAATTTTGTACGGATGAAACAAATCGTTTCAATTCTTATATTTTTTCGCAATTAAAAAACATTCCAAATTCAATTTATAAAAAGTAATTTTTTGATAATCTCTATGTTACCAAATTTACACTAGTAGAAATCTCAATAAAAATGAATTTTTGAGATGAACTCTTTTTATATATAAAAGAAAAAAATATGACCGAAAAAGAGTTAAGAGAATTAATAGCAATAAATCTTGAGTCCATAGACTACGTTACGATTGTTGCTTCAAAAGAGGATTTAGAATATAAAATGAATTACGGCTGGAATGGTATGGAGTTCAAAGTTCTTATAGTGTCTAGCAAGTCATCAAACGTTAATTATTCAACAAAGTCCATCCAGCCCATTTTTAGGGATTTTACTGAAATTATCAATCAAAATGAATTAAAAATAAACTACATAACCTATGTGTTAAATTTGGAGTATGGAATTTTTATTCTGAATCACTATGATGGCAAAGAAGTTGCTTATACCTTTAAAACACAAATGCTTTCAAAAAACACATTAAATGTTCTCTTCTGTCCTGTCAAAGAAATAATCAGCTATGCAGAAGCCTCTGCCAACTTCAACTTGCTCGTTAATAGTTTGAAAGTAGAGTATAATGAGTTTAAGATAGAGATATCGTCTCCAACACCAAAAGAATTATGTAGACAAAGGAAACTACAGAAGATATTTTTAGAATATTAAAAAATGGTGTTCTTCTTGAACACCATTTCACTGAACTCATCGTTACAAAGTATTGAAACGAACTCTGTCAGAACACACCAAGTTTGCTCAACAAATAGATTACTCCAATAATTATTAAAATCTTCAGCCAATGCTTACCTATAAGAGATTCGCTCCATTTAGTATCATTAGCAAAATCAGTTTGTTTCCAATCGTGTTGACCATCAAAACTTGAACTACACTTAGGAGCTCGTCTTCTATCGCCAACTACTATGTTGCACTTATTGCATCTATAGGACATGTCATTATTGTTTAAAATATTACAAAACAAACAATTTCCTATTCGTTATGGTTTTTTAAATCTTCTCGTTTTTCCCCCACATTATTTGCACTTACCCATCTCTTTTTCAAGTGTCACAGCAAATTTTTCCGCATCAGAATCCGAAGTATATTTCCCTTCCATTTCTTTAGATAATGCGTCCGCTTCTTCTGTTAATTTAGCAGCTTCTTCCATCACAGAAATATCTCCTTGTGTAGCTTTTAGTGCTAATTTTTGTGCTTTACAATAAAGTTCTGCAACTTTTTTTGCATCTTGTTCAATTGAATTATTACTACATCCTAACATAATGAATGAAACAAACATCATTGTTGCAAAAACTGTCATTACCTTTTTCATCTTTTCTAATATTTTTTCCCTACTCATTTGGCTTTTCGGATGCGCCCCGTTATTTTATTAAAGTGGTTTCTGGTCTCCACTTTTTATTGGACTTTAATTCATTTAATCAAATTTAATTTATTGTCAATTAACTTTTTATTGATTTTATTTATCGAAACAAAATTGATAATAACCGCTAGAGATATTTTATTTAATGCTTAAAAAGTAAATAAATTAACTATTCTTATTTGTTTAAAAGAAAGATATAACAGGTATTTAGTCTATAAGGTAAATTCAAACAAGTTATAATGTCAAACTTTAATAAGTATTATCTCACAAAGTGTCCTTTAACAGTAACTGTTACTTATCTTCTTGCCAAAGCGTCACTCTTCCATCTAAATAATATCCATCTTTTTTACTTTTCCCAAATTTATAGGTGCCATTCCCAAATTCATTTATTGATATAATAACATAAATTTTGTCATTTTTCCCCTTTTCAATTTTATAAGTACCCGTATATGTATTTTCTAAGTGCCAGTCCATAGACCCCCACTGCATACCATACTCTTTAAGAGTAACCATCATTCCATCAAATATGAATCTCACATATTGATATGTTCTCCAATTTAAAGAAGATAAGTCTTTGTAGTCCCAATTATATTTTTGTAAGATTTTATCCACATTTTTATAAATATTAAGATAATTTTTATCAAGTTTATTTTTTACTTTAGGAATAGAATCAAAGGATACAACAAACTCATTATCATCAATTAATTCATATTTTTTTAAGATGGAATCACGGCAATTAATGTGAGTTGATGATAGTAAATTAATAGAGTTCAGGCTATCTGACAAATTATTATCCATACAATTGCAGTATTCTTCCACCGCCTTATTTTGTTTTGAACATGAGGCAATTAGAAGCCCTAGTACAAAAAACAAACAGATAACATTTTTATTCATAAATTTATTTTTTTGTCCCTACTCATTTGGCTTTTCGGTTACGCCCCATTTTTTAAGTGGTTTTTGGTTTCCACTAAAAATATATCCGCTAACTCCAATATTTACTACAATGGCATAGTTTAATCTCAACAAATGTACCTTGTAATGTATCAGTTATGTTATCTTAAAAATTTAAACAGACTCTGAGTTAATCCCCAGGATGAATGTAGTAGGATGCAACTAATTTAAATTTACCATTAATTAGTTTAAACTTTGCTTCATAATTATCAAAACAATTTAAAGAATAAACAATATCTGCTTCTTTAAATACAGATGTTTGGGCATCATAGATTTCTTTTCTTAAAACGATAGGCCCCATATCCTTTAATATTTCTTGATTTATTACAGCATGATTAATACAATAAAGGTTGTTTTCTTCAAATAAAAAAAGGAAAACTTTATCCATGAATTCTGCTTTAGATTCGCTTGAAAAGTCTCCTCCATTTTCAAGAGAAAATTCGGTCAAGTACTCTATTGTTTTTTTATCCTTATTATTTACAGCGACTTTAAACTCATCCCAAAATAATAGAAATTCTTTATCTGTTGAATTCTGCGCAAAAATACAATCAATTGATAACATGGCAAATAAAATAAAAAGAACCAATTTGTTTTTCATATTTTCTCATAATTTTGTTCCTACTCATATGGCTTTTCGGATTCGCCCCGTTTTTATTAAAGTGGTTTCTGGTCTCCACTTTTATTTGAATTTCAACATCCTAAATCAAAGTTAATTTATTGGTAATTAGTTTTTTATGGATTTTATTTATCGAGATGAAATTGATGATAACCGCTAGAGATATTTTATTTAAAGCTTAAAAACCCTATAATTTGGCTATGCTTATATACCCAAAAGAGCGGTAAAATGCTGGTATCATAATTTTTACTTCAATAAATTTGCTTATTTTTAATCTAGTATTTAAACCCACAAACTATGATTAGGGCAATATTGGTTGATGATGAAAAGGATGCTCGTGATTCCTTTCAACTTATTGTATCGGAATTCTTTAGCAACGACTTGGAGATAGTTGCATCGGTTAGCAGTGTAAAGGATGCTGTTAAGACTATAATTTCACTGAAACCAGAGCTGGTATTCCTTGATATTGAAATGCCAAAGGAGAACGGACTTCAACTATTCGAGTATTTTGGCGATGATATGGAGTTTGAAGTAGTTTTTACAACCGCATACCAAAAATACGCACTTGAAGCGTTCCGATATGCAGCGTTGGATTACCTATTAAAACCAATAGACTATAATCAACTGGGAGAAACTATTCAGCGGTTTAAAAGAAGAACTCGAAATTTCTCCAAAATCAAGATAGACACATTCGTAAACAACCTAACAAATGACCTTGAAATCAACAAGAAGGTTGTATTTCCTACAAAAAACGGCTACCAGATTGTGAAAGTTAGCAACATTCTTTTTTGCCAAGCTGACATAAACTACTCCACCATACACTTGATTGATGGCACTTCATTTACCATTGTTTCAACATTAAAAAACTTGGAGGAAACGCTACCCGAAACATCCTTTTTTAGATGTCACAAATCGTTTTTGGTAAATATTAACCATATTAAAACCTACGATAAAAGCAGGGACAAGATTGTACTAGATTCTGGGAAGGAAGTTGATATTGCAACACGCAGGGTAGAACAATTTATGGAGATAATAACCAATAAGTAAGATGAGAAATTTTTGCTTACTGTTATTTATTATTATTATCCTTTTCATTGATAGGTCGTCAGCCATTTCTCAGAACTACTATACTAGGAGTCTTACTATTGAAAATGGATTGCCATCGAACAAAATACAGGATATATACAAGGATTCAAGAGGTATTATGTGGATTGGCACTGAGGCTGGATTATGCAGGTACGATGGACTCAATGTAAAGGTATACACCAAGGATGACGGATTGGCAGGCAACAGAGTTTGGTCAATAACCGAGGATACAAATGGCAACCTATGGATTGCCTGCTATGGGAATGGTTTGTCGTGTTTTGATGGCAAAACGTTTTTAAATTTTTCAGAAAAGGATGGACTTGTCAATAATAATATCCGAAAAATACGATGGTCAACAAAGCATAATGGCCTTTTAATTGGAACTGTGTTTGGGTTTTCGTTCTTAAAAGATTCACAATTCACTTCGTTCAAGGATTCCTCAGTAACAAACAGAAGTTTACTACAGGTTACTGACTTTCTTGAGGTAGATAGCCTAATTTACCTTTTCACATATTACGACAACGAGCAATTCATTGTATTTAACCCAAGTAGCAAGCAATTCAGGTACTTAGATAGAAATCACCGTTATCACTTGAAATCAAACAAATCTACCTGTGCTTTTATATCTTCTTTAGGTGATACATTAATAGGCCACCATCTGTTTGGAATGAAAATATACAAAAGGGATACAGTAATTGTAAATACAACGGTTGGTCAAGTATTCGACATTGTTGAAGATAATCACAAAAACCTTTGGCTCGCTTCGTGGAACGATGGTCAACAAATGGAAAGAACAAGCAAGGGAGGGTTATATAGGTACTCAAACAACCAGATGGAGTACTACAATGACAAGTTAGGTATCAACTCTCAGGAATGCTGGTGCTTATACTTTGATAAATCAGAGAATACCCTGTGGGTAGGCACATCCGATAAGGGTATTGTTATTTTCCCAATGACGGGGATTGAGTACACCCCTGCAAGTTTACTAAATAGCAAGTTCCCTTATATAAATGACATTTTTCCTGATAGCAAGAACAACGAATGGTTGTCCGTTGGGGATAAAATTCTGATAAATAGAAAAGAAACTCCAAGGTTGGACAAAAGACATTTTAGTGAACTGTATAAAAAAATTCTCAAAAACGACCTAATCAAACTTACTACAAATAAAGAGAAGGAAAAATTATTATATAAAGTAAGCATGTCTACTGCAAACACTTACTCATACATATATATTGATACTATTAAACTAGATAGCGTTGCGAGGCAATACAAAACAATGCTTGATAATTACAATAACGGCATTGACAATTTCTACCGATTTGCTGAGGATGAAGAAGGGAATGTTTGGGTGACTACTAGTCAGGGAACATATATATTGAACAAGGAGGATTTAAGTATAAAAGCCTGGGGCATTCAAGAAACGTCCTTTGAATTATTTTTTGATGATTCGATAGTTCTTTTACCTACTCAGTATTTAGTTTACAGATATAATAAGAATTTTACGGAATTGCTAGGCGCATTCAAGTTGCGGAAGAATGCAACTTGGTCGTCCAATATTGGAGTGTTAAAGGACAGTAATCAATACTGGCTATTTACTAACACCGATGGATTAGCCCTATACAAAAATGGGATTTTTAAGCCATTCCCGTACTTAGCCGATAGCATTGACATTGAATTCAACGCTATGTGTAAGGATATGCTGGGGAATATTATTGCAGGGACTAATTCAGGTAAAATACATATTCTAAAATACAATAACGATAGCATTCTTGTAAAACACACCATTTCAAAAGCCGATGGTATTGTTGGGAACGAAATAGGATGGATGGTTTGTGACAGGAGGAACAGGCTTTGGTTTACAACCAACAAGGGTCTAAATGTTATTAACCTTAATGAATTATATACTAACAGAAAGATTACCGTTCAACATTTTAACAAAAACAATGGATTTACCGATTTTACCACAAGCAAAGGAATTTTGGATTCCAGTGGAAATCTTATTGTGGTGTCAAAAAGCAATTTAATTAGAATTAATCCCGAGCAACTCCTTGCGTCTAGTTCACCAGAATCGCCAATCGTGCTGGACAATATCGAGGTAAATTTTAAGCAACCTCAATGGGATAATTCCATTAATACTAGCCATTGGACAGGCTTACCTAGTGGCAAATTCCAATTACCTTATACTGACAACTCTTTAACCTTCCACTATCATCTATTAAGTTATACTGAGATTAACAATGCACAGTACAGCTATATTCTAGAAGGACATCAAAAGGAATGGACTCCCTACTCCCCTGATACAAAACTCGTACTTACCAATCTTCGCCCCGACAAATATAAACTACGAATAAAAGGATTCTTGCATTCTAACCCTGATTCAACATCTGAGTTACTAATTGAGTTTTCCATTTTACCTCCTTGGTGGAGAACTTGGTGGGCATATACTGGATATGGCCTAGTACTTTTGGCAATACTATTGTTTGTCTATAGAAGAAAAATCAAAACATTGGACGAACGGAATAAGGTAAACACTAGGATTTCTGAACTAAAACTAGAGGCTCTAAAGGCTCAACTGAACCCACACTTTGTGTTTAATGCATTTTCCTCGATTCAGCTTTATATCTTAAAGCAAGACACCAAGAATGCCCTCGAATACCTTAGCAAGTTTGCCAAGCTAATAAGAATGACCCTCGATAATTCAACTCGGAATAGAATCCCCCTCACAGAGGAGATAGAATTTCTAAGGCATTACCTCGATATCGAAAAGAAAAGGGTTCAAAACTTGGACTATTCAATTCATGTAGGTAGCAATCTGGATATAGAAACCACAAATATTCCGCCCATGCTAATCCAACCCTTAGTAGAAAATGCCATAATGCATGGAATTCGACACATGGACAGTAATGGTTTAGTAAAAATTATTTTTAGTTTCACTGAAAACGGACTGCTTAGGTGTATTATTGAGGATAACGGTATTGGCCGACAGAAAGCTTCGGAAATATACTCCAGTCAAACAAGAACTCATAGTTCCAAAAGCACACTCATCAATCAGGAGAGAATAGACCTTTTCAACTCTGCCCATAAAGAGAAAAACATTAAGATGGAGTATACCGATTTATGTTACGATGGAGTATGCGGAACTAGGGTTGAGTTGATAATTGATTCTAATTAATTTCTTGTATCAAAAAAAAAGGTATAACTCTAGTTGATACAATTCTTACAAACTATTTCAGTTTTTTTTCCACATAAATGCTTCATAATTTTGGCCACCCTAAATGTGACCTAGAAAAAAAAGTTTTGTTTCGTCAATATATATTAGGATTTGAACCAAATTATTTCATGGGTATTTTATTATTCCAATTTGAAATGGAAAATTATCTGTGAAGTAAAATATTCACTTTTACCTATTAGTGAATGTTTTTTGTGTAAAGTCAATAAAAACAAGCCTTTTGATAGAATTAGTTTAAATGAATGGTAAACAAATATTCACTTTTATATCATAACCCATAAAACTGAACGTATATGAGCGCAAAATTCTCACGAACAACTGCCGATTATCTGGAGTGGAATCAAGCCATGAATTTGATTCGGAACTTATACACGGACAATAACTACAAAATGTCACTACTGGTAGCCTTTGGTGCATTTTGGGGCCTTAGGATATCGGACATACTATCCTTGAAATGGGAACAGGTATATGATAAGGATGAATTTGTCCTAATTGAAAAGAAAACCAAGAAACAACGAGAAATCAAGATAAACTCGCAACTTAAACGTCACATAAAGGATTGTTATGAGAGGATTAACCCCCGAATGCTTGACGAATTCATATTCACAAGTCAAAAATCGAGCGTGTATAGTGTGCAACGTATAAATGTAATTCTTAAAGAAATAAAAGTTCGATATAATCTTAAAATCAAAAATTTTAGTTCGCATAGCCTCAGAAAATGCTTTGGCAGAGAGATATTCAATCGTAGTGGTAGTAATGCTGAATTGGCGATTGTAAAACTAAGCCTTCTTTACAATCATGCAAATCCGAGCATAACAAGAAATTATCTAGGTATTGCTAAGGAAGAACTGTTGAACACATACGAGGTTCTTAGTTTTTAAATATGTAACAGTTAACTAAAAACTTAGAATACAAACAACTGTTAATCTCTTCAAAAATTATTTAAATTTACTGTCGTTATTAAAAAGTTAAAACCATGAACGACTCACAAAGTGCTATTTGCCAAATTATTTTATCAATGCTTGAGTACGAATATTTCCGAAAAAACATTAAAAAAAATGAATGTTTCAAATATATCTTTAAAAATACAATAAGGCAATATGCAGAAATAAACAGCGATAATATTAAGACATACGATAGATTAGAATTGCTCATAAAGCATCATAAGTTTTCAGTAAGAGCATACCGTTTATTGTGTAAAGAACTGAATTGTGAGGAAAGTATCAATCATGATGAATTGATTGAAAATATTAATAATAAACTCGCTAAGTCGAACAAGAAAATTTTGAAAAAATTGCATCGAGAACACATCACTCCTATTAGCATTATTGTCAATAAACTGCTAAAAATTAACGAATTAACCTTAGGTGCTGTAATTGGTATAATGCAAGAAAATGAGGTAATTGTATTAACAAAAGAGGAATCCAAAGTATTAGATGGCTCAGTTAATAACATCTATCCACTTGATGGATTTACTAAAAATGGTGCAGGTATGCAAAAAAAAGGTACAAGATTAGAAAGACTGAATAAACTATATGAATTTGGGACAGAAATTCACAAAAATACTATAAACAACACCCTTGGCTAACCTAGTCTTTGAAGAACTCTGCTTGTAATTGTTTTAATCTCATCCCTTATTTTCTCAGGTTTCAGTACCTCCACCTCATCACCCCATCCTAAAATCTGCTGGTAGAACTCGTAATTAGGTACAAGGTGGCATTTAAATACTACTCTACCGTCAATGTCATCTATTCGTTGCTGGCTATGGTGGAGTGGTTGCGACATAACATACTGTGCTCGCAAATCGGAAAATGTAATTATTATTTCAACTGGTTCTTCATCGCTTAACGATATCCCTATTACATTCTCGAAGTACTTCTTGGCATTAAATCCTTTGTCGATAAACGGTTTATTGTTCTCAACCTCAATGCCAGTAATTCTATCCAATCCGTATTTTCTAATTCCACCATGCAGTTCATTGTACCCTATCAAGTACCATCTGTTTCTATACTCTTTAAGGTGGTAAGGGTGAATTACGTGAAATTTGCTTTCCTTAGATGTGAAGGATTTGTACTCAATCCTTAAAACCTGCTTATTCATAATCGATTTAAGGAGCGGCTGAAGAAATTCATTACCCTTTACCTCATCTACCCTTTCAAACTCTATAAAATTGAAACTCGAATTATTATCGGATAATTTATACACATTTACTGCATCAATAAGTTTTTGGACTGTTCCAGTAAATGTTTGGAATAGTTCAACACCCCTGAACTGTTCCAGCAGTTTAGCAGTAAAAAGCAATGATTCCATCTCCTCACTATTAAGAGGTATATTGTCGATGGAGTAATTAGCATCATCGTAATAGTAAACCCCATTCCGTTTATCCATTTTTATGGGAGCATTGTATCCAAGCCTTTCATCGTAACGCATGGCATGTATGTCGGCAGCAATTGTTCGCTCACCAATAGGGTAAATATCCAGAGCCTGCTCGCAAGCTCTTTTCAGTTCTTGTAGAGTAACCCTTCCCTTTTCCCGAAGGCATCGGTTAATAACCCTATACCGAATTAACGCATCTTTATTTTTTGGCATTTTTTCAACTAAAAGTGAAAATGCAAATACACTGCATTGACAATAATTTTTTTTGCAGAAAATAATTAAGTAAATATAACTTTTCCTGTAATCAAATTATAGCCCCATATGAATAATGATGCAAATAAGGAGAGCAAAGCAAAAGCAGTGCTTGGTGAGCCAACGATTAAAACAATCATTGTAAAGATTTCAAAAAATCAGTGGTTTGGATGCATCTACGTGTTATCGAGCAATAAAACCGAGCAGGTTGTTGATTTTATGAACTACGAAACGGTGGACTTCAACGAAAAAATAATCCGACAGCCGTTATTCGTAAGTACTATGACTAATAAATCGGCTATTGAAGAATCGCTTGCCAAAAGGTTAGCCACTATCGTGAAAAGTAATTAAAAAATATACTATTATGAGCCAAAGTTTACTGCCAAACATTGAACCCATAACAGCTGAGGCAAAACGTTGTAAACTTGATTTCAACGAAATGTCGGGTGTTGAAAACGAGATTAAGTCTATTTCCGAATTCCTTGATATATCTAGGGTGCAGACAATTATCTTTTCATGCTTACTGGAATTTAGTTTTCACAGAACCGTTACTTTCGATTTTTTTGCTCTTAATGCTGAATGTTCCATTATACATATTATTAATCTAACCAATGAATTTGAATCGTTGGAGAAGAAACGATTAATCAAGAAGGTTTGTAAGGAAAATGGTAGGCGATTACTATTCCACGACATTGGATACTCTGTTCCGTACAATGTTATTGAATCGCTTAGGTTAAACAACAGGGAGCTAATCAATGATTGTACTCAGATGGATTTACCTCTGCTTGTTGAGAAGGTTGCCGAGATGATTGAAGAGAGGAGCAACTCATCATCATCAACCAAAGAAATGTTGGAGCAAGTGGAGTTTCTTTTGGCAGTCAACAAGGATAACCCTTTTATTGGCTTCGTCAACAGTAATATAAAGTCAACCACGAATAAATGTTTAGTTCTATCCTTATCACTCCTAAGTTTTAAGAGGCAAATGTTAAATTCGCTGGAGGGTATTACTTCGTCTATTTTTGATAATCTATCCGAGCAACTTGAGTATGAGCAAAACTTACTCACCCAAAATAATGAGTTGACAAGGAATGGAATTATTCGGTTTGTTGAATCGGAATTTGTGGATGAAAAAGTACCTACACTTTCCGACAAAACAATAAAATTACTGTACGCTGATTACCCCGAATTGAAGGTAGAACTAGAGTTGGATGGAATAATTCGCTCTAATAAAATAACCGCCAAAAAGTTATTCTACGACTCAAATTTAAGTGAGCAGATAAAAAAACTAATACGCACCATTAGCCAGAACCACTATGAGGAGGTGCAGAGCAAGTTGACTCAAAACGGATTGCCAACGGGAATAACAGCAATGTTTTACGGAAGTTCTGGTACAGGAAAAACAGAAACAATTTACCAAATAGCAAGAATAACAGGACGTGACATAATGATGGTTGACCTAAGTCAGGTGAAAAGCAAATGGTTTGGAGAAAGCGAGAAGAGGGTAAAGAAGATTTTTGACGACTACAATAGGTTGTACAATAACTACACCATTAAACCCATACTCTTCATAAATGAAGCCGATGGAATGTTCACAAAGCGGCTAACCAATGGAATATCATCAACTGACCAAGCGGTTAATACAATGCAGAACATCATTCTTCAGTCACTGGAGAACTTTAATGGAATACTTTTAGCCACAACAAATCTCAGCGCAAACCTCGACAGCGCATTGGAAAGACGATTCCTATTCAAAATTGAATTTAAGAATCCACATCCAAACACCAGTCAACGAATCTGGAAATCCAAGATACCAGAACTAAAACCATCGTACATAAAGTTACTATCAAAAAAATACCAGTTAAGTGGCGGAGAGATTGAGAATGTTGCTAGAAAATACTTCATGGATAAGATTATACACAATAAGAATGTAACTATTGAGCAAATAATATCATACTGCGAGCAGGAAAAGCCATTCCAAAATCAAAGAAAAATTGGGTTTTGATTTTAACTTAACTATTCAATTAAAAGTATAATTTTAAATAAAAAAGCATATGCCACGCTACCTTACCAAGTCACGATTCAAACTAGGGTTGAACTGTCCCAAGAAACTTTACTATACAGGAAAACCTCAATACCCCGACTCTCGTTCAGAAGATTCTTTTCTTAGAGCACTTGCAGAAGGAGGCTATCAGGTTGGTACATTGGCAAAATGCTACTATCCCAATGGAATCGATATTGAGGAACTCGGCTACGAAGTGCCCCTTGAAAGAACCCGAAATCTTTTAACGAATCAGGATGTAGTAATTTTTGAAGCGGCATTTACTTATCAAAATCTTTTTATCCGAGCCGACATTGTGGAGAAAAAGGGTAATAGGATTAATCTGATTGAGGTTAAGGCAAAATCTTTTGGTGGCAATAGCAGCTTGGATTTTCTTAACAAGAAGGGTCATATTATTCCCTCGTGGAAGGAGTACCTTTACGACATAGCTTTCCAGAAATATGTTGTCAGCAAGGCATACCCTAATTTCGAAGTATACTCCTACTTGATGCTTGCCAACAAGAATGCTGTTGCCACGGTAAATGGTTTAAACCAAAAGTTCAGGCTTAGAAATGCGGATAACGATAGACTTGAGGTTGATATAGTGGGTAGTACAACGGTAGAAGAGCTGGGTGATGAGATTTTAATTAGAGTCAATGTTGATGATATTGTGAAGAGCATTTTCGATGGAGTTGACTCGCCCGTAAAAATTGAAGAAGGTTTTATAAACCACATCCACAGTTTGGCGAATAAATATGAGCAAGATGAGGCAATTTATGTTCCAATAAACAAGAACTGTAAGGATTGCGAGTTCACAGCAACACCCGAACAGGAACGAGCAGGTAAAATATCTGGCTTCAAGGAATGCTGGAAAAGTCAACTAGGATGGATTGATGAGGATTTCTCAAAGCCAAGAATACTAGACATTTGGGATTTTCGAAGTAAGGATGAGTTGATGCAAAAAGGCAAACTGCTGATGAGTGAGGTTTGTGAAAATGATATTGGCACAATAATTCCACAAGCCGATGGAACACTTAGCCGCACAGAACGCCAATGGTTACAGGTCAAAAAAACTGTTGAAGGCGATACTGAACCTTATATTAATGTATCAGGATTGAAAGAGGAGCTGAACAGTTTCAAATTTCCGCTCCATTTCATCGATTTTGAAACATCGGCAGTGGCCATTCCATTTTTTAAAGGTCGCAAACCCTACGAGCAAGTTGCATTTCAGTTTTCGCACCACATCGTTTACGAGGATTTAAGTATTGAACACAAAGGGCAGTTCTTGTGCCATGAGTCTGGAATGTTCCCAAATTTTGAGTTTGTTAGGCAACTCAAATTACAACTTGAAAATGACAATGGAACAATTTTCAAGTATGCAGACCACGAAAACACTATACTAAATCATATACTTGCCCAGTTAAATACAATCAGCTCCTCAGAAGTTTCAGATAGAGATTTACTAATTAGTTTTATCAAAACCATTACCCATAGCGAGAACCATAAAGGAGAAAGGGACATGGTTGACCTTCGGAAACTTGTGCTGAAACACTACTACCATCCCCTAATGGGTGGCTCAAACTCAATAAAAGACGTATTACCTGCAATTCTTTCCTCCTCAAAATACATTCAAGAGAAGTATTCAGAACCTATTTACGGAAAGAACTCGTTGGTTAAGAGTTTGAATTATGATGATGGCTGGAGATGGATACAATGGAATGGTGGGAAAATTGTAAGTCCTTACAAACTACTCCCTCCTCTTTTCGAAGGAATTGATGATGAACAGATAGAGTCTTTCCTAATGCAGAGCGACATTCAAGATGGTGGAGCCGCCATGACTGCTTATGCTAAGTTACAATTCACCGATGTATCTGAATTGGAAAGAGAACTCGTTGTAAAGGGGTTGCTAAAGTATTGCGAACTCGACACAATGGCAATGGTTATTATTTGGGAATACTGGAATAAAATTATATCTTAGTCATAATTTAAATTTAACCTAAAAAAATACAATTATGTCATCAGCAACCATTTTAACAGGAAAATCTGACGATAATATTTATCGGGATTTAGTTTCTTTAGACCCTTCCGAAAAATTGATATTGGGTCTGATAGAAAATAAAAAATTGGAGTTAGTAAAAAGGTTACTTAACGACCCTAATATTGACGAAGAAAGGAAAAAATTATGGAATGCATCAATAAAGGATTTCATGAAGTATGTTAATGATAATCTGAATTGATTATCGGATATTAATACCTGATTTGAGGGCATTATATTGAATCAATTTGAATCTTCTTTTTATTTGCACGCATAATAAATTTAGAAGCCGAACAGCGGAGGTTGTTTTCAATGATTATATGAATTGCAAAACTAAATCCGCTGGTACAAGCTCTGGGGCAAAGGTTAAGCTTAATCCAGAATTAATTGCCTGGGCTGATATAATATTTGTTATGGAAGAGAAGCATAAGCAATACTTGGAACAAAAGCTATCTGTCGAAAGCAATAATTGTAGAATTGAGGTATTGGGAATACCCGACAATTACACCTTTATGCAACCGAAACTAATTGAATTGCTCAAAAGTAAAGTGGAGGTTTATTTAAAATAATCACTCAATCTGAAGGCAATAAGCAATTATCTGTCAACTAAATATCATCCGAAAGCGTTCAATAAATGGGTCTTGAGCAAAGAAATGGTTTGGATATCTTGCTTGATAAGTTCTCTCTATTTTACCCTCTTTGCATTCAATTACAAGTAAAGCACTTAAGCTACCATCCTCGTTGTAAATATCTTGGCATGCAATCAGGGGTTGCTTTTTCTCTTCCATTATTTATTATTTCTACAAAACTAACTGCATTGGTCGAACAAAAAAAATCACCCTATTTGTTTTTTTTTAAAGCGGTCAAACCAATATCTTTATTCGTCTAATATTGCACACATGAATAATACTCTTGAACTAACTAATAAGATAAAAGCAGTTCTTTTGGGTACAGGAATAGCTGATGCAATTGGTGTTCCTTGGGAATTCTGCGAGAGAGAGGAGTTAAAAGATAATCCAGTTATAGGCATGACAGGGTATGGTACGCACAACCAACCCGAAGGGACATTTAGCGATGATACCTCACTTACATTTTGCCTCGCAGAAGCATTGACACATCCATACGACATCAATCTAATCGCACAAAACTTTGTAAAGTGGTATACAGAGGGCTTCTGGACAGCGCATGGAGAGGTTTTCGACATTGGAAATGCCACTAGACAAGCGATTTACAGATTAATGAACGGAGTCAGCCCCGAACTGGCGGGTGGTCGAGAAGCGAGTGATAATGGGAATGGTTCATTGATGAGGATTTCGCCTCTCGTATTTTATTTGAAGGATAAAGAGATATCTGAAAGATATGAACTTACAAGACAAGTTTCATCAATTACCCATGCACATATTCGTTCAGTCATTGCTTGTTTTTATTACCTTGAGTTTGCAAGGCTTTTGCTAGCGGGTAAAGATAAATTTGAGGTTTACGGTGAATTACAAACAGTAGTACCTACATTTCTTAATTCGTTAAATGTTGATTCGACAGAAATTAGTTTGTTCGATAGGTTATTTAAAAAAAATATTTACGAATTTCCTGAAAGCGAAATTGAAAGCAGCGGTTATGTAATAAATACACTCGAGGCAAGCATTTGGTGCTTACTTACTACCAACAATTACAGAGAAACAGTATTAAAGGCCGTAAATCTCGGAGACGATACTGATACAAATTCTGCCGTTGTTGGTGGATTATCTGTGATTTTATATGGATTAGAAAACATTCCAAAGGAATGGATAAATAAATTAGCAAGACGGAATGATATTGAGGACTTAGCAGTGAGATTGGGAAATAGGTGCAATATGTTATAGATGTTCTCTCTTTTTTTATCTCTATTATATATTGCACCTTAGATGTTGTTGTATCTAAATAATTCTGCTGACAATCAATACGTTTGTTCTGTTATCGTCCAAATAATACAATTCAATGAACCTATCTAATTGTGGACAAAATGATAGAGCACAAAAACATCCTTTGATTCTTGAAAGTATCTAGGTAGGTTAACCCTATAGACAGCGTCATATTTATCCATTTCATTGTAGATTTCGATTACTACAATATAATTTGTATCTTCAACATCTTGGTGAACTATCTTAAAAGGCTTTTTCTTATCCATACCCAAGTTTTTAGCAAAAATATTGATGATTGTTTTAGAAAAAAAATTAACGATATAAATGCTAAGTTAAATGAACCAGAATAGCGAATTTACTGCAATCGATTTACTGGAAAAGGTACTTGAGTTTACCACTATGACCCCCAATCCGAATAGTTGGAATTTTGATTCTTTAAAGTCCAACCCACCTCGCTTGATTAGGTTTCAACAGATTGACTCACTTATGAAGGCATTTTTCACATATGAGAATAGTCATTCGGGAACATCGAAATTATCTATTGAATCATTCTTAGAAGGTGACTTTATTTTAGAACGAGACCTATCTGATTATGAGGAAACGATTCAATTTATTAAGGACTTTTTGAAAGAAGAAACACATGACATTAGTGAAACTAGCAGAATCGATTTGGATGAGCTAGAGTTTATCTACTCTCGGCTATTATCCTTTAAGAAACAGTTACTAAAAATCACAAACTTCAATTCAGATGTAGTTGAAGCAAGTTCTATCTCTGCACGTTTTTCATACCTTCTAACAGGTTCTATTTCGAAATCTATTTCAGAAAAACCGACCAAACTTGACGAAATACTAGAATTATTAATCAACCCAAATGGGCTTTCTTTCACATTGGAGGAGTTAATATCTAAGTACGACTTTCCCACCGAAGATTTAATAGACATAGATATTGAATACATGTAGTTAAACTAAATTTTATATGTTTTCTTTTTTTGCCCCGATAGTAAAATAGGCCAGCGTTGTGCGATAATTTTGGAATAATTCAAATTGGGTTAGATTACGAAAGGTATTGGAATGAAATAATTGAAAGAATTTATGATTCAGAATGGTGGTTAAATCCAGACCCAAAAGATTTTATCGAAAAGAGAATTAGTGATTCTAGAGCTGCGTTTTTGGATTCAATATATTATGTGGAGTGAAAATATTTGAAGAAACAGATTCTCGATGAACTAAAATATTGTAATGTGAATGAATGCTAAAATAAACTATTAGGTATTATGTATCATTTTTTTCATTTATATTAACATATTGTTTGGAGATTGTAGAGATTAGCATGTACTATAACCGTAAAATATCTGATTCATTTTCTAGTCTTATCGAGTATGGTGGTGAACTAAGATGGCTATTTGACTTTGTAAAATACCATAAAGAACTAGACTTTTTGATAGGCAAGAATAACTCTAAAGAATGGGTATCTGTTTATCGAGGTTTAACTCGTATTCTTTCAATTCAACCGCTAGGCAATTCTGGTTTGACATTAAATGCTGATGAAAAGTACAAAAACATGTTACCAAGACTTTTTGGAAAGAAAAGTATAGATGTAAATTTCCAAAAAGACATAGAAGTATTAATCGACCTCATTGAGCAAGATAGCAAGTTTGACAGATACTATAATAACAAGAAAGAAGGTTTTTTCCAGAATGAACTATCCCGAAAGTTTGGTATTTGTGGTACTCTTTCAGATGATTTTGTCATAATTGATAAAGAAGTTGTAATCGGTTACTCAGACCAAAGCGAAAAGATATTTTTTTTGGGCAAAATTCAACAGTTTTATAAAAAACTGCAAAATGATATATCGACTCTCGACCCAAAACAATATGGGAAAGACTTATCAAAGAAGGCTATTGGAAATGAACTTGACTTCTTAGCTTTAGACAAAGAGGGGAATATTCTACTGATTGAGTATAAGCATGGAAAGAATACATCAGGAATATACCTAAGCCCATTGCAAATAGGGATGTACTATGACATCTTCACAAATTTTCCAAAAAAGGATTTGGAGTGCGCTGTCTTTGATATGCTGACTCAGAAGCAAAAAATAGGGTTAATAAATCCTAATTGGTCTAAACCAACAACTATAAAGGATATTATACCAGTACTGATAGTTTCAGAGTACAATTATAGAAGTTCTGCGAAGACCAAATTTGATAAAATTTTACATTACATTCGGAAACAGCATAGGACAGATTTCTTAATTAATCTTCAAACCTTCAATTTCACTCTGAAGAATGGTTTATCGAAATTGTAAATCATCATAGTTTTGGAAATAATCATACATAGAGGTATTAACCAGATTGGCGGATGCATAACTGAGATTGCTACCACCAAAACCAGAATTTTAATTGATTTGGGGCAGAATCTCCCCGATGGAGGAGGAAATGTAGATGATAACTTTGCCAATGCTGATTCGATAGAAAAACTCACAGAAGGTACAGATGCAATTTTCTATACACATTATCACGGAGACCATTTAGGTCTATTTCATCTTGTACCACAAAAAATAAATCAGTACATAGGTAGCATTGCAAAAAGAATTGCTCTATGCAAGCACCAAAGACTTGCATATATAAAAGGACGTGAAGAACTATCTGCAAAAGAATTGAACATTTTAAAGGCTATGCTCACTTTTGAACCCCAACAAGCAATTGAATTAGGAGACATTATAGTAACACCATATTTTGTTAGCCACTCGGCCTATGATGCCTATATGTTTCTTATTGAAACTGAAGGCAAAAGAATACTACATACTGGAGATTTTCGAGGTCATGGATATCTAAGCAAGGGATTATTTCCTACCATAGAAAAACATATCCTAAAGAAAGGTACAGTAGACTTTCTAATTACAGAAGGTACAATGCTTTCCCGTTTAGATGAAAGAGTTCGGCACGAAAATGAGCTAAAAAAAGAAGTTGCTGAACTAATGAGGCGGTATAAATATGTATTTGTTATGTGTTCGTCCACAGACATGGAGCGATTGGCAACATTTTATGCAGCCAACAAGGAAATAGGTGGTAGGCCCTTTGTGTGTGATGATTTTCAAAAGAGCGTTTTAGAAATATTCTCAGATTCGGCTGGCAAAATGAGTTCCCTATTTAATTTTGATAAACCATATTCATTCTGGAACGGGAACACCAAACTCCTAAACTGGATGCAAGACAAAGGTTTTTGCATGCTAGTTCGAGCAACTGAAAAATTCAATGACTACATAAGTTTCCTCGAAACCAAGATAGAAATGAATGAGGCTGTTTTAATCTACTCGATGTGGAAAGAGTATATCAACCCCAATAGCAAACATGCCAATAGACAATATCTGAATTTTGTAAGCAAATTTCCATGCGTAAAGCAAATACACACAAGTGGTCACGCTTCAGCGGATTGCCTTGTCGAGATGTGTAATCTTGTGAATCCAAAAACTGGAATTATACCTATCCATAGCGAAGATTCAGACAATTACAGAAATCTAACAATCAAGGAGAAACTTAAATCAAGAATAATTACCGAATCAAAGGAATTAGATAATGTAAAAATCATAATTTCAAAAAAGAATAAAACATAACTTCAATATGATTATTAATTTGTATAACAACTATTGTAATTTAGGTAGAAAACTCTTTGAAATACAATCAAAACTAATCTTAAAGAAGCATCCCAGCATCAGATTTTACTGTAAAACTGTTATTCCCAACTCTAATCTCATGCAAGCCATGTAAGAATTTTTTCTTTGCCACTAATTTCCCATCAACAAATGTGCCTGTGCTTGCCAAATCGTAAAGCCACACATCATCTTTTGAGTTTACAATTAGAAAATGCCTTCTACTTATCGTTGTCCCATCATATCTATTTATCAAGTTCTCTATATAACCTTTTCTCCCAAAGGTGATAATGTTATTACTATACTCCATAGCATCAGAATCCCCAAAATCGAAAATAACACGGTTTTCATTTTTTAGAATTTTCTCAAACCTATAATCCTGAAATAGCAGTTTATTCTTCAAAAAAGGCCTTGAATCATAGCTCCATGACTTTGATTCCTCATTTAAAACCCAGTAGTTGTATGACCTAAAAGGGTTGTCGCACATTGCTATTTTAGGGTCTATATCTGTAGGCTTAACACCCAATAGAATAAGTGAAATAAAAAGATTATTTTTAAAACATGTAACGTTTGGAAATCTGTCTATAAGGATTTCGAAGTACTTTGCTGTTTGCTCGTAATGCCCAACCTCGAAAAAGCATCTTGCAAGAAGGTTGTGAGCTTCGGGGTCGTTCGGATTTCGACTGACAAAATCATTGAGAAGAGAAATGGCTTCGGGATACTTACCCAATTCAAGTTGAATCCACCCTAATTCTTTATATACTTCGCTCTTTGCATTAAGGTGCAGTACTTTTTCAAAGCATTCGCTTGCCTTTGAAATCTCATTCCGATATAAGTGGTATCTTCCTTTGGATTTAAGAACCATTAGGTTATCGGGCTGAACGTGGAGAGCAGTATTGAGACATTTAAGTGCCTGTTCCCATTTTTTTCGATGAAGGTACTTTTCTGCTTCACCAGCCAAGTCTCCTGCTTTTATTAATTTTGAATCAAGAAGCACTGGGGTAAAATTACTCCTTAGAGCATTAGCAAAATCAGACATTTTTTGAAATCTAAATTCAGGCTTAGGGTGAGTGGCTTTTTGAATAATCCCTTGAAGCCAAATGGGCAATTCGTGCTTAATCAAAGTGTTTTTATCAAGTATTTCCTTGGCCTGTTCGACAGATTTGCCCATTAATGGATTTTCTCCTGTTACAGTTTCTAATAGAGTTATCCCTAGTGCAAAAATGTCTATTCGGGTATCAAGCGGATTAAAGTTTTGGTTTCCTCTTTGCTCTGGAGCGATATAGGCCAAAGTTCCAATATTCTTATTTGCCACACCAAAGTCAGATATTTTAACAACACCATCTTTTGTAAATAGTATATTATCAGGTTTAATATCGTGGTGAACAATACCCTCATCATGCACTTTCTGGAGCGTTTCTGCTAAAGTGACAAACCAAGGAATAGCTACAGGAATGTCAATCTTTTTGTTTTGTAATATTTTCTTTCTTAAACTAGAACCAGCACAGTATTCCATAACGAGGTATAAACACCCTTGATTTTTGTAATGATGGTTTAATGTGACAATATTAGGGTGATTAAACTTCGATACAATGCTCATTTCATGGATAATGTCATTCTGCCTACTCGCTTTCTTTTCTTTTAGTGACTTAATGGCTACATACCTATTGGAGTAGAGCTCTTGGGCTAAGTATACGTTCCCAAATCCTCCTTCGCCTAAAAATCTCACATGCTTATACTTTCCATCGAAGGAAAGGCTCTTTCCGCTAAGTTTAATTGTGTTTTCTCGTGAAGGCTCAACCCATTCCATACTCGAAAGCCAAGCCTTTCTCTCCTTGGGGTTTACGCCAATCCAACTACAGGGATAATCCAATAAACTTCCTTTATAAATAACGCAGAGTTCATTCCAGAACATTGTACCATCAACCTCTTTAGACAGTTCAATTCCATTATCCTCAAAAAAAGAGAGGTCTATGCAACCAAGATTATCATACTGAACTCTCAATATAAAATCATCGTACTCAATAGTTGGACAATCATCAATGGACTTATATCTACCGTAAAAAGAATCTGCAAATCCACCAGATTCAATACAAGAATCAATTACAGTACGAGGTATAATCACACAAACACCAGATGTAGAAACTGACATGGCTATTTATTTTTACTAAATTCAATGAAGTAGGATATCATAAAGTTAACCGCAACTATTGGAGATGTTACCAATTCGTCCCGAATTTGATGTAAACCCTCAATAAAATCGCTATTACCTTCCATTAGAGCAACAACCGTCTCAAATGAATTACCTGTTGCACTTTTTCTCTTGAGAAACTTACAAACTAGAAAATCAGATATTATCATAATGGGAATAGCTTCTTCTTTTATTTCAAAAAAATCAACTTCAGTCAATGTAGTGTAAATGGTATTAAAATAGGCTAAGTCGAAATCATGCTCAGGTATAGTATCTAGGTGACACCAAATTGCAATTATAAGGTCAGATTTAATCTTACTGCTATCCTTCAATAGGAATGAGCTTAATAAAAGAGACTTCATTTTCGCAGTATAACCATAATCAGCACCAATAAGGCAGGAAGAATCGAGAAGAAAGGACTCAAATGATTTAAATTTAAAGAATTTAGCTAAATATTCAAGTGCTAACATTACCATCGGCTTATCAAGGTTTTCATCCATTCTATTGGGTGAATATCCAAGAAGAATGCCTACTAACAGTTGGTATTCTGGTAAAGCTTTTAATTGATTCTCTGACTCATCAGAATTTGAAATAATCCAAGGGAGCGAGAAGTCCTTTTGTGCCCTAAATTTTATACCATACATTGAATCGGCTGTGTAGCTGAGCCATACAATATTATAATTCTCATCTTTCATGGCTAAATCATTTTTATGTAAAAATATATTGATTATGAGTGCAGAGTATTTTTCTGCAAGCTTGCAGTAATTTATCTTAATCGTTAAATAGTTATTTCTTTTCTAATACAGTTCGTTTCATAAATTACAAAATTTTTTTTGAGTATATTTAAGTTGAAAAAGACATTGCAATGAACGATTATTCAACACATAGTGGCAATAGGGCAATATCTTTGCTTGGTACAGAAAAGATAATTTTTCTGAATGCAAAGAACTGTCAGAAAACCGAAGATATTATCAGGGATAATTTATGTGAGATTAGAAAACAACTCAAAAGACTACATATTGATTTCATTTTTGTTCCAGAGCTGAATATCCAAACTGAATCATTATCACCTGAATTTAGGAACTATTTGAACTATAACTACCCTTTTATTGAGAATGAACTATTGAAATTATACGGCATTGAACCTTCCGAGCAATGTAAATTTATTGCAAAAACTCTTGGTATAAAAGATGCTGAACTCCCCTGTTTGGTTTTTATTGATAGTGAAAAGAAAAAACATATACTCCGTATTGATGAGGATTTCCTCAGTGGCTCGATTCCAAAATTGGTACATGACTATTTGGAAAATCTAAGAGTTAAACGTTTTGATAATGTTGTTATGTTCAGAACGGGGAGTGTTGATAGAACAGAAAAGGAGCAAAAGGAAGATGACTTTAATGAACAAATTGAAAAAATTAGTGATGAGGTGATTTCCAAAATAAAAGAACTGGACATTCCCGATGCATTCAAATTCTTTATGGAAATCATGAATCAAAGAATCATAAAAGAATCTGGTAAAAGAGCAATAAGTCGTTTATATATCGATTCTGAGTATCAAATATATCTTCCAGACTACAATAATATTAGAATTGAACTAACTCCCTTGCAAAAAACTGTATACTTTTTATTCCTTAACCACCCAGAGGGTATATTTTGTTCTGATTTTCACGACTACCATGACGAAATATTGAAAATCTATACTGAACTTTCAAAGAGAAACTCTTGGTTTGATGTTGTATATAGTGTTGCAGACTTATCAAAAGCATATAGCAGTTCAATGAGCGAGAAGATATCCAAGATTCGTAATGAGTTCTTGCGTCATATCGATTTACACCTTGCCAAAAACTATTTTATTTGGGGTGAAAGAAGAGAACGAAAAAAAATATTACTGGATAGACAGTTGGTGGTTTTCGATAAAAAACCTGCATTTATTAAATGTAAAACCATGTAAAATTTCAATTGCAAAAGTTTCTTTGCGTTAACCTAGGTTTACTTTAAACTACTTTGCTATGCTTAAATCAATTTTCAGAATAATTTCCTTTTACGATGAAGTTCGATGGCATTCTGTGTCAAACTACAATTTAATAAACTACTATAGGAAAGATTTATCAGAAGATGTAAAACTGCTGACACATTGGCTATGCTATATCACAGATAGGCAAATGGCATTCGAGAAAATTTGGGATGTAGGTGGGTTTATTTTCTCTGAACTTGCTGACACTATAAAAGAGGAAAAGGATTTGAATTTGCTTAATCCGAAAAACCCTACAAAATTCATTGTTAAAAACGGAGATGGATATACTTTCACGAGCATTGCAAAATCCAGTAAAAATGAAATTCTAAATAGATATGGTATGAAAGATGATGAGGTTGCAACGTTTTCGTCTCGATACTACCCCTCTGACTACTTTTCAATTCTTTACTCATTGGATTTTCTAAGTAGTTACGATTTCTCTATAACTAAATTCATATTTGAGTGCTACAAAAAGCACCAAAACACAGACGACTATATCTCTCGTATTCTTTTCTGTCTTTATCTTATAACATACTATGAGGTTGGACAACCCACAAAAGAAGAATTGCTAGATTTCGATAAGAATCTAAACAAAGCAAAGAAGCATACTGATGGAGTTTTGCAGATATTGAGTTCAGAGCAGAATTTTGAAGAAGAATATCAGGTATTTCGAAAGGAAAAAACATACTCACAAAAAAGGGCTTGGTGTAGTTTGCGAGATTTTTTAAAGTCACCAGAGTTTAAGGAACTACTCCGTGCATCACTAAATAAGCATGGATTGCAGACCATAGATACTGAACGATTATTCTCATTAGAGTCATTAGAACAACTTGAATTGCCTGGCGATGTTTGGAACAATAATTCACGTTTTCGGCAGTGTATTTTAAAAAACACTGAGTATGAACATTCCAATATAGGTTTAAATAAAATCCTTAGGGATTATTTCAACAATCACAGAGTCGAATTAAAGGGTTGCTATCCTGAACAATTCGACATTACTTTCGATTTTGTTCCGAGAATGTGCGAAAGTAACAACTGCGACATTTGTCCAATAGGGTTTTTGAAAAAGACAGAGAAAAACAACTTTCCTAAATCATGTAATCAAAATTCTGAACTATTTTGTTCAGTTGCACTAGTAAATTGCAACTACAAAATAGATTGTTATGGTAAAGACTGTAGGCTATTAGAGTATTTGCAATAAAATCTTGATTTTAAATATTTAATATAAAATCACGAAATCAAAACCGACTTTTAAATTTTTCAATAACTCAACGCCTTGGTTGAAATAATATCCTGAGGATTTTTTTTCACTAAACTAACTTCTTGAATAACTTCGTCTAAAGGTCATATGCTTCAAATACATTAGGATACTTTAAGCAAATATCATCGATAGTTTTGTGTGTTATTGGAACACTTTCTGGTCTAATAATAAAAATATAATCTCTTACCGAATAAAGCCTTGTTCTTAACACGTAAATATTAGGCTGAGGACTTAGTTTTTCTATTATAGCATTAATTTTACTTTTATATTTTTCTTCATTATATCTGTCTTTATGATTATAAATAATTAATGACTTTTTTTCATCATAATAAGTTATAATATCTGCATGAAATACGTGCTTTACGTTGCCAGTCCTATCACTATAAGCAATACCATTATCTGGGTCAAGAAAAATTAAGTTAGAATTGTTTAAATCAATTATAGATTCTCGAACCCAACTTTCTCTAGTCTTTCTATAAGGGACTTGTTTTTTATAAAAAAGGACATTCCCATTAGGAATTAGTCCATGAAGTTTCTCTACATCCCGTTGTTCTTTTTTAATAATATCTAATAGTGAATAGAACAGCCTCTCATCGGTATTTTTCAATTGAGATTGGCTTAACAAAAAATTTGTATGTTTACCATCGCATTGTTTTTTCTCATATGCATATTCTTTGGCATTGAAATACCAGTTTATTCCTAGACGAACTCCATTTATTAAAGCAATCTTTTTTAACAAAAGAATTTTAGTGAAGTCACCTATATCACCTGTATACTTATCTTTCATTTTGAAAAAGCAAAAGAATCCAGAGATTACTCCAATTATTAATCAGAAACTTTCACATAAGTAACTTCGCAACTCTTGCACAACCTCGTTTCTTGTGAATATTCTGCTATATCGAACCAACCATCAGTTTTTTGGTAAATATCAAGACCTCGACCCAAAACGATTTTCCATCCATTATCCATCACAATAGAACGGTCATGTATGCTGTCAATAAATTCATACGTGAATGTTATGCCTAAAGACTCTAGCGAATCTGCTATTTTATTAAACGCCTCTTTTGAGTTGGTTATGTATTCTTCGTTATTGTTGGTGACCAAATGTAACTTAACTTCTTCCAGTTTATCTTTTTTGCTTGAAACCAACTTCATAAATTCCATTAAATTTCGTATTTGATATGGCAATCGGATATAAGGGTCTGTTAATATAATTTCTTTTGCGCCAATTAGGTATGCACCAAAAAGCATATCGTATGAAATACCTGATTGATTGTCTCGAATTATTTTTTGTCCTTCAGCCAAATCCAATCTATGCTGAGCGGTCTCCATACTTTGGGGTATAACTACCTCTTCAGAAACGGGCTCTTCAAATTCTAACCCCAATAGTTCTCTGTTTTCAATATATTCTAAAGTTTGCACAGAGGTTTTCTTGCCAAGCCTATTATTAATATACGAAAAATCGACTCTCTCGAAGGTTTCATCCATTTTGCGTAGTTGGTCTTTAACCCGTTTTCTATTTTCAATGGCAAACTCAAGTATTAATCTTGCTTCTTCCTCGTTAAACTCACCATTAGGGAATATAATCTTCACATAACCTGAAAAGGTTTTTGCAATAGACGTCTTATCTCTGGTCGTAATACTATCTGACAGTTTAAAGTAACGGGTATAATCATTCATTCTATCTTCCTTACGAAGTTCCTTGAGAATTTCGGCTAGGTAATCAACAATAAAACCGTAATTTTCAGTAAACATCTCGTTACGCAATTTCTGAACTTCCCAACCAGCCAAGTAACAATGCAACCTATCTAAGAAAGCAGTATCGTAATAATCCTTTGGTAATGCTTCAAACAAATTACTATGTTTTAGCATATATGGCACAGGATGGTCTGTGTTTCCAATGAATACCATTGATGCTGATGCCCCATAAACTTCAGTTCCTCTACTAAATGACTTATTCGCCATATAGTTCTTCATTATATCAACCAATCCACGGTCGGCTTTCTTAGTTCTGCCAGCAAACTCATCATAGGCAACTACGTCCCAATAACCAACCAAGCCAATTTCGCCAGTGCTGTTATTCACAAATAGTTTGGCTTTGGACACCTCTCCTCCCGAAATTAATATTCCATGTGGAGATAGTTCGGAGAATATGTGACTTTTGCCAGTACCCTTAGGCCCAAGTTCAATCAGATTATAATTATTTTCACAAAAAGGTATTAGGCGGGCAAGTTGTATGAGTTTGGAACGAAAAGTAAACTCCTCGGGATTCAAGCCTATGGATTGCATAAGCATATTAATCCACTCATCTGTGGTAAATTGCTTTCGAATATCCTTATACTCATTCAAATCAACATTTGAAATCTGAATTGGTTTCAAACTCTCAATTATCCATGGAGAAGCATCGCCCTCCTCAGAAGGTTGGTAGCCCATTGTAATTAAACACCAAACACCACCAGATAGTAATCGCTGGTGTTGTTTAACAATGCTATCGTTTATAACAACTCTCGTTAATCCAAGATTAGCAAAGGATGTTTCGTAAACGTCCTTTTTATCGTTTAATCGAACTGATACTTTATCAATAATTCGATGTGATTTTTTATCACGAATAGTGGACTTAATTAATTGAGCTTCATCTCTATGGACGAAATGCTTTGCAATTACATTTTTAACTGTTTCCACCCCCTGATTAATAGTGGCCTCATCATCGGTTGCACAGTATTGCCCCAACAAGTACTCCAATACATAGGTTGGTACAATTGCATTTCCCTTAACCAATTTAGTTAAGTCTTTTCGCACAACTTTGCCAGCAAAATGCTCATTAATTTTCTTATCTAATTCATTCATACTAGTAATCGTCAAAATCGTTAGTGAATGATATATTAAGTGAATATGTATACTCCTTGTATTGTTTCCATTTGCTTGTCCCCTCTACAGGTTCTTCAATCAATAATTTAACCCTCTGATTTTTGTACTTGCTACTAGCCTTGGAACTTAGCTGAAATCGATGCTTTACTTCACGCATCCTTTCAATCCCCTCCATTACATTAAAATAGTAGTTAAAAACATCACTTATAATTTCCCCATCTTCTGCATAAATAGCGCTGCGAATTTGTCGAGGTAACACCTTTTCGCTAACCAATTCGGTTTGAAGGAAAGATACAGCCAAAATGTTTGTGGTTATTTTATCAGTTGATTTAATTACATCAACATCCACTTGCTTAGTTGTATCCTGACGTGTTTTTGTTACTTTTATAAGAGGAATTACAATTTCCTGAAGAGATGCACCACCATGAACATATCGAGAACCTGAGCCTTTTATTCTAACTCTGTTTATTGACTTTGGTATTAAAACTTCGGCATCGCCTATTAAATTTAACTGTTCCGAATTGAAATGCAGGGTACTACTATCTCCTTTTAGATTCTTTCCAATGACGAATCTTCGTGATTCTTTCCAAATATCGCCTGAAACATTGCCAATTGAGAAATCGCTTTCATCAAGTGCATTATTTTGATATAGGAAACCATGGTCTGCTGTGATAAACATATTGTTTCCATTCATATTGGCAATTTTCTTAATCATATCCATAAGAAAATCCAACTCATGTTCAACAGCGTCAAAAACTTTGTCCTCTGAGGTTTTATCATCGCCTATTTTATCGATACGATTATGGTATATGTAAATTAAATCGTATTTCTTAACGAACTCACGACCATCCGAAGCTGTATTTAGTTTCATAAAATCCTCGGCATTGATTGCAGTTGCTCTAACTCCCGATAATTGTTCTAGAATTTTAGCACGCCCTTGAACTCCCATCGTTTGGTTACCATCAATTAGCACACTATCGCTCTGATTCTGGATTGAAATACTTGAATTAGGAAGCAATGCAGCCATGCCCAATTGGGTATATGATGGCAGTGTAGATACCATATATTCCAACTCCCCTTCAAATCTTTTTTCGGTTTGAATTTTTCGAAGATATTCCCAGCCACACTCATAGCGTAAGGCATCGCTAACAATAACAAAAAGTCGTTGTTGTTTCGATACAATGGGCTTAACATGGTCGTTGAAAAATCTTTGTTGCGATACTTTATGCTGATTTAACCATTTATCGGTAGAGTTAATTACCTGCTGCCATGAATTACCATAATTTAGTAACCAATCGTTGCAGTATATTTTTTCCACCTTTTCTGTAAGTGGTTGTAGCACCTTGTTTTGTTTGGTTTTGCGGTAATGGAATATATACTTACGATAGTTGTAATCTATTTTAAAAAGTTGCTGAACGTAGATATTTACTCCATCACTAAATGAAGATATTTTTGATTTGTCAGTTTTTTTAATCTGACCGAGCATTTGCATAGCTGTTTGAAGACAATCGTAAAAACTCTCAAAATCGCCATACCAATACTTGTTCTCTCGTTGCTTTACTAACTGATTCAACCTCTCTGTGGATATGGCATCGTTACATATTAGGCTAGCCAATTCAGAAATAATTCTTCGGTCGATAAGTTCAAACATATCATCCTGAATAATTTCATCCAAACTAACCTCGTTGAGCTTTGACTCCACCTTTAAGTCAGTAGCAATCCTTTCCGAAAGTTTACGGTACGATTGCTGGTATGATATGGAATCTTTCCACATACTCAACAACAACTTTGATTCTCTGGTTATGCTCTTTTGAGTTCCAATACAGAAATTGCTATTAAAAACTTCTATCAAAAAATCGTATATGGATGGTTTTTCGCTTTTATAACCATATTTTCTATTAATCTCGTTCCAATAAAATAATTTTAAACCATAGCGTTCCAATTCTCTATCGTAACGCAAATTGTCATCATTAAAGGCTGTAGCATGTATTTGAATAAATGACGACAAATTAACATTATCGGTATCGAAAAGCACCGACAACATTTTATAACGAATGGCATGGTGGTCGTCATCCTTACCCAAAATTTCTTTCAGTTTTGCTCTACGCTCAATATTTTTAAAGAAAAGTAGATGTTCACTAATAAGATTTGTGTACTCAAAATCGAGTTCCATTTCTTGGGCATACAAGGCTTCCTGCTTGGTTTGAAAAACGTAATTAGCCAGTTCTATATCTAGCAACCAGTTGTCGGTGTTGGAGGGTTTCTTGTATGGAAAATAAAGTAGAAATTTGCTCTTTGGCTTTTCTCTACTGGTTAGGTGCTTGATATAAAAAGGGTTGTTTACTACGATAATCTTTTCAATACCAGTCAGTTCCATCTTATCAAACTGCTCACGCAACTCCTCGTTTTCATCGTACCAAAAAACAATACGATACTTTGTAAATATCTTTAATAATGCCTCCTCTATCTTGTTCATTATATTAGCATTTCAATATTATTTCTTTGCAATATACTTTTGATTTGGATGATTATCGGAGTAGAGTTTTATTAACATTTCCTCCTTAATCATTCGGGGAAAAATTCTGTTTTTTAAATACTTTTCCGACTTATTAACAGCATTCGCAATTTCTAATGCAGACTTATACTCTAACTTACAGAATTGAATAATTTCTTCAGCTAATTCATCATACTTATACCTTTTACCCTCTGAAGTATCCTCATTAGAACTATCATCAGTATCAAAACTATCTATAATAGAACTATCTACACTAGAACTATCCACACTAGAACTATCCACACTAGAACTATCCACACTAGAACTATCCACATTAGAACTATCCATACTAGAACTATCCATACTAGAACTATCCACATTAGGATTATTTAAACGATAAATAGTCCATCTGTTTTTACTCTCAGATACAAGATACCCTTCTTTGCATAGGTCTTGCAATAGTTTTGTGATGTCAGATTTATGCCTATCTATAATGTATTGTAATCGGTTATTGCTAATCTCACCTTCTATATGGCATACTGCAAGGGCAGTTAATTCGTCCTTACCGAGCGCCTCTACCGAATCACCAAAAATCTCTTTTAGATATGCCAATGTATTCTCAGGAATAATACTAAACATCGGCATCTCTAGTATTACTCTATCAGGTTCTGTTTCGATAGATAGATAGGGCTTCCTCCAATGAGCAGATTTCCATCCCAACAGAATTTTACTTACCCCACTTCCTGCTTTCTCTGCACTACCAATCAACAAAAACATCTTTTGCAGACTTATATTTCGGCATTCACTTATTCCACCTTTATAAAATTGAGATATAGTTACGAGTAATGTGCCTGGATTCTTGAAATTAAAGGAGTTTGGCAAACTTTCAATTACTATGCTACCTGGAGCACAATAATCGGCATGAATGAGGGCATTAACAAATGCTTCACGGAGTGCAATATGAGCAGGGGTATCTTCTTGTCTTTGACCTTTAGAAAGTTGAAAAGGTTTTGGCAAACGTGATGATAGTTTTGGATAAACTAACTTGTAAAACTGGAACAAATTGCTCTCCCATGTGCCATCGGGATAAACCCTATCCGTCCATCTTATTTCCTTGTTTTCGGAAAGTGCTTCTCTGTAATCGGGAAAGAATTTTGGGCAACACTCCTCATCCGTAATACTCAACGATTTTCCAAACATTAACAACCCTGCAACAGTAAAACCTTCTTTTTGGGTTTTCCTGTCCTTCCTATATCCTCCCAGCTGTTCTAAAAAATCCTTATCGTCTAGTGTTAGCCAAGGATGGGATGGTCTAACAGATGCAAAAATTTGACGATACTGTTTTAGCGAGGCCATATCAATATCATTGAAGGAATAGCCCTCTAAAATTCTACTATCGGGAATAAAAGAAAGGTCTGCATCTGCAAGCATTCTTCTAACCTCCTCGTCTCTACAGCAATAATCGCCCTCGTAATTTCTTTTATAAGTATTTTTAAACGGATTTGGTGTTAAATGAACAGGCTTATGTTTACGCTCTGCTGGGGGAATATTAAATACTAAAACCTTTTTGTCTTGGAGCACGAACTCTTTTACATCATCATTTTTAAGAAGATTTACTGAGACTGTTTTTAGGTTATTTACTCCACTCCAAAAATCTTTTTGGTACTTAATAATTTGTTCATCGGTAAGCCCATCGAAGGTGAACTGATTCTTCCGTTCTTTTACTCCTAAAACAATTACCCCACCGTTGGTATTGGCAAATGCAGAATATGTTCGCCAAAAATCGACAGGGAATCCCTCTTTAGCTGACTTATACTCTATCTCGTCCGATTCTGTATCGGGGAAAAGTTTAGAGTGAATCAGGAATGATGGTTCGTTTAGAACATCGAAAATACTTAACTGCCTATCCATATCTTTACTGCCAATTATTTACATTTACCTAATCTCGCTTACATCAATCCAATCAAAGGCTCTAACCTTTTCCTTGGTTTTCTTGTCGTTTAGCCCATCAACCTCCCTTATGGCTTTGCCAAACTTGTTATAGTTTACCAGCACACCATCGTCCAAATCAATAGCAATACGCTGGGTTGCTAGTGGGTAAAGAATATCTCGCTCGTACTCGTGTAGTTCCAGAAGCATTTTATCAATGGAATCGTTTTCCTTAATTGCTTTGGTTTTCTCGGTTGGTGAACCATGAACCTGTATGTGCTGCAAATGCTCTTTTCGAGAATTCAATTTTCCAATAAACTCCTTTAGGTACTTGTTTAGTATGTTACTTACTGTATCGGGGGTGTATCGGTGCATGTAAATTAGTACGCTAAACGACCCCTTGGGCGATGAAAACATCCAGTAAATTGGGCGCTTCTTATAGCGTTGCACATGGTCGGTGTAGAAGTTCTTGGTGAAGTACCTGCGCATATCCATGCCAATATGTTCCTCAATAAAAGCAAGGTTTTTATTGAAGTTGTTCTCGCCAAACGTTACTTTTAGGAAGGTGTAAAATCTGCTAACAATATCGTCCTCAAACCACTCGCCATCGAGTATTGGTATAATGTTATCGTCATCGGGCAGGAAGGTACACTCGTTAACAGTTTTACCAATTCTCCCTAAATAATCCTGTAGGGTTTCGCCTTGGTTGGCAAGTATTAAGCCCTCCTTATCCAAACTATACCTGCCAAACATACAACCTACGGCATAACTAATAAACTGCTCAAGCACCTCGGTGGCAATAAATGGCAACTCTAACTCGTGGTAGTTAGTTACGGCATATGTTTGCGGGTTGCGTACCAGCTTCTTATTTAGATTAGCAAGCTCCTTTCTATCCAGCTCATCTTGCAGTATGGTGATATCCTCCAACGGCACATCGGGGGTTAACTCATCCTGTAAGCCATAAATTTCAATAAACTGGCGATTCAGGTCTTCTTCGTTCTGGTGTAGTTGGAAGAATTTGTTTTTCCAGTACTGCTGGTATAGGTCAAAGGATTCTTCGAGGTCTTGACCTTTGATTCTAATTAATTCGTTTTGAATAAAATACCAAAATATTTCTCTAGATTTCCATTCTAATTCTGAATCCTCAATACATTGGCGAACTAAAGTTACAATTTGCTGATTATTTTCAATTTCGATAAAGGGCAACCTAGAAATATCACCAGAACCAAGGTTCATCGTTGGATTTATTCCTTTTAATAGTGTTAATATAACTTTTGAATTTAGCAATCCGAGACAGTATAGCGTTCGTTCTTTTGAATCAAGAAAAATTGCAGGTGCAGCAGTAGCGAAGGTGCTATTTTTACAATATCTAAAAGAAAAAACAGTACCACATACATAAGTCCATGTAATACCTTCATTGAAATAATAATTTGGGTCACCTCTTCTTACTGACTTATTTATTATGCTTTCATCCCAAAGTCTTCCTAAATTAATTACATAGTCCATATTACCAAAAAACTTCCTTACACCACCCCCCTTGCTAATTGGTGAATACTTAATATTGTTACTTATATGGAATCTTTCAGTATTCAATGAAATTTCTTGATAATTTATCTCATGCCATATTTTTAAATAAATGCTGTCATTGCCTGAAACAATTCCCGCTTTTGTAATAGAGATATCTCCAATACTCAAGTTTTTAAAATTTTTTATAACTCTATCAGAATACCAATAACAAATATTATAATTGGGTATTAACTTGAAATCGTTTTGATTAACAAAGAATATTTGGTTAATATGATTTTTAATAATGTCTTTTGTTGCTTCCCTCTTTTTTTCTGAAGAATCATAATCAACTAATCTAATATATAAAGTTATATTATTTTCTCTAGTTGCATTTTGTAAAGAAAAAGCAGTATTTTGTACAACTTCACCTCCAATTTCAGAAAAAGTCCTTGTTCCTAAATGTAGCATACTATTAAAAGAAATACTCTCAAGAAGTTTTCTCCTTAATCCTTTATAACTACTAATAAACATCCATGAATGTTGATTTATCATACCTAAAAAACCAAACGATAATGTAAGATTTATACCTGACTCCATAAAACAAGTCATCAAATCTAGCCTACTTTCTTTATAATTCAGATTAATGTATTCTGCTAATGATTTATTGTATTTTGAATCTCCCATATATGGAGGGTTGGCAACCACGCAGTGGTACTTTTGGGCAAGGGTTAGCAGTTGGTTTAGCGCAACTAGAAGGGAATCAATTTTGGGGCTTAAAAATATATCGGCACTCTTTGCCTTTTGGGTAAGTTGCTCTACTGTGGTTTCAATTTCCTTGCTACCAGTTTTTGGTAATATTAACGAGCCGTAGTTGGTTGCCTGTTTAATAAGCAAAAGGTCGGCATAAAGGTTTTCAGTTAAGCTAATGGATAGCAACCTAAAAACATCCTTAATTTCATCTACATAAAAAGAAATTTCATTGTTGCCGTAAGTTTTTATGTTGATAATATCATCGGATTTTGGCTTGTTCCCCTTCCGTATTAATATTTCGTTCTTTTTAACGGCAACTTTGTCATCTGTATCTTCATCAGTAAAATTTTCAGTATTGCTTACAATAATATCTTCAGCAATATGATATCCGTATAAAATAAGCTTCTCTAAGTTCGCACTACTCTTCTTTACCTTAAAAGTAATGTCGAATTTATCTATAGGGTAGGCATTGAGCGTTAAATCTTCGTAGCAAAGTATATTTGGTTTAATATCCCTGCGTAAAGCTCTACGCTGGTACTCCCGTGCTTTCATCATAAGAGCTAAACCCGAGAGCTGTGCTGCTCGTTCGTCAATTTCAAAACCGTATAGGTTTTTCTCAATAATTAACTTGGGTATATCGGCTGTGTTGTAGCCTTCCTCCTCGTATATTTTTGTGAACAAATCGAATGCATATACCAAAATATGACCGCTACCGCTAGCAGGGTCGGCCAGTCGTATCTCTTCGGGCGAGTTTATTTTCAGGTAATCCTCGGCTTTTAGCGATTCTGATTCAATAAAATAGGGCATGTGCTCACGTAGGTGGGAGTTGGGTCGGTTCTGCAACCAAAGTTTACCCAAGGTGTTCTGTACCATGTACTCCACAATCCACCGTGGGGTAAAAAGTTGAGTTGCAGCGGGTATATCTTCCTTTTTAACCTTGGCTTTAGATGCAAATACCTCGTCCTTTTTCTCCGATATGTAGAATTGGTATAACCACCCAATTATCTCAACATTCTTACAATCGTCAACAGGCATTCCGTTGCGAACATCGGTTACAATGGAAAAATCGCTAGTAAGGTCATCTGGTAGCAGTAGTTCTGAATAATCGTCAATTTTTTCAAAAAGGAATGGGAAGGTGCTGTGCAGGTGGTTACAAGCAGCAATAAGCAGCTCTTTAAATGCCTCGTTCTGTGGATTAGCGCTGGGTATTCTACCATCGAGCAAATCGTAAACCCGTTGTCGGTTAACCTTTAGGTCGGGGTTAATTGTCCCACGCTTTGCCTCATCAAGCATTTCGGGGGTAGTATATCCATCCTTGGGTGTAATAATTCTTATGCCTAAGGGTTGGTAATCGTTGGCATCCATAAATCGGAGAGCCATTAAACGGTTAAACCAAGTGTATGCAACCTTTTCAACAATCTGTTCTTTAGAGAATACAGTAAGTGCTTCCTGAAGTTGCTTTATCTGTTGAATTTTTTCCCGTAGTTCAGCCGAGTCGGTGGTTATTACAAAATCTAACTTAGCACCAACCTGCTGAATTAGCTTCTTACGTGCTTCCTGAGCAAATCGTTTTAGTTGACTATTATTCATAAACTACAGGGTTATCCTTTCGTTTTTGTTAATTAAATTGTTCAAAGCAACTTTAAGAGCATCTACATACTCCTCTACATCCTTAGCTGTTCTGAGTTCTGATTTTTGAAAATTAACTTTAATGTTAGTTAACCTTTGGTAACGCACCTCAGGTTCTCCAGCATCATCGATAGGTTTAGCCAAACGAACCATTTCGTTGAGCTGCTGCTCAAGCAATTTACCCTTAACATAGGAGCGTGCTTCACGGAGATTAGCAATAAAACGTTGGTCATTTAACTTTTGTCGCTCATCTTCGAATGGTTTAAGTACCCGCTTGCGCTTTGTTTCGTCTAGAGTTTTAAAATCATCGTGTTCCTGAATACGTTTAATTGCTTTCTCAATTTCAGTATTGGTTAAACTACGCTCCTGGTCAATTAGAGTTACTACTTTTGATGTTAACACATCTTTAGCAGCCTTTGCATCTTTAATAATATTACCGATGTATGGGGTTTTGTGGCTGTAAACCTCACGAAGCACATCTAGTTCGGGACACTCAACATATTCGAGGTTTGAGTTATCAAGGGAGAACAACAGGCCTATGGAATCGAATATTTTTTTCTGGTCTCCATTCCAGAAACGTTTTATTGGGTCAATTAGGTTGTCCTTGCTATCCAAAAGGAAATCCTCATAATCCTTTATATTGGTTAGGAAGTATTGATATTCCTTCTTGGTTAGTTTTTCTATTTGTTCCAAAACTGGTTTTAGTTCTAGCAGGAATGGGTAATTGTCCTTACTAGCCATAATCTGATTTAGAGTTATAAACTCATTGGTAAGTTTACTCCTAAATGCCAATGCAACTTCTTTAGCTTCCTTTGCAGGACAGGGTTCATCGAAAAAATCGTTGTAAATAGTGGTCAACTGCTTAATAAACTTTGGGTCTATATCAACTTGTGGTTCAAGCAGTGTGTTACCATGTAATCGGGTGTTCATTAGCGAGTTTAACACTTCGTCATCGTCCAACAGGTTTGAATCTTGACGTACTTCAACCTTTCCCCGCTTGTATAGCTTTGCCACTATACACCAAATTGCATTAGGATACCACCCGTAGGGCTTACGGGTAAAGAGGTCTCGCAAATCGGACAAAGATGTTCTGTCGGACTGTTTTTTGCGTTTCTGAATGACATTTAATATTTCACTTTCTGCTTCGGATATCGTAGAGTCATCGGTTTTGAAAAGGTCGTCCTGCTTATCGTATATAATTTTTTTGATAGATTCCTCTGAGAATTGGATGTTCCCAAGCATTTTAAGATTTGGGTATGCTAACAGAATTAACTTTTGAAATGCATTAACCAGTTTGTTTTTACCATCGGATGCACCATTCATTTCCTGCCTCATGCCGTTCATGTAAACAGCCGATTCTCCCAATAACTTACGAAGGAGGTTAACTAGAGCAGACCTGCGAATGGTATTTTGCTGTGCTTTCTCGTATAGGATATGCTTTACGTTATCCTTATTATTAATTGATTGGCTTAACCTGATATACTTTTCGGTTTTAAGATACATTCTAACATCCAAAAGCATATGCTCATTGTTAGGAAGAACCATCATAAGCAAGGTTTGGTAACCCATGGTTTGCGACTTGAAAAAATCTTCTCTGTCGTGGTCACGGAAATTCGGAGTAATAACTTCAACTGTAAGTTCTTTCTCCCGCCCAAGTATCGTACCATCTATTTTACTTGCAAACTCGTAATCTTGCTTGTTGTCCAAAAACCGAATTTTTGTATCGCCTATAATAGTGTCGAAAATGATTTCTTTGAATAGGTTGGTTATTTGACCATCATCAATTTCGGTCGATTTAATTTCTTGCTCAATATCCTTTTCTTCATCGGTAAGAAATTCATACAAATCTCCATTTCGTTGGATATATGTCTGATTTTCTAGTAAAGTTAGTGCTTTATGAACATTCTGGTCATGCTTAATAGTATCTATATGGATATTATCAATCATGAGCGTTGAGATATTCCTTTCAGTGCTTTTGAAATTGCTGAAGTATTTAACCATAAATAGTGCCTTTAGCACTTTTATGGCAAATGGATTTTCGAGGTTTTTTTCGGCAAGAATTATAGCACTCTGTAATTCCCCTCGAATAGTAGAACGAATTCCTTCGAATAGCATGTCGAAACTAACTATTGAATTTTCGCTGTTTTTGCTTAGTCTCTGAGCTACATGCTGGAATACACCCAGCATAGAACGCTCACCTACAGAGGCATGCTTACCTTGAAATGCATTGTGATTGGACAGCGCCCTTATACTTTGCTGAAACAAATCGAATTGATAAGGGATGAATGGGTATTTATTAATAAAATCGGCCTCGTCTCTATAGCCTTTAAACTGCACTCCAACCTCGGAGAATGAAAGAAGAGTCTCCATGCTGGATTGTTCTTTTATCCAAACACCTTTAAGTATATCTTTAGCAGGCGGGGCTTTACTCAACAATCGCTTCTCAATAACTTCATCAACATTAGCCGATGTGAGAGGAATTTTAATTTTAAAACGTGCCTGAATTTTCGAAAAGTCATTTTGTTGCGATTTAGTCATATCACCTACTACTCGCTCCATGTCCTCCTGCGAGGTAACCAGTATCCAAGAGTTGCCCTTTGTTTTTGTAGCCAAGGTCTCCGCAATGGTCTGTAAGTTAAGCATCAACTTTGTATTGTCGGAAATAAATTGTCCCACTTCATCAACAAAGAAGTTTAAGCGAAAACCCTTTGGTTTGGTTTTAATATAATCGTTAACCTTTGTACAAAAATCTTCAACCGAGATGCTGAAATCCTTCCGAATGGTTTCTATAACATTAGAATAACTCTCTGGACTATTACCCATTAGTTTTGAGAGTACTTTTCCCATTCCTTCCTTCACCTTAGGATGAAATGTTTTTCTGCGAGCGTTAGACCAGAACTCCCCAGTTTCCTTTTCAAACTCTTCCTGAAAAGTTTTATACACTCCTTCGCTATCTAACCATCGCTCAAACTCAGATATATAAAGATTAGTTCCAAAATATCCAAGGTGGTCGTTAAAAACCTTGTAAAATACGTCCAAGAGCGCATCTTGTTCTCTAACTGCGGAAGATTGAGCTTTTTGGTCGATATTGAACAGAATAGATTCCGAAGGAATACGTGTGGTATTAATAATGTCGGCTTTCAGCAAATCATCGTTTTCAATCTTTTGAGCAAATACCTCTCCCAACTTGTAGCCATTGAATTCTCGGTTTTCAAGAACATAGGAAATTATTTTGAGCAAATGCGATTTACCTGAGCCAAAGAAACCCGAAATCCATACGCCATTCGCACCTTGATAATCGTTGTATGCTGAAAAGAAATCGGTTATTTTTTTTGATATTTCATTGGTAATCACATACTCCATCATCTCATCAAGAATATGCTCCTGGTCATCGGCCTTAACAACCGTTTCGATGGTACGGTCAATATCCTTTTGAAAAAAATCTCTTATTATCATTTCTTTAACTTATAAGTGTCAATATTGAATGCTCTGTAGTAGTTGTCATCCTTTAGTAAACCGAAAAGTTCTAGAGATAAACCATTGTAATCTCCATTGAAAAACATTATAGTTGGTGCTTTTTTTGCAATATTCTGAAGATTATTTAATACACTATGTGAACGTATATATGGGAATACTAAACCAATTCCTGTAAGAAAATAAACCCGAGCATTGCTAGTATCAATAACGGATTTTATCGCAGGCATCAGAACCTCTTTTATATCAAGAATAGACCTTAAAGCTTCTTTAAACTCGTTTTTATCCATAGATTTTTCAAGTTCAAAAATTTCACCTTCACCTAATTCTCTGCTAAGAATATCCATTACAATATCGTAGAGATTCAATTCAAGAACTACAATACCGTTGTTGTCGAGTTTGTTTTTAAGGCCACGGATGGCTGTTTCCACCTCATTATACTGATTAGCTTCAAATGCTGCGACAAAAAAGGGAATCTCTCCGCCCAACGACTTCATTTGAAGAAAATCCTCATCAACTATAACTTCGAATATATGCTCAAACCTTTTTGCTATAGTGTCCATATAATTGTATTAATTGTTCTATGTCCCTGTCGGGAATTAAAAATATTTTTAACCACTCAGGGTCATCATTAATTATAGCCTTAACCACCTCAGATTGCAAAATCTGGGGTTGAATAACTCTTTCTACAGCGTTATTAATTACTCCAGATTGTTCAAAAATTCTGAACATAACCTGTTTTGCTTTCTTCATGGTTGTTTCAGAGAACTGTTCAAGTTCTGGATGAAGTATCAATCTACTATCAATGAAAGTCTTATAATCCGACTCATGAATCTGATAGTTGAACACCAATGCTTTTTCACGCAGTATATCAACGGCAAAATCCTTAATGAACGAATAGTTTTTGCAAATGGAAAGAAATGCAACCTGTTTTTGAGCAACTAGGTCGCTATTTGCTAAAACATTTTTTTGTTCAATAGTTAATTCTTCTAACCTATTTTTTATCTCACGGAATCCTCTTATGGATGAACTTGTTTTTCCAGAAGCGTAAGTTCCACCACTCTCCCGAAGAGTTGATATGTCTTCTACTTTATCTTTAATTGCAATTCTGGCCAATCTAACCATATCAGTTAAACGTAAAGACATTGCAGTGAAAGAAAGGACGTATTTTGATGATTTTACCATTTATAAATTCACAATAGTTTTTGTTGATACTTCGAGAAGAACACTAAGTTTTTGAAGATGCTGTTTGTTTGGATTACTCTTGCCCGAACACCAATTGCTTACGGTTATTTCTGATACACCCATCTTGTTAGCCAACCATTTTTGCTTAATCCCCTTTGTTTTCAACAGTTCTTTCAGAAGCATAAGTTTAATAAAAATTAAAGTTTTTCGACATCTAATTTAAATAAAATATGTAGTTGTGCAACTGTAAAAAAAAGAAAAATATTACTTTTAATGTTAGAGAAGGCAGTCTGGATTTTGGCACATTTTCTGATAAGAAGTCAACAACAACAAACTCAGTGGTTATCTTTCGTATTAGAAAAAAGTTAAATATTTATTGAAAACTGATTCTATCAAAAATGGTAAAGAGAATAGTAATACTTAATTCTGGAGTGTACGGAAAAGCTTCCGTTCGACTTGACGACTGCAATTCAATTCAACTTGTTGGCCCAAATAATATCGGTAAAAGTACACTGATATACACTTTAAATTACCTTTTTATCATCGATGGTAGAAAAATGTCGTTTAGTGGAAACAGGAGCGAAAAGGATACATTACATTACTATTTCCCAAACCAAACCAATAGTTTCTTAATCTTTGAAATATACAAGCACCGATATTATTGCATTCTAATAAAAAGAGGCGAGGATGGGTTAGAATACTACAAAATTGACAGTGATTACAAGGAGGAACTATTTCTTGAAACACAAGACAAGCAACAAAAAGTCCTCAAGTTCGAAGAGGTTAGAAGGAATATCATCACAAAAGGGATAGACTTATATCAGTTTAGAGATAAAAAAGAAGTCTTCAACTTTATCTATCAAAGAGGAAAACGAAGCAATGCTGCTATATGGTTAGAGGATTCTGTTGTTTCCGATGGATTAAGTAATAATTTTAGCAAAGTATATAGATACTTAATTGATTCAAAGTTAATCACCAACAAAACACTGAAGGATACTCTTATTATTGCCGATAACAGAGACAAAGAGGGTATCAACTTTTCTCAAAAGGACAGAAAAGATATTGTCAATCTACTAAAAGCAAATGATGAAATCAAGGTTTTTGAATCAATAAAGTCTGATTTTCATCAATTTAGAGAGATTGTTTCTCTACATAAAGCCAAAGAGAAAACAGTTAGAGAACTTATCTATGCTTTTAATAAACAATACACATTCTCAAAAACAGAATTTGAAACACGAGTTAAGGAAAAAAGCGAAGAGATTGAAAAAATAACGTTTAACATTAATGAAGAGTTGCAGCCCAAACAGAAGGATTTGTTGATAGAGGTTGGCGTTTTGAAAAACGAAATATCAACTAAATCTGATTTGGTCGAAAACCTTCAGAAACAATTAAATGAAATTAATTCCTTTGAAAACAAAGAATTCATTCAACAAGCCATTTATAACCTTGATGAAAAAAGGAGAGATATTGAAACTAGATTGACGCTTATTGACACTAGGGGATTAAGTGCAAAACAGATTGAAACTAAAATATCAACTCTTAAAAATCAAATAGAAAGCAAGACAAGAGAAATAACCAACTTCTCTAAACGTTTAATTCAAAACATTTCATCTTCGCAAGAAGTAAAGGAGCAGATAAATTTCATTCTTTCAGAAGAATTTTTAAGTAATCTCACAAATGATGATGTAGAAATTCAGGTAAGCAAGATTGATAAACTAATGAGACTCTTCGATGGAGAAATAAAAATTACTTCTAAACTCAAGGCAAAACCAATAGCATCGCTTGACGAAATAAATGAAGAAGTTCAACAGATGAAGGTTGAATTGTCAGATTATGAGAAAAATTTACCAGTTGTTAAAGATATTGAAAGTAAAAAACTCGAATTAATCCAATTATTAAAAACTATTGAAGACTATAAAACAAAGGTTAAGAAAATAGACTCCAAAGAAGATATTGAAAAACAAATAAACATCACTAAATCTGAGATTAAAACAAAATCTATCGACAAGGAAGCTAAAGAAAAGGAAAATGAACAACTCAAAGAAGAAATTGCTAGAAAATCTGAATCATTCAAAAGTCTACTGGAGGAAAAAGGATTCTTTCAAAGAAGGCTTGAAGAAATAAGAAAACAGAAGTTAGAGATTGAAGGGTTTGGTCTTGATTCAATTGAATATGAAACATCCGATGGATTGGAGAATATATATACCAAAATTAGGTTGTTTAATAGTGAAAGATTAGAGTTAAAATCGAATAAAGAACGTGCCTTTGATAGACTAAAGGACAAAGTTAGGAGCACAATTGCTAGTGAAGATGAATTTATTAAGTATGTTGAAGAAGAGATTGCATGCTTGCCTGATAAACGAAATAGTATTGATGGTTATCTTCAAGCAATTTCTGTCCAGTTCGCTAACCCGTCAGCATCTCTTATAAGGCGATATAACGAGTTCAAAGAATTTATTTACAATAAATTCAACAGTAAATTGGGTAGAACTAGATTTTCGGATATCGAATCGTTGAAAATCGAACTTGTTGAAACAAAAACCATAATTGATGAACTAAAAAAGATTAGTTCAATACAAGACCTAAAAAGCCAACTCGAATTTGATTTTGGACAATCAGACAATCTTACCATTCTGAATAAATATCTTGATAATGGAAAGGAAATAAGATTTGAGGATTTATTTGAAATAGAACTTCATTTAACAAAAGGAGGAAAAGAACGTAAAGTTGACTTGAAAGACCAAGTTGAATCGGACGGAACTGATAAAATGATACGTTTGGTAATTATCATGTCTGTAATAAATCGACTAGCCATTAATGACAAGGAGAATAAGATTGTTGTATTTATTGATGAAATTGCAACCATAGACGGTCAGAACAGAAGGGAGCTCTTCAAGTTCTGTAATGAGCACAACTTTATACCCATATGTGCATCTCCTGATGAGACGATATTGGATGGATTTGACAAATATATATTGCTATTCAGACCGCAAAAGGGGACAAAGGTTAACTTAAACGAGAAGCAACCCAATGTAATGTTCCAGCAGAAACTAGTGCATCATGAAACAAATTGATTTCAATTTTTATTCTGATTTAAGGAATAAACCGATATCGCTTAACAGAACACCAAAAACTGTTAAAGCATCATCGGTTTTTAAAAATCTGTTTGGTGCTGGTATTCTGGGAACTGAAAAGGTGGGTAGAGGGACGAACATTATTATTCAAAAACCAGAAGAATATGCTGTTTTTTTGAAAACATATTTTCCTTCTCATGAAAATCTTAGTTCATCCAAAGCCAATAATATAAAACAATTTAAAAACTCGAAAGCAAGAAGAACAATTGAGCGTCCTATGTTCTTTTTAAGGGGGTATTCAACTATTGAAATAAATGGAAAGTCGCTAGATATCAAAGAGTATACCCATTCCTTCGGTTTCTTCGGTGTAACAACACTTAATATCAAGGCTGATAGAATTTGTTTCGTAGAAAACAAAAATACTTTTTTAAACGCTGAAAAACTTCTTGGGTTTGATTGGATATATATTCATACTTATGGACGAGTAGGACTTGAAGTATTGAAAGCAATAAATTGTAAAAAAGTCCTTGTTTTTGTTGATTATGATTTTAATGGGTTAGATGAGTATCTTCGAATTAAAAGCCACTTCAACGATGCAGAATTATTTATTCCGAATAATTTTGATTCACTTTTTGAAACATACGGAACATTGATAAAAGGTAAACAGAAGGCGAGTAAAAAGGTATTAGGGTCAACTATTGATACCGTAAGTAGAATTAGGAAGTTGGTTGAAACAACAAATAAATTTTTAGAACAAGAAGTACTAATCAATGATTAACGAAGAGCCCATATCCATTCTACGATTTATATCAAATTATTTCGATATAATCAGGGAGTTATTCATTACTCAAAAGGAAGAAAGAGTAATTCGTAGGGAAACCTTCGAAATCATTTGTAGTAAGTATAGTGCGGAGGGGATAAAGAAAACATTATTTAAGTATAAAATTGTAAAACCTCTACAAGATGATTATGAGCTTAGAGATGTTTATTTTAACCTAATTGAATTTATTCTATTTGAGTTCAGACCACTCTTACCTGATGAGATTGAGAAATATGGCGTTTCAATTCAAGAGTTATTTAGAAAAATTAGGGAGGGAATTAACTCAGATAAAAATATACTACTTGATAGAATTGCAGCACTATCAGAAGAAGTGAAAAAATTCTCTGAAGCGGTTGATAAGAATAAAATCAGGTTACTTTCAGAAACTAGAGATTTAAAGGCAAATGTCAAACGAATTGGCTACAGGGAGAAGATTCAAAAAGCATCCCACTGGACAGAGCATTACATTCTACCATTAAATAATATACTTAACGTTAACCATTCAGAATCAATTACAAATAAACTGTTTGATATTTCCGAGTTCGCAAATCAACAACGGCTAATTCTTGAAGATGAAACAATAAGGTTGCAGTTTGAAAAACTGCATCGGCAGTTAATCCAAACCAATGATGATATAAGGTCAAATCACAAGGTATTTATCAATGAACTAATCCCATTGATAGATAGAATTAGAACAGAATCTTTAGTCATTACTGGGTGGATTGAGTTCCTTAAAAGACCATACAAAACAGTACCCCCAAGACTTTTCAAAACAGATAGAATTACTCCAATCTCAAATAAATTCTATCTAAATACAAAAGAATATTTTGAGAACTTTCAAGTTGTTGAAGATTTTTATATTGAGCAAGAAGAAGGGCAAGAGGTCAGATGGATTTTCAATAAATCTTATTACAAAAGTAAACTTTCAAGTAGTTTACCTGTAGAGAACTTCTTTGTATGGTGCAGAGACTCTTTAGAATTAGAGGGAGATATAACAAATGAAAAACTATTAGCATTAACCACATTGCTTTTTGAGGAAGATATTCAAATAACTGAGAGTAATGAATTTGATGAAATAGAAATTCAAACCCAAAGTTCAAGTTTTATAGTACCCAAAATTCAAATAGTTAAAAATGGAATTTGAGAACCCAAAATATCATCAGCAAATTGTAGAGGATTTAATGAATGGAAAGTTCATTTTATCCAAAGAAATACATTTTGAGGATGTTAAAGAGAATAGAGACTTTTACGAGAAATTTTTCCGTCATAGTTTTGGATACGAGTTTATATTTAAACCCGATTATGCTTATATTATCTCTTCAGAAACCAATGAAAACCTATCCAGAGATATTTGCATTTTCATTGCAATACTATGCTATGAACTAGATAAGGCTGGTATTAATTTTCTAGATAAAATCGAATTTGGTGACTTTAGTCTTGAAGAAATCGATAAGTATTTTGAAAATTCATCGTTTGTTGACCTAATCAAAGGGAATAATTCTATTAAAGACTATGATTCTAGGCGAAAATTAATCAGAACCATGACCACGAAAAATATTACCGAAAAAAATTCGGAAGATAGATTTTCATTTACACCTGTATACAAAGTATTCATAGATTTTGCTAAGGAACTAGCAGAAAGCAGCAAGGAGAGCGAAACAATAAATCAGGGAGAGTAAATAAGTCACAAAACATTTGCAACTTTTTTGTTCTTATTTTGCCTTATCGAAAGTATATATTTCGAGAATATAATTCTTTCTCAGTATTATTATTTTTATAACTATGTATCTCCCGCCATTACTGAATAATTGCAAAAATGGTGCAACATAATATAGTATACTGGCAAACTTTCTTTTAACCCTCTTTTAGTTTTAATATTTCTTTATAAACAGTCTTTTCAGTTCCCTTTATACATTTTAAAAGTAGATTTTAAATGCGTAGCATTTATAAATCTACATAGCATCTTGCCTTTTAGGCAAGGTGCTCATTTAATTTTATTTCTAATAGAAAATATTTTAAACTTTTAGATAATTCTATTATATAATAATTAATCCCTAGGGATTACTAAAAATAATGATATGAAAAATTGTATAACCTTATTCTACCACTTAAATTATATAACAAATTAAATTCTTTAACATTAACTAGAATTCAAAGAAATCATGTTTTGGAATTTATTAAATATTTGTTCTTTGAAAACCAAAGAAGTTCGGATGACTTATTTGGGAATAATTTTGTTCCAATTTCTTCAAAAACTTTAAGAAAAAAATTTACTCGGGATTACTATCAAATGTTTATTAAAACTTTGTTGGATAATGATATTATTAAGCGTAGTCCTTACTTCAACAGTTCATTTCCCTCCAAATTTAAGGGTGGTACTATGCCTGAGAATAGTCGAACATTTAGCTATAAGATTAATGAAAATTTATATGATTTCACCGAGGTTAAGGTAATTGGATTTCAAAATAAAACTTGTAAACACAGTAATGAACAAATAGAAAAGGTTATAAATGACCTTGAGCGTTTAGATATAGATACAGATGGTATGATAAAGGCTGTGATGGATTTGGATATTGATAGCGAGATATTGGTTAATGATAATATTAAGGAAGAAACTGTGGATATAGTGAATAAATTTCGCAAAACTAAAGAGGGAAAACCTCTTGTCTCAACCAAAAAACTTAGCAAAGCATTAGAAATAGCAAGGCAAAGTAAAGTAGACCTTATTTGGTATAAACACAAGTGCTACCTTGATAATCTCGCAGATTTTAAGCGAAAAAGGTTAAATAATATTAAAGCAAGGTCAATTTATTCCATTATGGCTCTCTGGAATAAAGATTTCTATGCAGCACAGAACTCAACAAACAACCGACTGGATACCAACCTTACATCTTTGAAATCTAATCTACTGAAGGAATTTATTGCTTACAAAGGAATGCCTATCACTGATATTGATATGAAGAATTGCCAGCCTTGCTTGCTTGCTCATCTCATCGCCAATTTGAATAAGGTGTTAAAGGACTTTTATCATTTGATGATAAACTACAACTATCCTCCAGTAGATGGCTCAGCACAAGATATTCTATTATTCCAGGAACTTGCTGCCAAAGGACAGGTATATGATTATATCGGAGAACAATTAGGATGGAGTCGGGAATTCGCTAAGGAAAATTTTATAAAGATTATGTTCAGCCGACCAAAGTTTCGAAGTGTCTATAAGAACCAAATTATGGGGTTATTTCCATCTATAATTGATTTTATGGACGAATTTAAAACTTTGAATGGAGACCATACTCAGTTGGCTATTTTATTACAGAAAATTGAGGTGGAACTGTTTATTGAAAGAATATATAAACCTCTGAGGAAGGAAGGACATTACATCTTCACCAAGCATGATTCAATCCTTTGTTTTAGCGATAGGGATATTTTAAAAGAAAAAATGGAGGCTATTCTAAATGGAATAGGATTAAAATTTACTTTAAAATAGCATTTTATACTACTAGTCCTCTAACGCATTAGCTAATGCTTGTATGTTCTGCATTTTTCCTATCAGAAAACTATCACTCAGCAGGTCATCAATAAGGTAGATTTTCTGATTTTTAATCTTGGCCGACTTTATTCTTCTATTGTTTTTCAGATATCTCCATAAGGTTGACCTATTATCTTTATCTAAACTACTTAAAAGATACAGGATAGTGTTAAAGTCGATGTACTTATGACCATTGAATATTATTATGTAAATAGGCTGCTGCACTTTTAATTTTTACCTTATATATAAAATTTACTTCCTCAATAAAAGGATAATTAGTTCATGCAGTTTTATTGCAGAATTATTACTTGGGTCTAGTTCTAGGCATATCTCCACTGAATCGTATGCGTATAGTAACTTGTTTTGCTTGATGTGAACAAGGGCACGTATTAGGTAAGCTTCCACGATAATTCCATTGCTTAGTATATCTCGGTTTCTCAGTACTTGGTTAACAGCATTGTGGGATAATGGGTAATATTGATACTGTGAATAATATATCCACGCTTGGTAGATGTATAACCAACACTGCTCCTCTACATCTTCTTCAACTTTTAGCTTTTGTTCGATAAGGTGCAGTGCAAGCTCTGGTTCGCATTCAGCGATTAATTTGAAGATGTCGACATTCCTAAAGGTATATTGAATTTGAGGCATATTTAATCAAAATATTAATCTAATTAGCTAGTGACAGCGATTCATCTAGTCAATTCTAGAAGCAATCTATATATATCCCATAGGTTAAGGATTATGTTAAATCTTAAAGAACTCCATTGATTTCTTGCAGTAACTCGTTTAAATCTTCATTATCTGAATCATATTCTAATCCTAACAGAATATCATCCTTGGCAAGTTCATATCTCCCTTGTTCTATATATGCTCTTGCCCTCAGAGTATAAGCCATTGGGTAAAACATTTTATCAGAATTGTCTTGGCTTCGGAGCTCTTCATACTTAACTATAGCAATACTGGCACAGTTAATAGCATCACTATATTCTCCAAGGGATAGATGACAATAGCCTATTCTGCCTAACAATAAGCCGATATTGCCGTACAATTCTGATTTGGTATAGCACAGGTTCAACGAGGACTTATAGTGTTTCATTGAACTTTGAAAGTCTTCCATTATATATAATATAAAACCAAGGAAGTAATTTGTTTCAGGGTCATCGGGTCTATACTCTAGAATTACATTGGCCATGCTAATTAACTGTTCACTATAATTTAGTGGGTCAGAATCCATATCGAAGAACTCCCATAGGATTTTGGATGGAGAAATATCCTGGGGTAAAATTTCCATTAAGCGATGCAATGTTGGAATAAGTTTGTCATCGATGTGTAAATAAACGAGTCGTACTAATCTTCTGAGTAATTCTATTTTATCAAGAAATTCTTTATCAAGACTACCATAGTCTAACTTATCCCATAGTGTATATGCAGCCTCCTGCCAATTCTCGTTGTTTAAATCCACCAGAAGGATTGAAAGATATTTCAAATCACTCCTCTCATCACTTTTTAACAACTTATCTTTAAGATTTTCTGACTGAAGAATAAATTCGTTTGATGCCAAATCTGTTGATGAAGCATTGATACAGTTAATCTGAACTGCTTTGAAGAGTGAGTGGTCTCTGAATTTGGATGAATTGTTCAGGAGGTATTGATATATAGCCTCTAATGTTTCGTCATAGTTCTTCCCAAGGATTTCATTTATCATTTTTTTTACAAAGTTCAGAAGGAATTACCCATAAAAAAAATTAAATGAAAAGACTTATAATAGGTTAGTCTTAAAAAACATGATAGGTAGTGGTAAACTATTTTTGTTAAGTCTATTCCAAATCTTTTAAAAGACAAACAATTGACTCACGGAGAGCAATAGAGCGATTATCTCTATAAAAATCAATTGCGAGATTAATATCTTTCAACGCTAATTCAAGATTATTTTGAAGAAGATGTGCTTCACATCTGATGGAGTAGGCCTTATGAAGAAATATGGTTTTATCTAAATCTGCATTGTATTTTTCGAATAGTTTTATGGAAATACTACTGTAATCAACTGCTTTCTCTGGGTTTTTTAGCTGTAAGTAACACCGACTAATGTCGAGACAAATTTGGCTTAACTCTGTGAAAAGAGATTTGTTTTGGCAAATGGTGATGCATTTTAAGTAAACATCAATCGCTATATCAATGGAATTTCTTTTTTTGAACATATTACCAATGAGGAGTAAGCATTCTAAATTATCATCACGGTACCTTACAATATGTTCTATCATTTCTATAAGGTTTACTTTTGCCCTAATACCTCTACCATGAAGGAGGTAATACTTTTCGACAATTTTTGCTGGCTGTATATCTTGAGGCAATACACTCATTAAACTTTCAAGGTTAGCAACGAAATAATCATTTTGATTCAAATACAAAACCTTTGATAATTTTATCAGGAGGTCAATTTTCAAAGCCAATCTAGGGGCTATTTGACAGTTCATTAAATCTTGAAGGGCATTTTCAACTAAATATTTTTTGTCAAGATGAAATCCGACTAGGAGTTTTGCTAAAATTACCAAATCCTGCCTAGGATTTGACAAGAATATCCTGTTGTTTAGTAGCGAATTTAGCCTATCAATCTTATCTCCAGTACCAAATATTATATCTAGTGCTGGTTGGTTATAAGAGTCAAAAAGACTATTTTCTTTAATAAAATCAATACTTTCAAATAGGTAATCTGAAATATCACTTGTGATTTCATCAAGGTGAACTCCTAGTATATCTTTCATATTTTTTTTAAACATAACATAACCTTTAACAAAAATAGAATAAATTCTAACTCTTAATAAAATGTATAATGTATTATACATTTTATATTATTGATTATTAATTTGTTATATTTTTTTTAAAAAAAATATGTATTTTTCTTTTTTTATTGAAATATCTATTATACCTTTGCAGAGAAATCAAAGTTGAGATATGGATAACGAAAGAGATATTTATAAGCAGAATAGGATTACTATAGAGGGTAAGCACTACTATATGATGGTTGATTTTATTAAACTTACAAAAATTAAAACACCTACAGCATATCAAATGGTTGCAAGAAAGGTACTACCTGATAACCATGTGCTAAAATTAAATGGTGTAGTTTTTATTGATGCAACTGAAGTTGATGAAAGGTTAAAAAAAGAAATTAGGAGGATGAAAATTGAAAGTATCCTTAATTCAGCGAAGTTAGATAGCATAGCAGATGATAAGCTAGACGAGTTAAACAAATTCCTTAATACATAGGAGATAACTCTTTTTTTTGTTCAAAGTGTAATATCTGTTATACAATATAATTTTCGCAATACTAAGTAATTTATATTTTGCGTGTAATATTAAAAACACATCATGTTTGGGAGAGTAAAATAAAATCAACTTTTAGAAAATATTGAAATATAAATAGTATTAACACTTTAAAATTTGAACTTATGAAATCACAAAGCAATGTTTCGCTAACAAATAGCGGTTATTCACAAGAACAAGCAACCTTATGGTATCAAAGATTCGCAAAGCATGTAAAAAAAGACTGGGCTGTCCAATCACTTATAGATGGAGAATGGTGCTGGTCTAAAGTTCTAAATATCAAAGCAGATAAAGAAGAAGTACTTGGGGTGCTATTGCATGATTTAAACAATTCTAAATGGCTGAGAAAAGGGAGTACTCATTCCATCTCGCTAAAAAAAATCAAAACTCATATTGAAAATGATATCGTGAATGTTCACTGCGAAGACAGTAGCAAAGGCAAGGTCATTCTTCACTATAAGAATATGGGTTTTGATAAGGTTGTTTTCTTTTAATCATTAAAAATAAAATGAGTATGGGAACTTATAATCAAATTAGTTTAAAAATTGATTCATACAATCAAAAAAAGTTTTATTCAATTCTGTCTAAAAGAATTGAAAATCTATCCATTACAAAAAAAAATGGAGCGGTAGAATGTTATATAAAAAATACTCCATTTAAGTTGGAACAGCCCAATAAATATGAAAATATTATAATCAATAATGTAAGTGAAGATGTCTTTAAAATTATCTTGTTCACTTCACTTGAATTATATTATAATCAATAATAATCTAAGGACAATACTATGAAACAAGAAACGAGAGAAAAATATAAAACAACACTAGATGCTCTATTGGATAATCTTCAATATGATGAAGCGATAGATTTTCTTTATAGTCATAGAATTGCAGGATATACAATGACTTATTCATCAATTAAAGAAAAGTATAACATTCCAAAGAAGAAACTAATAGAGGAAAAAGTACGGTTTATCCAATTGAAGAATCCACACTATGCCTGCGCAGCACCTATGAAATGTTATCTTATTCATGATTTGGAGAGGAAATTCTCATTAAAAGCAATTCGTCTAAAGAAACTCAATATAATTTTTAGTGATAATAATTAATCAATAAATAAATAATTTACTAACAATTAAAATTTATAAAACATGAAAAAATTTGAAATTAAATTCAATCAATTCCAAGCCAATTATCCTTTTGAAAGTTTGGAAGACATTCAGTACAATTGCAATGAAACCCTGAATTCTGATGAAATATTTTTGGTAACAAAATCTATTAAGGCGCATAAGCAGACAACTTTACATTTGTTACTTGCAAAAGATTCATATATAAACAACAATATGAAAGAGTTTAATAAAATTGTAAAGGAAATCAAGGCCAATACGATAAAAGGCATTTCTTCGACATATGAAAGCATCAATGAATATTTAGAAAGTTATTTGTATGCAAACAGGTTGTCGGTGGAGATAGATGAGAAAAGTCAAGATGTTAGACTTATTTTTTTTGATGACTCAATATGTAATAGACTTTTTGGAGGAGATGGATTCCGAATAGAATGGAATCTCAATTTGAATAAATTAAAAAAGGTTTACAAAAATTTACTGGTTTCGATTTTTAAAGGTAAAATCTTATTGTAAAAAATCTTTTTTTTGCCTCAAATGTAATTTTCGTTATACAATTTACACTTGTTAATACGCTGTAATATTTGTTTTATAAATAATAAATACATATGAGAATATACCCAAACACAAACTCTACTTGATTTAAGTTCCGTGAGTAAAATTATCTCTAAGATGACGTGAAAAAATCAACTTTTTGAAAATATTGAAATATAAATAGTATTAACTTTTTAAAATATAACTTATGGAAAACAAACAAAAAACAAATGAAAAATACTTGGTAGTGCCAAGATATTCAAGTGATAGAAAGGCTTATATATGTCACGAAAAAAACACTGATGCTTTATATTTTTCTAATATAGAAATACCTAGTTATTTCACTGAGAAGCATTTAAAATATATTGCATATCGGTTGTATAATCAGGAAAATAAGCCAATTGACTATCCAGTTATGAATATAATAAATATGAAGAGACATGATACTATCGAAAGAGAGATTAACCAACTAAAAAGAGTTATAAAACTCAATGAAATCAATGAAAAATACAGTATGATTGATGATTATGTAAAAAAGAATGAAGATAGAATCAATCTTTACTATTTAAAGCAAAGAATCGAGAATGTAACTGAGAAGAAGCTACCCAAAAAAGACTATTCTAAAATTGAATTGTTGGATTATATTAAAAAATTCCAAAAAGAATATGAGGAATTTAGCGATGATAATGGCAATTACATTGGGGATGATACTGTTTTTGATGAAATTACTAGTATACTAGACAACCTTCAAAGCATTAAAGATGATAAATTACAAATACTTAGAGAGAAAGAGAGGGAGAAAGAGCAAAAATTAGAAAAAAAGCGGGAAAGGTTAATGAAAGAGGGCAAATTAAAGGTTAAATTCTTGCATAACTGTTGGAAGCGAAGCCATGGAACTTTTGAATTTGATGGATACGAAACTATAGAAGGCTTTCTAGTAAAAAAAAGCGATAGATGTATAACAGTTAATATAAATGGCCAAAATAAGCAATTTCGCCAGTTTGAGAATGTTGAGTATGAATATTTAAAATAATTTGAAACCTATGAGAAAAATACTAATGAACTCGGCAATGATGCCAATTGATGGTTACTACTTTGTTAAGGAGGTAACACAAGAAGAATTTGTAACACAATGGAAAAAGTATAAACAAGACTTCATATCCTCTATCGGCTATGAGGATAATGTAATGTACCTAACAGAATTACTGGGTGAGCATATTCCCTTAAACCGTAATGAAACATTCTTGGAGGATGGTGATTTGCTGTTTATCTTCAAGTTAAAGTATAGGCTTAGAAACCCGAACATTAAGGGCAAATTTACACCTAGACTATCCGATTATATGTTCCAAATTGGTAAGTACTCCAAGAATTTAATTGATGAGCAAATAATATTAATCTAAGAAGCAACTATTATGAGACTTTATCTTTTATTTATTAAAATAAACAATTAGAAAAACCTTAAATAAAATCACCATGAAAACAAAAAAAATTAATTTTTCTTATGAAGTTCCAATGTGCTCAGTTTATGGGAGTATAGAGAATAATATGGCACTTTCCATCCCTGAGAATTTTATCGGTTACACTTATAGCTGCCAAAGAATTGGGGAAAATTCAATTCAGCAACGACTCTGCAAGGAAGGCCTTGATGCTGTCATAGAATACACTTTCTCTGATACAACCCTCATCTCAATTCAAGTTTCAGGTACTCCAAGGGATGCAGTTAAGTTAAGTGAAAAACTAGAGTCACTTCTTAATTATTTGATTGAAGAAATGTGGTATTATGAATAAAATGAAACGGAGTAAGCATTGTCTTGCTTTCTCCATATATAATCTAGTAATTGTATTAGGAAAGTTAAATTAGAAGAGATATTTGAAGAATAAAGATGATTTAACTTTGTTTGGAGGGGAGGAGAGGAGAGTTAGTTCTTATGCAACTTTTTTTTCTCCTCCTTGGATAAATGAGAATACTCAGTTAATGATTTTTTATAAGTTTTTCTTATAAAATTATCCAATTCCTTTTCATAAATAATTGTTTTGCGTTCACTGATTTTCTTTACCCTCAAGTTTCCTTTCAATATATGGTTGTATATACTTCCTTTGTGAGAATATCCAAGAATATCTATCGCCTCATTTACACTGTAGAATTTGTCTTGCTTGTTTGCAAATAGTTCCTTTTCAAATTTTTCTACTTTTTGGAAAATGTCAGATTTTTCCATCGCCATGTCATAGTATTTCATTAGGTCAGATATATCAATATTTTCGATATGTTTTAATAGTATTGAGGATGTTTTGGCAAAATCCATTCTTAAATTTTGTAAAATTTTAATCGTATGTAGTTCAACCTCTATCGGTGTGATTTCATTAAGTTGTTTTTTTTCAGAAACCAAATCATCTTCAATGCCCATATATAACTGGTATGCAATTGTTTTTTTTATCTCGTCTATTTTGCTTTTTTCGAGAATATATGACCTGAGAGCCATTAGTTTCAGAATCAATTGAACTAGATTTCTATCATTAATATCTGACATTTTGAAAATGATTTATTAGTTCTTATGCAATGCTTTTTTTTCTTGTTGAGAAAGTTTAATATAGTCAGCTAGTTTAGTGTTATATGTTTTTTGGACAAATTCATCTAAGTCGTCTTCATTAATGATTGTTTTTCGGGGGCTAATCCTTTTAACCATTAAATTCTTTTTACGGATATGATTGTATATACTTGCCATGTGGCTATAACCAAGAATTGTGTTAGCTTCTTTTACAGTGTATGTTTTTTGATTGTTTTTTTTCAATAGTGCATGCAAATATTGGTTTGTTTTTTTTGCGATTAAAGAATTTTCCTTTGAATCGTTATATAAGTCCATTATTTCGGATAACTGAACCTCATCAATAAGTTTTTTATATGTGAAAAATATCTTGGGCAAATCATCTTTTATTTCTTCTAAAGTTTTGTAAAGATTTATTTGAAATTCCTCTCTTGGTATCTCAAAGAAATCTTTATCGACAGCCAGATGCTCATGAACGAGGTTGTAAATTCCAGAGATTAACAATGCCTTAATCTTATCGGACTTTGAATAATCTTCTATTAACGAAGTCTGCTCACTCAGTTTTAGAATATAATCGAACGGATATAGGTTGCCTGTGTTTTCCATTTCTCTAGATATTAATTAAGTCAACATATTCGCTTGTTTTCTTACCCCATCGTTCGAAGTAAATTGTCAATGTGTCTACTTTCCTATGGCCAGTCATAGACATTATTCTATTAATTGGAACATTTTTCTTCACGCAGTTACTTATGAAAGTGCGCCTTCCTGTGTGACTGCTAATGTGAAGGTTTTTTTCTTCCATATTTTGAAACTCTTTACCTCTAAAATATTTAATTATTAGCACTTTATTGTTAAGTAAACGGAAGTGCTTTAACAATTCTTTTATTTCTTTATTGAAAACTTGGTTGGGAATCGTTGGTTTAAAGTTAAAATCGTACTTTTTCCATATCTCCATGGCTCTTTTGTTAAGTGGAACTTCAAACCGATTTCTTGTTTTTACCGCATTTTTTATGATTGTATAAACATTGTCGAAGATAACCAAATCCCTCTCTTTGTTAAGTGTTACTAGGTCTGAATATCTCATTCCAGTCATACTGAGAAATACCATAATATCTCTAATTTTTTCCCAGTTTTTGTTTTGGCAATCGCTGAAATCTATCGATAATAATTGCTTCAGTTCCTCTTCGTCAAATATTATAATGTTAGAATCTCTTTTAGCAACCCTATAATTTATATTATCTTCATCAAGTTTGAAATCAAACTTTTTATCTAAAAATCTATAGAATTCAGCAAGGCAATCTAATCGCTTCTTAAATGTCTTGTCAGATTGCTTGCGAGTTTTAAATTTTTTAGAATCTCTATCGCTAGCTGCGAAGGAGTGAAGTTTTGAAAGGAATGCTTTGTTTAAATCTTTTATACGAATTGAATCATCTGTAAAACTTTGATAATCTTTTAATAAGTTAAGAGTACTTATGTAGTCTTTTATGCTCCGAGTTTCGTCTTTTATTGATTTATCTTGCCTAATTTCTTCTATGCTTAAACTTTCATCAATGTGTTGATATCCTTGTTTGTTTAATAATTCAATCAGTTTGCGCTTCAAAAACTTCTCGTATAATGGAATTATATATGAAAGTTCGTTAACCTGTACCGACAATTCGGTTTTATCCAAAATGTTTAAATGGTAGTCGATATAATCTTTGCTCAGCAAATGAATCTTATTCTGCGCCTTGCAATTACTAATAATCGTATCAACTTTTTGATGCATTTCGTCAATAAGTTGATTAGTTGCTTTAGAATTCAATACTTCTTGCTTGACATGAAAGGTTCTGTCGAGTTGCTTTTTGTCTATTTTGATAATTTTGTACCTAATTAATGAGTTTTTTTGCTTAAAATAAACGACAATTTTACCTTCATAATATTTCAAACTAGTAATCATTATAGCACTTTTAGGATTAAAATTTTAAACACTATTTAAACACCAAAACGGTATTTTTATGCTAAAATATGAAAAAATAAGACTAAAACCAAAAATAAGACTAAAATATATAATATATGAAAATCAATACTTTATGTATTAAGACTAAAATATTTTGAAATTATAAAAAGTGTGTTCCAATCTCGCCACCCCGACAACCCTTATTTCAATCAATAAACTAGGCTAAGAGTTTGAACCGAGTCGCTTTGCGACGAGTTCGTGAACTGAGTGAACAATCTCACCACCCCCCCCGACACTAATCAAATTATAAACTTTAAGAGGGAATCCCTTTGTTACCCATGAGTTTAACTATTGCATTTTCCATCAATATCGCACTGTAAGCCATTTATAGAAATGTTGGTTTTGTCTCCATTCGCTTGTTTCCAACCAGTGTATGCTTTTTCGATGGTTTGAGAGAAAATACTTTGCTCTTGAGCACCATTAATCACATATTTATTGTCGATAACGAAGTGAGGAACTCCGCGAACACCAATCTGTCGCGATTCATAAATTTCGGTTTCGATATCGTTATTAAATACTTCGTTGCTTAGTATTTCTTTCAAATTTTCGGTCTCTAGCCCAACCACTTTGGCCATTAGCACTAGCTCGTCTATATCATCAACATTTCTACTTTCAGTAAAATAGGCTTTAAAAATCCTCGATTTCATTTCGGATTGCTTACCCTTGCTTTTTGCATAATGTATTAGGTTGTGTGCCTTGCGTGTATTGGCAACAACAATATTTTCCATATTCAATTCAAGCCCTGATTTTAATGCCATTTCGGTTATATACTGGTTCATCTCAACTACTTCCTCGGGGAGTAAATCCTTTGTGTTGATTAAATAGTCGGTTATGCTCATATTCACATCGGTTACTAAACTAGGATTGAGCATGAAACTTTTCCAGATTACCTGTACTTCATTTGCAAAACCAAACTCCGATAAAGCCTTCTCCAATCGTACCTTTGCGATATAGCAAAACGGACATGCTACATCGCTCCATACTTCTATTTTCATAATGTGTGTGTTAATGGTTGAATTTCAAGGATGAAATAAACTCAGTGCATTTTTCAAAGTGCTGGGTTAGCACCTTCCTCTGGCACAAGGACTGTTGGTTAAAAATAATCCAATTCCCAATCCTACCAATACGTTTTGGGTAGCCTCTTTGTTCCAAAGTGATTTAACCGCTGCATCTTGGCCAAAGTAAAATAACGCATATCCAATTACAGCACCAATTACACAGTAGATAATGGTTTTCTGAAAATGATTCGAACGAATAGTGCGCTGTAGCCAACTGCCTTCTTGCTTTAAATCAAGTTCTTTAAAATTAAATCTTTCCATTCTTATAATTTATAACGTACTCCAATAAATGGCTGAATAAGGCTCAGCCATTGAACCTATGAACATAACAAACAAAAGAGACATTACAATGTTTATGAAAAGAGCATAACTTTCTTAAAAAGATAAGTTATTTGAGTAGAACCAGTTTACTGTTTCTGTCCTCTTGCCTTAATTTCGCTTGGTAGAATACAACTATACACAAATCTATTTATTGGGGTTGCAACGCCGTATTTTTCGCCCAGGCGAACAGCAGTTCCGTTCTGATACTCAATTTCCGATGGTTTCTTCTCCCAAACATCCCTTGTTAACGATGATGTTGAATTGGACGGGTAGGAGTCGATAAATGAAACAGTTTTGTCGACAAAGCCCTCTTCGATGTTAATCCCAATCTTTTGGGATAACTTGTAAACTTCGTTAATTAGTTCAACCATAAGGGTGCGGGTCTCTTTCAGTTCCCTAAGCTCGCCATAGGTAGTGTTTGAAACTGCCAACAATCCGCTAACGCAAATCGAAATGAATTTTTTCCATAAATCGGCTTCGATATCATCGGAAATTTTTGATTCAATCCCAGCAGCATTAAACACGGTTTGAATCCTAGTAAGCCTCTCTGTTATTGATTTATCGAGTTCGCCGAAAACAATTGTTGGAGTAACCCCAAAATGGTTAATTACTCCTGGTGCCTCAATTTTGCTAATAATGCGGCATAATCCGCCCAGTATATGCTTCTTATCAATGTTTTCAGCCAACTCATCCGCAGCCAATACCCCATTTTGCAGTGGAATAATAATGGTATCGTTATTCAAAATTGTGGTTAGCTCTGCACCAATTTCTTTTACTTGCCACGCTTTAACGCTGATAATTACCAGGTCGGGCTTTTCGATGTTGGAAATTCTATCGGTAACTTTTATGTTCTGAACTTTAAAATCACCTAAAATGCTCTTAACAATTAATCCATTATTCTGAATTGTCCTTAAATGCTCACCTCGGGCAAGAAATGTAACATCGTTACCAGCTTGGGCTAATTTGGCTCCAAAGTATCCACCAACTCCACCTGTTCCTATAATGGCTATTTTCATTTTTTATTGTGTATAGTTATTGTTGTGTGAAGCATTTTTGCCGATTGCTTTCGGATGAGACTTGAAAAAAGTCTATTCCGGTAGTAAAATTAATGAAAAGCGGTAAATTTCCATTCTTAATGTTCTCTTAATTGTTCGTTTTATGAATAGTTGTTGAATTGAATAATTTTTGCTTTTTGGGTTTATGGGTATTTTCATTTTAAATTATCTATATTTATGTGATCCGGATAGCTACATTTGTATATTAAAAGGAGAAATTCGATGAAGAACAAAAAATATTTATTCACAGTAATTCTCACTTGTTTCATTAGCGCTGTAAGTATGGCACAGGTAAAATCATCTCCTTCGTGGGAAAAGCATATTCCTGCAGATAAGGTAATAGAATGGCGTAGGTATATCCATCAGAATCCAGAGTTGTCGTTTAAGGAGGTTAACACCTCTGAGTATGTTGCTGGCATACTAAAGGGTTTTGGCAATATTGAGGTGGTTCGCCCCACATCAACAAGCGTGGTAGGCATTTTGCGTGGTGCAAAAAAGGGTAAAGCTGTTGCCTTCCGTGCCGATATGGATGCGCTGCCAGTTCAGGAGGAGACTGGTTTGCCGTTTTCGTCCATTGTTACGGGCGTTAGCCACGCTTGTGGACACGATGCCCACACCTCGGTTCTGCTTGGTGCAGCCGCAACGCTATCGAAATTACAAAAGGAACTTGCCGGAACTGTGTACTTCATTTTTCAGCACGCCGAGGAGGTGGACCCCGGCGGTGCTCGTGAGATTATAAAATCGGGAGTGCTTAAGGATGTTGAGGCTTTCTTTGGGGTTCACGTTTTCTCGAATTACCCCTCGGGGTATGTTGGAATTCTTCCCAATGGCGCGGCATCCACAATTGCCGACTTTTTCTATATCACTGTGCAGGGAAAAGGAACGCACGGTTCTATGCCGCATCTGGGGATAGACCCTATTGTTACAGGGTCGGAGATTGTAACCACGTTGCAAACCATTGTTTCGCGGAATGTTACTCCCGGCGAAATGGCTGTTATTTCGGTTGGACAATTTAATGCGGGCGATGCCCCAAATGTTATCCCCGACAAGGTTGAAATAACCGGTACGGTACGAACCATAAATGAACCAACCCGCCAGCTTGTTGCTGAACGTGTAAAAACCGTTGTGGATAATATTGCCAAGGCAAATGGTGCCACCTGCAAGCTCAATTACGTTTTCAGCTATAGACCTATTCAGAACGATATTGCTCTTAATAAGTTTGCACGGGAGAGTGTTGCTAAAGTTCTAGGCAACGATTGTGTGTTTGACGCTCCTCGGATGACTGCCAGCGAAGATTTTGCTTACTATAGCGATATTGCCCCAGAGTGCTTCCTGATTTTGGGTGTTGGCCCAGGTGTGGCTAACCATAATCCGGGCTTTAATATCGACGAATCGGCCTTGGTAAATGGTGTTAAGGCCGAGGTGCAAATCATCCTCGATTATTTAAGCAAGTAGCAAGGCTTAAATCAGGTTTTTTGTTGAAAAGGTACTTTTCAATGGTTATTTCTTTTTCAGCTCGTCTAGTTCGGTTTGCATTTTGTAAACCATAGCGGCTAGCTTGCCAAGGTGCATCTCGTCGGGTTCGGGCAGCGCAAAACTTATGTACCCTAGCGCTTTCCATATCTCCGATATTGAGTTTAGCGGAATTGTGTACGGGTTGTACTCTGGATTGTCTGATTTAAGCAATAATGTGTCGTTATCGTTGTTGTAAAGGCGCTTGTAAACAACGCCATCGTCCTTGGTTACTACAATGTAGGTTTTTCCGCTTTTTACATCGCTCCAGTTTTGCAAATACTCGCAAATTATGTAAGCGCCCGATGGGATTGGCTCCATACTGTTGCCGCTTATTTGAAACGCCCTGTATGTCCGTTCCTTGCTTAGTTCTGTAAATGGAAGACTGAATTTGGGTAGAGTTTCCACGAAATCGGGGTCGGAGTATCCCTTTGCGTATCCTGCCGATGCTTTAACTGGAACAAGTGTAATTAATTCCTTATCGTCCCTATCAACCAAAGTTGTTAGTATTCTAAGGTTTTTGCCTGCGGAGTCGATATTTTGAGCATCGCCTGCAGAGTTGCTCTCGGTGCTTAAATCAAAATTTACAAGGCTATCGATACTGACGTTGAAGTAATGCGATAGAATTTGCAATGCAGGGAGTTTTGGTACTGCGCGTCCTTCCTCGTACGAGCCAATCATTGCGCGGTTTACCCCAATTTTATCGGCTAGTTGGTCCTGTGTTAGGTTTCTAACCTTGCGTAAGTATTTGATATTAAGCCCTAATTGTTTGCTCATAAATTAATTTGCTAAAAATATATTATATGCTAAAAATATTAGTAATTTTGATATCAAATTTAGGAATTAAATGGTTCAATACCAAATTTGATTGGCAAATAGTTAAAGTTGCAGTATGAGTGATGTGTTGAAAAAACTAGAGATTCTTGCTGGTGCTGCAAAGTACGATGTGTCTTGTGCATCGAGTGGGAGTAACAGGGGCAATAAGGGCAAGGGGATAGGCAATTCGTCGCCTTGGGGGATTTGCCACAGTTTTACCGAGGATGGGCGCTGCGTATCGCTCCTTAAAATTATGCTCACCAACAATTGTATGTACGATTGTGCTTACTGTGTTAACCGCCGAAGCAACGATGTTCTACGTACAGCATTTACTGTGAACGAGTTGGTTGACTTAACCATAGCCTTTTACCGCAGAAATTATATCGAGGGTCTTTTCCTCAGTTCCGGAGTTGTGAAAAGTCCCGACCATACAATGTCTATGATGACTAGGGTTGCCAAGGAACTACGCACAGTACAACGTTACAATGGATATATTCACCTAAAGAGTATTCCGGGCGCTAGCCCTGAGTTAATCCGCGAAGCAGGACTTTACGCCGACCGCTTAAGCGTTAATATTGAGATTCCCTCCGAGCCAAATCTTAAGATGCTTGCTCCTGAGAAGGATTACAAGAGTATACTAACTCCAATGAACTCAATCTGTCAGGGAATATTGGTTAGCAAGGAGGATTCGCGTAAGTTCCGCTCTGCGCCCAAGTTTGTGCCTGCAGGGCAAAGCACTCAGCTTATTGTTGGAGCAACTCCCGATACCGATAATCAGATTCTCAAACTTGCATCGGGCCTATACAATCATCAGAGTTTGAAGCGGGTTTACTATTCGGGTTACATTCCAATCAACAAGTCCGATAGTAGGTTACCAGCACTTACGGCTCCGCCGTTGGTTCGCGAGAACAGGCTTTACCAGTCCGATTGGCTTATGCGTTTCTACTTTTTCAGGGTTGATGAGATTGTGAACGATACGCATCCAAATCTCGATTTAGATATCGACCCAAAGTTGAGTTATGCCATCCGGAATCCTTGGATGTTCCCTGTGGATATCAATAAAGCGCCCTTTGAGTTAATTCTACGTGTTCCGGGCATTGGAGTTAAATCCGCAAAGTTGATTTTAACTTCGCGTCGGTACGGACGGATAAGTTCGTATCAACTCCAAAAAATGGGAGTGGTGATGAAACGAGCAAAGTACTTTATTACCTGCAACGAGTTGGCATCGCCAACTATCAACGAGATAAAGCCTGAGAATATGAAGCAACTTTTTCTGCCAAAACCAGAGCCGAAAAAGAAGGATAAGTTGGCGGGGCAGTTAAGTTTATCATTCCCAGATTAATTGCTATATGGTTACTTGGAGCTACGATAATACTTTTGAGGGGCTTTTAACGCTGGTTTTCGATTGCTACCAGAAGAAGGTTTTTCCTGATAAGATTACAGGAACTGGAAATTCTCAGTTTGTCTTGTTTCAACCCGACTACGAGGTTCTAACCGACGATGCAAAGGGCAAAAGGGTGTGGGATGGACTGCATAAAAAGATATCGGACAGCAGTTGCCAAATGGTTTACTACTCCTTTCTTTCAGAGGCAAAGGATGTTGAGTTGGTAATTTTGAACTTTATCCGAAAGGCGTTTGATTCGCCAGTAAGCATTGAGTTGAATTTTGGTGATAAGGATGTTTTGGAACTGCTTAAACTCGATAGGACAGTTATGCGTGAAGCGGAGCGGATTAGAATGTTTGTGCGGTTTCAAAAAACCAAGGATGATATTTACTACGCCTCGTTCGACCCCAGATACAATGTGTTACCGTTGGTAATTAAGCATTTCGAGAATAGGTTTGCCGACCAGCAATGGATTATCTACGATACTAAGCGTAACTATGGTTTTTACTACGATTTAAAATCGACTTCGGAGTTTAAATTTGTTGAGAGCCTGATTGACCCGGCTACAGGACAAATTGATAAAAGCGTTATGGATAAGGATGAACAACTTTTCCAGGATATGTGGAAGAGTTACTTTAAATCGATGTGCATTAAGGAGCGCATAAATCCTCGGTTACATATGCAGTTGTTGCCCAAACGGTTTTGGAAATATCTTATTGAGAAACAGGCGTGAGTCAATCAGTTTGCCCTAACCATTCCTTTGTGCTGCAGATAACTTAGCACCATTCTTAAATCGCTGTACGTAATATCGTTATCTAAAGCCTCTTTGGCTGGGCCAAGCATTAGGCTATCGGCATTCAAAAAGTAGTTCGATATAAGTTCAATTTTGTGCGGACTAACCAATCGGGTTACATCAATTTCTCCGGTTCTAACGTAATGGGCAATGTGTCCTTCAATTGTGGTAATTGCCATTTGGCGCTCCTTGGCAATCATTTCAAACGACATACCTGCCATAAACATATCGTAGCTGGCTTTTTTTGAATCAACCTTTTCCTTTTTCGGCTTTTGGGTTTCCTCTTCAATTTGAGGCTCAGTGGACATTCCGTTTTCGTTCCTATAGTTCACAATTATCTCAAGTATCTCCTCGCCAAACTGTGCAATTCTCGTTTTCCCAAAACCCTTTACAGATTTAAGTTGAGTTGCAGTGTAGGGCTGATGCTTAACCAGTTCCACAAGGGCTTTTTGTGGTAGAATTACATAGGCTGGTACATTCAGGCTGTTGAACTTTTCGGTTCGCCAAGCTTTAAGCCTATCGGCCAACGCTTGATTTTCGGTTGGGATTTGTTCTGCCCCTTCCTGCTTTTGTTTCGATGATTTGTGCTCTGGTTTTTCAATAGAAGCCTTGGCTTTAGTGTTAACGTAATCCTTAACATTAAAACCATTTTTGCAAACATCCAAGCAGGCCAATTTAATCAGTATTTCGGTATGGAGCTTATCCGTTGCAGTGACAATTGTTTTGCGAACTGCTTTATTGTCTGTTTCAATCGATATTTTGCCCAAAACATAGGCAAATATTGTATCAATCTTATCGATGTAGTAGGCGCAGGCTTTCCCAATTCTTTCCTGCAAGGCTTCGTTTTTTTCAATATCGATACCTTGCCGAAGGAGTTGATTCAGTTGAACGCTGAATCTATCATTTACTTCAACAATATCTGACTTTAGCAACGATGACATCTGCTCGAATTGTTCGTGGATATCTCCAAAAACAACGGAGTAGTTATCCTTTAGGAGTTTAATGCAGTAGTTCAATCGGCGTTGAATTGGGCTAAAATCAAAAAGTTCGGCAACTAGTTGCTGCTGGTACTCATTTTTTGCAGCCACAAGCACCTCCTTGGTGGGCGGATTTTGCTCAACGCTACGCGAGAATTCCAGCACAGTGCTATCGTTCTTAATGCATTGGGTTGATAGCGGTGAACTGAGAATCATTCCCTCAATGGTTTTACAACGGCTAAGTGCAACGTAAACTTGTCCGTGCGCAAAGGCCGAACTAGCATCAATAATGGCCTTCTCAAAGGTTAAACCTTGACTCTTATGGATTGTTATTGCCCAGGCCAATTTAAGTGGGTATTGGATGAATGAACCAATAACTGTTTCGCTTATCTCACTGGTTTCATCGTTTATTGTGTACTTGTAGTTTTGCCACTCAACCATTGTAACGGCAATATCATTGGAATCGCCCTCGCACTTAACGTGGATTAAATCATCATCAATATCAACAATAGTCCCTATTTTGCCGTTATAGTAAAGTTTCTCGAACGATGAGTCGTTTTTTACAAACATCACCTGAGCGCCAACTTTTAGCTGCAATTCGTAATCGGTAGGGTAGGAGTACTCCGGAAATTCGCCTTTTACAACAGCCTTGAAGGTGTGCAGTTTACTTTTCAGTTTCTGTAGCTTGGAGTCGTTAATCCTTTGCGATTGGTGGTTGTGTGTTGTAAGCGTGATGTAACCATCGTTATCATCCTTGTTGATATTGGGAATATAGCGCTTGTTGAGGATGTTAAGTGTTTCGTTGTCAATTCTATTGTCGCGTACTTTGTTGAGGATGTCAATGAACTCCCTATCGCTTTGGCGGAAAATATGCTTCAACTCAATGCTAATGTAGGCAGTTTGCCTAAGCGCTTTGCTGCTGAAAAAGTAAACCGTATCGTAGTAGCGTTTAAGTATTTCCCACTCATCGTCCTTTGCAATTGGAGCCAATTGCTGAATATCGCCTATCATCAGAAGTTGAATACCACCAAAAGGCTTGCTGTGGTTGCGGTACCTCCGGAGCACCTCATCAATTCCATCGAGCAAATCCGCACGAACCATACTAATTTCATCAATTACAAGTAGGTCGAGGCTTTTGATAATGTTGATTTTCTCCCGGCTAAACTTTTGCACTCCATTCCGCGATGCAGTTTGTGGCTCCTCATCGAATGGGTTGAATTGACTATTTGTTACGGGTATGTGTGGCCCAAAGGGCATTTGAAAGAATGAGTGAATAGTTACTCCACCTGCATTAATGGCGGCAACACCAGTTGGTGCAACCACAATCATACGTTTTGGCGAAACCTCCTTGATATGTTTAAGGAAAGTGGTTTTGCCCGTTCCAGCCTTTCCCGTTAAAAAGATATTTTTTCCGGTGTACTGAATAAAATCGAACGCTTGCTTAAGCTGCAGGTTCTCTATATACTCCATTTCTGAATTGCTATTGATAGGAATAAAGGTACAAAAAGTTTCTTTGTTGATATGGAGTAAAAGTTACACTTAAGCAAAAAGTTTGCTTTACGGTGTGCTTGCGATTTACCTTTCTCAGAAAGTCATGCGACTAGTATTATCACCTTATTTTCAGAACAATCGATGCATTTTCGGGTAAAGCTCTATATATCATTTTTGCATCGCGTTTCTTTAGCTTAATTCTTATTTCAGGGTGGTATTCTGGTTTCTTAAAAGTTGATGTGGCTTTAAATAGTTCATATCCGGATTGTACTCTGTCCATAAAATCGAACTTAAATTGCTTTAAACCATCTGCCGACTCACGTGGATTACTTTCGTAGAAGTAGAGCTGGATTCCTGAACTTGTTTCGAAAATATAGTTAACCGCATCGATATCGGTTGTGTCTGGTACAACATCTGGAGTGTACTCTGAGGTATCCTTTGGGGCAATTTTAACCATTAGAGGCACCTTTGCTATAGTTGATGTATGTCCAGTTACCTGCAATGGGAGCGAAAGCATCCTGTACAGCGCAACCTGGTCAACTGCGTCAACAAAACGGCTTAGCTGGTAGTTCTCAATCTTTGCGGAATGAACCACAACGCCCTTAATCATTAAGTTGGCTGTGCTATCGAGAAAGTTTAGAGTAAGGCTTATGGAGTCCGACTTTGATGCTTCAAACTGAGCATTGATGTATGCATACTCAACTTGTTTTGCAATAATTGAGGAGTCAGATGTGGAAACGAAGCTGAATTCGGCCTTCTCTGCATCGCTTGAGAATTTGCCGTTAAACTCTTCAATCGCTTGGTTTACAGAAAGAATCTCGAATGTTGAAATGAACGAAATAATCAACACAAGCAGTAAAGCTGAAATAATTAGTAGTACTCTAAATCTTTTCATTGTTTCAATTCTAGAATATGTAAACCTTTGAACCAAAATCGAGGGTTTTGTAAACCGCCTCTAAATCCTCATCGTTCATTCTTATACAGCCGTGCGTTACAGGCATACCAAGGAAACGCTTATAAATAGTTCCGTGTATAAGGTAGCCATCGCCAATGCTAAGGGCATAATCGCCAAGTACACCTGCTTCCCAACGGATTGGGTCGTTTTGCGATGGAATAGGTAGGCCTTCCTCAACAAACGACCAGTCGGGTCTGCGCCATACGGGATTGGTTACTTTACCAATTATCTTATATAAGCCTTTTGGTGTTTTAAAAATCCACTGGCGTTTATCGTGGCTTTTGAGTAGGGTGTAACTTCCTGTACTACAAAATCCTTCGCGAATTTGTTTCTTATTCTTGTAAAGTTTAAAGCGGTTGTAGGTGGTGTTAACAATAAAATAAGGCTGACTAGGAGTTAGGTTGTAAAACTTTTGGGAATTCTTCTTTATAAGATTATCCAACTTGGCAATTTGTTTCTGGTTCAAGCTTGCTGTATCGGCAGCAGAGTTTTTATTCATACCAAGGTAGCTTTCTTTAATACCCGAAAGTGCATAAAGAACGAACACTACAATTAGTAAAATGGAGGTTAAAGTGATTGATAACCCAATAAAGAACCGAAGAACAGGCCGTTTCTTTTCAACTTCAACTTTAGCATTATTATCTGTAACTTGTTCCATAAACTAGCTCCTTGGAATTCTCTTTAGGTTATAATTACTTGCAATACTGTTGAAATCGAGGATTGAACCCACAATAACAACGGGTGTTCCAACTTGTATTAGGTTATAAACTTTAAGCATATCGGAATCGTGTAGCGCAACACATCCATCGGTCCAATCTGTCCCTTTTCCTCCATCACCGTGAATCTCAATTAGGTTACCAATGTGAGCATTGCGGGGTAATCGGCCAGCGGCTTTGTCCTTGTTGAATCTTTCAATATCTTCAGGGTTGGGGTAGTTAAGTAGTAGTGCTCTAAAATATTTTGTTTTGTTAGATGGAATTCGCGTTTTTACAAGGTATATACCCTCAGGAGTTGCTTTATCACCTTTAAGGCGCTTGCGTCCCATCCAGTTCTTCCCGAACTCTGCATCGTAGGTGTATTTTTTTACACCTGCTTGGTATATGTAAAGTTTACGGGCAAATTTATCCACAATAATTGCGGTAGATTGATTTTTCTTGGTGTTTTCAATGGTGCTGTTCACCAATTTTTTCCAGTATGGTTGGGAGCTAAAGTACTCCTCCAAATCATCGAAAGTTCTTTTGTACGATGATAGCAGAAGGTCTTCAGCTTTATTTATTTTGGTTTCGGCTTTGAGGTAGTCTCCTTTCTCAAAATCTAGTTCCGATTCTCGTAGTAGCATTCTGCCGTTCGAGATGTTGTTTCGAACTTCGCTGGGTAAAGGAAGTAGATTGAATAGCTTATTTACATTAACGATTAGGCTATTCAACGATTCAATTTTTTCTTTAACAACAATAACGAGGTTTTTAGAGCGCTTTGTAGAACTTTTTGAGGCTTTTTTTGCTATTTCGGCCGATTTTTTGGCAAAACTCTTAACTTTCTCGTAATCCCTAAATAGAATAAACTTATCATTTTGACGGTTCCAATGAACCATAGAAGAGTCGTAGAGTGCTTTGGCCTCTGCATATTGTTTCTTTGAGTATCGTTGGGCTTTGGACTTTGATGCTTGTTGCAGTGATGCAAGGGCATATTCAATTTCACCAACGGGAGGCTTGGGTATTAAATAAACAAACAGAGCGAAAAGGCTTGCCAAAAAGGCAAAAACAATCGAGATAAAAAGAATACGTTTAAATAATCGGCTCATAATGCTGCAAATATCTAAAAAAATCCCCGGGATTATACCCGGGGATATCAAAAAATCTTGAACTAAATACTATCTTTTGCCTTTAACTTTAGCAATAGCATCGTTTAATTCGGTGTTGATTCTGGTAGCGCTATCTTTAGCTGCTTTAATTTTGTTAGAAGCATCCATATATTTACCAGCATCGTACATACCTTTAGCCTCAGCTACAGAAGCCTCAATAGCAGTCATCTCGGTTTTGATTTGCTCAAGAACAGCAGCACCTTCTTTACCACGTGGAGCTTTCTTCATTAATTTGGTGTTTTCCTCAAGAAGAGTAGTCATTTCAGTCATAAGACCTTCAACTTCAACTTTTACTTCTTCTTTTTTAGTAATTGCATTAGCTTGAGCTTGTTTTGTCATCTCAAGAATTCTGTCTAGTTTTTCACTAGCTGGTTTGAATTTCTTGAAAAGTTTTGATTTTTGAACTTCGATGTCAGCCATAACAGCGTTCATTGAATCTTGAATAGCAGTAAATTCAGCAGCAGCATAAACATCAGCTTCTACCATTTTAGCAGAATCAATAGCAGCGTTAGCAGCATCAATTTTTTCTTGTGGAACTTTACCACAGCTAGAAAGAAAAGCAACCATTGTAAGGGCTGCGAATCCAAGTAAAATCTTGTTCTTCATAATCGTTTTGTTTGGGTTTAATTAAAAAATAAAACTTATAAAATAAATTTGATTAGTAATGTTCATTTCTAAAATCAGTGCAAATCTATATTAAGTATTAACACGTTGTTCTTTTTAGAGCGAAAAAATTTTTTAAAAACAGTTAAACAATTTTTAAGTTGCTGTAAATCAATAATAAAATATTTTAACATTCTTGTCAAAATTTGTACTGTACCAACTTGTAATCCTGCTAAAAAACATTAAATTTGGTATAAAAGAGTGCTGTGGAAAAAGTTTATGGCTCAAACATAATTTCACTTTTGCTTATCCTGTGTGCAGTTTACCTGATAAATTATTGGTTTCCTGCATATAAACGATTTGGTAAATGGTTCAGAGCCTCTCTTTACTTATTTGTTTTATTATTTTTAGTTTTTGTTGGTTCATATTTTGATGTTATAAACGTTGATTTTTGTCTTATAGTTTTATTTAGTTTAATTGGATTCTATTGCGGAGCAATACCTTTATTAATCAATTTATTCATAGGAGTACCAGTTTTTACTTTTCTTTTTTTTGACGATGCACGTTTGGAAGTGTTTCTGGGTTTCGCTTTTGCATCATTTTTAGGAATCACTCTTAATCAATTATCCACAAATAGAATACTGACAAGGCACACATGGCTGTTGATAGTGTTTTCAGTTTCCGTTCAACTACTTTCACTCTTTTCAACCTTCAATTATTTGTTATTGGATAATACCGGATGGTTTAAGTTGATTTTATACAACTTAATCTCCGCATTAACACTTTATATTTTTACTCTAGTTGAGTTTCACAAAAGGAACTCGGTGTCTGATACCCGTTATAGGCAGGTTGAGGATAACTACAATTTTTTGCTTGAGCGGGTATCTGGGGCGGTTTTAAGGGTTGATTACTTGGGGAGGATTACCTATGCTAACAAATATTTGCTTGGTTTACTAGGTGTTACATTTCACGAAATTAATGGCAAGCAAGCAGTTGGTTTGGTTTTTAATAAGGAATGTGATGCTAATAGAAGAATTGCTTGTATTATTGATTCTAGCGAAAATAAATGTCAAGGACGTTTTGATTCAGAAATCATTAGTAAAGATGGAAAGTCCGTTTGGTTATCGTGGGACTGTAAAATTGCGGATGAAACCGACCGAATTTTAGAAATACTTTTTACTGGTGTTGATATAACCGAATGGAGAAATACTACAATTTTAAAAACTTCTTTGGAGCGAAGATTAGAATTGCTTCACCAAGGAATGCTCGATTCTTATGCCCGGGTAAATAAGCTAGGAAAGATAATTGAATTCAATGATGCGTTTCTTAATTTGGTTGGTTACACTAGTGATGAGATTATTAATTTGACATACAACGACCTTACTTCCCCAAAGTGGTGCGAAATAGAGAAGGAGATTATCGAAAATCAAGTACTTGAAAGAGGTTATTCCGATTTGTATGAAAAAGAGTATACTAGGAAAGATGGAACTTCTATTCCTGTTGAGTTGAGGACATACATTGTTACGAATTTGGATGGAGATTTTGATGGCTTCTGGGCGCTAATAAGGGATATAAGTTATAGAAAAGATATTGAGAGTAAGTTGAGGTTGAGTGAGACTTTATACAAGAGTATAGTAGAAAAATCTCCAATGCCTATCATTTTTATCGAGGTTAAGCCCGATGATAATATTTACATAAAGAACTATAACAGTTCTGCGCAAAAAGTTTTTGGGTTTGGAGAGGGTGTTGTTAGTGACGCAAAATTCACAGAAACTATTCCCTTATTGAGTGAAGACAAACTGCTTTCAAAATTATTGAGTACAGCATTGGAGGGCGAAGATTTTCGAATTGATTTGTTCAGCATAATAAAAGATAATGTTCAGTTTTATTTTGAAATCAGAGCCTTTCAAGTTGAACCCAGAATGGCTGTGGTGATTCTAACAGATATCTCCCAGTTAATGAAGGAGAGGGAACAGCTTGAACTTAGCGAGCAAAAGTTCCGGACTGTTATAACCGAGAATCCAATGGTATTTTTCATGCTGGATAAGAATGGAATATTTACCTTATCGGAAGGATTAGGGTTGGCTAAGCTCGGTCTAAAGCCAGGTCAGGTAGTAGGTTTGTCGGTATTTGATGTTTATAGGGATTTCCCTGAAATAATAGAATCTTCAAAAAAATCGTTAAATGGATTCTCTGTAAAGCTAGACCTTAAAGTAGGCGACATATATTTTAATACAGTTTTCACCCCGGTTTTTGATGAAAACAATAAGGTGAAAAATGTGTTGGGTGTTGCTTACGATATAACTTCAAGAATAAATGCCGAAATTGAGGTTGAGCAGAAATCCGAAGAGTTGGAACGATATTTTAATAACAGTTTGGATTTGCTTTGTATAGCCGACTTACAGGGGTATTTGCGCAAAGTTAATCCGGAATGGAGCAACCTACTAGGCTACAGCTTGGAAGAGTTAGAAGGAAAAAGATTTTTTGATTTTATTCATCCCGATGATATTGAGTCTACAAGCTTTGCCGTTAATGAACTCTCGGATAAGGGTAGGGTATTGAATTTTACCAATCGATACTTTACAAAGCAGGGCGATTATAGGTGGATTGAGTGGCGCTCGTTTTTAGATAACAATTTGGTATATGCCGTAGCGCGAGATATTACAGAAAGACGATTGGCTGAGGAGCAAATTGTTGAAAATGACCGAAGACTTAAGGAGCAAAACGAGGAGTATATTGCTCTTAACGAAGAACTATCAGAAAGCAATCAAAGAATCCGTGAGATTAATGAAAAGTTAATTGAAGCAACCGAGAAGGCACAGGAAAGTGATAGGCTCAAGTCTTCGTTCTTGGCAAATATGAGTCACGAAATTCGTACGCCAATGAATGGCATTGTTGGATTTTGCCAGCTTCTTAAGCAAACAAACAATGTAGATGAGCAGGTTACCAAGTATTGCGATATTATAGCTACATCTAGCAACCAGTTGCTGGCAATAATTAACGATATAATTGACATCTCCAAGATTGAGGCTGGTCAGGTTACGCTTAGTCACGAACCAGTATCAATAATGGATGTTGTAGAAAGAACTACGACCATTTTCTCGGCTCTAGCCAATCAAAAAAATGTTGAATTAAAGTTAAATTCAGAAATCGATAGTAGTTTGGTTATTCTCTCCGACCAAACTAAAATTGCTCAAATATTAAGCAATCTAGTAAACAACGCAATTAAGTTTACTAAACGAGGTTTTATTGAGGTTGGGGTTAGTGAAAATAGCAAGCACCTGAAAATTTGGGTAAAGGATACTGGAATTGGAATTGCAAAGGAGAATCAAGGTTTAATATTTGACAGGTTTAGGCAAATAGAGGATGCAAACCCAAACTCAATGAAGGGAACTGGTTTAGGTCTGTCAATCTCTAAATCGCTAGTAGAGATGCTGGGTGGCGAAATTTGGGTAAATAGCGATATAGGAAAAGGAGCAACATTTACGTTTACAATACCAAATATTAAAGCAATGGACGGATTTGAAACTGTAAAGCGAGACGATGAGACTCCCGAAAAATTTGATTTTGGAGGAGCTTCAATTTTATTAGCCGAGGACGATAATATTAACAAGTTGCTGCTTCGAAGGGCATTGGAGAGCGCTAATGCTAAGGTACTTTTAGCCAACAATGGAGTAGAGGCTCTGGAAATTGTTGAAGCAAATAGTGCTGTTAAGTTAGTTCTTATGGATATCAAGATGCCCGTAATGGATGGCCTAGAAGCCACTCAACGAATAAAAACAAAATATCCACAAATACCTGTTGTTGCCCAAACTGCCTATGCGCTTCCCGATGAGCGTAAAAGGGCTATTGAGGCTGGTTGCGATGCTTACCTTACAAAACCAATAAATATCACTGTGCTTTATAAAACAATTCAGCAATTGATGTAAATTATGTGTAAAATTTTCTAGTTTAGTGGTGTAACAAATTGACCTTTAGTAAGTCAAATTCACATTCACTAAAACAAGATATGTATGAAAAAATTAGTATTATTTATTTCCTTGGCATTTTTGGTAAATTATTCAATTGCCCAAAAAATTGATAAAAATATTCTAAAAAAACATGTTTATACTCTAGCCGACGATTCCCTTATGGGGCGAGGATTTGGTACTCAAGGTGCTCGTATGGCTGCCGATTATATTGTAGAACAATTTTCTGATGCAGGAATTTCGCCTTGGAATGGCTCTTTTAAGCATCCTTTTATTAATGCCAGAATGATGGTGAAAATTGAGGGATGCAACATTATTGGATGGGTTGAAGGCTTCGACCCTGTTTTAAAAGATGAATTTATTGTTATTGGTGCTCACTATGACCATGTGGCATATAGGATTGAAGATGGGAAAAAAATAGTTTACAATGGTGCAGATGATAATGCTTCGGGTACTGCAACTGTAATTGAACTCGGACGGTGGCTTGCAAAAAACAGGCATTTGCTTAAGCGTTCGGTTATTTTAATTGCCTTTGATGGCGAGGAGGCAGGTCTCATTGGTTCAAACTATTTAGTTAAGAGCGAACAAATTCCTGTAGATAAGGTCAAGGCTATGTTTAGCCTCGATATGACAGGAATGCTAAGTGAGTATGGTGGTATTGACCTAGTTGGGAATGCAACTTTGGACAATGGCGCAACCCTTTTGACCGATTTAGCAGCTAAGCATAGCATAACTGTTAAGAATGATGGAAAAAATATTGAAGGACAGACAGATACTGCTCCTTTTGGCAAAAAGGGAATACCCTCAGTGCATGTATTCACATCAACTGTATCTCCCTACCATCAACCCGAGGATGATGCAAATTTGCTTGATTACGATGGTATGGTAAAAATTGCTGAATTTATGACTGATGTTATTGTTCAGTTATCATCAGCCGAAACGCTTACGCCTGACAAGCAATTTCTTGCATCGGTGAGTGGTAATGGGGTAAGGTTTAAAGCAGGCTTTAGACTAGGGATTGGTGCTGCGAACCATAACTACCAGGATGAGTTTTTCTATAGTAAAAGTGTTTTTGCTTTTAATGCAGGATTGTTCTCACAAATTAGATTTTCTAAAAAGTTTAGCGTGCAACCCGAATTGCTCTACCAATCTGTGGGCGGAAAATACGCTAACGGTACAATTCGCACCCACGAAATCACTGTTCCGTTAAATTTTAGGCTTAGGCTATTTTCTGTAATGGACGATATTGTTGAAAACCAATCGTACATCTTTGTTGGGCCATACTACTCGTATCGATTTGCTGGTAAGGCAGATGGTGAGAAAATGGATTTCGACAACAATTTCTACAAGGAGGATTTTGGAATTCAGTATGGTATTGGCTTCGAGTTGATGAAAACGCAGTTGCAGATTACAGGGGCTTTTTCCATAAAATCATTAACCAGAGATTCTAATGTTATGCAGAAAAGTTCAATGTTAAGCTTGGGATTCCAATTTTAGATTATTAATATCGTAGTTTAATAATATCACTCAATTTGATATGAAGATTCTTGTAAAACCAATAATTATTGGTTTATTATTGATGTTTTTTGCATGTAAGAAGGAATCTCCGAAAATTCTTATTACAGCGGATGAACTGTGCGATAGTATAAATACGGTAGTTTTTATGCATCCTACTGTCAATAATATCAAAACGGTAAAATATCTTACCGAGAATAAGATTTTACCAGTTAGCAATAACACTAGTTTTGTTGGTGTTTACCATAGCAGTGCTACTTACAACTACAACCAATCCAAGGATTATATTCTGAAAAACGGAATCGATAATATTAGGCTTTTGCCAATAGTACATAGTTAAATGCTGATGTTATCTACAACAATAATGATTGTAGTATTGATTTTGAGAAAATATTTAAAGGCAGTAAGGCCATAATTTTCTTTGGCGGACCCGATATGCCTCCTGCTTGCTATGGCGATTCTACAAACCTTTTAACCGTAATAACCGACCCCAACAGGCATTACCTCGAACTCTCGTTTTTGTATCATCTTTTAGGAGGATATCAAGATTCTGCTTTTAATCCCTTGCTTAAGCAAAACCAAAAGTATACCGTGCTTGGGATTTGTTTGGGTATGCAGAGTATTAACGTGGCTACTGGCGGTACATTGTATCAGGATATTCCAACCGAATTATATGGACTGAGAACAGTAGAGTCGGTTCTTGTTGCTGAACCCAATGCGCAGCATAGGAATTACTACAATAATTTTGCAACCGATACAGGGTTGATATGGGGTAGTTTTCATCAGGTGAACTTTGTGGAGGAACCATTTAAAACAATGGCAACTAGCAATACAAACCCCTTTGTGCTAAGTAGTCATCATCAATGCATAAAAAGAGTTGGTAAATATTTAAAGGTTGCCGCATACTCAATGGATGGTAAGATAATAGAGGCCATTACTCATAATACATTTCCAAATGTACTAGGTGTGCAGTTTCATCCAGAACCACCATTGCTATACAAGCAGGATGAGGCTCTAAAACTTATACCTAATCAGACATCTTCAGCTTCGTACATCGATTTGTATAGTGGCGATGGTGGCGAAAATTTTCATCGGAACTTCTGGCTCTATTTTGGGAAATTATTGGAATAACTTTTGATATAACCATTCAAAATTTTTATAGGAAAATTACTTTATGGAAAATCGTGTAAAAGGCTTTTTTATCGTTTTATTGTTTGTTTTAGTTTCTGTGTTTAACGCTTATACTCAGGAGTCAATTAAGGGTACAGTTGTAGAGCGTAACTCTAAGTTGCCCATTTCGTTTGCTACCGTTGTGTATCAGAAAAATTCCCTCCAAAAAGGGGTAATAACCGATGTGCACGGGAAGTTTGAAATTGTTGAGAGCGGAATTTCAAGCATCACAGTTTCGTGTATGGGCTATAAGTCAAAGCAGGTAGTTCTTGCATCAATTTCAAATAAGTTGAACCTAGTGATTGAACTTGAGGAGGCCGCCTATGAAATTAAAGGTGTTGTGGTTACTCCAAAGGATAACCCTGCTTTACGGATTATTCGAAATGCACTTGAAAAGAAGGACGAGAACAATTATCAAAAGTACGATAAGTACAGCTATAACTGCTATTTTAAAACAATTATTGACCTTAAATTTCCTAGCGATTCTACTGCCTTGGATAGTTTAACCAAGAAGCAGAAGGAACGAATTGAGCAAAGGGCTGGCTTTATTTCAGAATCGGTTGTGAAAACTACCAGCGTGGGAAGTAGAGTAGATAATAAGATTGTCGCTCAGCGAACATCGGGGTTTGAGAGCCCAATATTGGTTCAGAGTTTTTTCTCTCTTTTTCACAGTTCAATATCGTTCTATAACAACAGCATACCTCTGTTTTTATTGCCATTTTCCAACGATAGGTCGGTTTCGGAGTATGTTAGTCCGCTTGCCGATGGCTGTTTGAATATCTACAGTTATCAGTTGGAGGATAAGTATACCGATGCAGCCGATACAATTTTTATTGTTAGTTTTCATCCTAAAAAGGGAACCACTTTTAATGGTTTGGTGGGGACTCTGTTTATAAGTTCCAAGAATTTTGGTATTAAGAGTATTGTTGTCGAGCCTTTCGAAAAGGGCTTGATAGGCTTTAGGTTTAGGCAGGATTACGATTTTATCAATGGGAAGTGGTTTCCAACCGTGTTGGACGAGGAGATTGGGTGGATTCAGCAAAAAGTAAGCGAAAAGGTAAATGCTTACCCTGCGTATGTTATAAAATCGATAATTGATAGTGTAAGTTATAATCCCATTGTGAATAAAGGTGATGTTAGGTTGGAAACCGTTTATGTCGATGAAGAATCCTTGAAGAGTAGTGATTTGATAATAGGTAAAGCACGAAAAGATAGTTTATCTCCACGCGAGATAAATACTTATCAGTTTATGGATAGCATTGGGCAAAAGAAGAATTTTGACTACTGGATTAATCTTGCTCCAAAATTAACCGAAGGGAAAATCCCATTATACTTTCTCGATATAGAAATTGATAAACTTTACCTTTACAATAAGTACGAGGGTTCAAGGGTTGGATTGGGTTTGTCAACTAACGATAAATTATCAAAGTACTTTTCGGTAGGTGGTTTTTTTGCTTATGGGTTTGACGATGAAGAATCTAAGTACGGTGGCAATCTAGAAATCAATTTGGACAGGTACAACGAGGTTAAGCTTAAGTTTTTTTATCAGAACGATTTACGTGAGGCTGGGGCAAACCTATTTAGCCGCTTGGCTGTAATCAATACTAACGATTACCTAAGGCGATATTTGGGATACCGTTTCGATAACTGTATAGAGCAACGCGCCGAGTTTAGCTTTAGGGCTTTCCGATATCTCAAAATTTCGTCGTCGTTAAGCCTTCGTGACTTTAAAGTTCTATATCCGTATACCTACAAGGGTGCAGCGTTTACTGGCTATAGAGCAGATGAAATTCAGATTGCAACTCGATATTCCTATAACGAGAAAATGTCCACTTTAGGTAATGTTCGGTATGTTAGCGACGTTGGAAATCCTACCATAAGCTTTAACTACCATCGAGGTATAAACTTCATTAATAAGGAGAGTTTGGAGTACAATCGTTACGAGGCGTCTATAAGTCTTGTAGCCTACAATGGACGTATTGGTCAGTCAAATATTCGTGTCGATGCAGGTTTGATAGATAGGAGTTTGCCTTATGGTTTATTGTTTACAGGAGAGGGTAGTTGGGATAAGAATTTTTCCACGGTTATTAATGGTAGTTTTCAAACAATGTTGCCCTACGAGTTTCTGTCCGATAGGTACGTTAATGTATTCTACTCGCATAATTTTGGAACGCTGCTTTTCAAAACCAAAAAGTTTAAGCCCCAGTTTATTGTGGTGCAAAATTCGGGCATAGGTATGCTAAGCAATGCTTCGTATCACGGAATTGATTTCGACCAAAAGGACAAGATATTCAATGAATCAGGTTTGATTATCAATAACATTATCAGGTTGAAGTATTTCAACATGTTTTACATCGGTTTTGGTGTTGGAGGGTTTTACAGATGGGGAGCTTACGCTTACGATACCGCAGAGGATAACATTGCGCTGAAGTTTTCGCTATCAATTACATTGAAATAAATGCAAAAAAAGGGGAGTTTTTGCTCCCCTTTTCTACTTAAAATATCATTACTTAAATAAGATTTGCTTTTTCGAGTATTGCCTGCATCTCCTGTTGCAGTTTTTTTGCCTTTGCACGGGCAGCCTCTGCAAAACGACCAGTGATATCGGCATATATAATTCCTCTCGATGAGTTTACGATTAATCCGCATCTGTGGTTTAATCCTTGCTCAGCAACCTTTTCAAGGCTTCCGCCTTGCTCGCCAACGCCAGGAACCAGTAAGAAGTGGTCAGGGGCTAGTTTCCTAACACTAGCAAAATACTCTGGATGAGTAGCGCCAACAACGTACATCATATTGGCATCGCTACCCCAGTGCATCGATTTTAGTACCACATCCTCAAACACCTTGTTTCCTGTTGCGCTATTCTCAATAAGTTGAAAATCGGCGAAACTATCGTTGGATGTTATTGCCAGTAAAATTGTCCATTTACCCTCATGGTTAAGGTAGGGGGTAACAGAATCCTGACCTAAGTATGGAGAAACGGTTACTGCATCGCAGCTCATGCTGTTAAAATACGCTTTTGCGTACATACGTGCAGTACTTGCAATATCGCCACGTTTTGCATCGGCAATAATAAGTATCTCCGGATAATTCTTTTTAATATACTTTACTGTTTTTATCAAACTGGTCCATCCCGAAGCACCGTGAACCTCATAAAACGCTAGGTTTGGTTTAAATGCAATGGCCAAATCGTGAGTGGCATCAACTATTGCCTTGTTGAATTCGAAGAGTGGGTCTTCTTTTGAGAGCAGATGCTCTGGAATCTTTGTCATTTCGCTATCTAAGCCAACACAAAGAAAACTTTTTTTCTTACGAATCTGTTCGAATAGTTGTTCGGGAGTCATAGTAGTATATTTTTTACTCTTCGCTTGCGGCTTTTAAACGCTCTGCGTTTTCGGCAAGCTGAAGTTTGTCTATAATTTCTTGAACATCCCCATCAATAATTGCCGATAGGTTATAGAGGGTAAGGTTAATGCGATGGTCGGTAACACGGCCCTGTGGATAGTTATAGGTACGAATTTTTGCCGAACGGTCGCCGGTAGAAACCATTGTTTTACGTTTCGACGAAATATTATCCAGATACTTTTGGTATTCAAGGTTGTAAAGACGGGTACGAAGTTCAGCCAATGCTTTATCGAAGTTTTTTAGCTGCGATTTTTGGTCTTGGCACTGAACAACAATACCTGAAGGTATGTGGGTTAAACGAATAGCCGAGTATGTTGTATTAACACTTTGTCCTCCAGGACCCGATGCGCAGAAGGTATCTTTACGGATATCTTCCATTTTAAGGTCTATATCGAACTCTTCAGCCTCAGGAAGTACCGCAACAGTGGCTGCTGATGTGTGAACCCTTCCCTGTGTTTCGGTTTGTGGCACACGTTGTACGCGATGTACACCCGATTCGTATTTTAGAACGCCATAAACACCGTTTCCAGTAATACTAATAACAACCTCCTTGAATCCGCCAACGGTACCTTCAGAGGTGCTTGTAACCTCATATTTCCAACCTTTTTTCTCAAAATACTTGGTGTACATACGGAAAAGGTCACCTGCAAAAATACTTGCCTCGTCACCACCAGTACCAGCACGGATTTCCATAACTGCGTTTTTAGAATCCTCTGGGTCGGCTGGAAGTAGGAGAACTTTTAGTTCTTCCTCAAGAGTTTCCTGTTCTTGGGTAAGTGATTCAAGTTCCATTTTAGCCATCTCTCTAAGTTCCTCGTCTTTCTCTGCGGCTAAAATTTGCTTGGAAGAATCGATATTGCTAAGTACGTTTTTGTATTTCTCGTAAGCGGCCACAATTGGCTCCAATGAGCGATATTCCTTGTTAAGGCTAACATATCGTTTCATATCGGCCATAACTGCTGGGTCGGTAATTTGCTGGCCAATTTCTTCGAATTTGTGCCTAATTCCTTCTAATTTTCTAAGTATTGAATTGTCTGACATAATATTTTAAAATATTGCCGCAAAGGTAATCATAAATTTACAGAGTGAAAAAGGGGCGAATAGATTTAAGGAATTACATAATATAATTTAGTATGATTATCCGCTAGTATTCCTAAAAAGTCTCTTCATTCCGCACTTGATGCGGAATCTATCAATCTAAAGAGTGGATTCCTGCTTGCGCAGGAATGATAAGAGATTTGCATACATATGTAAGCATCATTGCGGATAATCATTTGATTTAGAAGATAGAGTATTCTATCATCCTTGTTCAATCGCCAAAATAGTCTTCCTTGCTAGTAATGAAATTCTCCAAACTGCGATTTTATGGTGAGTTTTTTCCCTTCGTACTCACTACAGTAACCAATAATCTGGGCATCTACACCATAATCCTTTGCAATGGCAATAATATCGTCGGCAAACTCTGGGAATACGTATATCTCCATTCTATGTCCCATGTTGAATACCTTGTACATCTCCTGCCACGATGTGCCAGACTCCTTCTGGATTATTTTGAAAAGCGGAGGAATTTCGAATAGGTTATCCTTTACAATATGCAGGTTGTCCACAAAGTGCATCACTTTTGTTTGTGCGCCACCAGAGCAGTGTACCAAACCGTGAATTACAGGACGGTAGTTCGATAGCACATCCTTGATTATTGGAGCGTAGGTGCGGGTAGGGGATAGCACCATTTTACCAGCAGTTACGCCAATTTCATCAATCATTTGGTCGAGTTTGTATGACCCAGAGTAGATTAGTTCCGATGGTACTGAAGGGTCGTAGCTCTCGGGGTACTTTTTGGCTAGGTAGTTTGCAAAAACATCGTGCCTTGCAGATGTTAGCCCGTTACTACCCATACCGCCATTGTACTCAGTTTCATACTTGGCTTTGCCAAATGATGAAAGGCCAATGATAACATCTCCATCCTGAATGTTGCTATTGGAGATTATTTCGGAGCGTTTAATTCTTGCAGTAACAGTGGAGTCAACTATAACAGTACGTACAAGGTCGCCCACGTCGGCGGTTTCGCCACCAGTAAGGGTAATTCCAATGCCTTGCTTGCGCAAATCGTTGCAGAACTCCTCGGTTCCTTGTATTATGGCGCTGATTACCTCGCCAGGTATTAGGTTTTTGTTACGACCAATTGTTGAGGATAGAAGTATGTTGTCGGTTATGCCAACGCAGAGCAAGTCGTCGATATTCATCACAATGGCATCCTGAGCAATTCCCTTCCACACGCTCATATCTCCAGTCTCCTTCCAGTAAGCGTAGGCCAACGATGATTTTGTTCCTGCGCCATCGGCATGCATTACAACGCAGTAATTGGAGTCGCCAGTTAGGGTGTCGGGAACAACCTTGCAGAATGCTTTTGGGAAAAGTCCCTTGTCCAAATTGCTAATTGCGTTGTGAACATCATCTTTAGAGGCAGATACGCCTCTTTGGTCGTAGCGGGAATCTTTGCTCATTGGTTATTTTTGCTGACAAAGGTAATCCAGAAATTTCAATTGCCCAACGGTAATTTGTCAACAGATTGTTGATTACTATGGGTTGACTTATTAGTAGTTTAACCCTTCAATTTTCAGAAATTTCTTTTTCGATTCGTTTTGCCACTTAACCTCGGCGGGCGTTTCAACAAGCCATACTTTTAGGTCGGCTTGAGCAGGGTCGTCAACAAATATTAGTGTTATCTGAGCCATTTTGGGCTCCTCTACCTCCATCATAATGCCAACCTTGGTGATTTCTTTTTCCTCATATACAATGCAAAAGTGCAGGTCGGCATCGGCAGGGTCTTCAACGTGGAAAATTTTAAGTTTCGCCTGTTCAATTGTTTCGGCCTCAAAAAATTTCTGAGCGTACCCTTGTTGTGCAGTGGCTATAACAACTATAACTAGAAATATTTTAATGATTCGAGGCATACTTAACACTTAAAATCAATTTTTTTACTTCAAAACTCGATTAAATGTTTCACAATTTATGTTCCAAATTTTACTGTAAAGCTATAAATCTATACAAATATCACTTAAAACAAATCTAACGATTTTTTCGAAATCTGATTGGGAGGCGAGTTCAAAAAAATAAAATAAAAAAGGGGCAAAGCCCCTTTCTCAAAATATTTACTGTTTTGCAGGATAGTCGTCCCTTAAAACTCTGAACTCTGTTCTACGGTTAATTTGGTAAACAACCTCTTTGTTTTCCTCGGAGGTTAAACCATCTACAAACTTTTGGTCGAGTACAACTCCTATAGGTAGGAATGTGTAACGAGCATTTAGTGCAGCATCAACAACCTTAGGTTGAGTTTGTGCATAACCTTTTGCTTTTAAGCGGTCGGTAGCAATACCTTTTTCTATTAAATAGTTAACAACCGATTGTGCACGTTTTTGCGATAGTTCGTAGTTGTACTCTTGGGTACCACGACTATCGGTGTGCGATGCCAACTCAATGGTAACGGTTGGGTTATCGTTAAGGATTTCAACTAGCCTATCAAGCGCCTCTCGCGATTCTGGGCGGAGTTCCCACTTGTCGTAATCGTAGAAAATATTTGGTATTTCGATTGGCTTTTCTGTTGATGTAATTGCAATAGCAACATCAAAATCCTTGCTTCTTGTTAAGCCACGGGTAGTTTCCTTAGCCTTGTTGTTGAGGAATCCCTTTTTCGATGCAAGTATTACGTAATCGGTGTTTGGAGTTAAGTTAAACTTAAAGGTGCCATCCTCCTTGGTTTGCATTGTAACAATAGCACCATCGCTACCAATAAGTTTAACAGTGGCTTGATTAACAGGGGTTTTGGTTTTATCGTCGGTAACCTTACCAATCATGTTGTAGATAATTGGAGGTAGATAGAACATGTAAATATCATCGGCACCTCTTCCTCCTTGTCGGCGAGAGCTAAAATAACCTGCTTCGCGCTCCCTTTCGAATACAACGCCGAAATCATCGGCAGGGGAGTTCATTGGGTAGCGCATATTTTCGATAATCCAAGCACCATTTTCTTGCGATTTAGCCTTAAAGATGTCCAAACCGCCCATTCCAGGATGTCCATCGGATGAAAAGTAAAGTGTTCCATCGGCATGAACGTATGGGAACATCTCATTTCCAGGGGAGTTTACTTCTCCTCCAAGATTTATAGCTTCGCCCCACTCATCGCCCGACGATGCACGTGTAACCTTCCAAATATCTAATCCGCCAAAACCACCAGCAATATTGCTTGCAAAGTAAAGAGTAGTTCCATCAGCAGAAATTGCTGGATGGGCAACTATCATACTATCCGACGAAACCTTTATTTCATCGGGGGTTAGCCAGCCCTGTTCAACTCGTTTTGAACTGAAAATTTGGCATCCTAACTTATCGCGTTTGCTAACTTTGCAACGGGTAAAGAATACTGTGTTAAAATCGGATGTTAGCGACCCCGCGCCCTCGTCGAATTGTGTGTTTACAGTTTCATCAATAGGTTTTGGGTCACTCCAAACTCCTTTAACATCGCGGGTAGTTAGGAAGATATCGGTAAAACTCTCGCCTGTTACTGCGCTAAGCTTTCCGCCAGTAGTACCTTTTCTGGAACTTGTGAAAAGCAGTTCGGTATAATCGTTCGAAGCATAAGCAGGACTAAACTCGCTAAATTTAGTGTTTATACCGCGCATATTGATAATTTCGTATCCCGAAGGAGTTTCTTTCCATCGTTTGGCCAGTTCGCATGACTCAATTCCTGAATCGGCAAGTTTATCGAGTGGTGCAAGAATTTTGTATTTTCTGTATTGCTCAATGGCTTCGTCGTACTTTTCGCCCATCTTAAGCGTTTCGGCGTAGTAGAAAAATACTTTGGGGTCAGGACACTCCCTGAGAATTGCTTTTTGGTACCAAAGTTCCGCTTGGCGAGCGTTACCTATTAATCTGTAGCAATTCCCAATTTTATAGAGGTACTTGGAGAGTTCTATCTTGTCCTTGACCTTATCGATATCATCTCTGTAAAGTTCAATTGCTTCAAAATAGCCGCCAGCCTTGTAAAGAGCATCGGCTCTGGTCAACTTTGATGTTTGTGCTACAGCGATATTCGATAAAAGCAGAATCCCTAAAAGGGTTATTGCCCCATTTTTAATGGCCGATTTTAATCCAATCATAAATGTACTTTTCTAATGAACGCAAAAATATTTCAAAAGTATCTAAAATATAAAAGGTAAAGGTAAATATTATTTTAAAGATTTTGCAATTCAATGTCTAAAACCTAGCCATGCTAAAACAAAAAATCCTGGATAAACCAGGATTTTTAAACAAAACACGACCGAAAACCTATCGGATGAAAAGCATTTCGCGATATTTAGGGAGTGGCCACATTTCATCGTCAACAATCATCTCAAGTTTATCGATATGGTAACGAATATCCTCGATATATGGCCTAACATTTTTTGCGTATAGGTGAGCTCTTTCTACAACATCCTCCACAAGGTTTGCCTCTTTACGGTACTCAATCATTTCGTCTACCTGCTTGCGGATTTCGTGAATATGCTCTGATATTTCCTGTAAAAGATTTAGCTGATGATTTGCCAGTTTCTCGTATTCTTTTGGGAATAGTTCTTTTAGCCCCTTCACATTCGATATCAGAATGTTTTGGTAGGCAATGGCTGTTGGTATTATGTGATTTATGGCTAAATCGCCCAGAACACGTGCTTCTATTTGTACTTTCTTTAGGAATATCTCGTTGCGAATCTCGTAACGAGCTTCAAGTTCCCTAAGCGTAAGAATTTTGTTTTTTGTCAGTAGGTCTTTCGATGAGTCGAGTAGGAATGTTTTGAAGGCCTCAATTGCGTTTTGAATATTGGGTAGACCACGGCGAGCGGCCTCATCAACCCACTCTTGGCTGTAGCCATTACCCTCGAATCGGATTTTCTTGGAATCGATAATAACCTTACGCAGGCACTGAATTATCGCCTCATCCTTTTTAACCCCCTTTTCAATAACTTTCTCAACCTCTACCTTAAATTTATTGAGTTGGTCGGCAACAGCAGTGTTTAGCACAATCATTGGCGATGCGCAGCTACCCGATGAGCCCACTGCACGGAACTCGAAGCGATTTCCTGTGAATGCGAATGGAGATGTACGATTGCGGTCGGTATTATCGAGTAGAATCTCTGGAATTTTTCCGATGATGTCCAGTTTTAGCTCAGTTTTCTCATCGGGAGTCATTTTTTGGTCGCTCACCTTTTCCTCCAGCTCATCGAGCACAGCACTTAAGGTTTTGCCAATAAATACAGACATAATGGCTGGTGGAGCCTCGTGTGCGCCAAGTCGGTGCGAGTTCGATTCCGAAGCAATACTACCAATTAGCAGTGCAGAATGGTCTTGAACCGCCTTCATTGTATTGATAAGGAATGTTAGGAATTGAAGGTTGTTCTTAGGCGTTCTTCCTGGCGATAAAAGGTTTACACCACTATCGGTCATCATCGACCAGTTATTGTGCTTACCAGAGCCATTTACGCCCTTGAATGGTTTTTCGTGGAAAAGTATGCGGAAGTTATGCTGACGGGCAACTCTGTCCATTAGCGACATAATAAGTTGGTTGTGGTCAACAGCAAGGTTGGCCTCCTCAAATATCGGTGCGCATTCAAACTGGTTTGGAGCAACCTCGTTGTGGCGTGTTTTAACAGGGATACCTAGTTTGTAAGCCTCCAACTCAAAGTGACGCATAAAAGCGGTAACGCGTGCGGGGATTGACCCAAAGTAGTGGTCTTCCAACTGTTGGTCTTTTGCCGCAGCATGTCCCATAAGGGTACGACCGCAAAGGGCAAGGTCGGGGCGGGCGTTGAACAACGCCTCGTCAACCAAAAAGTACTCCTGTTCCCAGCCCAGTGTGGCAAATACCTTTTTTGCGTCCTTATCGAAATACTCCAAAACCGATACTGCTGCTTTGTCAAGCGCAGTTAGCGATTTTAGCAATGGAGTCTTAAAATCCAGCGCTTCGCCTGTATAGGAAACAAAAACCGTTGGAATACAAAGCGTTTGGTCAAGTATAAACGCAGGCGATGATGGATCCCAAGCCGAATAACCGCGAGCCTCGAATGTGTTTCGGATTCCACCACTTGGGAAACTCGATGCATCAGGCTCCTGCTGAACAAGCATTTCACCTTTAAAGAGTTCAATAGCCTTACCATCCTTATCGATGGAGAGAAAAGCATCGTGCTTTTCGGCTGTTGCTCCGTTCAATGGTTGGAACCAGTGGGTGTAGTGTGTTGCGCCCTGTTCCATTGCCCATGCTTTCATTGCAGCAGCAACTTGGCCTGCAATTTTTCTGTCGATACGTCGGCCCTCGTCAATTGAGGTGATTAGGCTTTCGTAAGCATCGGCCGATAGGTAGCGTTTCATCTTCTCCCTATCAAAAACATTAACCCCAAATATTTCGGAATACTTAGAGTCTTTGTTTCCATTGAATTCTAGAGGGTTTCTGTTAACAGCCTCTTTGAATGCGGTGAATCTTTGTTTAGCCATAGTTTAGTTTTTATTTCATTGCAAAAATAAATTATTTTTAAATATATATAAAAATATTGGGGGTATATTTTAAAAATCATGAAAAAATATTTTAAAAATATAAAAATATATGGGGGTGTGAATTTGAAAAATGTATTTTTTAAAATTTTGATATGTGTTTAGATGATAGTTTGAATTTATATCCCTTTATAATATCTTTATAGCATTAATGAACAAACTATTTTATACTTGCGTTAACCAAGTACAAGCGTTTTTACAATGGAAAAGGACAATAGAAAGTATTCGAGCGACGAGATTACAGTTTTTTGGCGACCATCGGAGTGCGTGCACGCATCAATTTGCTATTCCAAGTTGCTGTCGGTGTTTAACCCACGTAAAAGGCCCTGGGTTGATATGAAAGGTGGCACAACAAGGCAGATTATTGAGATTGTGAACGAGTGCCCCACCAATGCGTTGATGTTTATGTGGAACGACCCCGTAAAAAACGCTGCCGAAACATCCAAGAAGGCCGTAAAGGATTTAACGAGCGAGCAAGCAGCCGATTTTGGCGTTGAACCTGTCAAGGTTCAGGTTATGCCCAACGGTCCCGTTCTGGTATCGGGTAACTTTCAACTGTTAGATTCCGAGGGTAAAGATATAAAGTCGATGAAGATGGTTTCGCTATGTCGATGTGGAAGCTCCAACGGGCAGCCATTCTGCGATGGAACACACTTTAAGGTTGGATTTAGAGATAAGGAGTAACAGCAATGGATGAGCAAAAAAAAGTTGCAGCAAAGCTGCATTTGTCCAAGACTGGACCAATAAAAATTACCGGGAAGTTCTACATTGTGGATACTCAGGGTAACGACTTAACCCCCGAAGGCGAAGGTGATGTTTACCTCTGCGCCTGCGGCAATTCCAAAACAAAACCATTCTGCGACGGAAGCCATAAGAAGTGAGTTTGGAGGAAACTTTGTAAACGGTTATCAGTTATCTGTTACCCCAACATTAAAGTTCCTAACTTCCTGCTTCAATCTTCCACCTTCCAACTGCAATATAATTTTTACTAGTTTTGCCGAATGGCAATAAAAAAAACAAGCCCTGTTACAAGGGCTTTACTTTTGGTGTTGGGCTTACTATCGCTGGGTTTTGGAGTATTGGGCATATTTGTACCATTACTGCCAACAACTCCCTTTTTACTGCTATCGGCATACTGTTTTATTCGTAGCTCCGATAGGCTGTATGGCTGGCTTATTGGTAATAAATTTCTGGGACACTATATTCATAACTATATCGAGAATAGGGCAATTGAGCCGCGCATAAAGTGGTTTACCATTGCGTTGCTTTGGATATCGATACTAACCTCTGTTATAACGCTGAGCCTAGCGCTGTGGATTAAAGCATTGCTTATTGCAATTGCGGTGGGCGTTACGGTGCATATTTTGAGGTTGAGGTAGATTCCATCAATTTTAGTTTGTTACCGACATTCTTCTTGCTGCATACAGTTGCATACCATTATTCTGATAAGCCGATGCAGCAGACTTCTGCGAGTACGCGGTTTTTACTCTTAGTTATCAGGAATTTCGGGTTCAACCAGTTTTATCAACTTTTCTAAAGACTCCTGCCATCCTAAATAGCACATCTCTGCAGGGATAACAGACGGAATACCCTCCTGCAGAACCTTTAACTCTGTGCCGCACGAAACCCTATTGAGCCATACAGAGGTGATTATTTCGCCGGGCAAATTTGGGTCGTCAAATTTATCGCTGTATTTAATGAACTCATTAGGCTTAATTTCTAGAAAGTTGCCACCAAAAGAGTGGCTGTTTCCCGTAGTAAAGTTCATAAACGACATTTTAAAGCTCCCTCCAACTTTAAAATCCATATGATGAACCAAACATATGAAACCGTATGGCGGAATCCACCACGAATATGCATTCGAGTCGGTAAAAGCTCTATAAATCTTTTCTGGAGTTGCTTTAATAACTCTATGCAATGTTACGCTATTCCCTGACATAATATTACGTTTAGGTGTTATTCTATGGTTCGTTAATTAACTAATAAACAGTAAAAACGTATATAATGTTCGGTTTAGTTAATGCATTGTAGTAGCAGTTTGTAGGAGAGGTCGGAGACTGCTATTTAGATATGCCGAAGTCTGAAACTTTAGAGAGCAATTGATTACTCTTTAATTGTTATTATAAATTATTAATCATCACCTCTTTTAAAAAAAGAAAAGGCGCTGAAAAACCAGCGCCTTTCAAAATATGGTATATGTAAATTTTACTTTCTGCTTACCGCATCCTCAATTACAAGCGTAAACATATCGCGCATATTGCCGCCCATAGCCCTTACCTGTTGCGGAATTATGCTGGCCTCGCTCATTCCCGGAACAGTGTTTATTTCGAGGAAGTAGATGTTTTCGTTGTCAACTATATAGTCGACCCGAACAATTCCACGGCAATCGAGCCTATCGTATATTTTTGAGGAGAATTCTTGGATTCTTTTGGTGAGCGATTCCGAAATCTCAGCGGGTGTAACCTCCTTGGATTTGTTCTGGTATTTTGCCTCGTAATCGAAAAACTCGTTCATCGATATTATCTCGGTTACAGGCATTACAATCTCCTTGCTATCCGATTTAAACACACCGCAGGTGAACTCCCTACCGCTTATAAACTCCTCCAGGATTATTGTTCGGTCCTCCTTAAAGGCATTTTCTATGGCAGGCAAAAGGTCCTCGGCAAATTTAACCTTGCTAACACCGTAGCTGCTACCGCTCTCGTTGGGTTTTACAAATATTGGTAGTCCAAGCGTCTTTATGATACTTTTGGTATCAAATTTTTGCCCACGCTTTAGGTTAATTCCCTTTGCTAGGTTAACACCTGTTTCCTTAACCAGCTCCTTGCAGTAGTACTTGTGAAAGGTGAACGATGAGTTCATAACGCTTCCGGTGGTGTATGGAATGTTCATCATCTCAAGGTAGCCTTGGAGTAATCCGTTCTCGCCTGGTGTGCCGTGGATTGCAATTAATGCGCAATCGAATTTTAGTTTTTGGCCTTTAACCGTTGCGCTAAAATCGTTCTTATCAATCTCAATCTCGCCAAGTTCAGGGTGCTTTAACGCCCAACTTGTTCCCTTAATAAAAACGGTATATGCGTTGTACTTATCGGCATCTATCCAACCCGATATTTGTGCTGCACTTTTAAGCGATATGTTTGCCTCGGAGGAGTTTCCTCCAGCAAGTATGGCAATATTAAGTTTGCTTTCCATTGTTTACGGTTTGTAGTGCAAAACTGCAAGAAATTTGGCAAATTGAAAAATTTCGACACCGATATTATTATTTTTTAATCTATCGAATTTTACTGTTGGGTTGATTGCACCTGATTATTTGTCAAATAATTTTTTGAAAACATCACAAATCAACTTAACTTTTGGCCATTAACTCAATTGTGAGTATGAAACGTATTACATTGCTTTTTTTGCTTTTACTATTCTCTACAATTGTGGAAGCACAAACAATTCTTGTCAAAGGTAAAGTTACCGATTCCCAGAAACACGCTTTAATTGGGGTTGCAGTTGGTATCAAAGGCACTTCAATTGTCACTCAAACAAAGGACGATGGAACCTATCAGATTTACTCTTCCTATGGCGATACTTTAGTTTTCACATCAAACTTTGGCGTAACAAAAAATGTTGCTGTAAGCAAGGAATTTATAGATGTTCCGAATAACTATTTGATTATTAATGTTGAGTTGGCTACGGATAATCAAATATTTAATATGTCGCTTGAGGAGTTGATGAGTATCGAAATTATTACAGCCTCCAATATTTCAGAAAAATTAAACGATGCACCTGCAACTACCATTGTATTAAGCCAAAAACAGATACTCGATTTGGGGTACATTAAGTTATCCGATATTTTAGATGATTTACCCGGAATGGACATGGTTAAAACTTATGGCGATACCTATTATAAAAATTACTGGAGGGGTTTTAGGAATTCGGTGGGAACGGCGTATCTGCTTATGGTTGATGGAATGCTACAGAATCAACTATGGACTAATACCGACCAGATTATGGCCGCAATTCCTATTTCTAATATCGAAAGGGTTGAGGTTGTTTATGGTCCAGCATCATCGGTTTATGGAGCCAATGCACTTATGGGTGTTATAAATGTTCTTACAAAGAAAACTGCCGATACGGATGGTACACATCTTAGTTTTCAGAGTTTTAGAAGTGCCAGCAATTATTTTACTGGCGATTATAATGTCTTTTACCAAAGAAACAATATTCGATTTAGTGTTACGGGTAGGGTTGAGGATGGCGATGTAAATGAATTTATTAATCCGAATGATTTTTACTGGACAAGGGATGAGCATTATTCCAACTCTGCCCTTTGGGGCGATGTGGTAAATAATAAGAACCTTGGAGGCCTATTTTCTTCTCCTGAACGAAACCGAGCATTGGATTTTCGTTTGTATATGGACGATTTGGAACTGGGTGCCAGTTTTTACAATTTAAGTACGGGTTATGGAACCGTTTATCCCGCCGATAGGGTTCAAACTGTGAACCGTTGGCCACAAACTGAGTTTAGTATATACTCAAGGTATTCTAAGCAGCTAACATCGAAAATTAGTTCACGAACATTGGTTCGATTCCGTAAAAGCGATATAACCAACGATGGATTATTTATAGAGGCGTATAACACTACAAATAATAGTTCAGCCGATTCAACAATTGCTGGGGTTGTTGTTGGTGCTGGAGAATCAGTGCGAGGTATTGATTTTTCATCGTGGTCTACCTATAATCGGAGTGTTTCTGTTTTTCAGGATTTTGATGTTTCATTAAGCGATATTGTTTCATTTAATATTGGGCTTAAGTACGAGAATAAAAACCTAGAACGTAATTATAATGCGGTTTATTCCGATTATGTTGCCCCCAGTGTTCTTACCAATGCATCGTTGCTTTATCCTCAAATAACCCAAGATGTTGATAGGTATAATAATAGGGTTTTTATTATTGATGAGGCGGCTTATTTTCAAGGCCGTTTAAGGCTTAACAGTAGTAATGCACTAAATATTGGAGCCCGGTACGATTATAATTCACAGTATGGCGGTTCTACAACCTTGCGTATGGGGTATGTTGGGACTTTTAAGAGTTTAACCGCAAAATTGCTTTACGGGCAAGCGTACCAAGAACCTACAATGCGAAATCTTTATGGCGGATGGAGCGGTTCCGGTAGTAATGAGAATTTAAAGCCTGAGCGGTCGAGCACCATAGAGGCATCTGCCGTTTATACAAAAGGAAAAATAAGCGCGTTGGTTAGTGCTTATGGCGTTATTATTACCAATACTATAGTGGGCGATAACCAATCGGCGAGCAATCTTGGAGAGCGTGTAATTACAGGACTCGATTTGCACCTGAGAACGCAGATATCCCAATCGTTCATTAAAAATCTAAATGCTTGGATTTATTACTCGGCAATTCTTTCGGAGAAGGAGAAACGGTTTGATGTTGATGGAAATCTTACTGGAACTGGAATTATTGGCGATTTGGCACACAGTAAATTGTACTTTGGAACAACCGCAGATATTGGAAAGCATTTGACCATTAATTTGCGAGGTCGATTTATTGGAGAACGCGAAACTGTTATTACAAATCCAATTCGGACAATTCCATCGTACTTGACCATTGATGGTAATATTCAAGTGAGAGATGTGATTTATAAAGGGCTTAACATCGAAGTTAAGTTTATCAATTTGACCAATACAGTTTACTATCATCCGGGTATACGCGAAGCCAATTCGGGCGAGTCGCCCGGAGCTTGGGATTCCAACGGTTTGGGTTGGAGTGGTAGTCAAGGATGGTTTAACTCTAAGTTACCGCAGCCTCGATTCTTTACAATGGTGGGAATAACTTTAAACATATAGTGGTATTGATACAAAAAAGGGCAACATTTGTTGCCCTTTTTTTCTTGTACAGGTTATCGAACCCAGCTCTTATTCGATAGCATGACCATCATTGCTAACAGATACCCAAGTGCTCCTATCAGCAATGCTGCATTGTATCCCAACGAGAATGCAACCAGCATAATTGCTGTAGAGCCTAGTACTGATGCTGCTCCGTTAATTGCAAAGCCCCAATCAACCAATTCTCCAACTCTTTTTGTTCCGTTAGGGAATGGCATTCCCATAAAAAATCCAAGTGGAATTATAAGGATTATGGTTATCAGTATTCTATAAGCAAGAGTTAGGAATCCTAAGTTCGACAGTAAATGTTGAAATACAAGAGTATCGAGCAAAATCCAAGCAATAATTCCAATAAAGGCAACGCTTGGTTTGAACTTTTGTGAAAACCTACTACCAACTCCCGATGCTAAAAGTAGCGAGAAAAGTATGGTTACAAAGGAATATACTCCAGAACCAATAAATAGGGTGTATTTCTGAATGAGAATCACCTCAATTGCCATAAATGCGGCGCCAATCAGGAAGAAGTAGCTCCATCCTCGAAGGTTTAGCTTTTCGCCTTTCTTTAAAAATGGAATCAAATTTATTGGTATAGCAATTAGCGCGACTACTGCAAGAATTATGAAAATTAGAAGTTTTGCAAGTGGAAATCCTCTAAATTCGAAGGGTGATATTTTGTCGAGTTTCGAGAAATCGACATTTTTAAGCATACCCATCTGCGCAGCAAAAGGTCGGTTATCAGTATTGGGCGATAGATTAATGGCTACAGTATCCTGCACCTTTGCCCAGCCATTATTCATTATCTCAGCAATTAAATTATGCTTTATCGAATCGTTTGGTGTTGGATACTCTACAACCATATATGGTCTTTCGCCCTGCGTGATATCTGCTAAGCCCTCGGTTAACCACTCCTGTTTAATCGGGTTTTTGCTGAAAAGCATGAGTTTGCGATTTGCAATATAGGAATGAAGCACCGCAATGTGTTCATTGGGGTTTGCAACATTCTTATTCTCCAATGCCTGTTTTGCTGCCGATACAAGCCGAGGAATATAGAATTGGTGGTCGAGGAAAAGAATTCCATCATCGGTCATTGCATCGTAGTAATCCTCAAAGGCCTCCTCGGTAAATAGGTAGTTCTCGGCCAGGGCAAATGCTCCCGATGCCAACGATGCAAAGGTGTTTGAACTTACAGCATAGATAATATCAAACTTATTGTTAAACCTACGAACGTATGAACGACCATCCTCAGTAATAACCTTAACGTTTGGGTGGCTATATATTTTTCCTGTTATATCGTAAAGCAATCCATCGGTCATCAGTTTGTTCATATACGGAACAACTTCCACAGCGTGAATTTCAGTTGCACCGGAGCTTAATGCATTTAAAACATCGCCACCGCTACCTGCTCCAAGAGCCAGTAAATTGCAGTTGGGAGTGCGCTTCGCGAAGTATCGCATAGGATAACCCGGCATTGGTTTTAAACTATCAGGAACATTAAAGTTGCCATCGAAACGGTATGCAGGCGAGTGAGCGGCGTTATCGATAACTGCGTAGTATTGCTCCTCGTTAACTTTCATCACCTTAATCTGCGCCATTGCATCCCAGTGCTGATGAATCAACTCAAAGCGCTCCTGGCGTTGCTTGTTCAACCATTTTTCCGATTGCGGTAAAGCTATAAATAGCCCTACAATTAACAGGAACGGAGCAATTTTATACCATCGTTTAGCATACATTAATGCAACAATAAGCGATGGAATACTAACCAGAAAGGCGGTTTTCTGCACCTGAATCAAATTCATTAGTATAATGGCTAATATTACACCAACTCCAGCACCAATCAGGTCGGCCATATAAATCTTGTCCATTTGGCTATGGTTCTTTTTGAAAAGCAGACTTAGCGACATCCCTCCAAAAAGGAACGAGATACTAAGCAAAAGAACTACTAGCGCAATTTTACCAACCATTGCTTTACTGCTGAATAGCAGGGTGAAATCGAGGTCGAAGTGGAGAACAATTATTGGTGCTAAAACCGAAATAATGCTCCCCAGCGAAAGGTAAAGCCACAAATGCTTTTCTTCACTAAGTTTTGGCCAAAGCCTGATTAAAAGGCCACCAATACCCATTCCTAGAATGGATAACGATAAAACCAGAAATGCGAAGGTGTAAAAATACTCTGCGGAAAAAATTCGTGTCCAAAGAATTTCCAATGCAATAAAAGAAAGTGAAATTAGTCCAGCTGCAATAGCTGGCTTCCATAGCAATTTAGAATCCTTTGAAGGAGGGTTCTCTGAAATCAAATCCATAATTTTGTTTTTAAATTTGTTTAATAATCATCTAAAGCCACTAATCCTTGGCTCTTATTAAATAAATTTTAAATGGTAACTACCGGTATTCCATCCAATTTAACTATCGGACTGTTTAGTTTTAGATAGGTTTAAATGGGGTTGTTTTATGTATTGAATTTGTTCAAAGAATTAACACTATTTATTAAATTGATATCTGGATGCGAATAGAATGAAGAAAGCCATAGATTTCGCTATGGCTTTTGCAAATCGCTCCGGGAATTTTAGCTAAAACTACCTTCAAGATATCCTTTTGTGAGTTCGTTTTTAGGGTTGTTAAAAAACTCATCGGCAGGGCCAAATTCAATAAGTTCGCCCAAATACATAAAGGCCACATAATCGGCTATACGTTTTGCCTGTCGTAGTGTGTGCGTAACCAATACAATGCTATACTGTTCTTTCATTTTAACGAACAGCTCCTCGATGGTTGTTGTAGATATTGGGTCGAGTGCCGATGTGGCCTCATCGCCTAGAATTATTTCGGGCTCAACGGCTAATCCTCTGGCAAGGCATAAACGTTGCTGCTGTCCAATCGATAATTTGCTAGCCGGAGATTTAAGCCTGTCCTTAACTTCCTCCCAAAGTCCAACTCTCGTTAGTTGTTCCTTGACTATTCTATAAAGTTCTCTTCTGCTGTGCCGTTTATACAAGCGTGGTCCAAATGCAATATTATCGAATATATCCATAGGTAGCACTGTTGGACGTTGAGCCAGCAATCCCATTTTTTTTCGAATATGAGTAACTTCAACATTTGAACCGTATATATCCTCATTATCAATCCAAACGTGACCTGTAACTTTAACGTCAGCGGAATCATCGTGTAGGCGATTGAAGGAGCGGAGCAGTGTTGTTTTTCCGCACCCCGATGGCCCAATAATACAAGTAATGCTTTTATCGGGTATCTCCAAGTTGATGTTTTTTAAAATATGCTTACCCTCAATAAATACATTTAGGTCTTTGATTGAAAGATGAGGAATTATATTTCCCTCATTACTTGTATTCTTATTTATTGTTGAATTTTTCACAACCAATTCGTTTAGTATATCTTTCATATTACTGTCCGTTTATCTATTAAAAACATATAACGTTACACTTTCGATTTCGAAAGTTTATTTCCAAAATATCGGGTCGAAAAACTGATAACCAGAATTATAATTGTTAGGATAAGTGCTGCAGCGTAAGCTCTGTTTTGCACCTCCTCGATGGGGCTACTCAGTTGAAAAAATATTGCCAATGGCAAAGTTGCTGCCGGTTGAGCGGGCGAAAGGTTAATGCTATCGGTGTAACCCGCTGTGAAAAGAACTGTGGCGGCATCGCCAATTCCTCTACCTACGGCCAATAGAATTGCAGTTGTTATTCCCGGTAGGATTTGCCTAACAACCACTTTCAATGTTTCAAATTTTGTTGCTCCTAGCGATAGAGGTGCTTCAATTAAATCTTTGGGAACATATACCGCTACTTCGTCAATTGAGCGAACCATTATTGGAATTATGAGTAACGATACTGCAATTATACCCCCAAGCAATGAGGCTTGTATTCCCAAGTATATCATCACCATAAAACCAAAGGCTCCATAAACAATGGATGGAATTCCAAAAAGTATATCGAATGAGAATCGAACAATGCTTGAGAATCTCGATTTCTTGCTGATTAAGAAATTGATATACAGTGCAACGGGTAAACTTATTAGCGTACTAATTAGCACAGAGCCAAATATCAAGTATAGTGAGCCAACAATTGCGTTAAGAATTCCACCCTCTTTACCCAGGTAAAATCCACCCGACGGAACTTTCGAAACCATGTCCCAAGTTAAGGATGGTAAGCCTCTTCGGATAATAATCCACAAAATATATAGCAGTACCGACATAATTACAAGCGATGATATAATCATCAGTACCTTAAATATTCTTTCTTCTAGTTTTCTCATTGCTGATACCTTTTACTAACTCTATTTAAAATCAACCTTGAACCCGCATTAAAAATGACTATAATTATAAAAAGCAGAAGTGCCGAAAACATAAGTGCTGCTTCGTATTCGGGTAACGACATCATCTCGCCATAGTTATTTGCAATTAATGCTGGTAAAGGGTAACACGAGTCAAAAATCGACGCTGGCAGTTCGGTTACATTCCCGCAAACCATTAGCACGGCTATTGTTTCGCCGAATGCCCTTGAAATTGCCAAAACAACAGCTGCAATTATTCCCGGCAACGATTTTCGTAGTACAACTTTTTTCACCGTTTCCCACTTGGTAGCACCCAACGACCACGATGCTTCTCTAATATCTTTAGGGATTGCAGCAAAAACCTCGTTGGTAATACTAATTATCAGCGGAGTAATCATTATTGCCAGTACAATTCCACCTGCCAAAACGCTATAGCCAGTGGAGAAATCGACAAAATGTGGGGCTATCTTTTCTGATATTAGCGGAACAACTGTGAGTGTACCCCAAACACCATATATTACCGGGGGTATTCCTGATAAAAGGTCGATTATTGGGTTGAATATTTTTTTAATTCTGCTAGTTGAGTACTCGCTTAAATATATTGATGTGAGCAACGAGAATGGCAATGCAATTAAAATAGCAATGAATGTAACGTTTAGTGTACTAAAAATAAAGGTAAGGAATCCGTATTCGCCTTTGAATGGCCGCCATCCGCTTGTGAAGAAAACCTTAAATAAATCTTTATCCCTAAAAACCGGAAATGCCTTGGATAGTAGTACAAGTCCAATAACAAAAAGGATTGTTAGGCATAAAATGGTTAAGCCCAGCATATAATGCCGGGCTATCTTTTCCTTTAAAAGTCTGTATTTTAATCGTCTCATAATTTCTTAATCTCTACCAAAACTTTTTCCTTGGGTAGGTTGATATACCCTGTTTCGAGCACATACTTTTGTCCTTCGGACAATATCCACCTGATGAATTCAACAACCACCTTTTTTTGAGGCTGGTTTTTTGTTACAAAGTACAGTTCACGAGCAGGTGGCGATGGATACTTCCCCGCTGCAATTGCCGCAATTAGTTTGTCCATTGAGTCGTAGAAATTTTCATCCTCATCTATTTTTCCGTTTTTATTCAAGTCAATTGGTAAAACTCTAATTCCGGCTACCTGCTGTTTGGTTTTGTAATCGTAGGCATAACCAATGTTGTTGAACCCAATTCCCAGCTGGTCTTTTTTTACTGCTAGCGCTAATCCTGGGTCGCCATAAACTCCGCTGCCAAGTAAATCCTCCTGTTTCTTTCCAAAGAATTTTGCCCATACCTCAGCAGCACCACAAGCATCGGAACGGGTGTAAACGTGAATAGGCGCTTTAACTTTGGAGGTAAATGCTTGGTTCCAAACTTTTACTTTACCTGTAATCCAAATGTGATTGGCAATTTCGGGTTTTAGTCCTTGTGCAAGAATATCGGAAATAATAGGATTATTGGCGTTTACAACAGGTACTACGGCATCCTTAGCAACGGAAAAACTAAATGCACCTCTTTTTACCTCCTCAGGATAAATCTCCCGCGAAACCATTCCAATATCCACCATTCCATTCAAAACATCGGTCATTCCTTTTCCTGCGCCACCTGCCGAGATATCAATTTTAACATCGGGGTGAAGTTTTTTGAACTCCTCGGCCCACTTTACTGCCAAAGGGTAAAGGGCAAATGCGCCCGACAGGGTTATTTCGCCTTTTAATTTTTCCTGTGCAACAGATTTTTTCTGACTAAAAGGCGCAACAATCATAGTTACGGCTAATGCTAAAGCTAATATCTTCTTCATTTTAGTAATGTTTTATTTGAACGATGCGCTAAATAGTTGAGGTTTAAAAGTAATCATTATGTAAGCCCAAGTGGGAGTATATTCATTTGCCCCAGCCTTTGCTTTCTTAACAATTTCGAAACTTTCGGTGGTGTTTGCCCAGGAGAATCCTAAGTCAATTTTTGTGAAATTGTTGGGTTTATAGCTTACCAATAAATCATTTTCAAATCCAAGGTACTTATTTATGGTTTCGCTATTGCTTATGTAGTCCTCTTTTAAATAGAATAGGTGAAAATCGGCTCTGAGTTCAAACATTTTACCAAGAGGATGGATGATAAACAGATATGGGTTAACTAACCCAGCACCGCTAACATCGGAGGGGAATTTTGTTATTAAATCGAGTGAGCCATTGAATGAGTGCCCCGAACCGTATAAAGGGGAGAATGCTCTGTCGTTATTTACTGAAGTTTGCGGTGTGTTACCCGAGAAAACCTCTGCGCCTAAACGAAAAGTGGTATTGGAAGGAATAACAAGTTTAACCTCGGGTTGAATATACCACGCATCAATATTTTTATCCTTGGCACTCTTTCCCGATTGGTAGTAGCCAGCCATTGTAAATGAGAATGGTTTTAGGTCATAATCTACTCTACCTCCATTGGTATATCTAATGTTTAGCTTCTCAGCATCGGTGGCATTCTGGTATCCATCGGCACTGTTTAGCAATGAAAGATATAGGTTGTCGATTACTTTGAATCGTGAAAAGTTCACAGCCAAGAACTTATAGTTCTCAAAACCTTTGGGAGCATAATTAGTCCCATCGAGTAGTTCTGACGATTGGTTGAATGCCAGAGCTGTTTCTGAGGTAAGCTTATCGGCATTATACCTAATGTTAAGCGCATCGTGCGATACGGCTCCTTGGCGCCAGTTATTATCTGCAAATAACCTTTGGTTATCGAACGCAATGCGTTGGCGACCAATACGTACCGATAAATTCTCCGTGATGTATGGCTCAGCCCAAGCCTCAAAAACCTGAAGTGTTGATGCTGTTGATGATTTTGGGTCTTGAATACCCCATACCCTTATATCCTGAATCGTAAACTGTGCAGCCAGTTTTGATTCGTTCACAAAGCTAAAACCTAGTCTGCTACGTTGGCTTATGTGGAAACCGTATGTGCTAGTATCGTTGGGGAGTTGTTGGTATCCGTGCCTGTACTCGCTGCGTGGGCGAACCTCAAAGTCAACTTTAAACTTTTTATCGGGCAGTGAGTTCTGTTGCTTAATTGCGTGCTCTGCTCTTAAGGAGTCGGCCTGTTCTTGCGTTATTGCTTTATTCTGTATTAAAAGGTTCAGAATATCGTTGGATGTTTGGGATTTTGCTGAGAGTATGCCAAATATCAGTAATACAGTAAATGCTCTTTTCATAATTGGAATAATGTCGAATATTTTTTTAGTTCAAGGTAAAAATAATCATAATGTTCATCGATTTAGTGTACTTTTGGTTCGAAAAATTAAAGTGTCAATATGAAATATTTCATACTTCAGTATTAAAATTTATGGAAGATATTAAGCATTCTTAATACTCTTGCGATTTATGCTTGTTCCGCTTTTTGAGTTGCAAGTTTATGCCTCAGGACGATTTTGAATTGATTAGGAGAACCTCCAATCAAATGAAATACTCCAAAGGTGAAACCATTTATAAGCAGGGAGCAAAATCAAATAGCTTACTTTTTTTACATAAAGGTATAGTAAAATTTTGCTATCAGAGTACCGATGGCCGAAATATAATTACGACCATAGTAAAAGGCCCTAAACTTTTGGGTGGCGCAAATCTATTCTTCAAGGAGATAAATATTTTCAGCGTTGTAGCATTGGAGGATTGTGAAATATGCCATATCGATACAAGGGCTTTGCGAACCGTTGCCGTTAAGCACGGTGAGTATATGTTGGCAATGTTCGACCAAACCTTAAGTACATTTCAGCCTGCAATCTTTAATTTTATAAGTCTTGCCCATAAGCAGGTGTATGGACGAATTGCAGATGTGTTGATTTATCTGTGGGAGAATATATACTCCGATGGTGAGTATAGTTTTAATCTTACACGAAAGGAAATTTCCGAATTTGCAGCCTGTTCACACGAGAATGTTATAAATACATTGTCGAAATTGAACAAAGAGGGCGTAATTGCTCTTAATGGGAGAAATATCGAGATTGTTGATATTGAAAAGTTGCGTGAAATCTCAAAGATAGGGTAGATGTTATCGAACAAAACAAGGTATGCTATTGTAGCCCTGAAAAAATTATCGGCAGAATATGGCAAAGGGTCAATGCAGATAGGCGATATAGCTGAATCCGAAGGAATTCCAAAGCGATTTCTTGAAAACATTCTTCTGGAAATCAAGAAGTTAGGTTTGCTGGGTAGCAAGTTGGGTAAAAATGGAGGTTATTTCTTACTCAAAGACCCTAAGTCTATCAGTCTTGCTGAAATAGTTCGTCATTTTGAGGGTACCATTGCAATGCTTTACTGTGTTTCCGAAAAAGCATATCAGCCCTGTGAACTTTGCAAGGATGAGGATTCATGCAAAATAAAGGCTACTTTTAAAACTGTTAGGGATACAACCTACGAAATACTTGCAAATACAAAGTTTAGTGATTTGATAGAATGACAATGATGAATTAACTTTTTTCGTGTTTTTTTGTTTTTAAGTTAAAACATAAATATTAATTCAATGGAGCTACTCATTATTGTCATAGCAGCCTTTCTAACGGCAATTTTTACATTCTTTTCTGGTTTTGGATTGGGAACAATCCTGGCTCCAGTTTTTGCTATATTCTTTCCTATTGATGTTGCAATTGCTTTAACGGGCGTTGTTCACTTTACCAATAACCTTTTCAAGATATTCTTGGTTGGTAGAAATACCGATAAGGCAGTTCTTCTTCGATTTGGTATTCCAGCAATACTTGCTTCGTTTCTAGGTGCATGGCTTTTGCTCGAAATTACCGATTTGCCAACAATCTACGATTATCAGATGTTTGGCAAAACATTCGAGGTTTCTCCAGTAAAGTTAATTATCGCCTTTATCCTAATTACGTTTGCATTACTTGAGATTATTCCAAAAGTACAGAAAATAGAGTTTGGGAAGGAGAAGTTAATCTTGGGCGGAGTATTGAGTGGTTTTTTTGGAGGGCTTACAGGAATTCAAGGAGCCATACGTAGCGCATTTCTGATAAAGAGTGGTTTAAGCAAGGAGGCATACATTGCCACAGGTGTTGTTATTGCTTGTTTAATAGATTTTACACGTCTTTCGGTTTATGCTTCGCGGTTTTCGGCGGCCAATATGCACGAGAATATTACCCTACTGATTTCTGCAACATTGGCGGCTATTGCAGGAGCATACATTGGAAGAAAACTGCTTAATAAGGTTACTTTGCGCTTTATTCAGGTGCTTGTTGCTATAATGCTTATAATGATATCAATTGCTTTGGGTGCTGGCATTATTTAATATATTTGTCTAGTTTCTAATGTCTGAAATCTAAAGTCTAAATTTATGAAGATAGGTGTTATAATAGAAACCAAAGAGTTCGAAAAAGCGTGGAACGCTTTCCGGTTTGCAGTTACTGCAAAGAAACAAGGTCATGAGGTGAAGGTTTTCCTAATGGGAGAGGCTGTTGAGTGCGAGGGTTTAACTCACGAAAAGTACAATGTTGACGAGCAGTTAAAAGCATTCGTAAGCGTTGGTGGAGAAATACTGGCCTGTGGCACTTGCTTAAAATCTAGGAAATTGGAATCAACCGAGGCTTGTCCTATTTCAACAATGGTTGATTGTGTGAACCTGGTAGTTTGGGCCGATAAAATGGTGACTTTTTAATAAAAAAAGAGGCTAGTAAAACTAGCCTCTTTTAGTTATGCAGTAATAGTTTCTGTTAGTTTTTCGAAGGCCTCAATAACTTTGTTATTGTTTTGGTTGTAAATACTTAATCCGTTTTCAGCAGCCTGTCCAACTTCAGCAACTAGAGGTATTTGACCGAGTAATTTGCAGTTAAGCTCTTTGGCTAACGCTTCTCCACCGCCTTGTCCAAAGATATAGTATTTCTCATCGGGGTGGGGCTGAGGCGTAAACCAGGCCATATTCTCCACTACACCCCAGATAGGAACATTCAAATCAGGATTGTTGAACATCGATGCGGCTTTCCGTGCATCGTTTAGAGCAACCTCCTGTGGTGTGGTTACAATAATTGAACCGGTAATTTTTAACTTTTGTACTGTGGTAAGTTGAATATCGCTTGTTCCGGGAGGAAAATCAACAACCATATAGTCGATATCGCCCCAAACGGTATTCTCGAAAAGCTGCATAATGGCATTGGCCGCCATAGGGCCGCGCCAAATTAAGCCTTGGCTTTTCTTAATGAAAAATCCGATAGACATAATTTTTACACCGTACTTTTCCACCGGGAACATCATCTCTTTATCGCCAAGATGGGTTACCTCTGGGTTTGCATTCTCAAGTCCAAACATCTTTGGAATAGATGGGCCAAAGATATCGGCATCAACAAGGGCTGTTTTAAATCCATTGCGGGCAAGGCTTATGGCCAAGTTGGCCGATACGGTTGATTTTCCAACACCACCTTTGCCTGAGGCAACAACTACAATGTTTTTTACTCCTTCAAGTTCAATTTTCTCAAAAATTGCCATTGCTTAAATGAATTTTATTTCGTTTGTGATTTTTACACCAGCTTGCTTGAAAAGTACACCAACAGGGCAAGTATTCATGGTATGCTCTAGGCACTTTTCAATTTTGTCTTTTGTTTCGATGGTTTTAATATTCATGATAAAATGAATATCGGTAATGGTTGGAGCCTCATTTTTTTGTTCGGCATTAACCTCAACTTCCAAATGTTCGAAAGTTAAGCGCATTTTTTGAGCAACCATGGCGAAAATTGTTCCTACACAGCCACTAAAGCTCATCACGCACATCTCAAGTGCTGTTGGGCCGCTGTTGATACCACCTTTTGCTTCAGGTAAATCAATTACCATGCTGTGGTTTCGTCCGTTGTCAACAACAGACTGAAATTGTCGTGTCCAAAGTGAAGTCGATTTCATAGTTTTTATTGTTAATGATTTAGTGAATTACTATATTTCTGTCAGTGCGCCATTCCTGTAACTCTCGTAAGCTTGTTCAAGAGTAAGGTTGTGAGCATCAACATAAATCTTCATGTTAAGATTTTTTAGTGCGGTTGCAGCGGTTTCGCCAGGGCCATTTCCTGTAATGAGCACATTGGGCTTTATCTCATACATTTTTTGTGCGGTTGCTGTACCTGCTCCGTGAGCCTCGTTTTTAACAGCGCTGTTATCAACTACCTCTAATTCTTTGGTTTCCTCATTGTAAACCACAATAAATTCGGTTCTTCCAAAACGGGAATCCATAATTGAATCCCAAGTTTTTCCTGTTGATGTAAATGCAATCTTCATATCATTAGTTATTTGTTAATTCATCTTTGATTTTAAACCAAGCATCCTTAATGAGATATTTGGGCAACGTTTCAAGTTCTACAATAGTTTTTGCCTCTGTCATTGCTTTGGTAAATCGAATATCGAATGGGATGTTGGATAAGTGTGTTATGTTTTCTTTCCTAAGAAATTCGATTATTTCGTCAGTCTTCTTGGGGTTTATATCGAATTTGTTTATTATACACCCTGCATTAATTCGGAAGCGTTTAATGACGCTGTAAATCCGCTCCAAATCGTGCAGTCCCGAAACGGTAGGTTCAGTAACTAGAACAACGTAATTAGCCCCCGATAACGACGATACTACCGGGCAACCAATCCCAGGCGAACCATCCACAATGACAAATGATTTGTTCTGTTGTTTCGCCAACTCTTTGGCCTCATTTTTTACCTTAGCAACAAGTTTTCCGGAATTCTCAGCGCCAATATCCAATCGGGCATGCACCATTGTGCTGTTTACTTTAGTATTGGAGATGTAAACGTACCCCGATTTTCTGCTTTTCATTGATATTGCTTCGGTTGGGCAAACCTTTTGGCAGTATCCACAACCCTCACACGATAAAGGGTTTACAATGAAAATATTGTTGATAAAAGGAATTGCTCCAAAACGGCACTTTTCCGAGCAAACTCCGCATTGTGTACAGGCATTTTGGTCGATTATGGCTAATTCGCCACTGTAAAACTCGCTCGATAGGGCAAAATCGGGTTGCATAAGCAAATGCATGTTGGCTGCATCCACATCGCAATCGGCCACAACCGCTTCACTACCTGCAAGCACCGCCAGCGATGCCGTAATTGAGGTTTTCCCAGTTCCCCCTTTGCCCGATAGTACTACTATTTCCTTCATTTACAGTTCTTAATTTCTGCTTTTATTTCTATAGATTCAAACCCTTTTGGGGTTTAAAACCCCTAAAGGGTTTCACTAGTAACATCATTTCTTAGAAAATCCATAATTTCATTAAGCGAATGCTTCATTGAATCAACCTTGTCGTAAACCAGCTCCCCAATAGAGTAGTGCTTTGCAATTTCCTTATTGAATGGAATTTTTGTTATGATATCAATTTGTTCGTTCTGGCAGTATGTTTCAACATCGTTATTGCCAATTCCAGAGCGATTAATTACAACTCCGAATCGTTTTTCCAGTTTACGCATGGTTTCTACGGCCAATTTTAGGTCGTGTAAACCAAAGGGCGTTGGTTCTGTAACAAGAATTACAAAATCGGCATTTTCAGTAGCTGCTACAACAGGGCACGATGTCCCTGGAGGACAATCGAATATTTGGAATTTGGAATTGGTAAACTTCTCGTCAACCAATTTGTGTGTTTTGTGAATTAAAGGTACGGCTTGTTCTTCGCCCACTATCAGCCGGCTTTCAATGAAGTTAAGGTTGTTGGATGCGTATTCTACAGTGTCGCCCATTTTGTGGGGTTGCATAGGCAATGCCCCTGTTGGGCAAAGTTCGGAACAGGCATAGCAGCTATGGCACAGTTCCTTGAAAACTGCAATAAAATTGCCCATTTGCACTATTGAATGGTACTTGCAGTTTTTGGTACACTCGCCACAAAGGGTGCAATTGCTCTCGCTCCACTGGGGAATCATTTTAAATTGTTCTACTTCAGTTACTTTATTTCCATTGATAAAGAGAGAGTCGTTTGGCTCCTCCACGTCTAAATCAACCAAAAGAGTGTTTTCATTTTGGCTAAGAAATGCTGTAAGGTTAGTCGAAAGCAGAGTTTTTCCTGTTCCCCCTTTTCCGCTAGCAATGGCAATTTTCAAACTTCCCTTTTTAATCATACTGCAAACGTGTAGCTTCGTCGGTAAGTGTATCTTTTATTGCTTCCTGAAAGAATGCCGAGTTCCAGGTATTCATATTTGTATGTGTGGTAAAATATTTCTGAGGAATTGGATGAGTGCCAAATATCACTTTTAGCCCATATTTTTCGGGTATGAATTTGGCAAAATGGTTTAGCCTAGGACATGGAGGGTAGCCAACTAATAGTCCTGTGGCCAAATGGATGTGTGTGGCGCCGTTTTTTTTCATTTCAGCAGGAGCGTACTCAATATTTCCACCCGGACAACCTCCGCAAGTGGTATATCCAACAAGTTCAACATCTTTACCCTTGTACATTTCAAATGCACCCTCGCGATTTTGGAGTGAGCGGAAACATTTTCCACCAGCACAGGTATGGTATCGGTCGCAAATGATAATACCTATTTTTACTTTTTCCATTTTAATCCATTTTAGTTGGGTTGTATACAATAAAACTTCCTTTGGCAACATTTAGAAGTTTGGCCATAACATCGCATTTTGTCATTAGAAGGAAGAAAATTCGAGGGTCGTTTTCGTTTATTAAACCTTCAAGGTTTCCTTGTCCTTTGGATATTATGAGGTCAACCGAATTGTAAATTGCCATAAACTCAGGGCTGCACTTTTTCAACTCTGTGGATGGAGCATCAAATCCATTCTCAATAACTTTTGCCACGGAGTTCATTCCCACGTCAATAGCGTCGTGCAATGTGGCGTCGTTCAATGCAAAACCGCCCCGAACGGCGTATGTGACATTTGGGTGATTGATTGTTTCTATAAACAGTTTGTCAAAAAGTATTTCTCCAGCATTATCGCCTAAATAGAGTATGGATTTTGCTTCTTTGATTTTGTCCTGTAGTTGTTTACTATGATTAATGGCGAATTTTGCAAAAATTACCCGCCTAATTGTGGATTTAATATCAAAACTATTATTTGCCCCATAATCCATTATATTTCCTGCAATGGAGAGTTTTAGGGCTAAATCAAACGGATTTTTTGATATTGGAACTTGCGGGCTCCAATCTTTATATAATCCTTGAGCAATGCTATTGCTTTTGATTTTTTCATCTTCAAAAAGGTCGTCAACTCCAACAATTTTGCAGAAACATTGGTTTAATTCTCTCTGAATCTCAGGGCTGGTTGAGTTTTTGAATTTCTCCAAGGTATAGTGGAAGAAATCCAAAAACTCATCCTGTTGCTCCTGGGTTAGCCTAAATTTCTCGAATAGCCGCTGGTATGTTTTCAAAAAACAACCGTAGCATTGAGATTGAATATGTATGTCGGTTTTAGTGACAGTTTCCATTGTGGTGATGATGCTCATGACTGCCATCGCCGTGGTCGCAGTAGTTTGCGTTTAGGCTTAGCTTACCAGCCAAAAAATCGTTTACAAGGTCTTCAACCCCTTTAATTGGTGCTCCAACAAAAACATTAACACCATAATTGTTGAATAGAGTAACGGCTTGAGGTCCCATTCCGCCAGCAATAACCTCGGTTGCACCTTTTTCGGCAACCCATTTTGGGAATGTGCCAGGTTGATGCTCAGGTGGGTCGAGTACTGTTACTTTGGTTATATTGTTGTTTTCAACGTCAACAAACGCAAATGCTTGGCAATGGCCAAAATGTGCCGAAAGCACATTGCCTTCCATGGGTATAGCAAATCTCTTCTTCATTTTTTTTGTGGTTTAAATTTTTACTTGTATGGTATTTTAATATGTTTGGGTTTCTAAAAGAACCCTTACAGTGGTTTATTACTGTAAGGGAAGTTAAGGGGTGGCTACTTAGACATCTTAAAAATTACGAACATTTGATAGTATAAACCAGAAGTCTAAAATCCGCCCCTAAATCTGTTCTGCATTCCAAATCCACGGCCACGACCACGACCGCCTTGTCCTCGCCCAAATCTAAAACCTCTGCTGAAGGAATCATCTTGTTGGTTGTTTTCCTCGGGGCTTGGAGTGTTACTTTGCTTTGCACCAAAGTTTGTGCATCGTCCCATTCGTCTACCGGTCATAGGGCCTTGTCCCATAGGGCCAGTTTGATTAAATCCAGGCATATCACCTCCTTTTTACTGGTTGGTTTTATCGTTATACTTTAATCGTTTTCCTTTGCCTTGTCCGCCACCTGCATGACGTTTTTTTCCTAGACCTTTTCCAAGTTCCAACTCTTGTTTGGCTTCGGGTGAAGGTTCGCAACATCCTAGTTTACGTCCAGTTTTCGCTCCTTTACCTTCTGGGCCAGTTCCATCCATTTTTGGCATACCATTATTTATTATGGTTTAACATCTCAATTACTTTCCCAATGGAGATATTCTGGTTTTTGTACATAATCATCTGTATGTTTAAGCTGTCGAGTATCGGTTTTACCTTTATTCCGAATTCGCCAGAAACAATCTTACTTACATTCTTTGACGATAGCAATTTAACCGCTAGGGTTCCGGCTTGTTCCTCAACTTCGCAGTAAGGGTTTGGAATTATCTCAACCGCACCGGTTTGCTTATCGTAAATAACAAAGTATTTGCAGTGGCCAAAACGCTGGTCGAGAGTCGATTCCAATGAGTTTCCCCTTGATGTTATAGCAATTCTCATAGTCTACTTTGTTTAGTGATGTTTTCTTGTTAGAGGGGCTTTGCAGGTAGGACAAACCTCGTTTCTACAGGGTACTCCATAGTGATGTTTCTTTGTAAATCCACATTCGGTGCATATACACAAATCCTCATTGGCGTCAAATGGAGTATTCTCCTGAATGTCTTCTGTATGTCTCATTACTGAAGAACTACCACATAAAGGACAATTCTGTATTGATATGTTTCTTTGAGGGTTATTAAAGTCGCATCCACAGCTATTGCACTGGAACCAGTCGCTATCGAAGTAAACTTTTCCGCCTTCAATCTCAATTTGCCGACCTTCAACAAAGGCTTTTGATATTTTCATTCGTGCCGAGGCGTATATTCGCGTGAATGTAGGTCGCGATACATTCATTAGTGCCGATGCCTGATGATGATTGTACATATCGTAATCGCACATCCTAAATGCCTCGTACTCTTCAAAATTGAGGATTACTGGCTCCCTTTTTTTGCTATCTAAATCAGGGCCATAGGGCTTGAATCCCTTTACTATTGGGGGATTTGTTACTTTTCTTGGAATTTTTAATCGAGCCATATTATGAGCAAATGTTCGATACAAAAATAATGAACAAATGTTCATAATGCAAAAAATTTAAATATTTTTGTCGAAAAAATTATTAGATGATGATAAGTTCAAAAACAACTCATTATAAGGTGATATTTCCGAGCGATTTAAATAATAATGGAACGTTGTTTGGTGGTTTGGCCATGCAGTGGATGGACGAGGTGGCCTATATTACTGCAACCCGATTTACTCGGAAGAAAATGGTAACCGTATCGGTGTGTAAAGTCAATTTTGTTGCACCGGTGCTACCCAACACGATTGTGGAGATTAATGGTACAGTTCAAAAGGTTAGCCCCGCAAAAATGGAAGTTTTGGTTGAGATTTATCAGGAAGATATGTATTCCGATTCTCGCAACAAGGCTGTAGATGCCACATTTATTTTTGCTGCGGTGGATGAGGAAAATAAGCCTATTCGGTTAATGGATAGTAAGGCTGAGTTTGAGGTTAAGTGCGATTCGATATAGATGAGATACAGTTTAATCGAGTAAAAAGTATTACTTCCTATTCTTCAAAATCTTTCCCAGCAGAGTATTTTCTCCACTTCTCAATAAGCGCACTCATATCCTTGGGGAGTGGCGATTCAAAGTTCATCTCCATACCCGATTTTGGATGCGTAAATCCTAATGTTTGAGCGTGTAGTGCGTGACGTGGGCATATCTCAAAGCAGTTTTCCACAAACTGCTTATATTTTGATGTTAAGTTTCCTTTCAGAATTTTATCGCCTCCGTAAACCTCATCGCTAAAAAGCGGATGCTTAATGTACTCCAAATGTGCTCGTATTTGGTGAGTACGGCCAGTTTCTAGTTTGCACTCAATAAGTGTTACAAACCCAAAACGCTCCAGCACTTTCCAGTGAGTAACGGCGTGCTTTCCCTGTTCGCCATCGGGGAATACCTGCATCTTTTTGCGGTCGCGAATGCTACGTCCTATATGGCCTGTAATTGTACCCGATTCCGTTTCCATATCGCCCCATACCAGCGCAATGTACTTCCGCGATGTAGTACGGTCGAAGAACTGCTTGGCAAGCCTGTTCATCGAAAGTTCGGTTTTGGCTATTACCAGAATTCCTGAGGTATTCTTGTCGATACGGTGAACTAAGCCAGGACGAACCTCACCGGTGCTGAATAGTGGTACATCCTTTAAGTGGTAAAGCAGTGCATTTACCAACGTTCCAGTATAGTTGCCGTGGGCGGGATGAACTACCATTCCTGCGGGTTTATCGACCAAAAGCAGCTCATCGTCTTCATAAATAACCTTAATCGGAATATTCTCGGCCTTAACATCAACCTCGCGTGGGGGATATGCCAGTACAATCGATATGGAGTCGAAGGGTTTTACCTTGTAGGACGATTTAATGGCTTTGCCATTAACCAGAATATTCCCAGCATCGGCGGCTGATTGAACTCTATTGCGACTTACGTTTCGGATTTTATCCGTGAGGAATTTATCAATTCTTAAAAGCGTTTGTCCTTTATCGACCTCAATGCGGAAATGCTCGTACAGTTCCGATTGCTCCTCAGCCGACTCGTCGAGTTCGTCTATATCCTGTAGATTCTCATCAATCATCGCACAATCAGCAGTTTGCTTGTGATGCACTTGCCCTTTTGGGGGCAAACCTTTACGATGTAAAATCCTGGAGGGATGTTCTGAATATTGATAGGTTCCTGATTGTAGTAGGTTTGGCTTAGTACAACGTTTCCAACCGAGTTGATTATTTGAATAGTTGCGATTTCAGTAGCATTATCAACCTTTATGAAAATATTATCCTTTGCAGGATTTGGGTAGATAGATATATTCTGATTTGTTGGATTAGGCGTAACATTGGTGGGTATTTGGTGCATCTTACCAAATATTGGACGAATCATTAAGGTGCCCTCTTGTTGAGTATTTTCCCAATCGCCATCCTTATTAAAGAATAATCGACTTTTGTTATCGGCATTCATATCGAATCCAACATTAAGGGCGTCTTGGGTTTCCTTCATCCAGCCAATGTAAAAGTTGCCAATGGGTATAGCGGTTGGGTCTATTCTATAAACGGAGTATTTATTTAGGCTATCGGTGAATTTAGGTCTTACGCTGTTTTTCTGATAAATTATATTGCCAGGCTTTCCGTTATCGTCGTCCCAAACCATAAGTCTAAAAGGCTTATCGTTGGCATCGTTATAAATTCTGTTAAAGTAAATCATAATACCCTTAAGGGTATCGGCCTTGTAGTTGTAGAATTTTTGGGCAACTGTTGCTCCTATGGTTCCTTCGCCAAAAATACCATAGCCCATCTCGGCAGAGCCATCGTCATACGAGTAGTAGTTATGAAACTCAATAGTTCTAGAAATAGTATCGTTATATACAAAATGGGCTGGGATTGTACTTTTTGGTGTATTAAAAAGTGTAATTATTGACTGAATTGAGTATTTAGCAGAATCTTGCCAAGCCGATTTAAAACTTAAATCGAAGTATCGTGAGTAGAAATATTCTTGATAGGGGTTTATATTATCACCACCTCCTGGGAATAATGAATCAGGTTTTAATCCAGACAAATCATAAACATTAAATTTTATGGAAACTAACCAAGTTATTGGCCCAAGGTTTTTGTAGTAGGTGTTAATTTTTAAGGGAGACGGAAACTCCGAACTGTAAGCACTAGAAAAATGCGACCAAGGAACCGATGTATAATTAATCATCAAGTTCTTTATTGGTCTGGAGAATGCCACATCATTGAAAATAGTGTCTTCAAAATACCTATCCTTGTTAATATAAACCATATCGATATGCCAATGGTCAGTATTGCCTCTGATACTAGGTACAGTTGAGTTATCGGCAATTGAAGCGTAGTTTATAAAGCGGAACTTAAAGTTAGAGGTCAGGAAACCTTCATCTTCAATGCAAATAATAGCATTATGGAAGGTTTTGTGAAGAGTGTCGGATTCTACTTTTTTAAATTTCTTATTGAGAATATTCTTTTGCCTAAGCGAATCTTTTGTATACGAGGCCGACCAAGCTCTAACCCATTTTGTTTGCACTTCATCCCATAACTCAAGAACAAGGGAGTCTCTATCTGTTGGGTCAATGCCCAGACCTCTTGGCTGAAAACTAAACGATAGGTAGATACTATCGCTTGCAGGATAGACCAAATTAATAGGGAGTGATGTTAGTGTGTCTGCTCCCTGCGGAGTTGTTGATAGCCATTCGTAAAGTTCACCTTTTCTATTTATAGCATCAAATGTGGCTACACCAATGGTTGGTGGGTTTATTGCATAATTTAAGTTACATAGCACATCGGACGACTCCCATAGTTCATCGGTTGGGAAAACCGTTGGTCTTGCGAAATCATCAAAAAAAGGTAGTTCAAGAATGCTTTTGGCTTTATAAAGTGATGCCTTGGTGTTATTATCAGTTTTTGGAATAGGGTACGACGAAAGGTTTATAAGCACTTCCTGTGCGTTGGCAGCAAGAACTATGGTACTAATAAGAATGGTATATGTAAATTTTTTAAAGGTCATTCTCAATTTTGGGTTTCACTTATTCAATAACATCATCCATATCTTTCTCATTATAAAGCGAGTCTACTTGAGCCTTTTCAATTTTAGGAATTCTGGATTGATTTAGGGTTAGCCAAATATCTACCTTGGCACCAAAACCTATAGTGTTGGGTTCGGTGTATGCAGGGTACTGGCTGTAAACCCTAGCATCTAACGAATCCTTAAAGTCAATTATTGTTTCATCGAACCTAATTCTTCCAACATTTAACGACGATTCAATAATTCTGTTGCGGGCATCGTTAAGTTTAAGGCCTATTAATAGTGGTAAGCCAGTACGCTCGCCGTACATTCCCATACCTAGCAATAAGTCCACTTTAGAGCCTTTAGGGATAAGCGTTCCAGCACTAATGCTTTTTCCTCCATGTCGTTGGTCCAGAACGTTGTTTACGCCCATATCGGGTTTAAACGAAAGAACTCCAACCTCAAGTCCTTGCTGCTCTAAAATTGCCTTTGCTTGACGCATTGTAAAGCCTACAATATTTGGAACTTCAACTTTTATTGGATTTGTGGCATTTATGGTAATAAAAACGCGTCTGTTTTTCTTAACGTGTGTACCTGGTTCAGGATTTTGGTCAATTACACTACCTGGCTTTCGGTTAAAAATGTAAACTGAGTCCGATATTTCAACCCTAAGATGCTCGTCACTAGCCATTTCCTTAAGTTCGGTTACCGATTTACCTCTAAAGTCTGGTGTAGGGAAACTTTGGTTATGACGGGTGTAGATTCTTAAATAAATCATTAATACAATTAGGAGTGTAAGTGATATTCCCATTGCAATAAGAATAGTTTTAATGTAAGGGTTTTGAACCAGTTTTTTTAGGAATGCCTTAATCTTTTCCATAATTAACTATTAAGTATGTAGATGTTTAACCGACAACAAAAATAACACTATCATTTAATAAAAATTGCTTTGGGTTCAATAAATAATCCATGCAGCTAATATTCCCTGACAGCATTGTAAAGCGAATCTCTCTCCATTGGAGTTTTTCCAGCATCCCTAATTATATTGGTTAGCATATCAACGGTCATTCTGGGTTTTTGGTCCTCGGCTCCTGCCATTGAGTATATTTTAGTGGTATCGTCAATTGTACCATCAATATCATCCACCCCAAATGCCAGGGCTAGCTTAGTGTTTTCTTTGCCAAGCATAGGCCAGTAGGCCTTTATGTGGGCGATATTGTCAAAAAAGATTCGCGATACTGCAAAGTTCCTCAAATCCTCGGTTAAGTTTACTTCACCTAGGTAACCCATAGGGTTATTGGCTGCACGGAATTTTAGCGGGATAAAACAGTTAAAACCTTTTGTTTTATCCTGTAGGCTTCGGATTGCATCCATATGCTCAGCCCTATGCCTGTAACTTTCCACATGGCCGTAAAGCATTGTGGCGTTGGAGAATATTCCCTCTTGATGGGCCGCTTCGTGAATGGCTAGCCACGCCTCGCCCGATGCTTTATCGTGGCTAATCTTCTCCCTAACTTCGGGGTTGAATATTTCGGCTCCTCCGCCAGGAATAGAATCAAGTCCGTAGGCTCTTAACTTTCGCATTCCTTCGCGGTAGTTAAGTTTTGCTTTCTTAATAACGTACTCAAGTTCAACTGCCGAAAAGGCTTTAACGTGGATGTTGGGAAGAACCTTTTTAATGCTCTGAACCATCTCGCCGTAGTAATCCAAGGTCCATTTAGGATGAACTCCTCCAGTGATATGCACCTCTGTAACATCCTTTCCAATGAACTTTTTTGCTGCTTCAACAACATCGTTTTTGCTCATTTCCCAGCTCTGTGGGTCGTTAACTCCTTTGTGGTATGAGCAGAATTTGCAGTTGTAAATGCAGAGATTGGTAGGCTCAATATGAAAATTTTTATTGAAGTAGATGTTGTCTCCATTCTTTCGGGTACACACAATGCTGGCGAGTTGCGAAAGAAGTCCAAGTTCTGCCTTTTCGTAAAGTTCAATGGTTTCATCAACGGAAATTCTTTCGCTGGCAAGCACTTTGTTGACGATTGGCTTTAGCGATTCGGTCAATTTGGAATCGGAAATATATGTAGATAACAGATGTTCCATAAGATTAAAATTTACGGGTAAAGATAGCTATTAAACAAAAAAGGCAGGATTATTCCCGCCTTTACCTGTAATATTTTAGTATATCTTACTTATGGGTGTACTCATCGGAAACTGTAAGTTTCTTTCTTCCCTTTGCGCGACGAGCAGCCAATACTCTGCGACCATTAGCTGTTGCCATACGCTCGCGGAACCCGTGTTTATTTTTCCTCTTTCTATTCGAGGGTTGGAACGTTCTTTTCATTGTAGTAGCCTTTTATTATTTTTACTTGCTTTGATTATCAATTAGTTATATATCCAAAAGTGTTTTTTGGGATTGCAAAGGTAAAATATTTTTCAAACTAAAAAAAGAATATTGTTTAAAATGTTTCAGAGTTAAACTGAATTCTGTTATTAAGCAGGAATAAACACAATATACTTTTCCTCAAAGTACTCCTCTTCAAATAAGTTCCGAATATTCCACTTTTCACAGTGCTTGCGGTAAGGCTTTAGCTCTTCGGATATATCGCCACCTTTAAGGAATATCATTCCGTTTGGGAGTGAGTTTGCTCCGCCTGGCTTTACATTTTTCTTTGTCCAGTTAATAAGTTGAGGTATTGGAGCAACTGCTCTGCTTACAACAAAATCGAACTTTTCAGGAAAATCCTCAGCCCTAGTTTTTAAAACCGTAACATTGGTAAGTCCAAGTGCATTTGCAACTTCCTGCGCTACAATGGTTTTTTTTCCAACCGAATCAACCAGCGTGAATTCGCACTGTGGAAACATAATGGCCAAAGGAATTCCAGGGAAACCGCCACCGGTACCAATATCCATTATGCGTGTACCTTTCATGAAATTAATGATTTTGCCAACAGATAAGGAGTGTAACACATGGTGAACCATGATGTTGTCGATATCCTTTCGGGAAATTACATTGATTTGAGCATTCCAATGCCTATAAAGCTTATCCAATTCCTGAATCTTTTCACGTTGAGTCTGACTTAGTTCAGGAAAGTAGTTAAGTATTGCTTCCATAAATTAGTGGTGAGGTGGTAAATTGTTAAGTATATTGAAAAGCAACTCTCGTGCCCTAAAGAGTTGGGCTTTAACTGTACCAAGTGGAAGGTTTAGTTCCTCGGCAATCTCCTCATAGGAGTATTCCTTAAAGTAACGCAGCTCAATTAAATTACGGTATCGGGGTTTTAATTTCGAAACCACATCCTGTACAAGTTTTATGTTTTGCTCTTTAATAAGGTTTTCCTCAGGGTCGGGACTCCCCGATGATAGCATTGCGGTTGGTGGTATGTACGAGCCTTCTTGGTCATCTACGTTCTGGTCTATAGAAATTGTGTTTGCTTTACGTTTTCTAATAAAGTCGATGCAATTATTAGTGGCTATTTTGAAGAGCCAAGTGCTAAATGCGTAGTTAGGGGTGTACTGGTGGATATTTTTGAATGCTTTCCCAAAAGCTTCGAGGGTTAAATCTTCCGCATCGCTTTTGTTATTAACCATTTTAAGGAGCATAAAGTAGATAGCATCGCGGTATCTATCCATTAAATCGGCGTACGCTTTTTGGTCGCCGCTAATGGCCTTCTCAACCAGCGTAAGGTCGAATTTGGCTTTGTCCGATAAGTTATCTGGTGCTATCTCCATTTTGTTTTTTTGCTTGTAACGCTATTGAGTAATAATAGTTTGCTATAAAAATATAACGAATAAAAATCCCACAAAAGCGAAGTTAACAATATTTTCTTTTCGTTCAGTTTTTTCATAACAGCTTTGATGATGGAAAGTTTAACAATCATCCTAACTATTACCATGGAGCCTACAACATAAGGGAAGTAAAGTAATGCTATTAAAACTGTAGCGCTTAGGAAGAATAAAAGGCGTGAAAATGGCTCAAGTCCAAGTAGTAATTTTATACCAGAGCTATAGTATTTTGATGTTGAAGTGTGACGACGTTTCTGCCTTATCCAATTGGAGTATGTTTTGCGCGGAACAGATAGAGTATGTGCCTCGTGTCTGAATTCAACAACAGTGTTAGTTTTATTGGCAACTTCGCGGATAAATAAATCATCATCGCCAGAATCTATTTGGCTATGCGAAGCAAACCCTCGGTTCTTGAAAAATAAGCTACGCTTATAGGCTAAATTTCGACCAACGCCCATATACGGTTTTCCAATTAGGGTAAGTCCGAGGTAATTCATTGCAATAAGCAGCGTGTCGAAACGAATTAGCTTATTAAGCAGTCCTTTCTCCGAAAGATACCCACCGTAGCCCAAAACAACCTCGGTATTACCCTTAAAATTCTCGGCCATAGTGGCGAGCCATAAATCGCTTTGTGGAATGCAATCGGCATCGGTAAGGAGTAACCACTCGTTCTTTGCCGCTTTTATTCCAACGGTTAACGCTAACTTTTTAGTGTGCGAAAATTTTTCGTCCTCCTTAATGGTTGTAACCTTAAGGTGTGGGTATTGCTTTTGGAAGTTTTCCAGCACAATATCGGAGTTATCGGCAGAGCAGTCGTTTACAACAATTACCTCGTAATTGGGGTAATTTTGTTCAAGCACCTTGGGTAAGAAATGCTTAAGGTTTTCCTCCTCGTTACGGGCGCAAATAACTACTGATACGGGTGGTTTTTCTGTATTGATGCTAGGGTTGTCGTTCGTTTTTTTGAAAAGAGCAACCCGAAGGTATATTCCTAGGTAGTAGTAAAGTTGAATAAGCAACGAAACTAATAAAACACCTGCGATGATTAATTCGTAAGGCTTTGAATTTCTGATAATTTCTTCCACAACAAAATGCTTAAAAATACTAAGCAATGATATTAAACATTTTTGGGTTTACAAAAAGAAAATTTTTGTGAGCATTGACAGGGGAGTTTGGATTTAGATAGTCAAAAAAATCCCTTCAATTTGCCAATTCAGTTGAAGGGATTTTTAGTTTATGCTATTTCTTGTCATCCAGTTTAAAACCTACTGGTAGAATAATTTTTACCCGAACTGCAAGCCCGCGTTGATATCCAGGAGTCCATTTAGGCATGCTTTCAACTACTCTAATAGCTTCTTTATCGAGTATCGGATCAACAGCTCGTTCAGTTTTTACATTGCTTACAGCACCGTCCTCTTCAATAATAAATGATACGTACACTTTGCCCTGTATTCCATTTTTTGCAGCAACTTCAGGGTATTTTACATTTTTTGCAATGTATTCTCGGGCTGCATCAACGTCTCTATTATCGAATTTTGGCATTTGTTCAACAACAATAAAGGGTTCGTAATTTTCTCCTTTTGTGGATTTTATTACTTCCTGTTCGGTTTCAGTGCTTTTAGGTTTATCGTTTAAACTGAAAACAACAGGAATAGTGAACTGTACAGGAACATTTTTCCCTTTTTGTTTACCAGGAGTCCAGTTTGGCATATTTTCAATAACCCTTACTACTTCTTTGTCTATATCTGGATTTATTGATTTAATTATTTTCACATTACTTACTTTGCCATTGCTTTCAACTACGAAGTTTACATAGACTTTTCCTTCTATCCCATTTGTAGGATACTTTATGTTTTGGGCAATATAATCTCTAGCTTTACCGAGTCCTCCATTGTTGAATTTTGGCATTTCTTCAACTACTACAAAATAATCTCTTTTTGATGTATCCTTTTTGTCAGCGGAGTTAAATTCAACTATTTCAACTTTTTTACTATCGTTTGTGAAGGATTCATCCATTTTAAGCATGCATAAACCAATGGTGTACTTGCTAGCAGAAAAATCGGTTATTTTAAAGTTATATGCCCCTGTATTTTCGCAGTAATAGTCAAAGTAGGAGTGTTCTTTTCCCTTAAAAGTTTTGATTGGGTTTAAATTTTCAATTAGACTTTCTTTGTTTTCTGGTGATAAAATAATATCTGCGCTTATGTTTTTATATTCCAAAGGCCATACTAAGTAGAAACGGTAAGTTATCCCCTTTTTCAATATCATTATATTTTTGCTAGGAGAATTAACCACATAATCTTTAAGATAAGTTCCTTCATTTGCATTGATAATTCTGAGCAGTTTCGATTTCAAATCTTCAGATTTAACAATAACTATATTGTTTACTTCCTTTGATTTTAATGGTTTAATGTTGATTTTATTTAATAGTTCTATTTTCTTAGGGATTTCCTTATTTATCGAGCTTTCAATAGATACATTGACCTTGGCTTTAGTATCTTTTTCTACTGTTCCTTCTGGAGTTGAAATAATGATGTTGTCCATTGCTGGAGAAATATTTTCAACAGGTTCAATTATGTCCTCAGCTATATTGGTTGAGTAGGTGTAATTAACCTTTGTTTGGAACGACATCAACCCAATTAATATTGCAATCACAGGAATTGCTAGGGTGTACTTAATTAGAACAGATTTAGGTGTTTTATTAGTTGTCATCATGGCGAATCGTTTTTTTAGGAGTTTAGCACTAAATGAATTGGCTACCCTTGGTGTAACAGAACTGGCCAGATAGTTCAGCAGCAGTTGCTGGTAGGCGTATTTACTTGCACCTCCCTTTACTACGCAATAATCGGCCAAAAATTCGTGTATCTCGCGCATGTCCTTTTTAATAAAGTGCGCTAAAGGGTTAAACCAATGGAGAACCTGAAAGAGCTCGGCAAGCAGCAGATCGAGCGTGTGGTACTGCTTAACATGAACAAGTTCATGCTCTATTAGCAGTTGGTTTTCCTTTAGTTGAAAATCCTTTTGTGGTAACACAATAATTCCAAAGAACGAAAATGTTTGATTCCAGTAATCCGAAACAATAACCCTTTTACCGTACAACCTCTCAACTCTGGAGTGTTTTGAAAGATTTACACCAAACCTAATAAGCATATAGAGCAGACGCAGTAGTATTAAAGAGCTAACTATTAGGTATAGGTAAAAAGTCGCATTGCTAATGTTGTTTGAGTTCCAGAAAGAAATATCGGGCTGGATAGCATTAGTTCCTTGTCCAACACCCGTTATTTCAGGAATTGTAGTTTCAAATGCAGGAATTTCAACTGTTTTGTAACTGACGAATTTAATGAAAGGAAATAGAGCGGCGAAAACAATAGTGAAAACCAAGTAAAACCTGCTTATTACGAATTGCTGATTTTTGCGGAATAGCAAAAGGTACAACCCATAGAGTGCCGTAAATGCCACTGTCGATTTTAACAGGTAAATTAAGATACTAGTGTTTTCCATTGTTTTCGTCCTCTTTGCGTTTTTCTATTTCCTTCTCAAGCAGCAACTTCAATTCCTCCAGCTCGCTTAGGCTCACATCTCGATCCGAGGTAAAGAACGAGGCGAAGCGCTCAACAGAGCTGTTGAAGTGCTTGCTTAGCACATGGCGGAAACTTAACCGAGCGTAATCCTTTTTTGTTACCAAAGGGTGGTACTGATGGTTTTTGCCATAGGCAGTATACCCTACCATGCACTTTTTCTCGAGTATTCGGACTATGGTGGAAACAGTAGTGTACGCCGGTTTTGGTTCCGGGAACTCATCGAGGATATCCTTTACGAAAGCCTTTTCCAACTTCCATAAATAATCCATCACTTGCTCTTCTGCTTTTGTTAACTCTTTCATATTACAAATGTAACTATATTTTTTAGTTAATCAACTAAAAGTTATAGTTTATTTTGAAATAAATTTTATTTTACTGACAATCATTGCTTTATGTGTTTTAATTTGCAGAAAATCTCTTTAGCTACTTTTAACTCACAAAGGGACAATTGGGGTTTTTCAAATAAAATGCCCTATAAATAATAAGGTATTTTTACATTATCTTTGTGCCGTAATTTTTGATGGATGGATTTTAAACTGCATAAAACAGATGGCAGCTCATCGGCAAGAGCTGGTGTAATAACAACGGATCATGGAGTAATTGAAACTCCAATTTTTATGCCTGTGGGAACTGTTGGTAGTGTGAAGGGAGTTTCGCATAGAGAGCTGGAGAATGATATTAATGCTCAAATAATTCTGGGCAATACATACCATTTATACTTACGTCCAGGGTTGGATGTGCTGGAGCAAGCGGGTGGATTACATAAATTTACCACTTGGGATAGACCTATACTGACCGATAGTGGTGGTTATCAAGTTTTTTCCTTAGCCGATAATCGTAAGTTAAGTGCCAATGGGGCATCGTTCCGTTCGCATATCGATGGCTCATCGCATCTGTTTACACCCGAGGGTGTAATGGATATACAGCGCACAATTGGTGCAGATATTATTATGGCATTCGATGAATGCCCTCCTGGCGATGCCGATTACGATTATGCTCGTAAATCGTTGGATTTAACCGAGAAGTGGCTTAAGCGTTGCATTGATAGGTTCGATTCAACCGAACCAAAGTATGGTTATAACCAAACACTATTTCCAATTGTGCAGGGATGCGTTTATCCTGATTTGCGAAAACGTGCGGCTGAGAATGTTGCTAAGTGTAATAGGGATGGAAATGCAATTGGCGGTTTGTCGGTTGGTGAACCAGCCGAGGTGATGTACGAGATGATTGAGGTTGTAAATGCAATACTACCCACTGATAAACCTCGATACCTTATGGGGGTTGGCACTCCTGAGAACATTCTGGAAGGAATAGCCCGCGGGGTAGATATGTTCGATTGTGTTATGCCAACTCGTAATGGCCGCAATGGAATGATTTTTACCTCAGAGGGGATTATCAACATTAGAAATCAAAGGTGGAAGAATGATTTTTCGCCTATCGATCCGCTTGGCGCAACTTTTGTAGATATAAGGTATTCAAAAGCCTACCTAAGGCATATGTTTATTGCGGGCGAAATGCTTGGTCCTCAAATAGCCAGTATTCACAATCTAGGGTTTTACCTTTGGTTGGTTCGCGAAGCGCGAAAACATATTCTTGAAGGTGATTTCATGGCATGGAAAAATAGAATGGTCAAAAAAATAACGACTCGATTATAGAAAATTATAATTTAGCACTCTACAAAATCTCTGAATGAAAAAACTGGATTTATATATCATTAAAAAGTTTATCGGCACCTACTTTTATGCAATTCTATTAATTGTTGGGATTGCCGTAATTTTTGATATTTCGGAGAAGATTGATGATTTTATGGAAAAAGGTGCTCCGTTGAGTGCTATTATATTTAAGTATTATGTCAACTTTATTCCATACTTTGCCAATCTGTTTAGTTCGCTTTTCACCTTCATTGCAGTTATATTTTTCACATCCAAAATGGCCTATAATACTGAGATTATTGCCATTTTAAGTAGTGGAGTAAGTTTTAAGCGAATGATGTATCCCTATTTTATTTCTGCAGCAATAATTGCGGTATTTTCTTTTGCATTGAATAGTTTTATTATTCCCCCTGCAAATGCTGTAAGGGTCGATTTTCAGAATAAATACGTTAAGAATCCATACCAAAATACGGAGCGCAACATTCACCGTCAGGTAAGGCCGGGCATATTTATTTATATGCGCTCATTTAACACGTTTAGTCAAATTGCATACAATTTATCGGTGGAGAAGTTTGAGGATGGCGAACTTAAATCGAAACTAATTTCCGATTATGCTCAGTGGGATTCAACCAAACAGAAATGGGTGGTAAATAACTATTACATTAGGGATTACCTTGAGAATGGTGAGAGAGTTACAAGCGGTACAAGTATTGATACCTCAATTTATGTGACACCCAAGGAGTTTAGTCAAAGGCTCAATGTAATCGAGACAATGAACTTTTTTCAGTTAAACGACTTTATAGCTGAGCAAAAACTCCAAGGAGCCGATAATATTGAAACTTTATTGATTGAGAAATACACCCGAATAGCAGATCCTTTCTCTACATTTATACTTACATTAATAGGTGTTTCGCTTTCATCTAGGAAAGTTCGAGGGGGAATTGGTTTGCATATTGGCTTGGGCATGGCGCTCAGTTTCTCGTATATTCTATTTATGCGATTCTCTACAATGTTTGCTATTGGCGGGCAATTAAGTCCAATACTAGCCGTTTGGCTACCCAGCATTATTTTTTCTTTTATTGCAATAGGCCTTTATAGGATGGCTCCAAAGTAAAATTTTCGTTAAACAGTCGTTTTTAAACTTAATAATTTGACTATCAAATTTGTAGTTCTTGGTGGGCGTAAAAAGTCCACCAATATTTTTTATTTTTGGCTATGTTTTCGTAATGTTGCAGTTTCTTTTTAAATTCTAAAAGGAAGTTTTGGTGGCAAATTAAATTAGTAACTAACAAACAAATCTATGCCTTTAAAAAACAAGATTGAAGAGTTAAAAAAGCGTAAAGAGGAGGTTCTTCAGGGTGGAGGAGAACAAGCCGTAGCAAAACAGGTAGCTATGGGTAAGTTAACTGCCCGTGAACGTATTATTGCGCTACTCGACGAGGACTCGTTCAATGAGTACGATATGTTCGTTGAGCATGAAGCCCGTGACTTTGGGATGGACGGGAAAACACTTCATGGCGATGGTGTTATTATTGGAACAGGATCGATTTATGGTGCTCCTGTTGCTGTTTTTGCTCAGGATTTTACAGTGGCCGGCGGTTCTCTGGGATTTATGCATGCCCGCAAGATCACTAAGATTATGGATTATGCGCTTCGCATGAGAATTCCGTTGATTGGAATTAACGATTCAGGTGGTGCTCGTATTCAAGAGGGGGTTAACTCCTTGGCTGGTTATGGCGAGATTTTCTGGCGTAATACGCTTTCAAGCGGTATTATCCCTCAAATTTCTGTGATACTCGGACCTTGTGCTGGTGGAGCAGTTTACTCACCTGCTCTTACCGACTTTGTGTTTGTGGTTGATAAAATATCTAAAATGTTTATTACTGGTCCTGAGGTTATTAAATCTGTTCTTGGTGAGGAGATTTCTCAGGAAGATCTTGGCGGCGCAAAAGTTCATGCCATGATTACAGGTAATGCACACTTCTACTCTGAAAGTGAGTTTGAATGTTTTGAGCAAATAAAGAAACTGATTACTTTCATTCCTTGGAATAATACTCGTAAAGCTCGTAGGTTTGAGCCAAAAGATCCAAAATCGGTATTTAACATTAATGAAATTGTACCTGGTGATTCTAAGCAGCCATACGATGTTCGTAATGTTATCCGTGCAATTGTTGATGATTCCGATTTCTTCGAGATTCAAGAGATGTGGGCAGGCAACATTGTTATCGGTTTTGGTCGTTTGAATGGCGAAACTGTTGGTTTTGTAGCTAACCAACCTATGGTAATGGCCGGTGTACTTGATGTTGATAGTTCCGATAAGGCTGCGCGCTTTATACGTTACTGCGATGCATTCAATATTCCTCTATGTACGTTGGTTGACCTACCAGGTTACCTACCGGGTATTGACCAAGAGCATGCTGGTGTTATTCGTCACGGAGCAAAATTACTTTATGCTTATAGCGAAGCATCTGTACCAAAAATGACAGTTATTCTGCGCAAAGCATATGGTGGAGGCTACATTGCAATGAGTTCCCGTCACTTACGTGCCGATTTTGTATTTGCTTGGCCAGGTGCTGAGATTGCTGTTATGGGCCCAGAGGGAGCTGCAAACATCATCTTCCGTAAGGAAATTACCGAAGCCGAAAACCCTGATGAGATGCGTCGTAAAAAGGTTGAGGAGTATAAGGAGAAATTTGCAAATCCTTATGTTGCTGCGGCTAAAGGGTATATTGATACTGTAATTGAACCAGAGGAAACCCGTAAGTTACTGCTTCACGCTTTGGAAGTGTCGAGTACCAAGGTAGCCGACCGTCCATTCAAAAAGCACGGAATTCCACCATTCTAGAAATTAGAAAAAGTGGTTTTAATAAAGCAATTATTAACTAACGAATCTTCTAAACCAAATTTAATATGTCATTAAGCAGACTTGATAATAAAGTGTTAACGGCTTTCATCCCTGGAACAATTGTTGACGTTAAGGTTAAGGTTGGACAAGAGGTGAAACAAGGTGACATTCTCGTAATTCTGGATGCCATGAAGATGCATAACAGAATTTTAGCCCCAGTGAATTCTAAAGTTAAAGAGGTTAATGTAAAATCTGGCGATAGAGTTTGTAAGGGTTTTATAATGGTGGTTCTTGAATAGATAATACCATAAAAATAGTAAAGGGAATCGAACAGATTCCCTTTACTATTTATAGCAGTACAATCTTGGAGAAATAGTTACTCATTCTATTGTCGATAACAGGAATTTTATTAAAAATTCCATAAACAGTAGAACCACTCCCCGACATGGCCGCATATGTAGCGCCTTGTTCATACATCCAATTTTTTATAGAAGAAATTGTTGGATTTTGAGAAAACACTGCTTCCTCAAAATCATTCTTTACCTTATTTGGCCAGTTGGCAATATCCGTTTTTAATAATGTTTCAAGATTAGTTTCCCAAGGCTTTGGAGTTGATTGCATATATGCTTTACCTGTGTTAATATGTATGCCTGGATTAATTAGTAGTATGTAGTAGCCATTGAGCGATAATTCAAATGGTTCAAGAATTTCGCCACGTCCACGTCCAATACAGGGGATGTTTAGGATAAAGAAAGGGCAATCGCTTCCAAGTTCTAGGGCTAAATTCATTAATTGCTCGTTGTCTATAGGATTCCCTGCTAGTTCGTTAATTACTTTTAGAGCAAAAGCCCCATCAGCCGAACCACCTCCTAGTCCAGCACCCGTTGGAATTAGTTTATGCAAATGCATTCGCATTGTGGGTAGTGGTTGTATGCTGTTTATCAAATTATACGCTTTTATGCAAAGGTTATTTTCAGGTGAGCAGTCAAGTTGAATACCTGTTTGAGTAAAGGTTAATGGCTCTCGCAGGGAATCATCAATGGTAATCTCCAGAATATCTTTTAGTTCTTTTACTGGATAAAACAAAGTAGATATGTTGTGATAACCATCGTTGCGGCGTTCCACAATATTCAACCCGATATTAATTTTTGCATTTGGGTAAACAATCATTTTTTGATATCTTAAGGAATTGTCAACAATTCAACTAAAATATGACAAAAGTAAGCATTGAACAACAATATTCTTCAATTTAAAACAATAACTGGAACCAAAATTGGTTACTTTTGTAGGATAATGTGAATATAGATAAAAAAAACAACTATTAATTAAATACAAAGACAATGAGAAAAGGTATTATTGCTTCATTTGCAATTGTTGCATTTGTAATGCTATTTAATGGTGCAAAGGCTCAATTCAGTTTCGGTGTTTTTGCCGACCCTCAGTTAGCTTGGTTTAACTCTGATACAAAAAAATACGACTCTAACGGTTCCGTGACCACTTTGAATGTTGGCTTTACCGCTGAAAAGTACTTTGCTGAACGATATGCAATATCAACAGGACTATCTCTCAATAGTTTAGGTGGAAATATTCGTTTTAGTGATGTTTTTACGCTTGAGACTAAAGATGGTAATTATACTGTTGCTGCTGGTGATAATGTAAAGTTCAAAGCGCAATACATAACAATGCCTTTAGGATTTAAGTTTAGAACAAATCAAATTGGTTATTCTACTTACTATGCAACTGTTGGATTGAAAGGAAACATTAGATTGAAAGGTTTCGCATGGGAGGAGGCTAATAATGTTGATAGAGAGACTGCTACAGACCATTTTGCTTTTGCTTTTGCATCTTACTATATTGGCGCAGGAATGGAATACTCCTTAGGCTCAGAGAGTGCAATTCAACTTGGTGTTGCATTTAACAGTGGTTTAACCAAGTTTTTGGATGTTGACAATGGTTCTTTGGTTTCACAAAGTCTTTCCTTGAGAATAGGAGTTGTTTTTTAATTTTTATTGTTGATGAGAATTGCGCTTGCACAGCTGAACTATACGGTTAATCATTTTGAGGGGAATATTGCCAAAATGGTTGATACAATTAATAGGGCAAAAACCGATAGGGTTGATTTGATTGTTTTTTCTGAACTTGCAGTATGTGGATATCCTCCACATGACTTGCTTGAGCGTGAGGAATTTGTGAAAAAATGCGTCGAGGCTGTAGAGAAACTAGCGAGTCATTCTGTTGGAATCTCTGTAATTGTAGGTGCTCCAAGTTTGAATACAAGCCCTCGGGGGAAAATGCTGTTCAACTCGGCCTATGTGCTTTCCGAAGGGAAAATTGCAAGCGTACATCACAAATCGCTTTTACCCGATTACGATGTTTTTGACGAGTACCGTTACTTTGAGACAAATGTCGACCAGTATTCACTAGCAAATAATGGCAATTCAAAAATTGCCATTACGGTTTGCGAGGATTTGTGGGACGACCAGCCAGTAACATCATCGTTTGGGAGGGAAATGCTTTACCGCACCTCTCCAATGGAGAAACTATCGAAGTTAAATCCTGATTTTATAATCAACATAGCAGCATCGCCCTTTAATTACAATAGCGAGGAGAGCCGCTTAGAGGTTTTTCGCAGTAATGTTGCCCGATACGGACTACCTGTTATTTACGTAAATCAAGTTGGAGGAAACACTGAGCTACTTTTCGATGGTGGCTCAATGGTGCTTAACTCCAAGGGCGACGTAATGCATTTGCTCAAGAGTTTTGAGGAAGACTATTTTGTGATTGATACAGGTGATTTAAACTTGAACAATCATCAAAGTATTGAAAGCGGTGAACAGATGAGAATTGCGCGCATTCACGATGCCTTAGTTATGGGTATCCGCGATTACTTCAAAAAGATGGGATTTACTAAAGCAACACTTGGCTTATCGGGAGGAATAGATTCGGCAGTTGTTCTTGCGCTTGCGCAAAGGGCTTTAGGTTCAGAGGCAATTCGTGTATTGTTGATGCCTTCGCAGTTCTCATCGCAGCACTCTATCGACGATGCTGTTGCTTTAGCAAAGAAACTCAACATTCAGTACGATATTGTTGGTATTCAGCCAATTTTCGATTCGTTCAAAAATCAACTTCAACCCATATTCGAAGGGCTTGAGGAGAATATCACCGAGGAAAACATTCAGGCTAGGGTAAGAGGAACGCTCCTTATGGCTCTTTCAAACAAATTTGGACATTTGCTACTTAACACATCCAACAAAAGTGAAGCGGCCGTTGGCTATGGTACTCTTTACGGCGATATGAATGGAGCAATTAGTGTGCTAGGCGATGTTTACAAGACAGATGTTTACCGTTTAGCAAACTACATCAACAGGAACGAAGAGATTATTCCAATTAACACGATAGTAAAACCCCCATCAGCGGAGCTAAGACCCGACCAAAAAGATTCAGATTCTTTACCACCATACGATATTCTGGATGCTATTCTGTTTGCCTATATTGAGCAGCAGTTAAGCGCTGAAAAGATTGTTGAAAAGGGATTCGACCCAACTATTGTAAGTAAGGTTATTAGAATGGTGAATGTGAATGAGTATAAACGGTTCCAAGCACCTCCAATTTTAAGGGTTTCCTCAAAAGCTTTTGGTTTTGGAAGAAAAATGCCATTGGTGGCTAAATGGTAATCATTTAAAATCGATGAGATTTCGAATAGATAACTTCGTTATTGCTATTATCGTAGTTATTGTTCTTGCATATCTGCAACCAAGTTGGGGTGCAAAAAGCAGTCCTATTCCTTTCGATTTAATTGGAAGTATAGGAATTTCCTTGGTATTCTTTTTCTATGGCTTAAGGCTTAGTCCTGAAAAAATTAGAAATGGATTACTTAACTGGAAGTTACACGTACTGGTGCAGTTCTCAACATTTGTAATTTTTCCGCTGTTCATCATTATTTTCAGACCTATTGCACAAACAGAGCAGGGGTATAGTTTGTGGTTATCGTTCCTTTTTTTAGCGGCCTTACCCTCAACAGTGTCATCATCTGTAGTAATGGTTTCAATTGCTAAGGGCAATATTCCAGCGGCAATTTTCAATGCGAGCATCTCTGGATTAATTGGAATTGTTATTACTCCGCTATGGATGGGATTATTTCTGCACCAAACAGGAGGCGAATTTAATTTAGGCAGTATCTATATCAAGTTGGTTGTTGAAATTCTTATACCAGTAGTCGCTGGTACAATTCTGCAACGGAAGTTGGGTAAATATGCTTTGAAGTGGAATAAACACCTGTCAACCTTCGACAAATCGGTTGTTCTAATAATTATCTATAAAAGTTTTGCCGAATCGTTTGATAAAAAAGTGTTTAGCTCAGTGGGTGCACCCGAGTTGCTATTGATTTTAGCTACAACATTAAGTTTGTTTTTTGCAATGTATTTTATGACAGGCTATTTGGCTAAATGGTTGGGGTTTAACAAGGAAGATAGCATTACTGCTCAGTTCTGTGGAACAAAAAAATCGTTAATACATGGTACGGTTTTCTCCAAGATATTATTTCCAAATACCATATCAATAGGTATAATTCTTTTGCCTTTAATGCTATTTCACGCTCTTCAAATTTTCATTGTCAGCATAATTGCCACAAAACTTGGAAAGAGAAAATAGGAATAACTAAAATCTTGTGTAAGTATCTTTTTATAAGCGATTTACGATTATGAAGCCAAAATTATGTTAAAAATATGCTACATAGCATAAAAAGTTATAATTTTGAAGGATTAATCAGAAATGTTGTACCATGGCTCAGCATCATATCGACATAGAAAACGTTTTCGAAGGGGTGTGCGGTCTTTTCCCCAATTTAAAACCCGATGAAAGGGAGAAAATGCACAAGAATTTCTCGTGCATGAATGTTCGAAAAGGCGAAATTATTTACCGCGAGGGTGATAAACCTGCTGGTTTAGTTTGCTTATCGCGAGGTAAGGTAAAGCTCTACAAAGAGGGTGTTGGTGGTCGCGACCAAATTGTTCGGATGGCTAAACCTATTGGCTTTATTGGCTACCGTGCACTTTTTGCTGATGAAAACTACTCCGCAACTGCCCAAGCGCTTGAGGATTCAGTGGTTTGCTCAATCGATAAGGATGTTTTTATGGATATTCTCCGTAACAACGCCGAGTTAACGCTTCATATCCTTAAATCGGTTGCCACCGAGTTGGGTTTCTCTACCAATAGAACAGTAACACTTACCCAAAAGCACATTCGCGGTCGTTTGGCCGAATCGTTAGTGTTTTTGCGCGATACTTATGGTTTCGAGGACGATGCTAAAACTCTTAAGGTTTACCTTTCACGCGAGGATTTGGCTAACCTTTCCAATATGACCACATCGAACGCAATCAGAACCCTATCAAGTTTCTCCGATGAGGGCGTAATTGAACTCGATGGTCGTAGAATTAAGGTTTTAGACCAATACAAGTTGGAGCGTATTAGCGATTTAGGATAGGAAAGATGTTGTCTGTTCTGGGTTTTCAGTTATCTGCTTATTACTTCATAACACATAACTAACAACCGATTTTTTACTCCTGATAGTAAATTCGTTTTACCCGTCGCGATATCGACGTCAGCACTTCGTATGGGATAGTTTCCAGCGCTTTAGCCACATCGTATATGGTTGGGTTGATTCCAAAGATTGTTACCTCATCGCCCTCTGCAACTTCAATTCCTGTGGCATCAATGGTGCAAGTGTCCATACTTATGTTACCAATAGTGGGCGCAAGTTTACCCTTCACAAGCATTTTCCCAATACCATTGCTAAGTTTGCGGTTCAACCCATCGGCATATCCTATTGGGATAGTAATAACAGTTGTTGGGCGGGTAACCTTTCCTTTGCGGCTGTAACCAATAGTTTCTCCTTCGTTTAAATGCTTTACCTGAATAATTCTGCTTTTTAGCGTGCTAACAGGTAATAGTTTATCCTGTTGGGTAGAACTAATTCCGTACAGGCCAATTCCTAGGCGCACCATATCGAACTGCGCGTTGGGGTATCGTTCAATTCCGCCAGTATTCAGGATATGTCTAATTGGCGTGTATCCTATTGCTTGGGCAATCTCATTGCAGGTTTTAGCAAAAGTGTCTATTTGATGTTGTGTGAAATTGTCGTGCTCTGTTTCGTCGCTGGCGGCTAAGTGCGAGAATATGCTCCTAACCTTAATCATCTTGTTTTGTTGGAGCATGGATATCAGCTCTGGAATTTCGTTTGGAGTAAATCCTAAACGGTGCATTCCGCTATCAATTTTGATATGGACGGAGTAGTTGCTAACTCCCATTCTGTCGAGCGCAGCAATAAACTCTTTTAGACCAGTAAAACTGTAAATTTCGGGTTCCAACTCGTACTCAATCATCAACTCATACGTCCCGAACGATGGGTTTAGAACAATGATTGGTAGCGATATTCCAGCCTCGCGTAATGCTACGCCCTCATCGGCAAAGGCAACACCAAGAAAATCGACCCTGTGGAATTGTAGTAGATTTGCAATCTCGAACGAACCACTTCCATACGAGAATGCCTTAACTAATGCCATAAGTTTTACATTGGGCTTTAGCTGGCTACGGTAGAAGTTTAGGTTATGTACCAACGAGTTTATGTTGACCTCAAGCACTGTTCGGTGACTTTTTTGCTCCAGAATTGCCGATATACGCTCAAAATGGAAAGCGCGGCTACCTTTTAACAGTATGGCTGAATTGCTAATTTGTCGTCGACTAAAGTTCTGTAGAAACTCGGTGGTGTCGGCATAAAACTCCTTATCGATGCTGAAAAGGTTGGAGAACTTTGACATCTCCGTTCCAATGCCAATTATCTTGTTGATACCTTTTTCCTTGGTTAGCAGTGCAACCTCGGAGTAAAGTGTTTCGGGTTTTAATCCGCTTTGCATTATATCCGACAGGATAAGGATTCTATTGCTATGCTGCTTTTGCTGAACAAGAAAATCGAGAGCCACTTTTAACGAGCCAATATCGGAGTTGTAGCTATCGTTTATAATTGAGCAATTGTTGATTCCCTCCTTCAATTCCAGTCGCATTGCCACCTGCGTTAACTTGGCCATTCGTTGCTCAATGGTTTTATAGTCGATATTAAGAATCAGCATAAGGCACAGGCAGTGCATAGCATTTTCAATGGAGGCCTTATCCGAGAAAGGGATGCTGAATGCAAAAGGCGTGTTTTTGTAATTTATGCTGATTTTTGATGATTTTGAATCGATTTCTATTTTCTCAATTCTTACATCAGCACTTGCAGAATGCCCCCAAGTAAATAGATGAGTTGTATTTTTGTTGATATTGCTGATTATAGCATTGCTAACCTCTGGATGGTCATCGCAGTAGATAAGCTGCTTTACCCATTTGAATAGTTTTAGTTTCTCTGTTACTTTTTGTTCAATATCAGCAAAATTCTCCTGATGCGGTAGGCCAATATTGGTAAATATTCCAATTTCGGGGTTGATAATTGGTTGGAGCTTATCCATTTCGCCTACAAGCGATATTCCTGCCTCAAAAATTCCCAATTGAAAATTCTCGTCCATTTGAAGAACTGAAAGGGGAACACCAACCTGCGAGTTAAAGCTTTTTGGGCTACGTACAATCCTAAAATTACCCGATAGCAGTTGGTTAAGCCACTCCTTTACAATAGTTTTACCATTGCTGCCCGTAATGCCAACCACAGGGTAAGCGTATTTACTCCGATGGTAAGCCGCCAGTTTTTGCAATGCATCCAAAGTGTTACCACATACTATAAAAGTTGCATCGGGGAATTGCTCTGCAAGTCCTTCAGAATTGCTTACCAAAAAAGCCCTGACATTTTGAATGCTGTAGAGCTCGCCAATAAACCTATGACCATCGTGGTTTTGCCCCGCAATGGCAACAAACAATGCACCATTTCCACCATTAGGAGTTCTACTATCGATAGTAATTAACGATACAGGAATATCAGGATTGCCAATTAGTTTGGCATTTAGTATTCGTGCAATCTCGGATGTGGTGTAGCGTAGCATTTTGAAAAAACATTTTTGTTAGTACAAAAATAGTTTATTGATTAGATTTTGATTCATAACTAGTGCAATTAATATCGAACATGACATTTTCCATGATTCGCCGTTCAATTATTTTTTTACTTTTGTAAACACCTAGTACTATTCAAAAAACTAACCTAAACTATAATCCATGCGTTGTGAACATAAACTTTTTCATGGTAAAACTTTAGCGATACTTACAGGGGGAGGCGATACTCCCGCAATAAACTCAAGTATTGAGGCAATTCGGAACAGGGCATCCTTTCTAGGCTATAAGGTTTATGGGATAAGGCATGGCTGGAAGGGGCTTCTAGGAAATGGTGATGTGTTGGATTTAACCAACCAGCCTTACGATGGTTTCTACGGAGGAACTGCATTGCGCTCAAGTAGAACAAATCCATTCCCAACCACTAAGAATCCGGAGGATAGAGTTCCTCAAATCCTCAAAAATCTAGAGCGGTATAAAATTGATGTTATTGTTACCATTGGTGGCGACGATACAAATGGTGTAGCCAAGAAATTGTACGAGTTGTACGGTATTCCTGTAATTGGATTTCCAAAGACCATTGATAACGATTTAAGCACAAGAACCATACATTCATACAATGGGAATAATATTGAAGCAGTACTTTGTCCTGGATTTCCTTCGGCTTCAAAGGGGGTCATGGAGTATGCTGCACGTATTAGAACAACAGCCGAGTCGCATTCAAGAATTATTCTTCTGGAGGTTATGGGTCGCGATGCAGGATGGTTGAATGGCGGTGCAGCCTGTGGTGGCGCCGAAATGGCCTTGATACCTGAGGTTGAAATCACAAAAGAGCGAAAAGACTTTTTCCTTGAGAGTGTAAAGGAGGCTTATATGCGCTCACCAAAAAAATCGTTGGTTATATCGGTTTCCGAGGGGGTTAAATGGTACGACCCAATTAAGGATAAAACCGATTTTGTTTTTGCTAGCGCCGAGGTGGATGAGTTTGGGCATCCCCGTTTTGGAGGAATAAGCGGTGTAATTGCTTCCGAAATCACAAATAAGTTAGGCATTCAAGCGCGCGCTGAGGCAACTGGCTACTACGCTCGTTCGGGCGAATGCCGATTATACGACCGCCGTTTAACCACAACGCTTGCCGATAAGGTGGTTGACCTACTACTCCGCGAGGATTATGGCCAAATGCCTGTAATGAAAAAAATGGTTCAGTTCCAGGAGTTGGAGGAGTTTAACACAACCTCAATAGATATGGGTGATATATGCAATAAATCGCTTCCGATGGACTACTACGATATCAATAAATTCAAGTTCTCCGATGCTTACTTGGATTATATGCACTACATAGTGGGTAAGCCAAACTTCTTGAAGTTCGATTACGATTTTCCGGTGGTTATTCCGGAGGAATAATACACTTCGAGGTAAATATTTTATTACTAACGCTGACATGACTTGAAATCCTGTCAGCGTTTTGCATTTGGGAAAAAATTCAATTGGTAGATATTTTTTTGATAAAACTAGGTAACAAATTTCACTTGAATCGGATGTAACAGTGATTTTAGTTTTAGTGAAGTTGAAAAAAAAGATTACTATGGATTTATTTAAAATCATCGAATTGCTGAAAACATTTGATTACTACGTTCATTCCCAGACAACAGGGAGACCCAAGGAGTTTGCCAAAAAGTTAAGAATTAGTGAGAGTTCTTTTTACCATATGCTTAAAGAAGTTAAGCAAATGGGAGGCAAAGTGGAATACAACTATAAACTGAAAAGTTACTGCTACAAGGATGGTAGTAGATTCTATTTCGGGTTTCAATATTACGACCAACCCGAGTACGGATATAACTGTTTGAAGGATAGTAATGAAAAAATTGTTGACTTCAACAGAATTGACCCATACCCCATAGAGAATTAAATCATGTTTTTTAACAGATTGTCAATTGTATACTGTCAGAATCCGATAGTGTGGCGAAGTAATTTTGCACATTAAATATCAAAATAAAGTCAAAATTTAATTAAGGGTTGACACCCCAAAGTCGAATATGTGAAAGCGAGAATCGACAATAAAAAAATAATCGCCAGTTTGACTGAAAAGAGAAATAAATTAATTTTAAACCGTATAAAAAGTTAAATCATGAAATTATTAAACCAAATCTTTTATCCAGTAAAAAAGTTCTCAAAGGGAATGTTTGCATTATTTACATTAAACGTAATTTGAATATCCGCAATCAATCATAATCCTGTAATGTTAGCAATAACAAGCCTATCAAAGATTCTTTCGCCAAAATACCTTCTGTTTAGCTTGTAAATAAACTCATTGAGGTACAGCTGTAGGTATTTTCCTTTGATTTTATGGTAGTTGCCCAATAAGTTGCGCTTCGCATTGCTGATGGTTATGTGTACCCACCGAAGGGTT
>Ga0116157_10000028_pt1 | contig 164860 bp, 136 predicted proteins | sample AD_UKC048_MetaG_FD_89882 | JGI IMG/M metagenome (GOLD analysis project Ga0116157, IMG submission 89882) | Active sludge microbial communities of municipal wastewater-treating anaerobic digesters from USA - AD_UKC048_MetaG | ecosystem: Engineered > Bioreactor > Anaerobic > Digestate | place... | reverse complement strand
GCTAAGGGTCCATGGGGTATTAATCCGCCTTTCGGCGGGCTATCCCCCGGGAGTGGGCAGGTTGCATACGCGTTACGCACCCGTGCGCCGGTCGCCGCCAGTGCATTGCTGCACCGCGCTGCCCCGCGACTTGCATGTGTTAGGCCTGCCGCTAGCGTTCATCCTGAGCCAGGATCAAACTCTCCGCTGTATCGAAGATCTTTTGATGCTGTTTTTGTTCTCTCGCCCAGGGTTAATTTGCGCTATCTTTCCTAAAAAAATATACCCGGAGACTTCCGTCTCCGCATACGCTTGCTTTCCTGTCTTGTTTCTTCTCGGTACCATCGCGTCAAAGAACGCGCGGACTCATCGTCCGCCTGTATCTCTCACCCCCGGCCTCCGCCGGCGGCGTGTTTTACCTCTTCCAGTCTTTCCTTCTCCCCGTTCCTTCGAATCGGGAGCGCAAAGGTAGCAACTTTTTCCTTTCCTCCAACTCTTCTGCCAAAAAAATTCTTTCTTTTTTTCAGCCCCTTCAACCTCCCGCAGAACGTCGCTATTCCTTCAAAGCGGGTGCAAATATAGAGGGTCTTTTTTGGATTTGCAAGAGGGTTGAGAATAAATAAGTGTTAAAAAGTGTTTCATCAATCCTAGTTTACTGATTCACAGAAAAATCAAATTTGAAAATAATTTAAAAAAACTTAAAAAATGTTGCAGAGTGCTTGAAATAGGCAGAAAAGCCTTATCTTCGCATACCTTATTATATATACAAATTCATTAATTACTTTTTATAAAATGGCTATTAAAGAAAAACTAGTAATTATTCCAACTTACAACGAGAAGGAGAATATTGAGAGAATGATTAACAGGGTTATGTCGTTACCGGGCGATTTTAACCTGCTTATTGTTGACGATGGCTCGCCCGATGGAACTGCGCAGATTGTAAAAGACCTTCAACTAAAATATCCTGAAAGAATATATATTGTTGAACGGGCCGGAAAGCAAGGGCTTGGGACTGCCTATATTGCTGGTTTTAGGTGGGCTCTGGAGCATGGCTTCGAGTATATATTTGAAATGGATGCAGACTTCTCGCACAATCCAGATGATTTAGTTCAACTATACGAAGCCTGTGCAAATGGTGCAGATTTAGCCATTGGCTCAAGGTATATAAAAGGTGTTAATGTTGTAAATTGGCCTATTGGTAGGGTTTTGATGTCGTACTTTGCATCGAAATATGTTAGGATAGTTACTGGGATGAAGATTATGGATACAACCGCAGGGTTTAAGTGCTACAAGGCAAATACCCTGAGGGCTATAAACTTTGATAAAATTAAACTGATTGGGTACGGATTTCAAATTGAGATGAAGTTTACAGCATGGAAACTCGGCTTTAAGATTGTAGAAGTGCCAATAATATTTACCGACAGAAAACTTGGCGCATCGAAAATGAGCGGTGGTATATTTAACGAGGCTCTTTGGGGTGTTGCCAATATGAAGTTAAAGAGTCTATTTGTATCGTATCCGAAAATGCATAAACAAAACTAATCGTTGATGGTTTATTAGTAAACATCAAGTTATATGGGAAGAATAGCAATAACCAATGCCCTAATCATTAATGAAGGCAGACAGCAAAAAGGTAACCTTATAATTAATGATGGTCTAATTGAACATGTCTCATACGAAAATTCTTTCTCCGTTACGAGGTTTAAGCCAGAAAGGATTATTGATGCAGAAGGTCTGCTTCTTCTTCCAGGGGTAATTGACGACCAGGTTCATTTTCGCGAACCAGGCTTAACCCACAAGGGAGATATCTACACAGAATCGAAAGCAGGAGTTGCTGGTGGTGTAACCTCATTTATGGAGATGCCCAATACCAATCCGCAAACAACCACCATTGAACTCCTTGAGGATAAATTCAAAGTAGCCTCCGAAAAATCGCTGGCGAACTACTCATTCTACCTTGGTGCTACAAACGATAACATTGACGAAATTGTAAAACTCAACCCAAAAAAGGTTTGCGGAATAAAGATATTTATGGGCTCATCGACTGGCAATATGCTGGTTGATAGCAGAGAGTCGTTGGATAAAATTTTCAAACTATCGCCCACTTTAATAGCAACGCACTGCGAGGATGAAACAACAATTCGCAATAACATTGAACTGCACAAGCAAAAGTACGGTGAAAATGTTGACTTCAAGTATCATTCAGATATAAGAAGTGAGGAGGCCTGTTACCTATCATCGAGCCTAGCCGTTGAGTTTGCAAAAAAACACGGTTCTCGATTACATATTCTACATCTATCCACCGCAAAAGAGTTATCGCTTCTAGATAATAAATTACCATTGAAGGATAAAAAAATTACCGGGGAGGTTTGTGTTCATCATCTGTGGTTCAATAGCAAGGATTACGACAAACTTGGATGGAGGATAAAGTGGAATCCAAGCGTAAAAACCGAAACGGATAGACTAGCGCTTATCGATGGTCTTAAAAACAACCTGCTCGATGTTGTTGCAACCGACCACGCCCCTCACCTATTGGAGGAAAAGAATAATACATATTTTAAGTCGGCATCGGGTGGGCCAATGGTGCAGCACTCATTATTGGCAATGATGGAACTTTCTAAGAAAGGTAACTTTACTCTGGAAACCGTTGTGGACAAAATGTGTCATGCACCTGCAATTCTATACCGAGTTGAAAAAAGAGGCTTTATCCGTGAGGGTTACTTTGCCGATATAGTTTTAGTTAACCCAAATTCAAGGCAAACCGTTACAAAGGAATCCTTGCTCTATAAATGTGGATGGTCGCCATTGGAGGGCGAAACTCTAAGCGCCTCGGTGCAAATTACCATGGTAAATGGTAAGATAGTTTATGAAAGTGGCCGTTTCAATGAATCGAGCAAAGGGAAAGCACTTGCATTTAACGTATAACTACCTCATTTATAAATCAATTTAACATATTATAAAAGAAGGTTCGAAACATTTTGCTGTTGATATCGTTTTGTTATAATATCAACATGTCAGAATGATATCTAAAATTTCCCTATTCAAAAAAGTCAAATTTAACCCAAGAAAAGAGCTTTCTCTGGTTGTTATTCTTTTGGCCTCGGTACTTATATCATCATGCAATCTGGGTAAGGAAAGAGATTCGAAGCATGTTTGGATTGATTTTAATGATTCAACATCTGAAACTAAAAGTGTTGAATTGGATACATCAAAATCTATTAAAGTAGCCATAGCATCAATTATCTCGCCTCAGGAAACATTTATTCAGTACAACAACATCCTAAAGTATATTGAGGAAAAACTTAACCGAAAGGTTGAACTAATTCAACGTAAAACCTACAAGGAAGTAAATACTCTTCTCAAAAAAAATGAGATTGACTTGGCATTTATCTGTTCTGGAGCCTATGTTCATGGAACTGATAACGACGCCCTTTCGCTACTAGTTATTCCAGTACGAAACGGTAATCGGTATTATCAGGCGTACCTAATAGCGCATAAGGAATCTGAAATAAAAGGGTTTGGCGATTTAAAGAATAAAAAGTTCGTTTTCTCCGATTCGCTTTCGAACACAGGCATGCTTTACCCTTTAAAGAGATTGAAGGATTTGAACACTACCAAAGATGTATTCTTCTCGGAAACTTACTTTTCGCACGCCCACGATTACTCCATTGAATTGGTTAGTCGACGTATTGTTGCTGGGGCATCAGTAAATAGTCTTATTTACGACTATATTGCAAAGTACAATCCTGAGAAGTTAAGCAATATCAACAAGTTTGAATGTTCTACTTTCGATAATTTTACTGATGGTTACATACTAGTTGATACCGACATTACCAAACAAACTTTCAACGTATCCAACGCAACCCTACGGTTAAAAATCAAATCGTTCGACTGCAAAAATCCTTTGCTCAACAAAGATTTCTACAGCACACTCCAAGCGAATAAAAGTCCATACATTGAGGTTGAACTACTTAATGTTGTACCCATGTCAAATAGCAAAATATCATCATCGAATAGCGGGAAGTTTAAAGCCAACGTTGCAATTACGCTGAACGGTAAGTGCCGTTTCGATGAAATAATGGTGTCGTGGGATAAATCTGACAATAATTTATTCCGATTTATTGGTACAAAGCAACTCCTAATGTCCGATTTTGGAATTCAGGCACCCGTAGCTGCGCTTGGATTAATTAAGGTTCACGATGAAATCCTAATACATTTCGACCTTTACATACAAACTGAGCCAAAGGCTAGTTAATTTCAAGCGCAATTCCTCTTGTAGAGATAATAAATCTTTCCTAACTTGGCCTTTATTAAAATAGAAGGATATGTTAAGGACTAGAAATTTATTTGCAACTCTGATAATTGCATCGTTCATTTTTGGCTGCTCAAAATCAAATAAACCAAAAGAAACCTCTGACCAACAATCAATATCTGGAAATATCACGGTGATTGCTGACACAATAGTATACGATGTAATACTTAGAAACATTGATACCTCAGATATATGGGAAGCAGAATGCTTGCAGTACTTAGACCAAAAATCGTTAGTAAACTACCTAATAGATGGTGTTTACAACGGCCAATTTATTGCCATTGAGTTTATGGGTGATAAAATTTTGAGTACTGACGATGTAAAAGCAATTGAACAAGAGAATGGTTTCTCAAGGGATAGAGTATCGAAAGTTCAATTCCGCGAACGGTGGTATATAGATTCCTCAGGGAATCTTCAAAAACAAATAATTAACTACACACTAGGAATAGAGGTCTACAGCAAACAAAACACATTTCTAGGTCATGAGGCACTATTTGTGGTTAAGCCAAAGTCCTAGCATTCATTATAAAACGTGATGTGCTTCGGGTTCGCTGCTGCAGATAAACAACCTTATCGCCGACCTGCTCATCAATCGCTTGTTTTGTGTAATGCCTAATGGTTAAAAGTTCCAGATTACTGTTATAGCGAACGGCAAAATCAACCTGTAGCTCTTCTATTGCTTTTGGTAAGCGATGCTTTTCCTCATCAACACATATTGAAAAACTGATAGCCGAGTTCTGCACAAGATTTACCTTAACTCGGTGTTTGTATAAAATTGCAAAAATCTTGCTTAAACTATCCTCAATCACAAACGAAAAATCATGCGGAGTTAAAGATATTAGAACTTGATTTTGCTTAAGCACCAGCACAGGTGGTAATTTTAGTTGAGAATCGGAATGGGCAATTTGAGTCCCAACTGCGTCGGGATTTATAAACGATTTTACAAAAAGCGGAATCTTTTTATTCTGTATTGGTTTGATAGTTTTTGGGTGGATGATTTGCGCTCCACAATAAGCCAACTCTATTGCCTCTTGGTACGATACAAAATCGAGTTTACAGGTGTTTGCAAAGATTTTAGGGTCGGCATTCAGCACGCCCTCAACATCTTTCCAAATGGTAACATCCTTTGCATCGAGCAAATTTGCAAGAATTGCAGCAGTATAGTCTGAGCCCTCACGACCGAGTGTTGTAGTTGTTCCCATTGCAGTTCCTGCAATAAAGCCCTGGGTGATGTATAGATTTTCGCCTTCGAAATTGAAAGCCTTTTGGCAAAGGTATTTAGATGTAGTAAAATCGATAATACCCTCACGGTAAGAATTATCGGACAGGATACAGGTTCTTGCATCAATCCATCTATTATTAATACTGATATTATTAAGGTATATACTTACAATTTTAGTGGCGAGCAATTCGCCAAAGGACACAATTTGGTCGTAGCAAAAATCGTAACCCTCAGTAGGTTTCTGTTCAAACCTACCAGTTAGTTCTGCAAAAAGTCTGTCCAGTTCAGCATACATAAAGTGACCTCTATCTGCACCCACCAACTCCTGAACTACACTATAGTGATAGTTTTTTAAGACATCAATCTCAGAATTGATTGAACTATCGGAGTTCAAGTAAGCAGCAAGAATTCGCTCTAACGCATTTGTAGTTTTTCCCATTGCCGACACCACAACCACAACCTTATCCTGAGAAAACTTTTTCACAATGGTTGCTAAATTTTTAATTCCCTCGGCCGATTTTACAGAGGCACCACCAAACTTAAAAACACGGATTACTGAATTGTTCATTCTTCAAAAATTTACTTCAAACTTAAATCATTGTTTTGAACCCTACAATACTCTAAGGAATTCTTTTAAAAACAAATTAGACACAAACACCAAACACAAGCGCAAACGTTTTAAATTTGGAATTTTTGCTGACTTTATTTTTTGGATTTAGACAAAATGGCTACCTTTAGCCGCAGAATTGAACCAGAAATTTAGCTCGGTTTATGCAAGGATATAACGTAAAAACTCTTACTCAGTTCTTAATTGAACGACAGGCCGATATTCCTTACGCAACAGGTGAGTTTACCCGTTTGCTTTACCATGTTGGCGTTGCAGCTAAACTAATCAACAAAAAAGTTAACAAGGCTGGTTTGGTTGATATTCTTGGAGAAGCAGGCAATGTTAATGTGCAAGGTGAAGACCAAAAAAAGTTAGATTTATTCTCGAACTGGCAGTTAATTCAAGCTTTAAAAAATAGCCGAGAGTGCTGTGGAGTAGCATCGGAGGAAGATCAAGAGATTATTACGTGGGATGATGATTTATCCAAAGACGGAAACTATATATTCTGCATGGATCCGCTTGACGGGTCTTCAAATATTGATGTAAACGTTTCGATTGGAACCATTTTTAGTGTGTACAGGCGTATTAGCCCTCGTGGAGAGAAGGCTACAATGGAGGATTTTCTTCAACCTGGCAACAAACAGGTTGCTGCTGGATACGTAATTTACGGTTCGTCCACCATGCTTGTTTACACAACAGGACGTGGCGTTCACGGATTCACATTAGACCCTTCTATTGGAGAATTCTGCTTATCAAACTACAGCATCAATACGCCTCTGGACGGAAGCATTTATTCAATCAACGAAGGGAATTACAGCCGTTTCCCTCAAGGCGTAAAGGATTACATAGATTACTGTAAACACGAAGATAAAGAAACCCACAGACCATACTCTGCCCGATATATTGGCTCGTTGGTATCCGATTTTCATCGAAATCTATTGAAAGGTGGAATTTTCCTTTACCCTCCTACAGCCTCGGCACCAAAGGGGAAACTTCGGTTAATATACGAGTGCAACCCAATAGCATTCCTTGCCGAACAAGCTGGTGGGAAAGCTTTTGATGGCGAACAAAGAATTCTTGACATTAAGCCAGAATCGTTACATCAACGAGTACCGTTCTATGTTGGCTCAGCCAATATGGTAACTAAAGTTGAAGAGTGTATTAAAAAATATGAATAGAAAAAACTAACAACCCATCCCTTATAAAAACCCTTAACCTAAAACTACCCCGACTATTTTGTCGGGGTGTTTTATTATTTGATTAATTTTGCGAGTTGCTCAAAATCGATACGCGTTGCTAGATATTAAAAACATATTTCAAAACATTTACAGTAGCCCTAAAAGCAAGGAACTATGTACCTTGCTCGAAAATAAGCCTGTAAGTATTTATTTGAAGGGGCTCTCTGGTTCTTCGGTTTCATTTGTTGCTGCAAACGTTTTGCAATCGCTAAGCACTCCTAATGTTATAATTGTTAACGATAAGGAGGAAGCGGCATACCTATTCAACGACTTATCGGGAATTCTGCCCGAAGGCGTTTCGTATTTTTTCCCTTCATCTTTTAAACGCTCGGTTCAGTACGGACAAACCCTGTCCGAGGCAATTATTCAACGTACTGACGTTCTTAACCTGCTGCCTATACTAAGGGATAACCCAAACAAACAGGCTATAATTATTACTTATCCCGATGCTATTTTTGAGAAAGTTGTTACAATTGACAAACTTCAAAAAAACAGTCTATACTTAAAAAAAGGTGAGGAAATTTCGCCCGATTTTATTAACGATATACTACATGAGTACGGTTTTGAACGGGTTGATTTTGTTTACGAACCAGGACAATTCTCAATCCGGGGTAGTATTGTTGATATATTCTCATTCTCATCGGCAAATCCTTACAGGTTGGATTTTTTTGGCGATGAGGTTGAAACCATCAGAACTTTCGACGTGGAGGATCAACTCTCCAAGGAACTGCTGGAATCCATTGCAATTGTTCCAAATTTACAGGAAAAGATTGAGGACGATGAACAAAAAAATCTGATTACCGACGTTCTGCCCGAAAATACAATTGTTTGGCTAAAAAATCCGGAAATTATAATTGGTAGGCTAAATGAGCTATTCTCAATAATTAGCCAAGAATCTCAAAATAACGCTCAGGATTTATCTAGAATCTACGCCTCTGGCAAAGATTTTATGGATAGCCTAAAGGGAAAATCTACCGTTGAATTCGGAGTTAAACCCTTATTTCGTTCCAATCAAATTGTAGAATTTAGTACTTCGCCTCAGCCTCCTTTCAACAAGAATTTTGAACTCCTTGCCGATAACCTTAACGAAAATACTCTTAAGGGTTACACCACATACATTCTTGCCGACAATCCTACTCAACTGGAGCGTTTAGAAAACATCCTGCACACTATAAATAAGGAGCTGGTTTACACATCAACCTCTGGAACCATTCACGAGGGGTTTGTTGACCACAATTTGAGGATTTGTTTCTACACGGACCATCAAATTTTCGACCGCTACCACAAGTATAAACTCAAGCACGAGTTTAGCCGTCGCGATGCAATTACAATGCAGGAGCTAATCAACCTACAACCGGGCGACTACGTGGTACATATCGACCATGGAATAGGGGTTTTTGGAGGGTTAGTTTCAACCATTGTGAATGGTAAAAAACAGGAAGCCATTCGCTTAACGTATCAAGATAACGACACGCTACTGGTTAACATCCATAATCTCCATAAAATATCAAAATATAGGGGGAAGGATGCCGAATCACCCAAAATATACAAATTGGGTTCTGGCGCTTGGCAAAAGCTAAAGCAGAATACCAAACGTAAAATTAAGGATATCGCCAAAGACCTTATTGCGCTTTACGCAAAAAGGAAAACACAGGCGGGATTTCAGTTCTCACCCGACAGCTATTTGCAGCAAGAACTTGAAGCATCGTTTATTTACGAAGATACTCCCGACCAAGTTAAGGCCACGGCTGCTGTTAAGGAGGATATGGAGTTAGATAGACCAATGGATAGGCTTGTTTGCGGCGATGTTGGTTTTGGAAAAACCGAAGTTGCTGTTAGAGCAGCATTCAAAGCGGTTGCCGACAGCAAGCAGGTTGCAGTTCTGGTTCCCACCACAATTCTTGCATTGCAGCATTACCGTACTTTCAGCAATAGGCTGAAAAACTTGCCCTGCAATATTGAGTTTGTTAGCAGAATGAAAACAGCAGCGCAGCAACGCGAAATACACCAGAAAATAACAGAGGGTAAAATTGATATACTTATTGGAACACACTCACTACTTAAGGATTCCATAAAATTTAAGGATTTAGGATTGCTAGTTGTTGATGAGGAGCAGAAGTTTGGCGTTGCTGCAAAGGAGAAGTTAAAACAGCTAAAACTCAACGTTGATACACTTACATTAACGGCTACTCCTATTCCAAGAACATTACAGTTTTCGCTGATGGGCGCGCGCGATTTATCTATTATTAACACACCTCCACCCAATAGACATCCAATATTAACGGAACTTCACACGTTTAATACAGATATAATAAAGGAGGCCATTGAGTATGAAGTTTCGCGTGGCGGACAGGTCTTCTTTGTGCATAATAGAGTGCAGAATATTGCCGAGGTACAAATAATGATTCACAAAATCTGCCCAAAAGTAAAAACGGCTGTGGCTCACGGCCAAATGGAGCCCGCAAAGTTGGAAAAGATTATGCTCGATTTTATTAATGGTGATTATGATGTTTTAGTATCAACCTCCATAATTGAATCGGGACTCGATATCTCCAATGCAAACACAATAATAATAAACAACGCTCAAATGTTCGGCCTAAGCGATTTGCATCAACTACGCGGAAGAGTTGGACGCTCTAACAAAAAGGCCTTCTGCTACTTGCTGGCACCTCCGTTGGAAACCCTCACCAACGATGCTCGTAGAAGATTAAAAGCCATTGAAGAATTCTCCGAACTTGGCAGCGGATTTAGCATTGCAATGCAGGACTTGGATATACGAGGTGCTGGCAACTTGCTCGGTGGCGAGCAAAGCGGATTTATTGCCGATATTGGATTTGAAACATACCAACGAATTCTAGACGAAGCCCTAGAAGAACTGAGGGAAACTGAATTTAAGGATTTGTACAAATCCGACCCAACTCACGAGCATCCAAAAGAGTGGAAACCTGGCACCACCGATTGCCACATAGAAACGGATATGGAGATACTCCTGCCCGACTCCTACGTTTCCAACACGGCCGAAAGGATAAAACTTTACCGAGAACTCGATAATATTAGCAAATCCGAAGAGTTGGATAAGTTTAAAACCGAGCTGCGCGATAGGTTTGGCACACTCCCCGCTCAAGTAGAGGACTTATTAAGCATTGTTCAGCTACGTTGGTTAGCAGTATCGTTAGGTTTCGAAAAAATCATCCTTAAAAACGAAATGCTATTTGGGTATTTTATCTCAAACCAACTCTCATCGTATTACCGTTCAAGCATTTTTATGCAGATAATGCAGTACATTCAACGCAACCCAAGTCGATATAAAATAAAGGAGGGAAAAGAAAAACTATCGTTGACAATAACCAATATAAAGAATATTGACGAAGCAATTTATCAAATGCAACAAATAAACAACTCGTTACGTTTAACTGAGAGTTGATAAAAAATATTTATATCAATTTGTTAATTAAGCAGATATACAGTGAATTTAATCCTCGATATAGGTAATACCCTTTCAAAAGTTACAATAGTTGAAAACCAAAACATAGTTTATCACCAGAGATATTCAAACCTGGGCTTAAATGATATTGAGGAAATCTCAAAGACTTACTCTATAAGTAATACCATAGTATCTATTGTAGGGAAAATAAGTCCTGAAGTATTGCGTTTTCTTGAGAACAATTTTAAAACACTCGTTCTTAACAAAAACACCAAACTACCCATTAAAAACCACTATAGCACCCCGGAAACACTTGGCTACGATAGAATAGCCGTAGCCGTAGCAGCCAACTTTTTATATCCCCAAAAAGATGTACTTGTTATTGATGCAGGCACAGCGATAACATACGAGTTGGTAACCGCAAACGGCGAATATAAAGGTGGCGCCATTTCGCCTGGTATTTCATTACGGTTTAAGTCATTAAACGACCATACAGCCAAGCTTCCTTACCTTGAAAAATCGGAAAAGTTCCCTATTATTGGGAAAAACACTGCTGATTGTATTTATTCCGGCGTTTTGAATGGCGTAATATCAGAAGTTGATGGTTATATTGATTTGATAAAGACTAATTTTCCTGATATTTACGTTCTTTTAACAGGAGGCGACTCAAATTTCTTTGCTAATAAGTTAAAAAATAGCATCTTTGTGAACCAAAATTTAATGATAACAGGTTTAAACAGAATACTCGAATTCAATGTATAACATAAAAAAAGCATTACTAGTATTGGCCTTTAGCACATTGGCTTATATTTCAAATTCACAAAGTTTGAACACATACTCTCCATATTCTCGATTTGGAATTGGAATTATGCCGAACCGTGGTTTTACACAAAATCTTGGAATGGGCGGTGTTTCTCAAGCAATAAGAAATCCTTACGGAATTAACTATCTAAATCCAGCATCATACTCTGCACAAGATTCAATGTCGTTTATATTCGATTTTGGAGTGCAAACGTCATCAACTTCATATGTGGGATACGACCAGTATCTCAATAAGTATTCATCCAGTAGTAGCACAGGAGGCATTCATCATATTTCCATAGCCTTCCCTATATCTAAAAAGTGGGGTGTTGCCGCAGGGTTTGCTCCATACAGTAGTGTAGGCTATAAAATGATACGATTTGAAACCGACCCATATAAACTCAGCACTATTGGGCGCATTAGATATGAACATATTGGAAACGGAGGAATAAGCCAAGCATTCATTGGAACTGGATTTAGCCCATTAAAAAATCTTTCCATTGGTATAAATATGTTATACTATTTTGGCAGCCTAGATTTTAAGTATAACACCATCTTCCCTTTAACCAATAGCGATTATGTTAATACCTATTACAAGTCGAGTATCGCTGTCAATGATATTTCGTTCAACCTAGGATTTCAATACATAATTGAACTTGATAAAGAAAAACAACAAAATCTAATACTGGGAGCTACAATTGAAAAGCAAAACGAAATCAACATTAAATATAAATGGAGTGCCGAAATGTATGGAGAAGACTCCTATGACACATTAGTCCCATTCCCTGATAGTAAAAATAATTTTCTTCTCCCAACCAACGTAAATTTTGGCGTAGCTTACTCTATTAAAGATAAATTTATTGGCTCTTTAGAGTATTTTGTTCAGGACTGGTCTAAGACCGAATCATTCACCACTAACGTTCCATTAACAAAAATGGAAACTTTTAGGGCAGGTATTGAGTATACTCCAAATATTAAAGATTTAAGAAGTTATTTAAAGAAAATCCATTACAGACTTGGAGGATACTACACAAAATCCAACCTACTTGTAAATTCAAACCAAATTTCAGATTATGGCATAACTTTTGGACTAGGTTTACCAGTAAAGAATAAAACCAGACTGAACATTTCTTTAGAACTTGGAAAAAGGGGAACAACTGAAAACTATTTAACAAAAGAAACATACGGTAATGTTAGTTTAAGTTTAACTTTTTATGATTATCCCTGGTTCTTTAAACGCAAATACAATTAATAATTTTTAATGAAATACTTAAAACCAAAGGCAATGAAAACGATTAGTAAAAAAGGGGTTTTAGCAGCATTACTAACTGTTGTAAGCATAAGCGTAATTGGTCAGAACACAGAAGACCCTAAGTATGGTGCAGATCCTGAATCTAGAAAGGAATGTCTTTCACAAACCTCAATGTATCAAGAATACTACAAACAAAACAACTTTAAAGATGCCTATACTCCATGGCAAAAAGTCTTAACGCTATGTCCTAAATCATCTGAGAATATCTATATCAGAGGAACGCGTCTTATTAAGTTTAAGATAGAGAACACGGTCGATCAAAACAAGAAAATGGCTTTAGTCGACTCTCTAATGCATCTTTATAATTTAAGAATTGAAAGCTTCAATAAAAAAGGCATTGTTCTTGGTTCAAAGGCTCAGGATCTGTACACCTTGGCTCCCGAAAGATATGAAGAAGCATATAAGATAACAGAAGAGGCTGTAAATATTACTCAAAACAAAACTGAAATCTCAGTTCTTTTTACTTACATGACCCTTACTAGAGTTATGTACGAGAACAAAAAAGTTGAAGCTGATAAGGTAATTGAACTATACTCAACCATTAGCGATTTTGCCGATGCTCAAATTTTGAAAAATCCTTCAGACGATAAAGTTAAGCAGGCAAAAGATGGTATAGATGCAATATTTGCTCAGATGGGAGTTGCAAAGTGCGAAAACTTAGTGGCAATTTTCACTCCTAAATTTAATGCAAATCCTAACGACTTAGCCCAAAACAAAAAAATTAGAGCGCTTATGGGCTCAACCAAAGATTGTTCGAAGGAAGATCTTTTCTTAAAAGCAAGTGTAGAAATATATAAATCCGAACCAAGTGCTTCATTAGCATACGATATAGCTCATTTATATATCGACACTAAACAACCAAGGGAGGCCGAGAAGTATTACAATGAAGCCATAAATTTGGAATCAGATGTAACCAAAAGGGCCACTTATTTCTACGAGTTAGCATCGCTTACCTTTACTGAACTTAAAAATTCATCACAGGCAAAAGCTTTGGTAAACAAAGCTCTAGACGAAAATCCTAATCTTGGAAGAGCATACAAACTTTTGGGAGATATGTACGCAAGTGAAAGAAATTGTGGTGCTGATGATTTTGAGAAAAAAACTGTTTTTTGGGCCGCAGTTGATAAATACGCTAAAGCAAAACAGGTTGACCCCGAACTAGAAGAAGGCATGAACTCTCTAATCTCAACCTACAGTCAATATTTCCCAACAAAAGAAGATATTTTCTTCCACGATTTGAAGGTTGGAGATACCTATTCAATTGGTTGCTGGATTAACGAAAGAACAGTTGTAAGGGAAAGAAAATAAGTTTACTGTGAGGAAAATTTTTAAACTCAAATCAATCATAAAAATAGTAGTCTCTACTCTTGTAGGGGCTACTATACTTTATGCCTGTAAGACAGACCCTGAAGCAATTCAGTATTTCTCTGACAAAAAAACCATTCCAGGCATTACAGCCTACAACTCCGATGTTATATACACAGAAAATGGGCAGGTTAAAATAAAGGTATCAGCCCCTATTACCATAAACTACCAATTTGCCGACGAACCCTTTACCGATTTCCCTGAAGGAATTGCAGTCTATACCTATAACGACACATTGGGTGTAGAAACTATGCTAACAGCAAAGCAAGCCGTTTTTTTCGACAAAAAAAGCCTATGGCACGCAAAAAACAACATTGTCGCAAAGAATCGTAAGGGCGAAGTTTTAAACACCGAGGAACTATTCTGGGATCAAAAGAAAAAACTTATTTACACCAACGTAAACGTTAAGATCAATAGCCTAAATGGTGTAATTTATGGTCGAGGACTAACCTCTGATGAAACTTTTGATAATTGGGAAATAATAAAGCCTTACGACGGCGAAATTACCTTAGAATAATTCATCGGTTGATGAATCAAATCTTTTTCTACCCAATAGAATAAGACTTTCCACAAAGTAAGATATCACATTTGATTTTTTTCTCTCATTTTTATTAACTTTACACGTCATTTAATCAGTTCACCATGAATAAACTTGCTTATATACTCGAACTTATATGGTTTGGCTTAGCCATATTTTGCCTAGTGGTTGGAATTTACGCAGTGGTAAATTCTGGCATTAACCGATACAGCTCAACCTTTCTTCTGCTAAGTGTATTTGCTTTTGGTTTCTTTTATATAAGACGAAGGCGACGCCTAAATGCTGAAAAATAATCTATAACCTATGGGCGCGAGTATTGCAATTATAATTACTTCTCTTATTTTTTCGGCATTTTTTTCTGGAATGGAGATTGCGTTTGTCTCCGCAAACAGATTAAGACTTGAACTTGACAGAAAACATGGGCAAATATCATCGGGACTAATTTCTATTTTCACATCTAATCCTAGCCAATATATTGCAACAATGCTTGTTGGCAACAATATAGCTCTTGTTGTTTACGGTATTGAAATGGCAAAACTTTTAACTCCAAGTTTTGAGATTTATTTTGACTCCCCATCAACCATACTACTGCTTCAAACCTTACTCAGCACAATCATCATTCTTATTACTGCAGAGTTTCTTCCTAAATCCATTTTTAGATTACACTCTAACGCACTTTTGAACTCTTTTGCATTCCCTGTCTTTATTTTCTATCTATTGTTTTATCCTGTCAGCAAATTCTCAACAGGATTATCCTATGGAATTATTAGAGTTTTGTTTCGCATAAAAATTAGCCGAGATAAAACAAAACCAATATTTGGGAAAATAGATTTAGACCATTTAGTTGGGCAGGCAGCCCCTTCAACAACCGAAACTAGAAAGCACGAGCAGGCCCTTAAAATATTCCAAAACGCACTCGATTTCTCCGAAGTTAAAATACGCGACTGCATGATTCCCAGAACGGATATCGAGGCTATTGAAATCGAAGAAAGCATTGATGCCCTTAAACAAAAGTTTATTGAAACCAAATACTCTAGAATTCCTGTATTTAAAGACACCGTTGACAACATTATTGGTTACATAAACTCTAAGGAACTTTTTAAAAATCCCGAAAGCATTCAATCAAAACTTATAAAGATTGATTTCATCCCCGAAACTATGAAAGCAAACAAAGTACTTGCAATGTTTATCAAAGAACATAAAAGCATTGCTGTAGTTGTTGATGAATTCGGTGGTACAGCGGGGCTTGTTACTATTGAAGATATAATTGAAGAAATTATTGGTGAAATAGACGATGAACATGACCGTAACGAGTTTGTGGAGAAACAAATCAACGAAAACGAATTCATCTTCTCCGGCCGACTCGAGATAAAGCACTTAAACGAAACCTACAACCTAAAAATACCAGAATCGGACGAGTATGAAACCTTGGCAGGATTTGTACTATTTCAATACCAAAACATTCCCAAACCAAACGAAATAATTATTTTGAGCGATTTTACCGTTAGAGTGTTGAGAATGAACGAAACAAGAATAGAGTTAATTCAACTTACAAAACAGTAATTGTTAATGTCAAATTCAATACGTATATTAATTTTCAACATTCAGTTTTTAACTTTATATCAAAAGAATAAAAAATAAATTGACGCATTAAATGCGACAAAATTGAAAATTGCTATATTCGTAGCTCGAAAAAAATTAAAACATAGATAAATAAATAATCATTTAAATGGCAACATTAGAAAAAATCAGAAACCGCGCAGGAATATTAATTGCTGTGGTAATTGGGTTAGCGCTTTTCGCTTTTATACTCCAAGATGTAGTAAGTTCTGGAGGTTCTTTGTTTGATAGAGCTCAGATGGAAGTGGCTGAAGTTGCAGGCTCATCAATATCCTATGAATTATTTCAAGCAAGAATTGATGAGAATGAAAACCTTCAAAAACTTTTTTCGCAGCAAATCTCGCTCGATGAGCAAACTCAACTTCAAATTCGCGAAAGAGTTTGGCAAGATATTCTGCGTAGCAATATCATGGAACCAGAATACAAAAAACTGGGTATAGAGATTCACGAAAACGAACTTTTCGATATGGTTCAAGGAAATTATATCCACCCAATAATCCAACAACAGTTTAGCGATCCACAAACAGGGATGGTAAACAAGGAGTATATTGGTATGATTATCAAGAATCTTGACAATGACCCAAGAGCAAGAGCATACTGGATGTATATTGAACAAGAGGTAATTAAAGATAGAATGTTTACAAAATACCTCAACTTGGTTAGAAAAGGCTTATATGTTACCTCGTTGCAATCTAAAAGGAGTGTTGCAGATAGAACCACTATGGTTAATTTTGATTATGCAGTAGCACCATATAGTTCAATATCCGATTCAACAATCAAAATTACCAATGGCGATCTAAAGGATTACTACAGCGCGCATCAAAACGACTACAAACAACAAGCATCGCGCGATGTTGAGTACGTAATATTCCCAATAAAAGCATCTGATGAGGACATTAAGGCTACTGAGGAATGGATAAACAATGCAAAAGCGGAATTCATAACCTCTACAGAACCTAAGCAATATGTTAGTTTAAAGTCCGATAGTCCTTTTGATGCTAAATACTATAATGCCTCAGAGCTTAAAGAATTTGGAACTTGGGCTTTAAGTACAAGTGTGGGCGATGTTATGGGACCAATATTTGATGGTAATTCCTACAAACTAGCTCGATTACTAGATATTAAAATGATGCCCGACTCAGTAAAAGCACGTCATATCCTTATTGCTCCCAAAGGTCAAACCCAGCAAGATTATGCCGCTGCAAAAAGCACCGCAGATAGCTTGTTAAGCGTTCTTAAAAAAGGCGGGAATTGGACTGCAATCGCCAATCAGTATTCAGACGATCCAGGATCAAAGGAGAAAGGTGGCGATTTAGGCTGGTATCCTAGCGGAGTTATGGAAAGCACTTTTGATGAAGCCAGTTTTAATAACAAGAAAGGTGACATTAAGTTAGTTGAAACCCGATATGGCTTCCATATTCTTGAAGTAACTGAAAGAGGTAAAGAAACTAAAAAGGCTCAACTAGCAATTATTGAGCGTAAGGTTGTTCCAAGTTCTCATACAACCCAAGCCATTTATGCAAAAGCAGCAGAATTTGCTGGGGTAAATAAAACCTACGAGAAATTTAACTCATATGCTAATGCAAACAGCCTAACTAAACGAATTGCAAATAACTTGCTACAAAACGATAGAAATATTGCAGGCTTAGAATCTCCAAGAGAGTTAATTCGTTGGGCTTTCCGTGCAGAAAAAGGTGATATTTCAACTGTTTTTGAGTTTGGTGACATGTATGTTGTTGCTGCATTAACCCAGATTCGCGAAGAGGGTATTGCTCCGCTAGAACAAGTAACAGATGATGTTAAGATTAAGGCTATTAAAGAAAAGAAAGCAGCCATTCTTGCAGAGAAAGCAAAAAGTGCAATGAAATCAAACGACATAAACGAAGTCGCCAGAACTTTAAATATCACCGTTGCACGTGCAGAGAAGGTTTCATTCAGTTCATACACACTACCTTCGGCAGGAATTGAACCAAATGTAATTGGAACTGCATCGGCTAGTGTTGAAGGCAAATTAGTTGGACCTGTTAAGGGTAATAATGGAGTTTATGTTCTAGCAATAGTTTCGTCAACAAAAGAAGATGGCGATGTAACTTCTGAGCAATTCCGTTTAAATAATATGTATCAGTCCAGAGCATACTACGAAGCATACGAGGCTCTTAAAACCAATGCAAACATCGTTGATAAACGTTATAATTTCTATTAATACATTTGTTTTTCAAGAAAAGGGGAATGCTTAATTCCCCTTTTTGCTTTTAATAAAACCCATTAAAAATTGACCTATTTGAAATAAATTTTTAACTTTCAACCATAAATCTCTTTTACTAAAGAGTTAATTTAAAATTTTTTATGATGGAAATTAAAAAAAATAAAATTTGGAGAAGTCTGGCTCTTCTTATATTTATTGGACTTACTGGTTGTTATGATTTCTCTAAACTAGAGAACATATCAATAGATCCCGTAGAGCCTGTAGTGGTTGTTCCTGTAATTAATTCTACAATTTCATTTTACGATTTGGTTGAACGCAGCGACGCAAACACATTTGTTTTTCAAAAACCCGGAGATTCGCAACTATACATTGCTTTTAGGGACACAATAAGCATTGGTGATGCTGCAACCGAATTTACCATTCCGCCATTGGCCATAATTAAGAACTACCAATTCGGGAGCGGAGAATTGCCTTTGCCTGTTCCTGCAGGACAAACAATTGGCCCTATAACTAAAACGTTAACTGAAACATATTCCACCATTCCTGGGGCTGAAATTAAAAGTATTGTTTTATCTCAAGGAACTTTAAGCTATAGAATTACAAATAAATTCACCAGCGGATTTGAGATTGTTGCAGGAAGCACTATTACAATAACATCTCTCAAAAACCCACAAGGACAATCTTATGTAATACCAATAACCCAGGATAGAGCTCCTGAGCAAGATGTATCTAGTTCGAACATTAATGTTACAGGGTATACTATCGATTTGTACAATACAACCTATAATACTTTTACACTTTCTGCAGATATAAAATTCCGATCACAAACTGGTTCTCCAATGACCACTAGTGATTACATATCCATAGAGGTATCTTTAAATAATATCGACTATACCTACATTCAAGGAAAAATAAATAAGGATATAACTGTTGGTGATTACGATTATAAGGTGGATTTATTCCGCTCAACCTATGTGGCCGATCAACACTTTGACGATCCCCGTTTAACATTTAAAATATTTAATAGTTACGGAATACCCGTATTCTTCAATATTAACCAATTGGAAGCCAGCAATACGAATCCAGATCCAGACGAAATGCTTCTAGTGGTAAACTCTGGTGCACCAACAACAAATACTCTAAAAATTGGAACACCCAACGAATTGAGCCGAGTAATGTTAATGGGAAACTCACCAGTTAAGGACTCCTTAGTCTTGAATAAGGACAATTCCAATATTGATGTTGCCTTCGACCTTGCTCCAAATCAATTCAAACTTCGCTCCGGAATAACATTGGGTGATGCTTCAAGTAACCATGATTATTTTGTGGCAAAGGACTCTAAACTAAGCATTGCTTCGGAAATAGAATTGCCACTTATTGGCTGGGTAGAAACCAATCAAATAAACGATACAATTGTAGATGTTGAGTTGCCCGACCTAGAAAGTGAACTTAATCTTAAAGAGGGTGACTCTCTTAAAGTAACCATAAAGTTTCGTTTTAGAAATGGAATTCCGCTCAATACCTATTTTCAAGCATATTTCTTAAACGATTTAAACCAAGAACTAACAAAACTATATACTGATGAAAATTGGTTAATTAAAAGTGCGGCCGTTGATCCTACCTCTGGCAAAGTTACCAATCCAACAATAAACTATTCCGAGGTAGTAATTAACCGAAGTAAGTATAACCTCATTAAGGATGCTACAAAGATTGTGCTCCAGTACCGTTTCAAAACTGGTGGCAATTCAAGTCAAGCTGTAGTAATTGAGGATACTAGTTTTATTGATATCCAAATGAGTATGATAGCCGTTGCAAAAGTAAATCTTGAATAACTTAAAATTACCTGCAACAATCCTATTACATTGAAAATACCATGCAAATGAGAAAAGTTTTCTGTTATATACTTCTAGCTTTGTTGGCATTTAACGCTTCAGCCCAATCTGAGTTAACACTACCTTTTATGAGGGATATCTTTCAAAGCTCATACATCAACCCCTCTATTACACCAGAACACACCCTTAGCCTTGGATTTCCGGGGAATTCAGTTTATGGACAGTTTATTACAAATGGTTTTGTAATAAATAATATTGCTGAGTTTAGAAACGATACAATGCACGTTGACCCAAATAAACTTCTAGGCGAACTGAAAGATAACAACATGCTTTTTGTAGGTCAAAATGTTGATATATTCCACCTACGAACAAAAATACGAAACGGCTATTACTGGTTTGCTATCCGACAAAATCTTAATGCAACATTTAACTATCCAAAAGATTTAATTGGACTTGCATTACAAGGAAATTCTGCCTACGCTGGAAGTTCCCTAGATTTTTCAAATTTAAAAGTTGATGTTTCTCTCTACAACGAGTACAGCTTTGGAATGATGAAGGAGTTCCCCAAGTGGAGCTTTGGCGGAAGAATCAGCTTACTACAAGGATTAAGCAATGTACGATTTGACCCTGAAGTTTTAAACATAGAGATTGATACCGCCATGTATGGCCACTACGGACATGCCGATGCTAAGCTATATACAGCCGGAATACCAAGGAATAGTGCCGGAGACCCAAGTATTGACCATGTTGATGATATGAATTGGATTACCAACTATTTCACAAATTTCAAAAATAAGGGTTTTGCTCTAAGTGGAGGGGTTACTTACAAATACGACGACAGAACAAGACTTTCCTTCTCCTTTTACGACTTAGGTTTTATCAACTGGAAAGATAGCGTTCAAACCTACACCCTTAAAGGCGAAACTGACTTTAACGGATTAGATATGGTGGCTGAATGGCTTTATGGTGGAAGTGTTGATGTTGATTCAATATTACAAGCAATGGAGGATGATTTTGATAGAGATACCATTTATTCCTCGTACCGCACTTGGCTTCACCCAAAGTTCAACTTAACGGCTAGTTATGATTTGGCTCGGAGGACATCACTAGGGTTCTCATTTACGGGAGTATACAACAGTAAATTCTACCCTGCGTTAACATTTGGATTACAGCAAGGTATTGGCCGCTGGTTTAATATAATAGCAACAGCATCGTTGAATCAAAGGTCATTTAACAATCTGGGTTTTGGATTTATGATAAAACCTGGCCCCACACAGATTTTTATTGTTGCTGACAATCTATATCCTGCTATTAATCCACTATATACCACCAATGCCAATTTTAGATTTGGCATGAACTGGGTATTTGGAAGAGTTAAACAACCCGAGGGAATGCCTTACAGATAAAAATTCAAGGTTGAATTAAATAATATCACCAATGAAAAATGCAATTTTAAAGACTTTAGTAGTACTCGCCATAATAGTAAATGTTTTGAGCATTGCAACTGCTCAAACATCATTTTTACCATCAAATTTAGGTACATCTGTCAACTCTGAGTACCCAGAAATTAACCCAATTTTACATCCCGATGGAAAGATATTATACTTTTCCAGAGCAAATCATCCAGAAAATAGATTTGGTGGAATAAATAGTCAGGATATATGGTACTCCGTGCTAAACGAAGATGGAACTTGGACTGAAGCAAAACGATTATCAAACTCCATAAACATTGGTCGCTACAATGCTATATTAGGAATACTCGACGATGGAAATACGTTCCTTATTAATGGAAAGTACTCTAAAAATGGCAAATACTGGATTGATAGAGGACTTTCGTTAATAGAAAGAACCGATAGCGAAAACTGGGGGAAACCCATATCTCTTAATGTGGCAGGCTATACTCGGCAGAATAGAGGCAGAGCAACTACTGCATACATCACACCAGATAAAAATTACATCTTCCTTTCCTACAGCAAGCGCAGCAATAAAAAAGATAATAAACTATACATCGCAATAAAAAAAGACAATGGCAAGTACTCCAAGCCTCAAGAACTTAATTTTGTTGGCAAAGATAATGGCGACAGCTATGAGGCACCATTTTTATCGGCCGACGGAAAGGCACTCTACTTTAGCTGCAAGGTGAAAGGCAACTACAACTTATACGCAAGCAACAGAACCGATGATACCTATAAGAACTGGTCGTTACCCATTCCTTTGAGTGATACAATAAACACCGCTGGTTGGGAAAACTACTATAGATTAAACAAAAAGGAAAACTGGGCCTATTTCTGCTCCGATTCTGCTTCCATTGGAAAATCTGATATATTCAAGGTTAAAATTTTCGAAGATAACCCCAATGTTAAACTTTCTGGATTAATTCTAAGTAAGGCCGATGAAAAACTTATGCTTGCGGATACTAACTATAGAATTACGTTTAATGGTAACGAGGTAGCTGAACTAAAAATAGATAAAGCATCGGCATCGTATGAGGTTTTGTTGCCTTTTGGTCAGAATTACATCATAAAACCGGAATTGCTAAACTGGGTTGGCGTAGTTGACTCCCTTGATGCTACCAATATCAAGGAATACACCGAAATGAATAAAAACTTATACTTTGAGTCAATCCCCTACGTAAAAATATTTGGTAAGATTATTAATACACGTACAAACTTGCCTATATCGCTCGAAAATAATCCCAAAATATTAATCAATAACCTACTTTCCGACTCGGTTAAGTATGGAACCGAAATTGCAGAGTATAAAGCTATTCTTCCGTTGGGTAGCAAATACATTGTAAATGCAAAGGTGCCAAATTTCATTAGTAAAGCCGATACAGTTGATGTTACAACTGCAATTTCGTACACCGAAAAAGAGGTGAACTTTTACATTCAATCTGTTCCTTGGATTGAGGTAAAAGGTACTGCACTCGATAACAATACTTTCACACCTATTATTGGAGCATCGTTTCCAAAACTTGTTGTAAACGGCAATCCTATCGATACGGTTGTTATTGACCCAGTTAACGGCTCATTTACCATTCGCTTACCTTACGGATTTAAATACACCACAGCAATTGCATCAAAGGATTATATCTCTTTGAATAATGAGCTTGATTTAACAGGATACGTTGAGTATGCCAAGGTTGCCCACAACGTATTTGCAGAGCGCAAGGATGCTAATATGGCGATACTTAGCGGAAACATTATCAATATAAAAACCGATAAGCCTTTAACTTCCGATATTCCTGTTAAACTGAAAGTCAATGGGGTTGAGACTATGGGATTCCGCTACGATTCATCAAATGCATCATATACTCTTAAACTTCCTGTTGGAGTTTCGTACGATATTCTTCCTTCGGTTAAGAATTTCTACAACAAGTACGAACAGGTTGATTTAACCAAGGTTAAGAAGGGAACAAAAATTGCCAAGAATTTCTACGTTACACCTATAGAGGTTGGGCAAACTGTAAATATCGACTTTATTTACTTTGAAGTAGGTAAATCAAAACTAAAGCCTACATCGTTCCGTTCTTTGAATGCCCTTGTGGAATTCCTGAACGAGTATCCGAACGTTATGGTTGAAATTAGTGGACACACCGATAATACTGGTTCACCAGTTGTTAACCAAAAAATATCCGAACAGCGTGCAAAATCTGTTGCCGACTATGTGATATCGCAGGGAGTTGCCAAGGACAGAATTGTATCGAAAGGATATAGCTCTAAGAAACCTAAAGCGTCTAATGCTACAGCAAAAGGCAGAGCTCAAAACAGAAGAGTTGAATTTACAATTATCGATATTTAAAAGAAAGAAAGGGTGTCAAGTATGACACCCTTTCTCTTTATCAAAATTACTAGAATCGCATACCTAAACTAAATCCTGGGTACATTTTTACATTCGTTTCGTTATCGTATGTTTTATCGAATGTGCTCCAAGGAGCATAATCAGAATCTACAATATTTCCGCTCTTATCGGTTATATCGGAAACAAGCACATTCCACGATGGGCCACCAAAGATTGTAAGATTATTGGATATCTGCACCGAAACTAGAGCATTGATTCTATTGTGAAGATTTAACCTATTGGTGTACCACTCATCCTCATTAACCTGATAGCAGGTTGCCTCAAAGTTCAAGTCAACTTTCCCTTTAACTGGCACAATTGTTCCAATACCATAGCCCCATCCCCAGTAAATTTTATCGCTCCGGGTTGCAGCACCAACCGAGATAATGTTGTAGAAACTTCTTGTTCCTGTTTTATAACTTAAAACTCCATACATAGACTCATTACCACTAATTTCAAACTTATGGTATCCATTGCGAACGAAACTTATTACTCCAATAGATACGCCTTTCTCAAGAGAATCAACATAGTTAAAGACACCCAGTTGTAACCCTTTTAGCACTTTTGTGTAGTTAATGAACCCTGAAATCTGAACGCCATCAGTCCGTCCTGTATTTATGTTAGAAAAACCCGATAATTGTACACCTCTAAAATCACCAGTATTAATATTTCCAAATCCCGAAATTTGAGGCCCCTTCCCTTCGCCTATGTTAAAGTTCGCAAATCCAGCAATCTGACCCTTGGTATTTCCTCTTGAGTAATTCGAAAAACCTGCACCCTGGAAACCATCCATAGAATCGGTAACAACACTTGCAAACCCAGCTAACTGAACTCCCTTGTAGTTACCCTTCACAACATTTGCAAACCCTGCTCCCTGAAAACCATTGCTATTTGCCAGAACAACGTTTGCATAACCTGAAAGTTGGGCTCCCCTAAACTCTTTATGGTTATAGTTCAAGAAACCTGCTCCCTGAAAACCTTTACCAGTTTTTAGATTTACGTTAGCATAACCTGCAAACTGCGCACCATCCATATCGCCCTTTAGTACGTTTGCAATGCAACCAAACTCTGTTCCTTTTAGCCCACCATTATAGCCTGCCAGAATGTTAATTGAGAGCTTATTAGTTATGTTTCCGGATTCTACTCCGTTTGTTCCAAGTGGAGTTACCAATGTTAACTGAAATGCCCTTACTGCGGAATCGGTTTTCTCCTGAGCTTTTACATAGTTTGCTAAAATTACAACTAAGCCTAGTGTGAATAAAAAATTAATTTTTGTCTTCATAATATTTTAAATTAGTTTTAACGATAGTGAAAAATCTCACTTTGAACCTATGACAACTAATTTTTATTACACCCCTACTCCCTTTCAATAAATTTTTTTAATAATTTTATGGTGATATATTTTTTTGATAATCAAACCAATAAGCATGCTTGCATTTAAAGTTAAACTTCTTCTTAGCTGCTTTGTTGCAATAATTGCGTTGGTAAACCCAATTCAAAAAGTTTTTGTGATAACATCGCTCCAAAATCAGTTCGATGAAGCGAGTACAAGACTAATAGCCATTAAAGCAACAATTACAGCATTTATAATACTGGTATTTTTTCTTTTGTTGGGCGAAATTGTTTTCAGCTATGCGTTCCACATAGAAATCTACGCATTCCAAATTACCTGTGGAGTAGTACTATTCTATAACGGATTAAATGGTTTGCAGAACGGAATGTTTATTAAAGTTGACAAAAACGTATCGGTAAAGGATATTACAACCGTACCAATTGCAATCCCCATGATTGCAGGACCAGCCACCATAACCGCTGCAGTTACTTTTCCCTCCCACTATGGCCATACCAACACTATTGTATCTATTGCTGCAGCACTTGCCATAAATCTTGTATTTATGATTTATGCAAGGAATATTGGCAAATTTCTGTCGAGATATAATCTGATGAATCCTCTCGTTAGAATATTCGGTTTAATTGTTGCAACAATTGGGGTACAAATGATTCTTAATGGAATATGGACATTTGTAACCGAAATAGTTAAGTTTATCTAATCTTTTCATTAAACTCCTAGAGCAAACCAAGGGTTTAGTATATTTGCACAGAACAAATTATTGGAATTAAGTGGAAAAGAAAAAATTCATTGATGTTGAAAATGTTATAGCATCAAAGAGTCCTCGACTTCTAAAGACTTTACCTCGGTTTATAGTTAGATACCTTAAAAGAATTATACATCAGGATGAAATAAATGACTTTCTACTAAGGAATGGAGATAAGCAGGGTATCGACTTTATTGATGAAGTTCTAAAAATGATGAACGTAGGATACTCTGTGGAGGGTATCGAAAATATTGACCCCGATGGAAGATATCTTTTTGCATCGAATCATCCATTAGGAGGGCTGGATGGAATGATTCTAATTCATTCCCTTGGTAAAAAATTTCCCGAGGTGAAATTCCCAGTTAATGATTTGTTGATGCATATCACGCAATTACATTCAGTGTTCATCCCAGTAAACAAGCATGGAGCACAGTCGTCTCAGAATGCTCGAATGTTAGAGGATGCCTATGCGTCATCTACCCAAATATTGTACTTCCCAGCAGGTCTTTGCTCCCGCAAACAGCACGGAAAAATTGAGGATTTGGAATGGAAAAAGAGTTTCATTTCCAAGGCGATTAAACACCAACGCAACGTAGTTCCTGTATACTTTAGTGGAAAAAATTCCCGCTTCTTTTACAATCTTGCAAAGTTCAGAAAATCATTGGGAATCAAAGCCAACATTGAAATGCTTTACCTTGTTGATGAGATGTTTAAGCAAAAAGGCAAAAGCATTGCTGTTAGAATAGGAAAACCTATTCCCTATAACACCTTCGATAACTCAAAAAATCCTAACGAATGGGCAAAATGGGTGAAAAATATTGTTTACAATATGCAGCAAAAAAACTAATTAAAAGTAAATTTGCACCCTAGCATTACATGCAATGAAACATATAATTGAACCAGTCGACAAAAAACTTATTCTGGCGGAGTTAACCCCAGAAAGGTTTGTAAGGCATACCAATAACGCCAATAACGAGCTATACATCTTTACTGCAAAGAATTCTCCAAATTTAATGCGCGAAGTTGGTCGGTTAAGAGAGTTAACCTTTAGGTCGGCGGGCGGAGGTACTGGTTTCGAGGTAGATATTGATGACTACGACACCTGCGAAAATTGCTACAAGCAATTAATTGTATGGGACCCCAAGGAGGAGGAGATTCTCGGAGGGTATCGTTTCCACAGTGTAGACCCCACTAAAGGAGAGGAAATCAACCTTTCCACGAAGCATCTATTTAACTTTTCCGAAAAGTTCAAGAATAACTATATGCCCCAAATGATTGAACTAGGACGGTCATTTGTACAACCTAAATATCAAGCATTAAGTCGCTCCGGAAAGGGGCTTTACGCATTGGATAACCTTTGGGATGGTTTAGGTGCGCTAATCGTTTTAAATCCACACATAAAATATTTCTTCGGAAAAGTAACAATGTACAATACCTACAATGTTGAAGCTCGAAATCTACTTTTCTACTTTTTCGAAAAATACTTCAAGGATAATGAAGGCTTAGTTATTCCTATTAATCCAATAGAGGTTGATTTGGATAGATCAGCTCTTGCAAAGGTATTTACAGGAAACTCCTATAATGAGGATTATAAAATACTTTCGCAAAAAATAAGAGATTTAGGCGAGAAAATTCCTCCGCTTATTAACTCTTACATGAATATTAGCCCTTCAATGAAAGTATTTGGAACGGTAATTAACCATGAGTTTGGCGAGGTTGAGGAAACTGGCATACTGATCACAATCCCAGATATTTACCAGCACAAAGTTGAGCGACACATTGCTACATTCTTAAAAAAGATAAAGGAAAAATACCATTTAGGTTTAAGAAAAGCCTAAAAACTCTTTTACAACGTATCTTTTATTTGTAAATTGACTTGGAATACATAACCATCTCAATTTATATGAGAAATTTCTTTTGCTCAAAAATTAACTATTTAACAACTATTATTTTTTCGTTGATATCGAGCATTGGAATTGCTCAAAACAATGCTATAGATAGCATATACACCCTTTCGCTTGAGGACCTTTTGAGTATTGAGGTAACCACTGCAAGCAAGAAATCGGAAAAGATATCGGATATACCCGCCAGTATAGTTCTAATAACCAGGGAAAAGATTGAAGCCTCGGGCTATCAATCTATCGAAGATATATTTGCAAATGTAACGGGAATGTACCAAATGAACGATTACCTATGGTTTGGTACTGACAATTTTGGAGTAAGAGGCTTTTATACCAATGGAACATTTAGCAATATTATTATACTTGTAAACGGAGTAAACCAAATGGAAGAGTGGTACAACTCCTTTCCCACAACAAAAATTAATGTTCCAGTTGAAGCCATTGATAGGATTGAAGTTGTTAGAGGTCCCCTATCCGTAATATATGGTAATAGTGCTTTTTTTGGTGCAATCAACATAATCACTAACGAATCAAATAAAAGCATTGCATCGGCTGGCATTGGCAATAATGGACAATACAGAGCCTTTGGTAAGGCTGTTGCTAAGAATGAAATATTCACTTTTACAGCAAACGCTGGGGTATATGGAAACTATGGAATAGATGAGCCTTGGGAGAAAATGAATACAGTTGTTAACCCAAATGGCGAATGGGGCGATATTCCACCTACAAGTAAGGGTCAACTTGAGGACCATAGGAAATACTTTGACTTCTCACTTGATTACAAGGGATTGTTTGCAAGATTTCAACAAACCGCTACTGATAGAGGTGTAATTGACTACTATCCCGGCTACGATGATGGACATTTGGCTCGCATTCAGACAACTAACCTTGTTGTAGGCAAAACATTCTTGCTGAATAATAATTTAAGTTTTACATTTAAAGGTGGCTACTATACATTTCGAAATTTTTTGGATTATAAACATAATTCTGACTCAACAGCATACACCTTTAACGATATTTATTCCGAATCGTTTGATTTAGAACTCAACACAGTATGGACTCCATCCGATAAGTTCAACATTATAACCTCAGGATACTATAGAAAGGCACTTAGAGACCAACTTACCGTTGATGCACCAAACCTTAGTGTAGGTTATTATAACCTTGATGCAGGCCTTTCGCGTAAAAATAGCAAATACCGATGGGCAATTTTCACTCAAGCCCAATATTCAATTGAGAAGCTTTCCATTGTTGGTGGTATTCGATTTGAACAAACTCCCAAATACGATATTGATTACAGGGTTCGATTCGATTATCCTACAGACCCCCTAGACCCTGACAGCCCTGGTTACATTAAAAGAGTTGGAACATATAACTACGACGCAATAGAGGTAATTCCTAGAATAGGAATAATATATCACCCTAACAAAAGCAATCATATTAAAATCATGTATGGCAGTGCAATAAAAGCACCATCAATTGGACAGAATATGGACATTGTAAGATATCCATCACGTCCACAAATGGAGCCATCTACAATACAAACAATAGAGTTAAACTACATTTCCACAATTGGAAACTATGCCACAATAAATTTCAGTGTTTTCCGTAACTATGCCGATAAATTAATTACACGAATCAATTCTCTTACACTTGGAATGATTAATTACAGCTCTGGAAGGTTAACAACAACAGGAAGTGAACTATCACTAGTATTCAAACCAATCGATAAACTTACAATTAACCTTAGCGGAATGTACCAAATAAGCACTGATAAAACTGAAGGATACGAAAATATTGAGCTTAACTACTCTCCAAAATTTTTGGGGTATGGTAATATAACATATAGACCTACAAAAAAACTTTCGGCCAATATAAACTTCAGGTATGTTGATAAAATGTACCCCGCTTATAATATTTCCACAACGGGCGATGGAACTCGAATTGGCGATACAGCGCCAGCCTATACTGTTTTTGGGTTAAATTTACGAGTTGACAATATCATTAAAGATGGAATATTTGCCTCGTTCTCAATCTCTAATCTTCTAGATACAGAAATCCGGTACCCAGTAACACGTAGTCAGGATTACTTCGATAAGGGTACGCTTGGTTACAGTCGGATGTTTACTATTAATGCTGGATATAAATTTTAGTAAGCTCTCTGATTTCGCCCCTCAATAAAATTGATAAACGAGTTATTTACAACTCTGTTTCCGCCTGGTGTTGGGTAATTTCCAGTAAAATACCAATCGCCTAAATCGTTAGGACAAGCCTCGTGTAGATTCTCGATGGATTGGAAAACAATTTTTACCTTGGCTTTCATATCCTTTGGAGTAAGTAGCTGGGCAATTTTATCGGAGATTTGCTCTACCGTGAAAGGCTTGTAAATTTCCTTTACGTAGTTAATTATTTCCTCTTTTGGCAGATTTTGCTGTGCCTTACACTGCTTGTAAACATGGTTAATAACGCTCTCCTGACCCGTTTCCTTTAACAAATCAATTGCTGCACGGAATGCTACAAAATCTCCAAGCTTTGCCATATCAATTCCATAGCAATCGGGGTAGCGAATTTGTGGGCACGATGATACGATTACAATCATTGCGGGTTTAAGCCTGTCCAGTATTCGAAGAATACTCTCACGCAAGGTTGTTCCTCTTACAATAGAATCGTCAATTACAACTAGGTTATCAACATTATCCTTTACCAATCCGTAGGTAACATCGTAAACGTGGCCAACAAGGTCATCCCTTCCCTTGTCCTGAGTGATAAACGTGCGGAGCTTAACGTCCTTAACCGCAATCTTCTCAACCCGCAATCGGAGCGATATAATCTCATCCAAATCCTTCTCGCTTAACGATGAACCTTTCTCCAGAATCATCCTTTTCTTTTCGGTTTTAAGGTAATCCTCGGCTCCTTTAACCATTCCATAAAATGCTGTTTCGGCAGTGTTAGGAATATATGAAAAAACGGTGTTTGCGTGGTCGTAGTTAATTGCTTTTAAAATGGTTGGCGTAAGCAGTTCACCAAGCTTCTTTCGTTCGTTATAAATGTCCTTATCGGTACCACGCGAAAAGTAGATGCGCTCAAAAGAACACGATTTCCTTGTTTGTGGAATTCGAATTTCCTCGTGACTCACCTCTCCATTGCGCTTCATAATAAGCGCATATCCAGGTTTTATCTGGTTAACCTCATTTACGTCGATATTCATCACAGTTTGGATAACTGGACGCTCCGATGCAACCACAACAATCTCATCGTCGGCATAGTAGAATGCGGGGCGAATTCCCCAAGGGTCGCGTACCACAAAAGCATCTCCATGGCCAATTAGTCCTGCCATTGCGTAACCACCATCAAAATCTTTAGTGGCGGCCTGTAAAACTTTCGACACGCTAATATTTTCAGCAATTAACTTGCTGATTTCCATATTTGAGAATCCATCATTTTTGTACTGACGGAATAGCTGCTGGTTTTCTTCATCAAGGAAATGACCAATTTTTTCGAGCACAGTAACCGTATCGGAGTAATCGCGTGGATGCTGACCTAAGTCAACTAACTTCTTGAAAAGTTCATCAACATTGGTCATATTGAAGTTTCCTGCAAGTACAAGTGTGCGCGATTTCCAATTATTATCGCGCATTACAGGGTGAACGTAATCTATTGAATTGTTGCCAAAAGTACCGTAGCGTAAGTGTCCAAGGTAAAGTTCGCCGGCAAACGGAATATTTTGCTTTGCAAAAACTGGATCGTTGATTAAATCGGGCTTTTCAGAGTATTTGTTGATACCCTTATTCACCATATCAAAAATATCCTTAATAGGTGATGACGAGTTTGAGCGTTCCCTATCGATATATTTTTTACCTGCTTCCAAATCAAACTTTACGGAAGTTAATCCTGCTCCATCCTGACCTCGGTTGTGCTGCTTTTCCATCAACAGGTATAGCTTATGCAACCCGTATCGCCAAGTACCATACTTAAGCTGATAGTACTCCAACGGTTTACGCAACCTGATTAATGCAATTCCGCATTCATGTTTGATTTGCTCGCTCATACTATTTTCCTTTCAATAAAAAAGGTAGACGATTAATCTACCTGCAATATTACACTCTTTTTCTCGTAAATAACTCAAATACTATTGGAGACACGTTTCCTATTTGATAATAGTGCCTCCCATTAAACTTGCTCAAATGAAAAGAGCTAATAATAGCCAGACTCGTATTTTCATCCTCTCGGATTCTTTTCGGAACTGCTATTTTTAGCTGAATATCCATTGTTTGCATATTTTCTATTCCAACGATGGGAAATTTACCCAATCGGGTATTATAAATGCTTTAGGGTAATCCACCAAAAGTTGCTGGTAAAATTTCTGGGCACTCTCGCGTGAACGAAAATCGCCCACGGATATTTTCCAGTAAGGGTTATCGTAGCTTTGGTAAACCTTCACACCAGGATACTTCTCCATAAAAACTCGCATGGATTCCTCTGAATTACGCCTAGCGTTCTGGCCTAGTTCAAAGAAAATTCTAATTCTAAAGCCGTGCATCCCAGGATTTTTTGCATTCTGCAACACGTGTAAATCAAGTAAATTTGCGATTTGAGCATCCTGTTTAACCACAACTTTACCCTGATTTGGGTTACTCTCATGAAGACGTTTAATGATATTATCAATTTCATTACCACCATTTAACTCCTGAGCAAACAACGCTGCTGCAGAGAATAGCACTAATAATATTGATAAAATTCCTCTCATTTTTCCTTGAAATTGTGCTGCAAATTTAGCAAAATGTTTTGAATGCTAATTATTACTAACAGTATCTACAACAGATAATGTGTCGGTTATAACTAACTTATCCTGTTGCGATTTCATCAAACTATCGAGTGGCTGTCTGGGAATTTTAATTTTTTTAACAATTGGGAATCTACCACCCTTCACATGTCCTTCAACAGTTATCATCGATATTAATTTCTTCCCGGAGCCCATCAGCTTAAATGCATCGGCAGCTGTACGCAACTTAATCTCAACTGGTACAACATAGTCGGCCCGAGTATCTCCCTTTAAGGTTATCTTTTCAACACTGGTCAGTTTACCCAATTCTCTATTATTCAGCCAAGCATTAAACTCAAAATGTTTAATTACAATTTTCTTTGAGTTTGGGTTATTCACATCAAAGGTAAGATTCAAAAATATTACACCATCCTGCATCCCTTTAAACTTAACATCCTTTACCCCTTTAATGTCGATTCCTTGATATTTAGAGCAACTGGCAAATACAACTCCTAAAAGCAGAAATAAAACTAAGTTTTGTAATTTATTCATCATTCAAATATTTTTCTTTTTTACTCCAATTATTATTCCAAACCATCTTCAGCCCAATCCTGAGCACGTTTAACAGCCTTTTTCCATCCTTTATACAACTTTGACCGTAACTCAAACGACATATGCGGACGGTAAACCCTTTTTCCTGGAATCTCCGCATTAATATCGTCCCAGCTATAAAAACCAACTCCTAACCCAGCCATTAGCGCTGCACCCAGTGCGGTAGCCTCAGTTGAAGTTGGACATTCAACCGGAACATTCAATATATCTGCCTGAAACTGCATAATAAAATTGTTAGCCGAAGCTCCACCATCGGCCTTAAGGCTTTTGAGCGCAATTCCAGAATTCTCCTCCATTAAACCAACAATATCGCGGGTTTGGTATGCAAGCGATTCTAAAGTAGCACGAATCAAATGCTTATCGGTTACCCCTTGCGATATACCAACAATTGCTCCACGAGCATACATATCCCAGTAAGGTGCGCCCAAACCTGTAAATGCAGGAACAACATAAACGCCGTGACTGTTCGTAACGGAAGTTGCTATATTTTCTGTTTCCGAAGCTGTTTTGATAATCTTTAATCCATCGCGAAGCCATTTTATTGCTGCGCCAGCAATAAAAACACTACCTTCTAGCGCGTATGTCACTTCATCGCCAATTTGCCATGCAACAGTAGAAAGCAAACCCGATTGGGTGCTTACAATCGTATCGCCTGTATTCATCAGCATAAAACAGCCTGTACCGTATGTGTTCTTCAATTCGCCCGGCTCTAAGCAGCGCTGCCCAAACAATGCCGCTTGTTGGTCGCCAAGAATTCCGGCTATTGGAATTGATTTATTGCTTATAATTCCAGGCTCAGTGTAACCAAAAACTCCTGACGAGGCTTTTACTTCAGGTAATATCGCTTTGGGAATACCAAAATATCGAAGAATATCTTCGTCCCAACTCATCGTGGCAATATTGAAAAGCATTGTTCGCGATGCGTTGGAAACATCGGTAGCGTGAATTTTTCCGCCAGTTAGCTTCCAAAGTAACCAAGTATCGATTGTTCCAAAGGCTAATCTACCTTTAAGCGCAAGATTCATTACACCCGGGACATTCTTTAGTATCCAATTAAGCTTTGTAGCAGAAAAGTATGAGTCAATAACTAAACCCGTACTTTTCATAACATATTCGGCAAAATCGCTTGCTTTCAATTTTTCGCAAATATCGGCAGTGCGCCTGTCCTGCCAAACTATTGCATTGTGTACTGGCCTTCCAGTCTCTCTATCCCAAACAACGGTTGTTTCGCGCTGATTTGTAATGCCTATAGCGGCAATACTTTCTGGGCTAATTTTAAGCCTTGCAATAAGCAGATTAGCCACTTTTAGTTGAGTTTCCCAAATTTCCTCGGGATTATGCTCCACCCAACCATCGGCAGGATAATGTTGAGTAAACTCCATCTGTTCAATTCCGAGCGGTTGTTGGAATCTATCAAACAGAATAGCTCTAGAACTTGATGTTCCTTGGTCGAGCGATAGTATATACTCAGCACTCATAGGCTTGGTTAAAAAATGGCCACTGAAATTTTTATCAATGGCCAATATAGTGAAAACTTAAATGGTTATGCAAACTTCTTCTCTTAACAAGTACTAATCGTTCTCCATGGCAGCCATAACCTCATCGGTAATTTCCAGGTTGTGGTACACACTCTGCACATCATCGTTATCCTCAATATCGTCCACAATTCTAAGTAATTTAAGGGCTGTAGATGTATCGGTGGTTTTGTAATCGTTTGGAATACGTTGCAAACTCGCGTTCTCCACCTCAACTTTAAGTTCCTCCAACTTCTTGTTCATTCTTCCAAAATCCTCCAACGCAGTGGTTACAATATAACTTTCTCCGTTATCTTCAATATTTTGAGCGCCAGAATCAATCAAATCTAGTTCAATATCATCAAGGTTTACTTTTTCCTTTTTAATGGTAAAAATACCCTTACGCTCAAAAATAAATGCTAATGAACCATTAGTGCCAAGGCTTCCACCTTTTTTTGTCAAAATAGTTCTAATAGCACTAACCGTACGGTTATTATTATCGGTTAAACACTCAATAAATAGAGCAACACCACCGGGGCCATATCCCTCAAAAGTCAACTCCATTAGGTTGTCGGGGTCTTTCTCTGCCTTCGCAATAGCCCTTTGAATATTATCCTTGGGCATATTTACACCTTTGGCATTATTTATCGCCATACGTAAACGAGGGTTACCATCGGGGTCGCCACCACCCTCCTTAACTGCAACAGTTATCTCCTTAATAATTCTTGAAAATGCCTGAGAGCGCTTTGCATCCAACGCCCCTTTCTTCCTTTTAATTGTTGACCATTTATTATGCCCTGACATACGAATTATTTTATGTTTTCAGTTTTGTAAACGCAAAGGTAATTTGTAGATAATTCCAAACAAAAAAACTGTTTATTATTTTGAGGTTTTGCAAGAACTTTGATTTACGTCGATTTTAAAACTCAAACTTTAAGTTGACATTCATCAATATTACAAACCATTTAAAATCATTTTCCTATTTTTGTGAAAATTTTAAATCGATGGATTTTAACGCAGAAGAAGCAAATATTTTCGAGGACTTTTCGCCCGTAAATAGTGAGGATAGACAAAAAGTTTACATAGAAACCTACGGTTGCCAGATGAATGTTAACGACAGCGAGGTTGTTGCATCGATTCTTACAGCCAATGGCTATGCAATTACAAGCAACATTAACGAAACCGATGTAATTCTAATCAATACCTGCTCAATTAGAGAAAATGCCGAAACCAGAGTTTTTGGCCGATTAGACGTTTTTTCGCAAATCAAAAAGAGCAAGCCATCGCTACTTGTTGGGGTAATTGGTTGTATGGCCGAAAGGTTAAAGAATCAACTTTTGGAGGAAAAGAAAGTAGTTGATATTGTTGTTGGCCCCGATGCTTACCGCGAACTTCCTGTGCTTATCCGTGCTGCGGAGGATGGCCAAAAAGGAATCAACGTACTCCTTTCGCGCGAAGAGACATATGCTGATATTAGCCCTGTAAGATTAGATAAGAACGGAGTCTCTGCGTTTGTATCGATTATGCGTGGCTGTAATAATATGTGTACATACTGCGTTGTTCCTTACACCCGCGGAGTAGAGCGCAGTCGCGATCCTCAAACAATTGTTAAAGAGGTTAAAGAATTGGTTGATGCAGGTTACCGCGAGGTTACTTTACTTGGACAAAACGTAAACTCCTATAAATGGGAAGATACAAAGGGATTGATTAAACATACCACAAATTTTGCCGATTTGCTGGAGATGGTTGCTTTGGTTGACCCACGACTTAGAGTTCGTTTCTCCACATCGCATCCAAAAGACCTTTCGGACGATGTTCTGCATACAATGGCTATGTACGAAAACATCTGTAACCACATACATCTTCCTGTTCAATCGGGCTCAAGCAGAATGCTTAAACTGATGAACCGCAAGTACACCCGCGAGGATTATCTTGGTCGAATTGCTGCTATCCGTGAGATTATTCCCGATTGCTCAATATCTACCGATATAATTGCAGGGTTCTGCACCGAAACAGAGCTTGACCACGACCAAACCATAAGTTTAATGCACGAGGTTGGTTACGACTTTGCGTATATGTTTAAGTACTCGGAACGCCCAAATACAAAAGCGGCAAACAAATTCGAGGACGATGTTCCAGAGGATATTAAAACCCGAAGACTGACCGAAATCATTGAGTTACAAGGAAAACTATCTGAAATTAGCAAGCGTAAGGATATTGGTAAAAGCTTTGAAGTACTAATTGAAGGTGAGTCCAAAAAATCCAAGGAGCATTTTTATGGCCGAACAACCCACAATAAAGTAGTGGTTTTTCCTCGGGAGAATTACAAAGTAGGAGATTTTGTGTTTGTTCAAGTGTTGGATTGCACACCCGCAACTCTGATTGGCAATATTGTTAAGGAGTAACTTTTGTATAAAGATATACATCAAAGGGTTGCCAAAAGCAACCCTTTGTGTTTTTATCTAATGTCATTCTTCCTTTATATCTTTAGGTTTTTTTCTAGGCACATCAATTAAATCATACTCCCTGTCAGCATCCTTTAACCTGCAGAACATATTCGCATTTTCCTTTGCCTTGATGTAAACAACAGCCTGACTCCATTGTGAAGGTCTAAATGATACACCATTCTCAAACTTATAGTACTGGAAAAATTCTGCTATAACTAATGAATCGGTCTTTGTGGAATCCTTAATCTCATTATACACATCTATACAATGTCCTCTTACAATGTGAGAGTTTTTAGCAAGTCTCCTTTGTCCATAGGACATAGAGCTAAAACAAACCATTAGTAAAATAACTATTCCAATTTTCCCTAAATATATTATAGCTTGCATAATAATTTGGTTTTAATTTGACATTATACCAAATATAATACAAAACAACATTCGTTAAAACTCCCTCCGAATCCTAGCCATATAGAATCCGTCGAAACCGCTTTGCGCTGGCGATATTTTTTGTTCCTCCTCTAGCACAAACTGTCCGTTATACTTTTCGATAAATCGTTTAACCTGAACCTCATTTTCCGATGGAAGTATGCTACATGTTGCGTAAACCAATTTCCCTTTAGGTTTAGCCATAATCCAGTAACGGTTCAAAATATCCTCCTGAATCCGACGTAACTCATCAATACGTTCAGGGGTTAGTTTCCACTTAGAATCTGGATTTCGACGCAAAACTCCCAAGCCCGAACAAGGAACGTCAAGCAGAAGTCTATCAGCGCTATCCTTTAATCTTTTTATTGTTTTACTGGACTCAATAACCTTTGCTTCCACAATTGATGCGCCAGCACGTCGTGTTCTATTCCTTAACTCGGTTAATTTCCAGTCGGCTGTGTCCATTGCTATAATTCGACCTTTATTGGCCATTAAACTAGACAAATGCAACGTTTTACCACCATTGCCTGCACAGGTATCAATTACGCGCATTCCAGGAGTAACATCCAAAAATGGAGCAACCAGCTGCGACGAATGGTCCTGCTGCTCAAACATTCCTAGCGTAAATGCCTCCGACCTATATATATTAGTACGTTCAACAATACGAATAGCATCGGGTAAATCCATTGGTTCTGCTTTAAACTTTTCGCGTTTAAACCAATTTAAAAGCTCATCACGATTACTTTTAAGTTTATTTACCCTAAGAATAATTTCGGGTGATTTATTGAGCGCTTCTATTTCTAAATTCCAACTTTCTCCAAGTTCTTTAACTCCCAAATCCTGCAACCAGTCAGGTATAGATTCTTGAATAGCCGCTGATGTATTTAAATTATTGTAAGCCGCTTCAATTTTTTTCTGCAAACCAGAAGTTATAACTCCATGTAAAACGCTACTGTCGTAGTTTAATGCTATATAATTAATTACAGCGCTATGGTACTCGCTTCCATAATTAATTTCATTGGCGAATTTAAACTCGTTTAATAGCCGCCACCACCTTATTACTTCGGCTAATGTTTCGGCAAAAAAACCTTTTTCCTCTCTACTCCAACCTTTATTCTGCTTAAGCCAAAACGATGTAACTTGGTCTAAAGAGCGTTCTTCCTTAATAACTTCTCGAACACCCGTGGCAATTACATCAACTACTCTAATCATAATTTATCTTTTTGCAAAGCTACCATAAATTAGCAAAAAGAAAAAGGCCGTTTAAACGGCCTTTAGTCTGAAAAGAATATAATTTACATTAATTTGTTCTTGAATTCGGATTTTAATTTTCCTTTGTCATCGAACCATTCAGCAAGCCCGTAGAATGAACCACTTGTGCCTTCCTGTGAGTATTTATTTATGGTTTTATCGTACTTAGTTAAACGGGTTAGATTTGTAGAAATTGCCATTCTAACTCTATCCTTATCGGCATCGGCAATGCCTAAGCGTTCCATTGCTGCAAGAGTTAGCGAATTTGATAACATTAACGATTTTTTGCTACGCAAAATATCATAAATTAAATCAATCCATTTTACCTTATCTTCGCCTTTACCTGTTTTAATTGATTTGCGAACGGGTTTTGGCTTGCGACCACGTTTTTTTGGTTCCTTTACCTTTGGCGTTTTTACAACTTTCTTTTTAGAAACTTTCTCTGCTTTTTTTGCTATTGCAGGCTTTGTTTTTACCTTTGGTTTTCTACCGCGTTTTTTTGGTTCTGCTTTAACTTCCGCAGCCTTTTCCTTTTGAACTTTTGGCTTACGGCCTCTTTTCTTGGGCTCTGCTTTTACATCTACGGCCTTTTCTTTTTGAACTTTAGGCTTTCTGCCTCTCTTTTTGGGCTCAGCAACTGGCTCTTTTGTCGATTTTTTAACTTCAACCTTATCATCATCGGTCAAAGATTTTCCTTCGGATATCTTTTTAAGAATTGCTTTTAAATTTGCAATTCTCCGTTGTGCTCTATCTATCTCGGTTTGATAGAGGTCAACCAATTCGTTGACTTCATTTTGGGTAAGCGAAATTTTTTTCATTTAGGTTAATTATTGGTTATAATTAGAATTTCTATTTTAAAAAGAACTATATAAATTTATAAATCAAATAAATACAATGCAAGCATTTTCTGAATTTATAAAATAAATACATAATAAAATGCAAATGTAAATAATTAATAAAATAAAGCAACAATTTAGTAAAAATTATCGCTTTGTTAGTCAGTATCTTATCAGGATATTTATTATTACGAATAAAAAATATAGAATAATCTTCATAAAATTTAATTTAAAACAATGTATTAAAACTCAGCAATAGCAAGCGCTTTGAGAATTAAATCAATTAAAAATTCTAAACACATTTTCGAAATACTTGTTTACTAATATTTAGAACTTTAATTCATAACTTTGTTTTATACGTTAAACCAAATTGTTGTTCTATCAATCAAAACTATATTAACTTAAAACATTAAAACAACCTAATAAACTGCCTTATGAGGAAAAATCTACTCCTGTTAATTATTGCTATACTTGCAACAGTTAACCTTTTTGCCCAAGCCAATTCCACCCCTTTGTGGATGCGCTATCCTGCCATATCGCCCGATGGAAAGTTTATTGCATTTTCATATAAAGGTGATATATATAAGGTGTCATCTAATGGTGGAGATGCCCGAATTCTTACCACAAACCCGGCATACGATTATATGCCTGTTTGGTCTCCCGACGGCCAAACTATAGCTTTTGCATCGAACAGGAATGGAGGTTTCGACATTTTTACTATACCAGCCGAAGGTGGTGAGCCAATCCGATTAACTTTTCACTCAGCAAACGAGTATCCTTCGGAATTTACTACTGATGGGAAAGAAATTATTTTCAAAGCATCAATTCAGGACGATGCAAAAAATATCCTTTTCCCCAGCGATGTTCTCTCTGAATTATACTCAGTACCAGTTGCTGGCGGTAGAATTAAACAAGTGCTTACAACACCTGCCGAAAGCGCTGTTTTTAGTCCCGACGGTAAATATATTGCCTACCACGATAGTAAGGGTTATGAAGATAATTGGAGAAAGCATCATCAATCGTCAGTAACCCGCGATATTTGGATTTACGACACACAATCCAAAACACATAAAAAAATAAGTTCTTTTGAAGGCGAAGACAGAAATCCTATTTTCTCAGCCGATGGAAATACCATTTACTATTTATCAGAAATAAATGGAAGTTTTAACATCACCTCGCAGGATATTGCTTTAGCAAATCAACCTAAGTCTATCACCAATTTCACAAAACATCCTGTAAGGTTTTTATCGTTTGCAAATAATACATTCTGCTTTCAGTACAATGGCGAAATTTACACACAACCATTAAATGGGACGCCTCAAAAGGTTGCCATTAGCATTGCTGCCGATAAAACTGAGCAGGAAGTTAAGTTTGAATCCTTATCAAGAGGCGCTACAGAAATGGCAGTTTCGCCAGATAGTAAAGAAATTGCATTTATTATAAGGGGTGATGTTTTTGTAACCTCAACAGACCATAATAACACAAAACGTATTACTAATACTCCTGAACAGGAACGCTCTGTTAGCTTTAGCCCCGATGGTAAAAAGTTACTGTATGCATCGGAACGCAATGGCAGCTGGAATATCTACCAAACATCAGTTTTATCTGCCGACGAACCTAATTTCGCCTTGTCAACCTTATTAAAGGAGGAACCAATTGTTACCATTCCAGAGGAAACATTCCAGCCTGCATATTCTCCTGATGGAAAGGAGGTTGCCTTCCTAAAAGAGCGCACAACGCTTTGCGTTATGAATCTTGAATCGAAACAAATTAGAACCATTCTCGATGGCAAGTACAACTACTCCTACTCAGACGGCGACCAATGGTACCAATGGTCTCCCGATGGCAAATGGTTCGTAGTTAGCTTTATGGAGGTGCCCTCGTGGCCCGATTCCGATGTTGCCCTTGTTAAGGCCGACGGCTCAGGCCAATTCTTCAACCTAACAAAAAGCGGTTACGATGATAGCAATCCTAAATGGATGATGGATGGCAAAGCAATTCTTTGGTTCAACGATAAAATGGGAATGCGTAGCCACGGTTCGTGGGGCTCTCAGTTCGATGCTTTTGCAATGTTCTTAACCCAAGAATCATTTGAAGAATTCAACCTCAGCAAACTTGAATGGGAACTACTAAAAGAAAAGCGTAAGAAAGAAAAAGAGAAAGCTAAAGAGGATGCTAAGGAAAAAGAAAAATCTGATAAAAAAGACAAAAAAGAAACACCAAAGGATAAAGGTATTGAACCGTTAAAAATTGATATCAACAATATTGATGATAGAAAAGTAAAACTTACCATAAACTCATCGGCTTTATCCGACGCAATTTTGGTTCCCGATGGCGACAAACTTTACTACTTAAGCCGCTTTGAGAAAGGTCACGACCTTTGGGTTACAAACCTTAAGGATAATGAAACCAAACTCCTTGTAAAAATTGATGGTTACGCAGGCAACTTATCCATTGATAAAGACCAAAAAAATCTATTTTTACTATCAAACGGTTCTTTGATGAAGGTTGAGATTGCAAACAATAAACTAACAACCATTAAGTTTAATGCCGAGTTTAGCGTAAACTACCCAAAGGAGCGCGAATATATGTTTGAGCATATGTGGCGCCAAGTCGATAAGAAGTTCTACGACCCTAACCTCCACGGAATCGACTGGAAATTCTACAAAAGCGAATATTCAAGATTCTTACCGCATATCAACAATAACTTTGATTATGCCGAAATGATGAGCGAACTACTCGGCGAACTTAACGGTTCTCATACAGGTTGCCGATATAGGTCGAATCCCGATAATGCAGACCAAACCGCAACTCTAGGAGTTTTTTACGACTTAAACTACTCTGGCAATGGAATGAAAATAGCGGAGGTCATAGATAAATCTCCACTGATTAACTCTAAAGGTAAAGTTAAGTCTGGTGTAATTATCGAAAAGATTGATGGCGTTGATATATCCGCTAACTCAAACTACTTTGGTTTATTGAACCGCAAAGCGGGTAAACTCGTATCTATTGAATTCTTTAACCCTGCTAACGGTGAACGCTGGGCAGAATCCGTTAAACCAATTAACCGCTGGGATGAGTCAGAATTAATATACAAAAGTTGGATAAAGAAACGCAACGATGAAGTTGAACGCCTATCAGATGGAAAAATTGGTTACGTTCACGTTAGGGGAATGAACTCGCAAAGTTTCCGCGAGGTTTACTCCGATTTGCTTGGCAAGCATAGAGGAAAAGAGGCTATTATAGTTGACACTCGTTTTAACGGTGGGGGTTGGCTTCACGATGATTTGGCAACCTTACTAAATGGCAAAAAGTATGTCGATTTTACGCCTCGTGGCCAGCATATTGGAGCCGAGCCAATTGCTAAATGGTACAAACCTTCGGTTGTGCTTGTTGGCGAGGGCAACTACTCCGACGCTCACGGATTCCCATATGTTTACAAGACCTTGAAAATTGGGAAATTAGTTGGAATGCCTGTTCCTGGTACAATGACTGCCGTTTGGTGGGAAACCCAAGTTGACCCAACTCTTGTATTTGGAATTCCACAAATGGGTGTAAGAGATTTAAATGGAAAATACTTGGAAAATCAACAATTGAATCCAGACATACAGGTTCAGATTAAACCAGAGGATGCAGCAACTGGCATAGATACTCAAATTAGAGCAGCAGTTGAAGAACTGATAAAACAACTTCAAGCAAAGTAAACTTCTGTTAAACACACTTAAATGCACAACCGACTATAAATGGTTGTGCTTTTTTGTATCTTAAAAAAATGATGAAAAAATGATATTTATATTGATAAAAATCATACTTTTGTTGTGAACAAACTAACTTAATTAACTGAACTATGAAAAAATTAGCTTATTTTCTAATGGCTGCTGCTATTGTTTCTATGGTTGCTTGTAAATCTGCTCCAAAACAAGAAGAGGCTACTGAAGCTGAACCTGCTACTGAACAAGTTGATACTACTCAAGTAGAAGAAGTTGAAGTTGCTCCTGATACAACTAAAGCTCAGTAATCATTAGATTAAAAAATAAAAAAACACCCAAAATTTGGGTGTTTTTTTATTTCAGATATCTCATTCTTACTTGTTTTCAGGTCTAATTCCAATACTTAATTCATCTAATTGCTCCTGACGAATAGTGGAGGGTGAATCAATCATAACATCGCGAGCAGCATTGTTCTTCGGGAATGCAATGTAATCCCTAATTGAGTCAGAGCCTCCAAACAACGAACATAACCTATCAAAGCCAAATGCAATACCCCCGTGAGGTGGTGCTCCGTATTTAAACGCATTCAATAGGAATCCAAACTGTTTTTCTGCCTCCTCGGGCGTAAATCCTAACGTCTCAAACATCTTCTGTTGAAGGGATTTATCGAAAATTCGTATAGAACCACCACCAATCTCAACTCCATTGATTACTAAATCGTAAGCATTTGCACGAATTGCCCCTGGGTTGGAATTAAACAATGTAATATCCTCTGGATTAGGAGATGTAAATGGATGGTGCATTGCAAAGAAACGTTTCGACTCCTCATCCCACTCCAACAAAGGGAAATCAACAACCCAAAGTGGCACAAATGTATCTTTCGACCTTAATCCTAATCTTGTTCCCATCTCTAACCTCAACTCACAAAGCGCAGATAAAGTCTTTTTGGAACCTCCTGCAAGGATAAGAATTAAATCACCAGGCTTTGCACCCATTGCCTCAGCAATCTTCATTAAATCTTCTGGAGAGTAAAACTTATCAACTGACGATTTAACAACTCCATCCTCGCCGTATCGTGCATAAACAAGTCCACTAGCACCAATTTGAGGACGCTTTACAAAATCGGTTAATTCATCGAGCTGCTTACGCGTATAATTTGCACAACCTGTGGCGCAAATACCTCCAACATACTCGGCATTATCAAATACTCCGAATCCTTTTCCTTTAACTATTGAGGTTAACTCAACGAAAGGCATTCCAAACCGTAAATCGGGCTTGTCGGAGCCATATTTGCTCATAGCCTCCTGGTAGGACATTCGAAGGAACGGCTCTTTAAAATCAATTCCCTTTACTTTACTAAAAAGATGCTTTGTTAAACCCTCAAAAGTATTCAGTATATCGTCACGCTCCACAAACGACATTTCACAGTCAATTTGTGTAAACTCTGGTTGTCTATCGGCTCGTAAGTCCTCATCCCTGAAGCACTTTACAATCTGAAAATACCTGTCGAAACCCGCAACCATAAGCAACTGCTTAAATGTTTGAGGCGATTGAGGAAGTGCATAAAACTCGCCATGATGAATCCTTGATGGTACTACAAAGTCGCGTGCACCTTCGGGTGTCGACTTAATTAGAAATGGTGTTTCAACCTCTAGGAAGTCCTTACTGTCAAGGTATCGGCGAACCTCCTGTGCCATTTGATGACGAAGTATCAACGCATTCTTAACAGGGTTCCTCCTTAAATCCAAATAGCGATATTTCATCCGGAGCTCATCACCTCCATCGGTTTCATCCTCAATGGTGAATGGAGGTAATTCCGACACGTTTAGGATTTTTATATCCTTTGCATGCACCTCAATTTCGCCGGTAGGAATTTTATTGTTTTTGCTAGTGCGCTCAACAACCACCCCATGAATTTGCACAACAAATTCTCTACCCAATTTAGCAACAGTATCTTGAACCGATTTATCGGTATTCTCATCAATAACAACCTGGGTTATGCCATACCTGTCGCGGATATCAACAAAAGTCATTCCGCCCAAATTTCTAATACGCTGTACCCATCCCGAAAGGATTACAGAATTGTTTACATTCCCAATTCTTAGCTCTCCACAATTATGAGTTCTATACATAATATTTGATAGTTTTTTTAACTTGCGAATGTATAAAGAAAAAATGAGGCTGAAATATGTTGGCATCTTTTTTGAACTCACAATTTTGAATTTTTATATTCTATGATAGAGTTACAATCACACGATTACTTTATGACTGAAGCCCTGAAGGAGGCTAAAAAAGCATTAGAGAAGGGCGAAGTTCCAATAGGTGCCATAGTTGTTTGTAATGGCAAAATAATATCCCGTGCACATAACCTTACAGAAACCTTAAACGACCCAACGGCTCATGCTGAAATGCAGGCTATAACAGCCGCAACAAACTATTTAGGAGGAAAATACCTGGACCAATGCACGCTATATGTCACCGTTGAACCGTGCGTGATGTGCGCGGGTGCTCTGTACTGGTCACACCTAGGAACATTGGTTTTTGGAACTTCCGACCCTAAAAGAGGATATGAACTATTTGGAAACAATGTATTACACCCAAAAACAATTGTGGTCAAAAATATGTTAACAGAAGAATGTTCAGCATTCGTGAAAGACTTTTTTAGAAAAAAACGCTAATTTTTTCAAACAAAATACTGTTTAGAATGATTTTAAATTTATGCATATAATTTTTGATTTACATCTCAATTAATATTTTTGGGAAAATTCCAAACAAAAAACCATTAAAACTGAAATACCTATGAAAAGAAAAATGTTTTTAAGCGCATTAGTTGTTGGATTAGGTTTGTTAATCCCATTTACAGGATTCGGACAAACAATGAAAGAAGCTGTTGACGCATATAATGGCGCAGCTACAACTTACAAACAAGATCCAAAAGCAGCTTTAGATAATTTGAATAAAGCTATTCAAATTTGTGAGCAATTAGGCGAAGAAGGAGTTGAGGTTAAAACAAATTCAGAAAACCTTATCCCTTCTGTTTACTTCGAAATTGCAATGGTTCAGTACAAACAAAAGGATTTACAAGGAACTCTTGATAACCTTGAGAAAGCTGAAGAAACTGCAGTAAAATACAACGTTGGAACTGTAAAAACCCGCGTTGAAAAAACAATCCCAAAACTCTACAATGTGATGGGAAACAATAAGTTTAAAGAGAATAAGTTTGAAGAAGCTATTGACAACTACACAAAGGCGTTAAACTTTATTCCTGATTTTGTTGATCCACATTTAGGTATTATGTTATCGTATGAAAAACTTAATAACGAAGCCAAAATGTTGGAATTCATTGACAAAACTATTGAAGTGGCAAAAAAGATAAATGACATTAAAACTGCCGACGAAACAGCAATTAAAGCAAAGAACTATTTCTTAAAGAGCGCTGATGATGCTCAAAAGGCTAAGAAATACGACGAGGCAATTGTAGCGTTAAACAACTCTCTAAAATACGATAGTAACGACAACGATGTTTACCGTTTACTTGCCGTTAACTACAATAGAGTTGAAAAATGGAACGAGGGTATTGAGGCTGCGTTAAAGGCTATTGACCTAAAAACTGGAGCTGCTGACGAAAAAGCCGAACTTTACTTCCTACTAGCTACAGCATACCAAAAAATTAACGATAATGCAAAAGCTTGCGAGGCCTACAAAAATGCTTCGTTTGGCACTTTCAAACCAAATGCCGACTATCAAATTCAACAATTGAAATGTCAATAGTTTAAACTATTTTATTTCTAACTTTGCAGGGCTGCTTATTAATGGGCAGCCCTTCATTTTTTGTTATGTATAAAGAAAATAAGTATAGAATAGTGTTTTCAGATGTTGACGGAACCCTACTCAACAAAGAAAGGGAATTATCAAACACTACCACAGGTAAGATAAGGGCCATTAAGCAAAACCACGACGTAACTTTTGTAATGGTCTCCGCCCGAATGCCCGAAGGAATGCTCCATTTATACCAACAAATAGGCTTGAATTCGCCTATAATCTGCTACAACGGGGCATTAATTCTAGAAAATATGGAGGGCGGATTCAACCAAAAGAACATAATTCGAAGCGATTCTATTGATATTGAAGTAGCCAAAAACCTATTTCTAAAAGCAAAAGAAACAAACCTACATTTTGGATTATTCTCCGAAAATGAATGGTATGTTAATTGTGCCGACGAATGGACACTTCGCGAAGAGAATAATACCAGGGTTAAAGCAATAGTCAATCCAAACATTGATACACAAATTGATGAATTAGCACTAAAGAAGCAGCCTATCCATAAATTAATGATTATGGGTAATACTAATGCTATTGACGAATTCATCGACTATTCCAATCACCATTTTAGCAAAAGGATAACTAACTATAGGTCAAAAGATAATTATATTGAAGTATCGCCCATAAACTCAAACAAGGCGATTGGTTGCGAATTTTTGCTTAACCATTTGGGATTTTCAAAAACTAACGCTGTTGCCTTTGGCGACAACCACAACGATATTGAAATGATTAGGGCTGTTGACTTTGGAGTAGCTATGGAAAATGCTCCTGAAATTGTAAAGCAGGCCGCCAAGCATGTTGCCCCTACAAATTTAAACGATGGGGTTGCTTATACGCTCAACGAAATATTTAAATAGATGCCTAGAATCCTAGAATTACTTGCCCCCGCAAAGGACTTGCAAACTGGAATTGCTGCAATTAAACACGGCGCCGATGCTGTTTATATTGCCGCCGACAGGTTTGGCGCGAGGGAAAAAGCAGGCAACTCTATTGATGACATAGAAAAGTTAGTCTATTTTGCACATCAATACTTTGCTCGGGTTTATGTAACTGTAAACACCATAATCTACGAGGAAGAACTCAACGATGTTAAAAAGTTAATAAACGACCTTTACCGAATAAATGTAGATGCAATAATTATTCAGGATTTTGCAATCCTAAATATGGACATCCCTCCTATTTCAATACATGCCAGCACGCAAATGCACAACAACTCTTCAGAAAAAATTCAATTTTTAGAAAAACAGGGAATAGAGAGAGTTGTTTTGCCAAGAGAACTCTCTATTACGGAAATAATAGATTTCCGCGCAAATACAACTGCCGAACTGGAGTGTTTTATTCATGGCGCGCTTTGCGTTTGTTACAGCGGACAATGCTATATGAGCCAGGCTATAACTGGCCGAAGTGCAAACCGTGGGGCGTGTGCACAACCATGCCGTTCCGCTTACGATTTGGTAGACTCTGACGGCAATATTCTTGTTAAGAATAAACATTTGCTTTCATTAAAGGATTTGAATTTATCGCAACATATACATCAACTTATTGATGCGGGAATAACCTCGTTCAAGATTGAAGGGAGAATGAAGGATGTCGCCTACGTAAAAAACACCGTGGCATTCTACAACTCGCTGATAAATAATATCATTTCAACAAAACCCGATTACAAAAGACTCTCTTCTGGCCGATGCGAATACTCCTTTACCCCCGACCTTGAACGCACCTTTAATAGAGGGTTCACTAAACATTTTGTTGATGGACGAATATCTGGGCAGGCATCGTACCATAGCCAAAAATCCATAGGAAAGCAACTAGGTAGGGTTATGCAAGTGGAAACAGGTTGGTTTTCTATTGACTCATCTGAACCTATAAACAATGGTGATGGATTATGCTTTTTCAACTCAAAAGGCGAATTAAATGGTTTTTTGGTAAACTCCACATCACAAAACAAAATATACCCAAACCAAGAGCCTTTAGACCTAAAAACTGGAATAATAATTTACAGAAACTCCGATTTTTCGTTCGATAAGGCAATGAAAGGAGAATCATCTACCCGAAAAATATCAGTATCGATCTCTGTAAAGCAAGATAATGGTAAATTACAATTTATAGCGACTGATGAAGATTTAATTCGGCACGAATTATCAATAGACGATAACTTTGAATTGGCTAAAAATCCACAAATTGCTACCAGTAATCTCATAAATCAACTGACGAAATCTGGCGAAACAATTTTCCAAGTTATAAAAATCAACCTAGATAGTGGTATTGAACCAAAACACCTTGCCATTTCAGAATTAAATGCAATAAGACGAAGTTTACTGGATGGGTTAAAACTTGAAAGACTCAGAAATTACTCTATAAACAAAAGGCTTGTCCCGACCTCAAAGTTGGAGTATCCGTTAACTAGTATTGACTTCAAAGGAAATGTAGCAAACTCTGCAAGCAAGGAGTTTCTTAAAAAATCTGGAGTTAAAAACATCGCCAATGCATTTGAACTTGATGTCAAGCAAGAGAAAATAGAATTAATGGTTACTAAATATTGCATTAAATACGAACTAGGGCTGTGCCCATCAAAACAGAATGCAAAGCCAACCAAAGCACTTTTCCTAAAGGATAATCATAACATATTTCCACTCGTATTCAATTGTAATGAGTGTCAAATGATAGTTTTGAGTCCCGAATCAAAGTAAAATTACCATCAAAACCAAATATCTAACCACACAAAAAAAATATAAAGCACTGTATACGAGATACCTTTATGAGGTTTAGCTATTTTTAATTTGCAAAAAACGCTCAAGTTTATTGAAATTAGGTTTGATATTCATACCTTTGCATTTGCAAAAACTATTTGCAGAATTAAGAAAGTTCATTATATTTATCAATTCAAGCACCAGTTAAATTAATAGATATGGAACCTTACAAGGTAAATGGGACAAGTCAGTATCCTACTATAGTTCTGGATAAAGATGCAGGAAAATTTGAATTTGCAGGAAACTCTCTTCCCGAGGATGCTAAAGCTTTTTACGACCCTATTATACAGTGGATTGACAATTACTCACAAGCACCAAATCCTGAAACCATTGTTAAATTTAAAATGGTTTACTATAACACTCCCAGCTCTAAACTATTATTTCAGGTTCTTAAGCGATTCGAAAAAATTGCTCAACTAGGAAATAAAGTTTCTGTAGTTTGGGCTTACAACGAGGATGATATCGACATTAAGGATGCTGGCCGAGATTTAGCCGAGCACATAAAGGTTCCCTTTAAAATGGAATCTTACAAAGAATAAAAAAAGGCCTTTAAAAGGCCTTTTTCTTTTGGAATGATTACCAATCGGTAGTATAACTGTGGTTATAAATTCGGAATGTCTTTAGCTCTCCTGTAACATTAGACCTATAATGTATATATCCTGACAGTAAAGATAATGTTTTCCCTGTAGATGATGTTTCTTTTACTTTAATTGCCTGATTGATATTCAATTTCAAGTTGTGATTGCCTTTGCCTTGAAAACTTTGCCCAATACCATCAATAATAACGGGCGTTAATCCTTTCCATTCTATAACCACTTTTTCAATTGTAAACGCAGCATCGTATTTTGAACGGACTGTTAAGTCAAGAACTGCACCGTTTACATTTTCTTCGTCTTTAGATGTTGTAGTAAAATGGAATGGATCGCTAACAAAAATTGATGCTTTATTTACGGCAATATCAAAATAGAACGGCTTTTGAACATCCTCATTGCCAAACCTATACTTTACAAGAATATTATTTTCGGGATCTTCATAACAGTTATCGTAATCGTACTTAATTACAACATTATCCTTGTTGTTTACTGTTGAAGTTATTCTTGCGCATTCCGACTTAGTGGTTGGTTTTTTTACGGTAGAAATAGCCCTATCCCCTAATCTTAAATAGTACTTCAACTCGCCTAGGCTACTCTCCAACTCTACAAGTTCTATAGATTTAAGCAATGAGCGATACCTTGTAATACCCAAGTTACACTGATCTACTCTGCCATCCATAAAGTATTCGGTAAGTGATTTTAGCTCTGCAATATTTTTCTCAATCTGCTCAACAGATTCAACTGTTTCAACTTGTGCAAGCAAATCCTCCATTTGACGGGTTAACTCGTTATCGCGCATTTTAAAATCGCTCACCAATTTCTTTAGTTCAAACTCAGGGAATGGATATTTTAGGTGATAATTTACATATACACTCTTATCCTTGCGTTGAAGTTTCTCCCAGTAAAACTCCTCCACCTTCGACAAGGAAATACCCTGTAGGAAAGGTACTTTTCCTGATTGAGTGGTGGTTGAAGATGCAAACTTCTCTAGGAATATATTTACATTGTTATTGTAATTTGCCTCTTCCTTTTTGATTTCTGAAGTTGATTTTACATTCTCGGCCACAGAGGACACTATACGCTCCTTTATCATTGTAAGAGCGCTCTGCTGAGCGGTTTGCTCATCGGGTCCACTACCCGAAACTATAATGTAATCTTTTTCAATTCCATTAATCCATTTGGGTTTTTTGCTACTCTTATCGAGCACCTTATCCTGCGATAAAGATTGCCCTACTAAGCACGCTACAGCAACAAATAGTAATAGGAATTTTTTCATCGTTATAATATATTAACCAAAATGGTTTGTAATAAAAATTCTTTTTGATAATAGAAATCAGCAACCCAAAAGGATTGCTGATTTCAATTCATTAATGCTAATTATTGTCCTTTAGCAAGCTTATCCATCTCCTCGTTGAAGATTTGCTCGTATTTCATCTTGTCGTAATCAAGTTGTAATTTCTGATCCTTGCTAATTTTATCCTTAATGTTGTTTAGAACCTGAGCTTTATCAACCTGAAGGGCTGTGAAAACTTGATATTTTCCATCCTTCATTTGAAGTGTTTTAGAACAAGCAACCTCAACGTTGTTTAATTGTTGATTTACAACCTCGCGGGTCATTTGCTCAAACTTTTGCTCAAACTCTGAAGCTTCGCCAATCTGACGCTCATTTACATAGCGGTCAGCAACCATTTTTAGAGTTGTATTGATACTTCTAGAAAGGTTAGCGTTAGCATCCATTTTTGCTTTACTCTTAGCAGTACTTAAGTCCTGGCTTATGCCATTACCTGTTCCACGGAAATATTTAGCATCGGAATGGAATTCATCATCGTTACATGGAACAACAACTTCTTTTCCAAAAGAATCATCAGCAGCAGCAGGTTTTGAACCACCACAACTAGCTAGCATTAATGCACCAGCAAAAGCACCAGCAAATAAAAACATGTGTCTAATTTTCATAACTTTTTGTTTTAGGATTAAACTTCTTTTTAAAATTGAGAATTATTTTTAATATCAACAATTACTTTTTGTAAAGCCAACTCCAGTCCCAGTTAAAATGTTTGCCTTGTCCCCAGTAAGCCCAAGATACAGCAACCTCTTTCCCAGCCTGAATCATCATCTTTTCCTTCTCAACGGAGTCATCGTATTGTTTCATTTTAAATTGCCATACGTTTGCGCCATCGGCAAGTTGTTTCTGGGTAATTTCATCGGTTAGCTTAACTGCCTGCTCATAGCATTCCATATCGGGAGTAATTTTACCTAAAAACTCAGCCGCTTTGTCTGCATTCATATTTGCCCATGCAGCCTTAGCACCCGACATGTACTCGGTACATTTATAGTTGGCGTACTGCTTGTAGATATCAACAGATAAATCCATACTTTTATCGAAACACTCACGACAAACATCGGGTACAGAAAGAAGAGTAAAAAGAGATTCCTCGTACTTCTTTTGCCCAGCCAAAGCCTGTGCACCTTTAAGCACAACATCGCACTGTGAGTTGTAGTACTCAAGTATCTTTTCCTTACCGCTCTCAACAAAACCCTTAAATTGACCAGCTTTTACATTTAAATTTTTCAAAGCCTGCATGTATGCTTTATCCTCCGTTTGTCCAACACCCTTAACCTGAATGTTGGTTTGGCTAAAAATGGTTTGACTAGCCGCATCAACAATATAGAACGTAACATCGAGATTTAAAGCCTGCATTGGAGGTGCAGTAGGTGTAATTTCCTTACTTAACACATTAACTACAGGTACAATGCAGAATCTAGGATTTGATGCAGCAGCACCAAGTCCATTCTGAACAGCAATTTGTTCCATTTTATTGGCTAATAATTGACGTGCCGATTGAGGAATCCCCTCTGCCTGATCGGGAACAATAGCCGCCAATGCTATCCGACCTAAGTCGTCGGTCTTACCTTGGCTATTCTGGGCATTTAAATTTAGCCCAAATACAAAGGCAACCAGAATTAATAAAATCTTTTTCATATACTTCTTTTATTAAATTACTTCTCACCCAAAATCAACCAAGCCTCGCCTAATCCACGCAGGTAAAGTTTAGATGGCACACCCATATCGTTCAAATACTTGCGTAAATCACCAACAAAAGCACGTGTGTCAACGGCACGTTGACGACCTTTTGCATCCGTTTTCATCATAGGTATACGAACCTGATCAAGCTTCATAAAGTTCTCAGTTGCATCGGCCAAATTATAACGACCTTCAACGCAATTATCGGCAAACCAGTCCTCGACAATTGTGGTTAACTCCTTTGACTCATCGCCAAATTCTGATTCTAGGTTCTGCCCCCAGTTACTCCATACTTTAATCTGAACTTTAACCTCGCGTCCCTTTGCAAACATATCATCGAAATGACGTTGAAGGCCTGCGTTAAATCCATCCATATAGCTTAACACTGCTTCTTCCAACAATAGTTCTGGAGCTGCGGCTGTGGAAGGTTTTCCGGCACCCGCTGCACCTGAAACTTGCTTTGCAGTGTAGGCATCCAAACCTTTAAGGTTAAAAGTGATATATTTTTGAGGGCCTTGACGCTTAATCTCGAAATCCAAATCCATAATAATGTCGGCCTTAGCTACACGCTTTAATGCATCAATAGGACTCTCGGCCATTTCAGAGCCAGATGAAGAACTTGTAAGCATTGATGACTCGGCTCTCTCTTGCTCTAGGTTTTTAAGTTCTTGCTCTAAGTCCTTTAAAGGGAATCCTCTATCGGCCATAATCTGAGCCATTTTGGTAATAACCATTCGTAAATCTGGATCATTCTGTAAGGCAGCCTTATAATCGGGAAGTGTTTGCTTTTGACCCTGATTCTCGAATGTGGATTTAAACTCTTTGCTAATGCAATAACGATCGCTAGGAACAACCATAATGGTTGGTTTTTTAGCTTGTCCCATTGCCGATAATACAGCTAAGGATAAAATAATAAATGAAAATATCTTTTTCATAGTTAATGTTTTAATTTGTTTAGAAACCAGAATCTAACCTACGAGCTATTCCATCGGCCTCAAGTTGTTTACGAAGTGCATCGTACATAACCTGAACATAAATGGCAACCTTATAACCTTTCTTAATTTTAAGACGATCTTCACCTGCAGGGTCTCCATCATTGGTTAGTGCAATAAATTGAAGGTACTTTCCACCAACTTTAAAAAAGTTTTCGAAATACTGCTCGTGCTTCACCTCTGCGTTAGGTTCAGAACAAATTGGAGGAGTGGGTGCAGAACCTTGCCCCCCAGGTAGACCTTTAAATATACAAGCAGCAACGGCAGCTTCCTTGGCATTCATTACTGCGTCTTCTACTTTTTTCCCGTACCCCCAAACCTTGAAGACTTTAGTGCCATCCTGGCCAACGCCTACGGGTTCAATCTCGTAGTTGTACTGGCTATTGTATAGAATTTTACGCTCCTTGCGAGTCTGCGCACCCAAAGGTAATGCAACAGCACAGATCATCGCAAAAAGAAATAGTTTATAAACACTTTTTTTCATTTTAGTAAGTATTTAAGTTAGAACATAATTTTCAATCCAGCCATTGCGGTAACACCTCCTCGATCTTTAAATATATCTTCCCACGCAATCTCTGTGTCTCCATTATCGTTTTCGGCATTACTAACAAAAGAAAAATACCCAGCGCCTCCAACAACTTGGATGTTGTGTTTCAAATTTAGTGCCAAATTTGCACCACCCTTTACATAAAGAACCTTTAAGTCTCCAGCTGCTTCATCCCAATCCTTGTAGGTAGCCACTTCCTGACCAAATCCCACGTATGGACGAAGCTCAACATTTCTTGTTAGCATAAAACCTTTTGCGATACCAGCTCCATATCTATAAAATAAAATATCGTTAGTTTCAACTCCTAGAATAGATTTGGGGTATGTGTATTCATACTCTTTAATCTCTGCCCCTCCATCTACATATAAAAACAATGCCTTTATACCGATATACCTTCCTAGTCGAGCATCTAGACGAGCATAACCGCCTCCTACTTCTCCAAATTCATAACCACCAATAACCTCAATTCCCATATCGTTTTGCTGACGAAGTAGGTAGCCTGTTTTAAGACGTCGACCTGCAGTTTGGTAAAACTTAGAAGTAGGCATGTCGCCTTTTGCAACCTGTCTATTGTCAACAATTTTGGATGTTGCGCGAATAACTCCCCGCATTTTGGGTTTTGATGAGTTTGTTTTTTCGTCATAAACATACTCATAGGCAAAATACCGATTATCGCACTTAAGTCCCTCTTTCTTCCCAATTTTAGCACGAATTGGACCTACTTGATATATGGTAGTTTTTACCATAAAATCTTCATGATTCTTTTCTAGGTAGTACAAGGTTTCATCGTAACCTTTTTGAACCATCTCTGTTAAAAGTTCATCTTCACTTTTCTCTTTAAGAAGTCTTCCTAATTGACTAGTACCCTCTGCTTGCGAAGCAGTAGCATAAACGGTTGTTTTTGTAACATAATCGAGAGAAAAGTTTATTTGTTCAAACTTCTTATTTTTCTCATCCTTAACACTCTGAGAATCCTCGGGGTAAATCCAACTATCGTACAAAGCATTCTGGGTTTCTTCATTGTAGTTTATTTTAAAAAGATAACCCGTTACAGTAGACTTCCATCCTTTCATCTTAGGCATTTTCAACTCATTCATTGTTTTGACACTCTCGTAATCGAGCACCAAAATATAACTTCGCTCTATTAATCTGTTTCCATAATCCTGCAGAACAGCATTGCCCAATTTTGTTGATTGCGCCTTAATGAATGCTGCATCTGTAGCGTTAAACATTCCCCTATCAAAAATTAAATCCATGCTCATGGCACCATCGCTCTGCCTTGCATACCATCTAGATATAACCTGACGTCCAACCGTTTGTTCATTTAAGTAGTTTTTAATCTCATCAGAAATGGCTGAAGTATTTCTTGAGAATGGTGCAGAAAAGAATACTTGACCAAGATTGTTATTGTAGTACTTATCTGATATAAATAAGCTCTCTACTTTCCCTTTCACTTCCTCAGAGTGATTCTCGTCCTGAAACTGCATGTATAGTATGGTAATTGAGCTCCTATCGTAAGTCGAAGAAATTTTTTTTATGCCATCATTAGTTTGAGAAAATAGCATGTTAGAAAAAAATAAAGCAGAAATAACTATAAAACAAATTCGTGTTCTCATATAAAATGTAAATATTAAAAGTTTATGGATTAGTAAATTTATTACTTTTTTTTTTAATGTGAAAGTTTTTTTGAGTCACAAATACATCTAATAACCTATTGATTAATAGCATTAGTCAAATTTAAAAAAAATGTAAATTTTATTACATTCTTATTAGGCGAAAAAAAAGAGGGCTGAGCCCTCTAATTATTTTTTAATTCCTGTTGATTTGAGAATATTCTTGGGTATATCGGTGTTGTCCATAAAGTGATTGAAAAGCGCCTGCCCCTCCCCTATGACAAATATTGGGACAGGCGATCCTGTATGAGTTCCACTAGTCCATCCAATCCCTGCTTTTTTGTTTAAAATTGAGAGTGCCGTTCTTACTAATAAATCGGTTTTGCTATACTCGTTTTTGCTGTTATTCGTTTGCTTAACACCAAAGTAAAGGTTGTAAGCCTGCCTTAACTGTTCTAGTTCTTCTGGGCTTAAAGCATAACCTCCGGTTAAAGATAATCCGGTATTTTGTTGGATTATGTCCATAACCTGATTGAAACTTGCATTAGGGTTACCGTTATGGTAATTTTCAATGGTTTGGTGAAGTTTCTCCTGCGACATCTTTTGGTTGCGCAAAATACTTAAAAAATTCTTGTACCCATTAGCCTCGTTTCCAAGGGACATTCCGCCTGTTTCATGGTCAGCCGTCACAATTATTAAAGTTTCATTAGGGTGCTTTTTGTAAAATTCGAAAGCAGCATTAACAGAGCGAGAAAATGCAAGCACTTCGTTAATCACCGTTGCTGCATCGTTATCGTGGCAAGCCCAATCTATCTTTCCCCCTTCGACCATCATGAAAAATCCATTAGGATTATCAACTACTTCTATAGCCTTTCTGGTAATATCCTCAAGGGTTATATCACTATCTGCCCTATCAATCTCATACAGCAAAGTACTGCTAGGTGCTGGATTTGGAACAGAGTAAACAATGGAATTTGTTTTAACATTCAACAACGAATCAACGCCCGAGAATGTTTGAGTAAAGTTAATTCCCCTTTCAGCCCCAAGTTGATATATTGGGACTGATCCAGAATCTTTCTTGGAGCCGTAAGGTTCTACAAATCCGCCTGAGGCAAAAAAATCGTAATTGCTAACCAATAAATCTTTTGCTATTTCGTAATAACTGCTCCTTGAGCCCTTGTGTGCATAAAAAGCAGCAGGTGTAGCATGGTCAATGCTGACACTGGTTAGAATAGCTACTTTCCGCCCAGCTTCCTTAAATTGTTTTGCAATACTAAAAAGGGTATCGGTATGATCTGCATTCAATCCAATTGTCCCAATAGATGTTTTAGTTCCTGTTGAGAGGGCTGTTCCTGCTGCTGCGGAGCAGGTTATATAACGAGTTGCAGCATGAGTAGTAGAAATACCTGTGACGGGGAACTTTGTGAAAACAACACCTAAAGGATCGCGAAGAACACTATCGGCATATAACTGTGCCATATTCACTTGCTGTATTCCCATTCCATCGCCTATAAATAGAAACACATACTTGGCCTTATAGTTCTTTTGTGAAATATTACAACTGTTCAGCACAACAGAGATAACAAGGAAGGATAATAAAAGTTTTATTCTCATTATAATTAGTTTAATGCAAATATAGTTTGGATTGATAATATATAAAACAACCATACCAAAGGAAATGTTAATTGAGTCAAATAAAAAAAGGAGGAAAAATCCTCCTTTTTATTCTTATTAAGTGGAAAAATTACTTTTTCTCAACTTTCTTAGCAGCATAGTTAATCTTAAGTGCGCTAGCCTTACGAAGTTCCTGTTTAATATCAGTTACAACACCCATACGAGTATCCTCATCAACTTTTAACGATGTTGTAAGCAAAGGTCTATCGGATTCGCTCATAGCATCGCGCTCAGATGAAATAAAGTCACGGATATCATCCAAGCTCTTAAAACTATCATTAAGCTGAATGCGAGGCTCTGTTCCATATAAACCCTGAAAACTTTTAATGGGGGGCCCAACATAAATGTAAGATACTAACGATTTCTTCTCAAGTTTAGCAACCTCAGTTGCGGATGGTAGCCTTGAAGAGACCATAAGGCTGGTTTCACGCATTGTTGTACTAACCATAAAAAAGAACAACAGCATAAACACGATATCGGGCAATGAAGCAGTTGATATGGCAGGCATATCATCTTTTCCTTTACGTCCAAATTTTGCCATTACTTTTTCCCTCCAATATTTTTAGGTTCAGCCTCTGATATACGAGAAGGTATTGCTTTGCCTATCGCCTCTTTCTCATCTTCTGAGAGTTTATCGTAAGGTTTACCAAAGTTACTTCGCGACAAATCCTCTCGAAGTTCATTGTAAGCAGCAACCAACTCGTTCTGAACCTTCATGTACATGGTATATGATGTTCCTCTATCGTTCTGAAGAGAAACTACACCCTTAGATACATTGAATTTTCCAATCATCGGCACATCCTTTTCTTCTTGCTCAGACATATTGGCATCGTTATTGGGATTCATAACAAATTCCTTTGTCTTCTCCTTGAGCAAGGAAACATCCATGGGCTCGCCACGAACAAGTAGTCTATCGCTCTTGTTGATTAATACAGTAAAAACGTTTCTCTGCTTAACCTCAACATCGTCCTGCTTAACACTAGGATCGGGCATAGGCGGAAGCATACGTGGTAAGCCTGTGTCCACATTCATAGTTGTGGTCATCAGGAAGAAAATCAAAAGCAAGAACGCGATGTCGGCCATCGAACTAGCATTGATTTCTGGTACTTTTCTTGCCATTTCAGTATTGTATTATTTGGGTTAGCCCATAAAATTGGGCTAACCGAATATTCAACTACTTGTTAATAACACTTCTTACTCCAGTATAGAGTAGTAAAACCATTGCCACACCAAACATAACGTAAGTAGCAATAAGTCCTGTATCTGTGAGGATTAGAACAGAAGTATTTGATAAATCTGGATTCTGAGTGGGTGAAAAAATTGGAGTTGAATCGGCAAGTATATAACCAATTACAAACACCAAGCCCATAACTGCTAATCCTGCTAAGGTCTTAACGGCATTTTTGGGGTTTCTGATAAAGAAATATACCGGAAAAACTAGAGCCAATAATCCTGCCACAGCAAATAGTAAGTAAGCCCACATAATAAATGGCTCCTCTGACATATTGCCTGTGTAGAACAAGGCTGTCATTATAACAGAAACACCCATCAATAGCCACGATAATACCTTAAGTATTTTCGACATTGAGCTATTTTGCATTGTAATTACTTTTTAAGGTTATACTTAACTAGGATGTCAAGAAGACTAATAGAGGCATCTTCCATACCATTGGTAATCTTGTCAATCTTAGAAAGAAGATAGTTGTAGAAAATCTGAAGAATAATCGCTACGATAAGACCGAATACGGTTGTAATAAGCGCAACTTTAATACCACCAGCTACAAGGGAGGGAGAGATATCACCAGCGGCTTGAATAGCGTCAAAAGCACCAATCATACCAATTACAGTACCCATGAACCCAAGCATTGGAGCAAGAGCGATGAATAGGGCAATCCAAGTAAGTCCGCTTTCTAATTGACCCATTTGAACAGATCCGTAAGCAACAATAGATTTCTCAACTACATCAATACCTTCGTGTGAACGATCTAGACCTTGGTAGAAAATACTTGCAACAGGACCACGAGTGTTTCGGCAAACTTCTTTAGCAGCGTCAATACCTCCAGTGTTAATTGCTTCTTCAATCTTCTTTAATAACTTGTCAGTATTGGTTGTTGCTAAGTTTAAGTAAATGATACGCTCAATTACAATAGCTAAACCAAAAATTAAAGTCAAAAGAATTGATGCCATAAAACCAGGACCACCTTCGATGAACTTGGTTTTAATTTGTTTGTGTAAAGATTGTTCTTCAGCAGGAGCTGTTGTGGCAGCAGCCTGATCTGTAGTTGCCTGAGCAACGGCAGCAGTGTCGGCTTTTGCGGCAGTCTCATTCTGAGCTGATACATAGGTTGCTCCCATACCGAGCACTCCTAAAATTGCAACTAATGCAAATAGCTTTTTCATAGTTTGTTTGTCGTTAAATTATTACTAAGGGTTTTGTTTTAAAATTAATTATCGTTTTAAAAAAATCCAAATTAATGCGGAGAGAATGGGATTCGAACCCATGAGGCCCTTTTGGAGCCTACACACTTTCCAGGCGTGCGCCTTCGACCACTCGGCCATCTCTCCCATATTCACTCCATGTTAAAAAACGCAAAATTCGTGGCGCAAATTACAAAAAAAATATTGAAAAAAACAATGACTAATGCAGGGTTATTTCTCCACTAATTGATTTTGTTAACTCTTTTGCCAGTTTTTCTCCATAAAAACCTTTACCCATTAAAAACATCAACTTGGCTATTGCGGCTTCAAAAGTTATATCGTATCCACTAACAACTCCAATATTTTTTAGCTTTAACCCATTATCGTACTTGTCCATATCAACACTACCAGCCTTACATTGAGTAACGTTAAGGATTATAATATTATTTTTAACAGCCTCGCTAATTATATCGAGAAACCACTGACGACTTAACGCATTTCCTGAGCCAAATGTTTCAATAACAATAGCTTTTACTCCTTTTGATTCAGTAACGGCCTTAACAATTTCAGGAGTAATTCCCGGGAACAACTTTAGTACACCAATACTTGAATCGAGTTTCGTGTGAATTCTCAAATCTTGTTTTCCTGTAGTGTAATGAATAAAAGGGAAGTTATACTTAATGGTTATTCCTGCCTCGGCAAGGAAAGGATAATTATCGGAGCGGAAAGCGTTGAAGTGCTCTGCATTATGCTTGGTTGTCCGGTTTCCGCGGTAAAGCCTATTCTCGAAGAAAATTGTTACCTCGGGCACCATGGGTTGGCCGTTTTGCTGCGCTGCAGCAATTTCTACTGCGCTTATTAAGTTCTCCTTGCCATCGGTACGGAGCATTCCTATTGGAAGTTGAGAACCTGTTAGCACAACAGGCTTATCAAGCCCTTCGAGCATAAAACTAAGAGCCGATGCTGTAAACGACATAGTATCAGTTCCATGAAGAATAACAAAACCGTTATATTTAGTATAGTTCTGCTCAATAATCTTTGCTAAACTCACCCAAAAATCAGGGGTGATATCTGACGAATCGATTGGTGGCTCAAACGAGTATGTATGCAGGTCAAACCCAAACTTGCGCAACTCAGGAACCTCCTGCTCTATCTGCTCAAAATTAAATGGCGATAATGCTCCTGTTTCAGGATTTTGCTTCATTCCAATTGTTCCGCCAGTATATATAATAAGTATAGATGTGTTTTTATGCATTACTCTATTGGTAAGTTAAATAGTTCCTGACTGTTTATAAATGTTTGCTTTGCTATGTCTTCAACTGATAATCCGTAAATTTCGGCAACTTTAATTGCTATATGGATAAGGTTGTAACTCTCATTTCGACTCCCCCTCACAGGCACAGGTGATAGGTATGGGGAATCGGTTTCTAAAAGAATGTCACTTAATTCAATCTCATGAAGAATATTGCCTATTCCTCCATTCTTATAGGTAACAACACCTCCAATACCAACCTTAAATGTTTTGTATTCCTTAATATGATGATACTGTTCCAAACTTCCAGTGAAACAATGAAATACTCCGCACAAATCCGAATCTAACTCACTATCAACTACATCAAAAATTTCATCGAACGAATTTCTTGAGTGAATAACTACTGGTAGTTTCAGTTTTTTTGCAAGCCTAAGCTGATGCCTAAAGGCTATTTTTTGCTGCTCAAGGTGAGTTTTATCCCAGTACAAATCTATGCCTATCTCGCCAATTCCAAAGAACTTGTTATCCTTAAACATTGACTCAACATGCAAAATCTCCCTCTCGAAATCGGCCTTAACCGATGTAGGATGCAGCCCCATTAAAGGAAAGCACTGAGAGTGTTGCTTTGAAACTTTTAGTAGTTGGTCTGTTGTGGATGAATCTACATTAGGCATAATATGATATTTAATCCCAGCATCATCAGCCTTTTTCAGAACATCAGCTCTATCGGAGTTGAATTCCTCGGCAAACAAATGGGAATGAGTATCAATTAATACCATATTATACTGATAATTAATTCTGCAAAGCTATGAATTTTTCTGAAATGATACTTTAGCACCATTACTTCGTTGCCAAAGTATCTACAACAAAGTTTTTTGTGCTATCGAGCATAGACAGCAAACTGTCGCGCTCAATTGTAAACCTTATCATATTCTCAGGTTTGATAGGCTCTACAGGTGGCGACTTAACCTTTAATGGGTCAATAGCCTTTCCATTCATCCAAAAGCGGAGATCGAGGTGTGGGCCTGTAGCGTAACCCGTGCTGCCAACATAACCAATAAGATCGCCCTGCTTAACCCGCACTCCCTTTTCTATCCCCTTCCCGAAACGCGAAAGGTGGTTGTAACCAGTTGTATATACACTATTATGACGGATCTTAACAAAATTACCTGCAGCATGATTATATCCTTTCTCTATTACAGCCCCATCGCCTATGGCAACAACAGGCGTACCTGATGGCGCAGCATAATCTACTCCAGTGTGCGGGCGATAAATTTTAAGTACAGGATGCATTCTGCTACCGCTGTACCGGCTCGAAATTCTTGAGAATCGAAGGGGGGCTTTCAAGAATGATTTCTTAAGAGAATTACCCTTTTCGTCCCAGTAGCTATATACGGAGTCTTGCTCGAAACGGAAAGCATAGTTCATCTCACCCCGATGCTCGAACCAAGCGGCATAGATGGTCCCTATGCCAATTGAGGTACTATCTATCATTAGTTCATCGTACATTACTCTAAATTTATCGCCAGGAAAAAGGCCAAAAAAATCGACAGTCCAAGCAAATACATCGGACAAATCCAACGCCAACACAGGGTTAATCCCCGATGTTTTCATGGTTTCCCAAAGCGATGATTTAATTTGAGCTTCATCAATCTTACGTACAGCCTTTACCTCTTTTTGGAAAGGGTAAATTCTTAACGAATCTCTGAAATCGAAAACATAAAAATCAATTGCGCTATGGCCATAAACCAAGTAAGCAACTGTATTTGATGTATCCTTTGTAAAGAAAACCTTATACAGATTACCAGCTTTTACCTTTCTAGAGTCAAAAGTATCGGAGCCAATCAAAGCTAATTTATTGATTATCTCGTTTTTGATACTTAAACTATTCAGAAGATTGCCAATGGTTTGCCCCCAGCGAATTTGTCCTTCAACAATATTAAAAGAATCAACTGGTATGCCATACTCTAGAATTGGGGCTGGAATTTCAACAAACTTGGGTTCTTTCTTTGAGGTGTTCACCCCGCTTGTTCCTGTAAATAAATCAACTGCAATAATTGAGAGTAAAACAATGACTAAAATCAATAAAATCCTACGAATCATCTTTTCAATCTTAAAAAAGTAAATAGAAAAATTTTGTCCCAAAACTAACAAAAAGATGACAAGGGTTTACAGGTGTGAAGAAATAAAATTGTAACGAATTTAATCGGATTTGACCTTGTTTAAGAAAACTGTACATTTCAATGTAAACATTTTTAGGTAGTTTTGCAGAAAATATTCCAAGATGAGCAACAAGCAGAGCAGAACAGAACTTTATGAATTGGGAGAATTCCGATTGATAGATAGATTGACTGAGCCGTTTCAACCAAAAAATCCATCTACAGCCTTTGGCATTGGCGACGATTGTGCTGTAATATCACCTAAGGGGAAAAAAATGGTTGTTACAACAGATTTACTCCTAGAGGGAATCCATTTCGACCTAACATATTTTCCGCTGAAGCATCTTGGCTACAAAGCTGTTATAGTAAACCTCAGCGATGTTTACGCAATGAATGCTATACCCACCCAAATAACCGTTTCGCTAGGAATATCTAAAAGGTTTTGCGTGGAGGATTTGGAAGAACTTTATGCAGGCATAAAACTGGCATGCGAAAGGTATAATGTTGATTTAGTGGGAGGTGACACATCCTCGTCGTACACTGGTCTTACAATAAGCGTAACAGCCATAGGCGAGGTCAACGAGTCCGACATTGTATACCGCAACGGAGCCCAAGTAAACGATTTAATATGCGTAACAGGCAACCTGGGTGCTGCCTATATGGGACTTCAACTCTTGGAACGCGAAAAAAAGGTTTTTGAAAATAACGGTACAGCAAAACCCCAACTTAAAGAGTACGATTACATTCTTGAACGAATACTTAAACCCGAAGCCCGCAAAAACGTAATAGATGAACTTAAAGAGAAGGGTGTAAAACCAACATCGATGATTGATATTTCGGACGGATTATCGTCGGAACTACTCCATATCTGCAAAAATTCCGATAAGGGTTGCAGGGTTTACCTTGAGAAAATACCCATTGATGAACAAACCTCAAAAATGGCCGAAGAACTTGGCATAGAACCAAGCATTGCGGCTCTGAATGGCGGTGAGGACTATGAACTGCTCTTCACAGTTCCAATATCAAACCTTGAAGCAATTGCTCAAATAAAAGGAGTCTCAATTATTGGTCATATAACCGAAGCCACCAAGGGAGCATACCTTGTTACACCATCGGAGGATGAAATAAAATTAACAGCTCAAGGCTGGAATGCCATAAAAAAGGAATAATGTAAAAGAAAAAACCCGCAGAAGCGGGTTCTTTACTATTCGTTAATTGTTCCTTTGTATTGTTCTGGAGAAAGTAACTCGTTAAGCTCAGCAGGATTAGAAATTTTAACTTTAATCATCCAACCATCGCCATAGGGATCTTTGTTGACAACATCGGGCTGCTCGGTAATTTTTGGGTTAACTTCAAGAACCTCACCTGCAACTGGCATAAACATATCCGATACAGTTTTAACGGCCTCAATAGTACCAAAAACCTCCTCTTTAGCAAGAGTTTCGCCAACAGTTTCAATTTCAATGAAAACGATGTCGCCAAGTTGAGATTGTGCAAAGTCGGTAACACCAATAGTTGCCACATCGCCATCAACTTTAATCCACTCGTGATCCTTTGTGTACTTTAAATTTGCTGGAACATTCATGATTATAATCTTTTATCAGTTAATATTTTAGTTTGGTATTGATTTTCAAAAGTACGCATTTTTAGGATTGGTATTATCAACCCAAAGCTATTTTTAAAAAAACTTGATGTGTTTTAGAACAACTCCATCTACTTAACCAACTCAAAACGTACGCTAAACCCAAAACTGGTATTGGTAGTTCTGTATGATCTTGAAACTTTAGGAGAGTTTACAACTCTATCGAAAAATAAACGAATAGTTACCTGGTCACTTATTCTATAGTCCGCTGTTGATTTTATGGTACTTACAATCTGCCCTGCAATTGTCTCATTTGTATCCTCAACAATCTGTCGGAGAACAGTAGTATTCTCTCTAACCGAGAAATCAAGAGTAATTCTCAGATCACTCTTCAGCGCCTTTTTATCTCCTGACTCTGACTCAAAGATCAATGGTAAATTTTCGAAACGATAGCCAGCCCCAATAATATATTCGTTACCATAAATCTCAGTGAGTTGGTTGTTTGAAAAACTCATTGCCAACGAACGACTTGTTTTAACCTCCAACCTTGTGGTTAAGTTATTTTGCCAGCCCACATCAACACCAAGTAATGGGGAAAATTGCTCGTTAATTGAAACGTTGGTAATTTCACGTTCTGGATAGAAATCGCCCGAAAGGTTTCTTGCATAGCTAAAACCATCCACATCCTCTTGGTAGGACAAATTTGTTGCGTACGATCCTATTGTGTAAACCGAGCGGTAACCATGAGTAAGCGTGAATGCTTTAAAGTAGTTTTTGAAAGGCTTTATTTTGGACAAACCATCGTAAGTAACTTGCCAATTGGGCATTGGAATTAACGGAAAATCCTTTAAGCTAACTTTGCTTGCTGGAGTATTTGTATATGCAGCTAGGAAAGATGCCCTAAGAACATCCTGCGAGAGGGGCCCATAGCCAATAGGAAATCCTGTTATTGGATCATCAGCCTCAGGATCATACCCTAGACCAGGATTTGCAATCCTTGTGTTACTTAGCCTATCCGCTATAATAATCCTATTCTTTTTAAACTGCTCAAAAGCTTTTGAATAATCGGCTCTGTTTCTGCCCTCAAAAGCAGTTCCTAATGATATTACGCTAATACTAAAACTTCCGTTTGTTCCCGGATTTAATGAAGTGTAGTTTCCGGCTAAGTCGGCCCTATAGGTTTCACTCCTATTTTTAGTAAACACTCGATTGGCAGTTAATTCAATTCTAAAAGATGGGATAGGCTCAATGGTACTTCGGAAGTTAAGGTTTTCGCTATGGGTAAACACCGTAGGAGTGTTAAAACTAGTATCGCGTGTTAGCCAGCCATTCTGAGCGGCTCTCCATGCAAAATCGGGATCCTGCATACCAGCCACAAACTCCCAACCAGGAGCGGTATAACCACCATAGCTATCGGTCCCCAGAAATCTTGTACCAGACTTATACCCTGGCAGGAATGTCCCATTGGTTTCAGCATAGGAAAGCGAAAGACTCTTAACGCTCATAAGTAAGCGGAGAGAACCCTCGGCAATAAATCTTAACGGACTTGTTTTCTCTGGCACTTTTCCTTCCACTACTACTCTACAATTCTTGTACTCCTGATCGGTTTTAATGGTTAATCGTTGGTCGGTTTTAATGTCAGTAGTCACTTTTATTTCCGTCCCTTTGTCGTTGTAAACCTTCACCGTGACCTTCTCGGCTTTTAACTTATGCGTTATAGATTTTGCTATGTTTGGACGTAGATTAACCCCCTCCTGTTCATACTTAACTGTTCTGGTTTTAGGTGCAGCACCCCGCGCTTTTTGGTCAAATTTTTGATTTATTGACTTTAAGTATGCGGACTTGTTGAACAGATTTGTCATGTTCAGCTGTCCGTTCAACTGAATGGTGTTGGAGTTTTGAATTGTATTACCCGGGTCAAAGATTGATGTATCCGCCATCCGAGCTCCAGCCTCCCACTTGTACATCCCCGAATAGCGCGCAGTTGTAGAAGTCCAATCAAGCAAAGGAATTTTATTGATAGGCAAGGTATAGGTTAAGTTTAACTGGTGATTATACATCGTATTTCGACCCATCCTTACAATATTACTCCAAACAGAATCCTTCCAATGCTCATAGCTCTTCGGATCTCGCTTCCTATCAACCATACCCTCAGGTTCGTCAATCTGTGCAATATTACTTGCGGTAAAATCGAACTTAAGGGATTGTGCTATATCCCAGTTCAAAGAATAATTTCGGTTCCAATAAAAATTCTTTGAATAGGTTGGAAGCATTATCTCATTTGGATTTTTGATGTTTCGGAACTGCTGCTCATAGTAAGAACGATCTAGATCTGTTCGGAATGATACCTGAGAAGGAGCCAATGAGAAATTGAAATCCTTAATAATCCTCAAATACCCAGAATTCATCCAGGTAACACTTTTGAAGGGTGTTATGTATTTTGTTTGCTTGTTGAAGTTATAAGTTAAAGCTCCCCTAACATTACGTTGAATCTTGTGATTGATATTTATATTTCTTGAGAATAATTCGCTGTAAGAGTAACTTAAGGCAAAATTAGAGATGTTCCAAAAATGAGGATTCTCCGTTTGTTTATCAATTTTAACATTGGTAAAATTAATGCTTCTTCTTCTTGAGTAGTCTTGTACCAATTTCTTAATTGAATCGCTCTCCGACGAAGTTGCATTACGCAAGGTTTCCCGCATTGTTACATCAGGATCGAGCGGATTGTATTGAGGATTAGAGAACGACTCGCTATAACCAGCATACATAGGGATTTTTACGCCTGACTTCTCAGGGAAAAACCGGCCTAACTCAATGGATGTGCTAACATCATACTCATAATGATGCTCTTTGCTACGTTCATTCACTTTCTTTTCAATTGATCCAAACCCAGGTGTATAGGTACTTCCAGCAAGAGTCACCGAACCTAAATCTGCAAGTTTTGCAGCAAGGCGTGCATTTGCAGCCCAGCCTCCTTGATCGTTGAAGTTAGTTAAACGGAACTCGTTGAACCATACAATAACAGACTTTTGGTATCCATCGTCATTGGGATTATCGGCGCGAGCAGGATTTCTAATGCCTAGCATAACAACCTTAACATTGCTAAGATTAGGATTTCCTGTAACTTTCATTCTCCTAGTTCCGTTCAAAACAGTGTAGATTGTGCTAAGATTAACGTGCGATCCCGTTTTATTCATGTCATTATTCCTTGCAATTTTAACATCCACAAGGCTCTCTAGATCAATATCGATCAAGTTCTCCCTTGGCCATACAATCTTTCGGTCATCATCACTACTATTATTGTAAAAACGACCGGCTATATGTGGAGTCAATTTAAGAGGAACTTCGTATTCATAGTAATTGTTGGTATAATCCGTCCCGAGCCTAATAAAAGCAGTTACCTCATCATCATAAAGAACTTGACCTTCAATCATCTCGGCATGAACATCTATTTTAAGACGCTTGTACTGCCTAATGTCCACATTCATATTCTTGAACACTGCTCGAGCATCGCCATCTGCTAAATTGTCAACTCTAAGCTCTATTGATTGCTCATTTAACTCGGTAGCCTGAGGTTGACTAGGATCAATAGCCCGATCAACACCTGGAGGAAGAATGTAATTTACAGGTGTTCTTCTGTTGTTTTCCTCAATGTTTACAGCAGAAATGGCTAAGGAGCCATTGGGTAAATCGGACGAAGGAAGCCCCTCCTGACCTTGAATTAAGGCATAATTATACTTTCGCCACTCTCCTCTAACAAGCTCTAGGGTTGCAAAACGCAAAATAAGGGTATCTGTAAATCCTCGAAGGAACATACGCATAAAACGGATAGACTTAAAATCGTCTATCCCGCCAATTGCCCTTTCGTATTCTGCAACGGGAACTTTAAACTGATACCACTTTACTGCCTTGTTTTTAATTTTATCCTTTTCCCCAACTATAACATTTGTGATATAGTTACTTCCTACCCTCATATCCTGCGGACGAATCGATAATCTGTACTGGTAATACGATTCATTCTCATTCATCGTGATATCATTGCCGAACTCTTCAACATCTGGATTTGAGTAACTTTGCCCAGAACTTGAAGTAGTTGCTGTTGGGGAGTTATTTTCGGTATTGTTGAAGAATTTATACCTATCCAGAATATCGGCTCGCTTCTGATCAAATTCATTATCGAGATAGTGCTTATAATCATCGCTTGAGGGGTCGTTCTCAAATGCATTCGCAACTTCATCATTAGTAACCCTTGCCCGTAATTCGTTAACGTAAGTTTGGAAAAAAGATAATTCGTCCGGAATCCCATCTCCATCCAAATCCTCTCCTGACAAGCCATCCAATCCTATATCTTGGTACCGCCTCTTACTTGGAGGATCGTTCTCAAACGCATTGATTAGGTATTGTTTTTTTGAAACTCGACCCCACACTGTTGAATCAATTTTTTCCATTGCCGAGGAGGTTGGCAATCCACTCTCAAACGACTTCCTCCCGTCACGCAAGACATCCTCTGATATATCGCCCAAATTGATGAAGAAATCACCACCCTGCATGGTAGAGTCGTAAACGAAGGGATCCATCAGCCAAAACTCAATATACTCAATGTTGGATGTTTCAAAATCTGTTGTTCCTAATCCACGCATAACCCCACCCCATCTGTTTTCTGGATTTAGTAACTTTCCATCCGCATCAACATTTTGAGTATCGAAGTTATACGGACCTCGCTCATCGGGATAGAATGCCATATTTAGCACAGTAATATTGGTAGGCTGACCCTGGGGCGTATTTTTATTAGGAAACAATTCCTTTTCATATATTTCACGTACCCAATGGCTTCCCTGATATTTATCACTATTTCTGATATAGGAAGGTGCCGATCCTTCATTACGTAAGAATAAGGGCTGAATGTAATACCATGCTAATCGCGCTCTATTGAAACCATGACGCAAATCGTTATTAAGTGAGGCTTCAGGAAACAGAACTGGCTGTCCTTGAGGAGTACTCGCTAGTCTCCAATCACTAAATGCAACCATTGGAATACTCGAATTACTTCCCTCAAAGTCATCTAAGTACACTGTGCCGGCTTTTCCTATGGCTCTTGAATGTCCAGGAATGAAATGAGCAAACTCAGCATCGAATGTTATGGTTGATTTTTCCTTCGTTTCAATGAAAGGAAGCCAGTCAACCATCTTGGTTAAGAACTTCGACTCGGTTTGATACGAAGTGTTAAATCCCCAGATAGTATTGGATACTGCCTCATTCCCAAAACTCACCTTCGATGTTAAAGGTCGTTCAGTTAAGTTCAGAATTGTTGCGCCAACATTAAAGTTATCGGAAATTTTATAGTCGAAATGAGACCCTACTAAGGATTTTGTTTGCATACTAAAAAGAGCATTACTCTCAACTGAAACAGTAATGGTACTACCAGATTCAAGCAATCCTAGGTCGGTTATCCGAACTGTTCCTAGGTTATAATCCACAATGAACTGCGTATCCTCAACCAAAGGTATCCCCCCAGCGGTTACCACAACTGATCCTTTGGGGATGTTCATGGCATTCAGGAATATTTCAGATCCTCCGGACGATTGGTATGAACCCTTAAGTATGAACTTATTCTTTTCGGCAATCTGCCGAGCCTTAGTCAATGTTGAGTCGTATAACTCTTGGTAAACATACTTCGAAGCAACAATTGGGTCGCCAATTCTCTCAGCTAAATCGGCACCAAATGGTTCAAGTACAGGAAAAAGAATTTTCCCGCTCGATTCAATAATGGTAGTATCGGTCATAAAATCGAACACACCATCGGAGCCGACATCCTTGTTCGATTTTAAATTGTCGAGGCTTAATACCTTAAGAAGGGCAACCTTGGCAATAGCACCTTCATCTATGTAATTAACAGGGGTTCCTGTGGCATCGTTCTGATATAGTATATCGAGCCTAAACTGGTTGCGACTAATTGAGTATGCGTTTAGGGAGTAGATATTCTTCATCATCAAATCCCAGGTTGGTAACTTAGGCGATAGGTTTGTACCCTTAAGGAGCTTGAGAATTAATGTTTGGGGAGCAGACACCCCATCGGTAGAGAACTCTCCAACTTTGTAGGTCTGCCCATCTACAGTGTACTCAAATGCTACTGCAAGCACCTCGTCGTTATAAAGAGCTGAGTTCAGCGATATATATCCCAACTTTTCATTCAATTTAAACTCATTGGTAGATAACTTGCGAGCATACTCCACCTTTTCATAATCTCGGCCTCCTCTAAAACCCAAATTTATAAGAGGAGAAAGTATCGTGTTAATTTCAGAAACATCCCTTATTCCTGAGTAAGTTGTAGTCATCTGTTGGTAGAGATCGTTCCTATCATTATCGGCAGGGCCAGTGCCGGTTGGATTAACAATATCTGAGGCATATATATATTTATCGGTTTCGCCCAAGTCTGTAAATGCAAGAATATTACGGGCATTCTCAAAATTAGCCTGCTTATTAGTTATCCAAACCTCTATTTTTGTAATAGTGATTCGGGAATTAATAACAGGCAAATACTTTAATGCCTCATTGTAACGCTCTCTGAAATAGTGTGAAAGGAAAAAATGTCTGTTAGCATCATACTCATCGGCTTTTATCTCGTAATCGCGAATCTGCGCACCTCCCTTAACCTGAATTACCTGTGTTTGTCCATTCTGTTTGGAAACAACACTTGTAACATTTAATTTGCCAAATTTCAACTGGGTTTTAAAACCAAATAAACTCTGACTGCCCGTAATTAAAGTACCAGGTAATGGTAGAGAGACATTTCCAGCCTCAATCTTTTGAATAATCTCATCCTCAAACCCATTATACTCCACCTTGACATTATTCTCAAAATCAAAAGTTGCCTCTGTGTTATAGTTAACCTCCATCTTTAACTTTTCACCAATTTTCCCAGTCACATTCATCTGAATTTTGGACTGAAAATCGAACGCAATATTCTTTTGCTGTTCCTTAATTAGTAATGGATTTTCTGTTTTTGAAGCTGTAATTCCAAAAACTAACTCAGCACTTCCCTGCGGAATGATTTCAATGGTATTGCTACCAAACACTCTGTCGAAAGTTTCCCAATTAACCTGAATTTTTGGAAGAATGCCATCGCCTTTACCTGAAGTTTCTCCTGTTTGCTTTTGCTTCCAGTACTCTCGCATTCCACGCTCAACTCGGTATCGGCGATACTCCTCTACACTCATTACTTTGGGTAAAGCAATGTTGTATGTTCCAACCTTCTCGTAAACGGTATACTGCTGAGTTGCAGGATCGTATATCACCTCTTCTTTAATGTTAGAGGGATTATTAAGAAAAAGTGGGGAATACCCCTTCTCCTTGCTAAAATTATCTTTTTGAGGAATGGGTAAAGGTAGCCTTGATGTATCCTGATCCTGTCCGCTAGATACATAAGAAACCAATAGAAAAACTAAGGATAGTAATCCTAAATGAAAGTATTTTTTATAGTAAACCTTAACCAAATCCAATCTTAGTAACTCTAAATAAATCTATAATCTTTTCAATGCTGATTTAATAAGCCCTTCAACAGTTAAATTGCCCTCTGTTTTAATAATTTGATCGAGCGCTTTATCTGCGGCCGCTTTTGCAAAACCTAACATTACCAATGCTGATAACGCTTCTTGCTTAGTTGTATTGTTTGCGGAGCTATATATTTGTGCTGATGAAATATCAACTCCCGCCACTTTATCCTTCAAATCAACAATAATCCGCTGAGCTGTTTTTAAGCCAATCCCTTTTACTTGCTTTATTATGTTGATATTTTCTGTTGATATTGCGGCCTGTACTTCTGCCACGGAAAGTGATGAAAGTATTAACCTTGCAGTATTTGCACCAACACCCGATACGCTTATTAATAAACGGAACAGTTCACGTTCCTGTACTGATGCAAACCCATACAGCAGATGAGCATCCTCCCTTACCACTTGATGCAGAAATAGTTTAGCATCCTTCCTTCCATCTATTGCTGTATATGTTTGGAGCGATATACTTACAAAGTATCCTACTCCACTATTATCGACAATTGCATGGGTTGGGGTTATTTCTTCGAGCGTTCCAACTATATATTCGTACATATCTGGGCTGGATTTTGTTCAACCGGAAAACTTCAATCTATGATATACAATAACTATATCTTTTCTGGGTCAACGGATCTTAGTGGATTGGCGGTCAACTCCTTGTGGTATTGCCTATTCTTGAATAAATCCACAGCCAAGTATAATGCCTGACGGAAAGAGTTGGGGTTAGCCTCGTTCTTTCCTGCTAAATCGTAGGCAGTACCATGGTCGGGCGATGTGCGAATTATTGGCAAGCCCGATGTAAAGTTCACTCCAGAGTCAAAGTTTACAACTTTAAAAGGAGCTAACCCTTGGTCATGGTACATTGCCAGAATTGCATCAAACTTGGTGAAGCTATCCGAGCCAAAGAAACCATCTGAGGGATAAGGTCCCATTGCAACAATACCCTCCTCGTTTGCTTGAGTTAATGCAGGTATAATAATATCACGCTCCTCCAAACCAATTACACCCTGGTCGCCAGCGTGCGGATTCAACCCCATAACAGCAATTCTTGGCCTACGTATGCCAAAATCCTCAATCATCGATTTGTTTAAAAGTCTCAACTTCTTAAGGATTGCCTCCTTGGTAATTAACGAAGGAACCTGCGATAGCGGAACGTGACCAGTAACTACACCAACCTTCATGGTTTCGCTTACAAGTAGCATTAACACTTCCTGAGTATTGAATGCACTTGCTAAAAATTCTGTGTGTCCTGGAAACTTAAAATCAGGACTTTGGATGTTATACTTATTTATAGGCGCTGTAACCAGTACATCTATTTTACCTGCTTTAATATCAGCAATAGCAGCCTGTAATGCAAGGATTGACCCTTGACCACCGTACTCAGTAGATTTTCCTAACTCAACCCTCACATTATCATCCATACAGTTGATAATATAAGCCTTACGCGCAGTTGCTTCATCAGCATCCTTAATCTGGTTGAAAGAAAAGTTTTCTACATTTAGGGCTTTGCGATGGTATGCAGCAACCTTCGGCGAACCATAAACAATTGGAGTACAAAACTCCTCAACCCTAGGATCCATAAGCGTTTTTATAATCACCTCGTATCCAATACCATTTATATCGCCTTGGGTTATACCAACCCTAATTCTTTCGTCGCTCATAATAATCTGTTCAGATTAGTTTAGGTTAAATGTACAAAAGTAAAAAAAAGAGGGCAAAGAAATGATACATCTGTAATTTTCTTTTGTCAACAACAAATATGCCCGAAGAAACCCAATAAACTCGATACGGTATAGTTTTTTGTAAAGTGCAAAGTGTATTTCGTTATCAAAAAAAACTTAAATTGCATCAATAAAAAATTTAAAAACTAAAAATATGCTCTGGAAAGGACGAAGACAAAGTAACAATGTAGAAGATCTCAGGAAGTCAGGTGGCCGTCGCGCAATTGGCTTTAAGGGTGGTATTATTGGCACCTTGATTCTTGCCGCTATAGTTTACTTTTTAGGTGGCGATCCCTTGCAGGTACTCAACATGCAAGGTGATGTGCAAAACATGGATGTAACCGAAACTCCGCTTACGGAACATGACGAAGAAATGGGGCAGTTTGTTGCCGTTATTTTAGCAGATACGGAAGATGTATGGAATAAGATATTTGCCAGTATGGGCAAAACATACAGGGAACCAAAGCTTGTGCTATTCCGGGGTAGTGTAAGCTCTGCATGCGGATACGCTCAAGACGCTACTGGTCCTTTTTACTGCCCAGGCGACGAAAAAGTATACATTGATTTAGACTATTTGGAGCAATTGCAAAACAAACTCGGCGCTAATGGCGATTTTGCCACAGCATATATTATTGCCCACGAAGTAGGACATCACGTTCAGAACTTACTAGGCACCATTAGTAAGGTTAATCAATACTATTCATCAGGTGTTAGCGAGGCTGAAGCCAATAAAATGACAGTAAAACTTGAACTCCAAGCCGATTTTCTTGCCGGTGTATGGGTGCATCATGCTCAAAAAATGAAAAACTTCCTTGAAGAAGGTGATTTGGATGAGGCGCTAAATGCTGCATCGGCGGTGGGCGACGACACTATTCAAAAGAAAACTCGAGGATATGTTACCCCCGACTCTTTTCAGCACGGAACCTCGGAACAACGAAAGAGTTGGCTTTACAAAGGAATTAAATCTGGAAATCTTAACGATGGAAATACATTTAAGTTGAATGAATTATAGAGCACCCTTAAGTATTTACTAAGGCTTTTGGTTCTAATCATTCTGCTAATTGCCAATCCAAAAGTATCTGATACCTGAACTAAGTTGAATTCTATCTGTTTTAACAGAGAGTATCAACTTATTTAAATTACTTTAAGTCGAAAACGAACAACAGGTACTAATAAATATTTGATACTTTTGCTGAGTAAAAAGTATTTCATGAATTTAAATCAACTATACACAAAGGCATTAAATCTTGAGTCACTATCGCTGGATGAAGGATTGTTTCTTTACAAAAATGCACCAACACAAGATTTGATTTTTATAGGGGGAGAACTCCGTAAAAAACACATCCCCTCAAATAAGGTAACTTGGCAGATTGACAGAAATGTGAATATTACCAATGTATGCGTTTCGGGTTGTAAATTTTGCAATTTTCATTGCAAAATCAGCTCCGACAATGCATTCATAACTTCAATCGACGAGTACCGCATAAAGATTGAAGAGTTGGAACGATACGGCGGCGACCAGCTGCTATTGCAGGGAGGCATGCATCCAAAACTTGGGCTAGAATACTACTGTAACCTTTTTAACGAGTTAAAAGGCGAGTTTCCAAATATTAAATTACACGCACTTGGACCTCCCGAAGTGGCATTCATTACCAAAAAGGAGCGAATGAGTTACGGCGATGTTCTGGAAGCGCTTATTGAGGCTGGCCTTGATAGCTTACCCGGCGCTGGTGCTGAAATTTTGGTAGATAGAGTCCGTAAATCCATATCACCTGGCAAACCCGATAGCCAAGCTTGGTTAGATGTTATGCACGAGGCGCATAAATTGGGTATGATTACATCGGCCACAATGATGATAGGCCATATTGAGACCTTCGAAGAGCGTCTGGAACACTTAATTAAACTTCGAGAACTTCAGGCACGCAAACCTGACGATGTTCCTGGGTTTCTAAACTTTATAGTTTGGACATTCCAGGATAAGGGGACAAAACTTGAAGGCGAGGGTGTTATCAGTAAAGTTTCGGCCGAGGAGTACATTCGCACCATAGCCATTTGCCGAATTATGCTCAATAATATCAAAAATATTCAAGCATCCTGGTTAACGGTTGGTATAGATACAGCTCAGGTATGCCTGCATGCTGGCGCCAACGATTTTGGCTCAATTATGATTGAGGAAAACGTAGTTTCATCGGCAGGGGCGAAAAATAAAATGGACGCATACGGCATTCAAAAATCCATAGTTGATGCTGGGTTTGAACCTCAACTTCGCAATCAACGCTACGAGTACATTGTGCTTCCAGACTGCGAATTCAGCAAGATATACACCTTAGATGAACTTAAGAAACATTAGAAATAGATAGTGCAATAAATAAAAATTCCGAGCGAAAACTCGGAATTTTCTGTTGAAACGAGCAAACGAATCAACATTTAATAATCAATTATGACGGATTGATATTAATTCATACACCTGACAATCAATGTATTATCTTGACTTTAATAACTGATTATCAATTATCTCCTTAAACATTTTCTTTGTTTCCTCTGGTGTGCGGGCAATTCCTGATGTTATAAAAGGCTTACCCTCCATAGGAAAGAACAAAAATGTTGGAATACTTTGAATCCCTATTTCAGACGAAATTTGTTGCTCTTTCTGAGTGTCAACTTTATAAACGTAAATTTTACCAGCATACTCTTTAGCGAGCTCATCCAAAATTGGAGAAGCAATTCTGCAAGGACCGCACCATGCTGCCCAAAAATCAACAATTGCGGGCTTATCGCCCAAATACTTCATATTATCACCACCCTTAGTGTAATCCATTATTTTAGTTAAGAACTGCTCGCGAGTTATGCTCATGGCAACTCCATTTGGAGCTGATGACTCAACCTTTGCAACAACAGGTTCTCCTTCGGGCTTACCTTTAGCGGAACTATTGCCATTACAAGCCTCCAACGATATCACCATAAGTAAAAAAATCGGAAGAGTTACAATTAGTTTTTTCATATTCTTGTTTTTTCGTTAGTCTTTTTTAAAAATCACCGTGCCACAAATATAGCCAATGACACGGTGATAACCCAGAAACGTTATTCGTTACATTTAATCATTGGCCTTATACTGAAAGGCACCATAACCACAAAAATTCACACAACGTCCGCAGTTCAAGCAGTTTTCCTTATCAATCTCTGGAGCAGAATTCCAACTTTTCTGCTTTATTGCCCCTGTTGGGCAATAGCGAACAACTGGGCATGGATGATTCTGAGGACATTTTGATTCTTCAACAATGATAGTATGCATATTGTTCGTTTAGTATTAATTTGATACTGCAAAAATAATACATATTAATATATCTACATATAAATTTTTGTTGTTTTTTATCAATCTATATAAAAAAAGAGGCACTAACGTACCTCTTAATTTAATACACCCAATTAAATAACTACTTTCCACCCCTTAACTTTACTTCGTAGGTTTTTCCATTTACTGTAACAGTAGCAATATTATCGCACTCGCCGTTACCATAATCAAATGTTGCAGATTTATCGCCTACGGTTAATTCAATTGTACCCTCAACAATCCAGCGGCAGCTCAGTTTAATCATTAAAGCATTAGTAATTTGATGCGTATAGGCATATCCATTCCTGTTAATTCCAGTTGCAGTTCCCTCAACGGTATGAATATCGTCCCAGATATAGTAAGGGGTATCAAAACCTGCAACCCAAGTACGAGTCCTTGTGAATGTTCTGGTATAGGTAGTACCATCTGTAAAAGTTATTTTACCATCCTGCAAGGTAATAGTATAGGTATAATTTGCGGTTTTGGTAATATTCTTTTCACCTTCAATCAAATTGCCATTAATTGTGAAATTAACAAAGGTTACATTACGTTCAAAACTTTCCGCTAAAGGATTTCCAAGCGTTCTAATAACAATTTGGCCATTCTTTACCTTTTCGAACCGTGCATTTCCATTAACAAAATTGGAGTATGTAATAGTATCAACCCTCCAGTCGCCATCCCAAGATGTTTTACGAGTACGGGTACCCTGTCCCTCAGTGTTAAGCACTGCGTAATCCATCGACTTTGCGTCATCTGATTTCATTGTTAATTCGTCAACTTCGGTTAATACATCATCATAGTAAGCGGTTGCCTCATCGTCCTGCTGCATTGTACTTACAATAGGGTCTGTTTCTTCGTCCTTTTGACAAGAAGTTAAACTGATAGTTGCCATTAACATTAGGCTTGTTGCAAAAATTAAACTTGTACGTTTCATAGCTGTAAGATTTAAGTTAAACATTTTATTAAACTGATACTTATCTATTTTCCTTAAGGATTATCATATTCCCGTTAACTTGCCAGTTTAAATTCATTGGCAAGCAAACCAATTCTAATGCGTTGTTTAAATTGTTATTGCTGAAATAGCCCGTGTAGAATCGGTTTGTGTCACCATCAATAAATATGTCCACATCAAACTGGCGCTCTAGCTCTTCAATAACATTATTAATAGGTGTATTGCTGAAGTAAAAATCGCCCTGAGTCCAAGCAACCCGCTGGTTGCTATAGTTTACTTTTATTGACCGCTCCATTTCTCCTCCTTTTGTTTTAGTTTCATCGCCCATGTTAAGAATAACCTCCTGCTTGCTTTTGTTGGAAACCACCTTAACCCTACCCTCAATACAGTTTACGGCGGTAATCCCTTTTCGGGCATAAACATTGAAAACTGTTCCTAGCACGGAGGTTTTAGCCGAAGACGTTTCTACCTGAAACCTACTTCCTTTTATTACCCTAAACATTGCCTCGCCGCTTAGGTTAACGTTTCGGTTCAAAAACCATCTATTTCTATTATACGACAACTCCGATTCCGCATTAATAATGACCTCACTACTATCGGGGAGAAAGTGTACTACTTGATTCCCGCGTGGAACAATTACTGTAACGTTTCCCATAGCAAAAAGGAATACCAACAACGAAATGCCTAAAACAAGTAGAATAGATGCTGCAATTCTTAAAAAGGTTGATACTAAGGGTATTATTTGAACCTGTTTCTCGCTATTTATTTTTTCAAAGACCGCTTGCCAAATTTGTTCCTTCGATTTACCATCAGGAACTCTTAATGTGCCCATTTCAAGTTCAAAAGCCTCGGGAGTAAGCCTGTTTCGATTATCTATATTTTGATTTTCCCTACGCATTTTGATTTGCTTTACTATTAATACAACACCTATCTAAAACACCCTACCAAAAAATTATTTTTTTAAAAAAATAGTTGACAGGATGATAGAGATAGAAAAAGCCGACGACAGAATCGATTAAATCAACAATAATTTACGCTGGAAAGAGTTTTTAAAACTTCAGGTTGAAGAAAAGTGTAGGTGTAAAGCCCAGTCCGTAGTAATCTGTAAAAACAATAACAGGGTCGCCCTGCAAATAGTCTTGAATAGGTGTGTCGGACAGCGAGTATGGCTTAGATAGGAGGTTATTCCTATTATAGATGTTGAAACCTTTTACACCTATTTGCAATTCGGATTGCAAAATCTTTTGAGTATAGGTTATTCCTGCATCGAGCCTGTGGTATGGAACTAAACGCGATGAGTTTTTTTCGTAATCTGGCGAAATTTGCAATGTAGAACTAAGTGTTAACTCATCCCACGGTTTGGGTGAGCCGTAAATCCAATTAGCAGTAAATCGCCATCGGCCAACACTGTAAACACCAACTAATTTTAGTTCATGCAGGTGGTCGTCGAGGGAACTGTATTCGTCGCCTCCATTTAAGTTGTCGGACTGGTTAAAGGTTTTACTCAGCGAGTACGCAATCCAAAACTCAGCATCGCTCCAGCTTTTCTTTACAAGTATATCAACCCCAAACGCACGCGTATCAACAGTATAAAGTTTTGAAACCATTGTTACCTTATTCCCACTGGTCCTTCGAACCGAACTTTGCAAATACGATATACCATCAGTTTTCTTTGCATAGCCCTCCAAATCAAGAATAAGCCCATTGCCACCTTTCCAGCTAAACCCAGCAATAAAATGTTTGGATTTAACAACTGGGAAGCGGTCGCCATCCGAAGCTGTCCAAATGTTTTTATAGCTAGACCCAAACTGAAGAACCCTATTTACATACTGATTATACTGCCCTGCAGCAAATTTAAGCGTTAACTTCTCCGAAGGATTAATCATCAACTGAAACCTTGGTTCAAAATAAAAATTCGATGTAAGATTATGGTGACTAGCACGAAAACCAAAGGTAAACGCTTTAAGATTATCAATGGAAATTGTATTCTGAATCCATCCCGTAAAAGTCTCGGAGTAAAAATTAGTTGTTCTAACAGTATCAATTGCTTTACTTCCATTGGTTGCTTGCACATAGGACTCATAGGAATCAATATCAACCATATTTCCGTGAAATCCACCTTCAAGCGTATTGTACTGTCCTAACTTTAGGTGTCCCGATAAATTAATGGATATATCCGACAAACCATTGTCAATTTTGTAATCCTTCAAAATAGTGTCGCGCAAAGTTGAATATTGCCTTTTGCGAAGCGTACTATCGTTATGGTAGTAAAAAAGGTTATAATCAGAAGCACCTATGGTTAAATTATGATAGAAATTCGGACTCCATTGTCGAGCCCAACGTACACCAACACCTTGGTTTCCCCAGTAGGAATCCTCCTCTATGTAAGGATTGGTCTCTAGTTGCTTGTAGTTTAAATCGTCTGTTCCCCGATATCCACTTATCGATATGTTATCCTTTTGTGTGGGTTTAAAGTTAATTTTTGCATTTATGTCGTAATAGTAAAACTCTGGCAAACTTGGGTCAGTATTAAAAGCTCCAACATTTAATTTAGATGATAACAAGTCGGAGCTTGCACTTTCAAAAAGATTGTAGTAGAGGTCGGAACGGTAATAATCGGTAAACGACCTGCGGGCAGCCAGTACAAATGTTGTTTTTTTTCCAATTGGTCCTTCCATGGCAATATCGGCAGAAAGTTGGTCGCCTCCGGCATCAACCACAAAACTGTTCTCATTTCCTGTTTTCCCAGTAACCTCAACTACCGAGGAGGCTCGCCCACCCCAACGAGAATCAAACCCTCCTCTAATTAGTCGGATATCTTTGATTGCCTTACTGTTAAAACTAGTAAATGCTCCAAAAAAATGGTCGATATGGTATATAGTAAATCCATCGTAAATAAATAAGTTCTTGTCCGAGGGCGAATGCCTTACGGTAAGTCCCGATAAAGACTCAACGGTACCATCTACTCCTGGGAGTAACTGCAAAGGAGCAACAATGTCAATTCCCGATAAACTCGAAACTTGCCCAACCTTTCGGGAGTTCCAAACAAACTCACTTGGTCGACTCCCCACCGATATAAATTCGGACATCTCCTTTACAACCTTAACATCAGGAAGCGTTATAGAATTTCTATCAAGTTCAACAATTACAGGCGATGAATTAAATTCTAACTTTGCAACCTTCATTTCCAATGGCTCAAAGCCAATGTAACTAACTCGAATGGTCATTGAATCCTCCGCAGATTCTTGAATAGAAAAAAAACCATCGGGGTTTGTTGATGTACCTATGTTTGCCCCCAAAACTTTAACATTAGCATAAGGCAGAGTTTCTCCCGATATTTTATCGCGAACAATACCCACAACGTTCTTAGGCTTTTCAGCCACAGGTTCAATTAGCGCCTTTTTTTTAAGTATAAAAACATCGTTAATTTTAACAACATCCAAACCTGTGTTTGAGAGAAGTTTCTCTATTGCCTGCCCTGGCAAATCCTTCTTAATATTAGCACTAACAAAAACTCCCTCAACAACAGCATTGTCGAAAGCTATTTTTACCCCGTACTTTTTTGTTATTAAATCGAGCGCCGCTGATAAAGGAATGTTATTGAACTTTTCGGTTATTCTCTCCTGAGCGAATAAGTCATTGGTTATGATAGTGAGAAACACTAACATAAAACAACATATATATTGCAATCTATAATCTTTAATCCTTTTCAAGAGTATAGCATTAAGGAGTAATGTACCTTATTAATAGTACAACTAAGGTTGATTTTACCCTAATTTTTAATGAAAACTTTGCTGGAGTCAGGACTAATCTCATACACAATCCCCATAGGTAGCGAAACCAAATCCAACGCGTCCTTCAGGTTATTATTGCGGAAAAAACCTGTATATATGCGTTCACTGGCATCAAACCCTTCAACACTAATAGTTACATTGAACTGGCGCTCAATCTCATCGAGAACATCGGAAAGTTTTGCGTTTTGGAAGAAAAATTCACCAATAGTCCATGCTGGAGCACCAATTGAATCCGTTGGGGTTTGAGTAAACTTCAACCCATTATTTTCAACATCAACGCCAAGCCCTTTGGTTAACTTTACAGGCTCGGTGGTTGGTGTAATAACGTTAACTGTTCCCTCAAAACAAACAACCTGAAAATTTTTATCTCGCGATTTTACATTAAACTCTGTTCCCAACACCTCAACAATTCTGTTCTGAGAATCGGTTACAGTAAACTTTCCTCCGCTTTTAACCTTAAAGTATGCCTCGCCTTCAATTTTAATTTTCCTACCCACCAAGTTATAGAACTTTGGATACTTAATTTTGGAATCGGCATTCAGCATAACCTGAGAACCATCGGGTAAAACCACATCAACAACATAGCCTTTAGGGGCAACTTTCTCGATACTCGAAAACCAAGCATAACTCCATCCTACAGCAATAAAAACAACAACCGATGCAGCCACAGCAAGCCAAACCTTAGTATTAACAATTTTAACCACCTTAGCTTGATGCTCCTGCTCAACCACCGATTGCATTAGTAAATTCCATGCCTCCTCCTTTGAACGCGACGAAGCAGGAACTTTTACTCCTTTCATTTCCGAAAGAATATGCTCCAACTCTTGGTTGCTCATTTCATCATTATAGTTCTCGTCTGGAGTCATATCTTGTAATTAAATTTTTCTCGAAGCACCCGAAGCGCCTCCGACATTCGTTTTTCAATTGCCTTAACGCTTAACCCAAGCCTATCAGCTATTTCCGTATATGACAATTCCTCTATCCTATTCATCAGGAATACCTCACGCGGCCCCTCGGGGATTGATGCTAGGGCTTGCTGAAGTTGCTGGTTAAGCTCCTCCATCCTAACTTCTGTATCGGCAGATTCGCTTGGACTTTCAGCAGAATTATCGCGCTGAAAGTTATATGTTACCTGTAAATGTTTATAGTGATTTTTGATGATATTGCCTGCTATAGTGTACAGCAACGATTTGACAGTTTCGGTACGAACCGTTCCACGCATACTCCATAATTTCAGAAAAACCTCCTGAACAATATCATCGGCAAAATCTACACTACCCGTTTTGAAGTAGGCAAAACTCCGAATACTCTCGTAGTGTGAGTCGAAAATCGACCTAAACCACGATATTTCTTCGGCTGTGTATTTGCCTGGAGGTAATGTCATTCATTTCAAGTTTGATATACAAACGTAAGAAAAAAACAGATACTTGACTTTGACAATCAATTCAAAAATAAAAATATTCGTTAAAGCAAAAAGGGCATCCAAATTGGATACCCTTTAAAATATATGTTAAACGAATTAAAGTTTTCGTTTTACCTCAACCTGTTGGAATCCTTCAACAATATCGCCAACTTTAATGTCATTGAAATTGTTGATGTTCAATCCGCACTCAAAACCGTGCGTTACCTCCTTAACATCGTCCTTGAAACGTTTTAGAGAACCCAAATCGCCAGTGTAAACCACAATACCATCGCGGATTAAGCGCACTTTGTTGTTTCTAATAAGTTTCCCTTCACGAACAATACATCCTGCAACGGAACCAACCTTGGTAATTTTGAATACATCAAGAACCTCGGCAGTACCGGTAATCTCCTCCTTAATTTCAGGAGAAAGCATACCCTCCATTGCATCCTTAATCTCGTTGGTTGCGTCGTAGATAATTGAGTACAAGCGAATGTCAATCTCTTCCTTCTCAGCGAGTTTACGAGCACTTACCGAAGGGCGAACCTGGAATCCGATTACAATAGCATTCGATGCTGCTGCAAGTAGAATATCAGACTCTGAAATTTGACCCACCGCTTTGTGAATAACGTTTACCTGAATTTGTGGGGTTGACAACTTAATCAACGCATCGGATAATGCCTCAATAGAACCATCCACGTCACCCTTAACCACAATATTTAACTCCTGGAAGTTTCCAATTGCAATACGACGGCCAATCTCATCCAGCGTAATATGTTTCTTAGTTTTAAGACCCTGCATACGTTGCAGCTGCTCGCGCTTATTGGCAATTTCCTTGGCTTCCTTGTCAGTTTCCATTACGTTGAAGTAATCTCCTGCCTGTGGAGCACCGTTCAAACCAATAACCTGAACTGGCGATGCGGGACCTGCCTCATGAATACGAGTACCACGCTCGTTAAACATGGCCTTAACGTGACCGTAGTAAACACCCGCAATCATAATATCACCTTGGCGTAGCGTTCCAGACTCAATAAGAACCGTTGAAACGTAACCTCTACCTTTATCCAGAGCCGATTCTACAACTGTACCCTGTGCACGCTTATCGGGGTTAGCCTTTAAGTCGAGCATTTCGGCCTCGAGTAGAACCTTTTCAAGTAGTTTATCGATATTCAGACCTTTCTTAGCAGATATTTCCTGACACTGATACTTTCCACCCCAGTCCTCAACCAAGTAATTCATATTGGCCAATTCGCCTTTAATCTTCTCGGCATCGGCGGTGGGTTTATCTATCTTATTAATTGCAAATATTATTGGTACACCCGCAGCGCTAGCGTGGTTAATAGCCTCAATGGTTTGAGGCATCACGGCATCATCGGCAGCAACCACAATAATTGCGATATCTGTTAACTTAGCACCACGAGCACGCATAGCGGTAAACGCCTCGTGACCAGGTGTATCAAGGAATGTAATTTTTCGTCCATCCTCCAGAATAACACCGTAAGCACCAATGTGCTGAGTAATACCACCTGCCTCACCAGCAATTACATTAGCATGACGAATGTAGTCCAGCAACGATGTTTTACCGTGGTCTACGTGTCCCATTACGGTAACAATTGGCGAACGGGGTTTTAGTTTATCAGGCGTATCCTCTGCTTCAGTACTAATTGCCTCCTGTAAGTCAACACTAACAAATTCAACCTGATAGCCAAACTCATCGGCAACCAGAGCCATGGTTTCGGCATCGAGCCTTTGGTTGATAGATACCATCAAGCCAAGGTTCATGCACACCTCAATAACCTCAGTTACGGCAACATCCATCATAGTTGCAAGTTCGTTTACAGAAACAAACTCTGTAACCTTAAGAATCTTCATTTCTTGCTCAATACGTTCCTGTTCCTGCTGCTGACGAGCATTTACCAGGTCGCGTTTCTCCCTACGGTATTTTGAACCTTTTGTCTTCCCTTTGGAAGTAAGACGCGCAAGAGTTTCCTTAATTTGACGTTGAACTGCTTCCTCGTCAACCTCCTGCTTTATGGGTTTTTTCTTCTTATTATTGCCCTTTTGCTTTTGAAGTGGATCTGCCTTCTTCAACTGAATTGGCGCCTGTTTTGGGTCGCGTTGTACTGGCTGTCCAGCCTCTGGAACTTGAACCTTAGCATTCTCCTTCTTAATCCTCTTGCGCTTTTTCTTCTTATTCCTGTCGCTACCACCACCATTAGCGTCGTTCGACGATGCTACAGGTTGAGGTTTCTTTTTAGGCTCAAAAGCACTTAGATCGATTTTACCCATAATGGTTGGGCCTGTGAGCTTCTCAACCTCTGAACGGCATATTTGCTCCTCAACAGGTGCTGCAGGTGCTTCAACCTTTGGCTCCTCAACTTTCGGCTGAGCAACTGGCTGCTTGTGTTCAACCTTTTTCTCGTGACGAGGTTCCTGATGTTTGGGTTTATCGTGTGGTTTAGACTCTGGACGAGTAGGTTTCTGAACCGTTTTAAGGTCAATTTTACCTAAAACCTTTGGTTGCTCCACTTGAACCTTGGAAGTTTCAATGTGTTCCACAGGTGCAGGTTTATGCTCTTTGTGCTTAGGTTTCTCCTCGGTCTGAGGTTGAGGTTTTGGTTTTTCAACCTGCTTAACTTCCTCCTTTTTTTCAACAGGAGGCGTTGGCTGCGATTTTTTTGGAGCCAAAGCATCCAAATCTATCTTGCCCTTAAGCTTTAAATCTATTTTTGGTCTATCACTATCCTCTATTTCGGGGGATTTGGGGTGTTCTATGGTTGTGGTTTTGATAATAACCTCATCGTCGGAAGAGTCGAAATCGGAATCATCATCTACTTCCTTCTCAACATCGTCAATTGAGATAGACTCTTTTTTATCCCTTAAGCCCTTTAGGCTTACTTTTTGGGACTCCTTCTTAAGGTTAACTTCAGCACCAAACTCTTTTGAGAGTATGCCCAATAAATCCTGGTCTACCTTTGCGTTGGGGTCGTTGGATACATTGTGGCCTTTCTTGTGCAAAAACTCCACCAAGGTTGATACTCCAACATTAAACTCTCTGGCTAACTTACTAAGCCTTATTAATTTGTCATTTGTCATACAGGCTTTTCCCCGTTGATTGTTATAAAATAATATGCAAATCTATATGAATACTAGTACTATTCAAACTCTGACTTCAATATTCTGATAATTTCTTTAACAGTTTCCTCTTCCAAATCGGTACGTTTAACCAATTCTTTGAAAGGAATCTCAAGTACACTCTTAGCTGTGTCGCAACCAATTCCCTTTAGGGTATCGATAATCCAGCTGTCAATTTCATCAACAAATTCATCAAGAGTAACATCTTCCTCGTCCTCAGTTTCGGTTTCACGGTAAACGTCAATCTCGTAACCAGTTAGCTGGCTAGCCAGTTTAATATTGTAACCACCCTTACCGATTGCCAACGAAACCTCGTTTGGTTTTAGGTAAACATCAGCACGCTTGCCCTCCTCATCAATTTTGATAGAAGAGACTTTTGCTGGGCTCAATGCACGCTGAATGAAAAGTTGTGTATTGTTTGTAAAGTTAATAACGTCGATATTCTCGTTGCGTAACTCGCGAACAATCCCGTGAATACGGCTACCCTTCATACCAACGCAAGCACCTACTGGGTCAACACGCTCGTCGTATGACTCAACAGCAACTTTAGCTCGCTCGCCAGGGATACGCACAATCTTTTTGATAGTGATAAGACCATCAAAAATCTCAGGTACCTCTAACTCAAACAACCTCTCCAAGAATGCGTTTGCAACACGCGAAAGAATGATTTGAGGAGAGTTATTCTTCATCTCAACCTTGAACACAACGGCTCTAATACTATCGCCCTTACGGTAAAAATCCGAAGGAATTTGCTCGGTTTTTGGAAGCGCTAACTCATTACCCTCATCATCGAGAACAAGAATTTCCTTCTTCCAAACCTGATAAACCTCGCCAGTGATGATATCGCCAATTCTATCCTTATACTTATTATATAGGTTGTTTTTCTCCAACTCCATAATTCTAGAAGTCAAGTTTTGGCGTAAAGCCAAAATTGCCCTACGACCAAACTCCGAAAGCTTAACCTCGGCAGTTACCTCCTCGCCCACTTCGTAATCCTCGTCAATTTTACGAGCATCGGTAAGTGAAATTTGACGGTTTGAGTCCTCAAAGTCCTCATCCTCTACCACCTCGCGATTACGCCAAATTTCAAAGTCACCCTTATCGATATTGATAATGATGTCGAAATTATCGTCGGAACCGTACAACTTAATAAGCATATTGCGGAAAACATCCTCCAGAACGCTCATCATTGTTGGTCTGTCGATACTCTTAAGTTCCTTAAACTCAGAAAAAGTGTCGATTAGATTTAGATTTTCCATTGTATAATATTTTGACTTTTATCTATTTAAACGAAATTACCAACTTTGTAGCCTTAACATCGGAGTAAGCCAGTGTTAAAACCTCCTCAACGTTTTGTTTTGCTTTTTTCCCCTCAACGGCAACCTTTTTAGTGAACTTAACGGTAAAGTCCGTATCGGTTGCGAAAACCAAAGAACCTTTTAATTTTTCGCCATTCTTTTTTAGCACCTCAACATCGCGGCCAAGGTTCTTGGTGTACTGACGAGCAATTTTCAGCGGCTGGCCAACACCTGCCGAAGCAACCTCCAACTCAAAGTCCTCCTCATCGCGGTTAAGGCTCGATTCTACCAACCGACTAATGGCAATACAAGAATCAATCCCTACACCCTTATCGCCATCAATAGTTATAAATATGCTGTTTGATGCACTTATGCTGATATCGACCAAAAATAGGTCTTCCTCTTGGAGTCGAGGTAGCACAATAGATTCAATTAGCTCTTTCTTAATCATTTCACTTAGGTTTAACAAAACAGGGGACACTGTCCCCTGCACCAATCGTTGCTTAAAACTTTCGCAAAAATATATCATTTTATGAAAAAATCAAAATATTTAGCTGAAAATATGCTATTTAGGATTATTCCAAAATCTAAAAAACAATCAACCTCCAACAAACAAGGGCACTACAAGTAATCCTTTTAAATGTGCAGTGTAATTGCTACCTTCGTATTAACTTTATTTGCAATGAATAGAATAGACCGACTCTCAGCGATAATCACCTTTCTGCAATCGCGCAGGCTAGTTACAGCCCAACAAATTGCCGACAGATTTGATATAAGCCTTAGAACTGTTTACCGTGATATTAATGCACTTATGGAATCTGGGATTCCTATTGCAGGAGAAGCAGGCAGAGGTTATTCCATTGAGAGTGGCTACCATCTACCGCCCGTAATGTTTACCCGCGAGGAAGCTGCAGCGATGATTAAAGCTGGCAAAATGGCCGAAAAACTTACCGACATATCGCTTGAACAGAACTACAACACTGCACTCGAAAAAGTTAAAGCCGTAATGCGATACAGCGATAAGGAAAACTTGGAGAAATTGGAAAAGCAAATCCTTGTTATTTACCCAAATTCAAAAAAAGACACTCTTCCGAATTGCTTTATGGCACCTATCCAGAAGGCATTAACACAAAACAACATCATTATTCTCGACTATATATCTAACTCAAAAAAAGAGAGCACAAAACGAGACGTAGAGCCAGTGGGCATTTGTTTCTACGGTGGTAAATGGCACTTGCTGGCATACTGCCGATTACGAAAAGATTATCGCGATTTCAGGATTGACCGAATTAAACATCTGACAATAGGTACGGAGATATTCCAGAACAATCATCCTCCGGTTAATGAACTTATCTGGCGCTTCGCCGATAGCTCCAGCAACATCAGGGTTGTGCTACGATTCCCAAAATTTCTATACAATCAACTTTCGGAGCACAAATACTACTACGGATTTATTGATGAGATTGTAGAAGAGGATAGGTTTACAATGATATTCCTAACCGACTCGTTGGAATGGATTGAATATTGGCTTTTATCGCTCGGTAAAGATGTTGAAATCATAGAGCCACAAAAGCTTAAGGATAGGATGAAGCATAGAGTTAAAGAACTGTATAACCATTATGAATAATACGCAAGGAAAGATGAAAACTGAACTATGAAGTTTGCAATTCTAAAATCATTATTCTCTTTTCAATTTTTTTTATTCCCTACTGACATAGGGTTGACACTTTGGACTTTTTTCTTTGTATTGAAAAATTAATCATTAAAAACTTAACACAATGAAAAAGTACATTTCAACATCGTTACTAGCTGCAATTGCAGGCTTTTCCGCAAATATGGCAATTGGATTCCTTTTTATCCTTATTATCCCATCGCTTGAAGCAGAGTACAATAACACAGTAATTTTCCGTCCCTGGGAAGATCCATTAATGAGTTTATACTTTTTGCATCCTTTCTACATTGCATTTATACTTGCTTGGGTTTGGAACAAAACAAAGAGTTTAATAAATGGGAATATCTGGAGACAAGCTTTTGTGTTTACAGGTTTCTATCTCCTACTCGCAACCGTCCCCGGATTAATGCTAAGTATCAGTTCATTCAAAATATCTTTTGCAATGACATTCAGCTGGGCTGTTGGTGCGTTTTTGCAAACCTATGTGATGTCGCTACTCTTCGCCAAATTCCTAAAATAGAATAGCCATAAAATGAAAAATAAAATATTCGTATACCTTTTCAACGGCTATTCCGACTGGGAGATTGCATACCTTTCGCCCGAGATAAAAAAGAGTAGCACTTTCGATTTGGTTTATTTCTCAGGAAATGGGAAACCAGTCGTATCCATGGGAGGATTGCGCGTGCAACCAGATATATCCTTGTCGGAAATCAGTATTGACGATATCTGTATGCTGATTCTTCCTGGTGGAACGGCTTGGGGAAATAGGGAAAACACAGAAATAAACCAACTCGTGAGAACGCTGTTTGACAGGAAAACTACCATTGTCGCAATATGTGGAGCCACTGAATATTTGGCCCAGCAGGGCTTATTAAACCAAATAAAACACACCAGCAACAACCTTGGCTATTTAAAAATGGTTGCACCCGAGTATCTCGGCGATGATAATTACATAGATTCACTTGCCGTTACCGATAAAAATATCATAACAGCCAAAGGCGTTGCACCAATCGAATTTGCGAGGGAGGTATTTACAGCAATCAAACTATATAGCGACAAGGATACAGAAAAATGGTATCAACTCTTCAAAAACGGAATTTGGAGCGAGTAGACCTTGAACAAAAAAATCCATAAAAACCCCTTCTATGCCTAGATATATTGAAGCAAAAACAATCCTAAGCAGCGTAAAGAATAAGCCCGATACTTATTTCGGGCTTAGCTACAATATGAACCTTTACAGAGGCTGTCAGCATAGTTGTATTTACTGCGATTCACGAAGCGATTGCTACCAACTTGGTGACCTGTCTGATATCCGTATTAAAAAGAGTGCCATTCAAATACTGGAACGCGAGTTAAGAAGTAAACGATTACGGGGAACTGTTGGTTTTGGCTCAATGAACGATTGCTATATGCCCGTTGAAAGGGAATATCAACTTACCAGAAAATCATTGTTGCTGATGATTAAGTATAAGTTCCCTGTACACATAATAACCAAAAGCGATTTGGTTTTGAGAGATATTGATTTGCTTAAAGAGATATCAAAAATTTATGCCGCAATTTCAGTTACGATTACAACAACCGATGATAATTTAAGCAGGATAATTGAGCCCAACGCTCCTATTTCAAGTAAAAGATTTGAAACCCTAAGGCAACTTTCCGCCCAAGGTATTTACTGTGGAATAACCTTTATGCCAGTTCTTCCATACATAAACGACACCCATGAAAATGTAACCGATATGGTTAAAAAGGCAGCTGATTGCGGTGTAAAGTACATTCTTCCCGTATTTGGGCTTACAATTCGCGATGGACAACGCGAGCATATGTATCAGCAATTCGACAAACACTTTCCAACCCTTCGCGATAAATATACCGCGGAGTTTGGGAACAATTATAATTGCCCATCGCCTAAAGCCAATGAACTATACAGCCTTTTTTACAAACTGTGTAAAGAAAAAGGAATATCTACGCAGATGAATTTTTACAAACCAGAGAATCCAATTCAACAGAAACTAAACTTTTAACAAGATGAACACAATAAAAAACGACACAAACTTAATAGCCTACTGTGGGCTATACTGCGGTGCTTGCAAATCGTATATAAAAGGTAAATGCCCAGGATGTGCCGGAAACGTAAAAGCAAGTTGGTGCGAAATTCGCAAATGCTGTATGACAAAGAATATTAAAAGTTGTGCAGATTGCATAGAGTTTACGGATGTAAAACAATGTAAGAAATACAACAACTTTATTGCCAAAGCAATTGGCTTTGTTCTTCGCTCTGATAGACCTGCATGTATAGAAATGATTAAAAAAGACGGTTATGTAAACTTTGCGACCTTTATGAGTAGTAATGGGTTTCAAACCATACGCAAGAAGTAACAACTAACACAAAAACTCCCACAGAACTTTAAACGTTAAAGCATCTTTGTTTGATATTTTTTATTCAAAATTAACTTGTATCTTTAAGTTTATTTTTGAAAACTTTTAAAAAGTATGAGGTTTAAAGTTCTGCTCTTTTCCCTTCTTGCCTTCGTTACAATAAACAATACCGAAGCTCAAGATTATTTCAGCGCACACAAAGGAATTATCAATATTGGAAGTTCCTCCATTCTGGATAACGATAAGATTAAAATTCAGGGCGATTGTGAATTTTATTGGAATCAACTTCTGGAACCAAAGAATTTCAGGGATTCATCTTTTAAGCCTAAGCCACAGTATGTAAAAATCCCTAAATCGTGGACAACATATAAAGTTGATGGCAAGAAATTACCCAACAAGGGCTATGCTACTTACCGATTTGTAATAAACAAGAAAGCGGACCTTGAGCAAACCATTTACGGACTCAAATTATCAACAGTTTTCTCAAGTTACAAACTTTGGATAAATGGCAATTTAGTTGCAGAGGTGGGCAAAGTTGGCAAAACGAAAGAGACTTCTGAAGCCGCCTTTAAATTCCAAGATGTACCTATTGTAATTAATCCTTCGGCAAATGATAGCGAAAACTTTGAGGTAATTATTCAAGTATCAAACTTTAAGCATCAACGCGGCGGACTTCACTTCCCTGTTTACTTTGGTAAATACGAAAATCTTATTGCCGATACACGATGGATGGATATCCTTAACCTAATTATAGTAGGTATAATTTTTTTGATAGGAATTAACCATTTAAGCCTGTATTTACTAAGGAGAGAGGATAAATCGAACTTATATTTCAGTATTGTTTGCCTTGTAATGATTCTTCGCAATATTTCTACTGGCGACAGAATTATAACCTACGTGCTGCCAAACCTAAACTGGGAACTACTATTTAAACTCGACAACCTCTCAGGTTTTGCTACAATTCCACTATTTGCGCTATTCATATACGATTTATTTGAGAAAGATTTCCCTAAAAAGTTAATGCGCGCCTACTTATACATAGGTGTAGCCGTTTCCGCACTGGTAATATTCACAAATGCAAACTTTTACGGCAAGTTCCGAACCGTGTTTGAACTGTATGTGCTTGTCGGAGGTCTTTACTTGACATTTGGAATATTGCTCCGCGCAACATTAAGGAAGAGACCATATGCCGTTTTTACTTTTATAGGAATGTTCATACTATACTCCACTGCTATAAACGATGTACTCAGCAGTATGGGCCTAATACAAACAGCCTATGTTGCGCCATATGGTTTAGTTACTTTTATGCTGCTCCAGTCCATCTCTATCAATATCAAATCGGCCAGAGCAATCAACAGCAACTCAATACTCAGCCTTCAGCTTAAACAGGAGAAAGAAAATCTAGAATTAAGAATTGACGAGCGTACCCGTGAACTCCAAACCGAGCACGATAAACTTTTACAACATCAGGAAAAAGAAAAACTCCAGAGTTGGATTAATAACGGGGTAACTTCAATGAACGAGGTTATTGCTAACAACAAAGACAACTATCAGAAACTCTGCAAAAACGTTTTAACTTCGTTAATAAAATATATAGATGCAAAAGCAGGTGCATTTTATGTAATTGATGATGAAAACCAAACCAACCTGACCCTAATTGCCGATTACGGTCTAAGCAAAGATGTTAAATCGAAAAACGCAACAATCCTTCCTAATAGCGGGCTGGTTGGAGCATCGTACACACTGAACCAAGTTCAACTAATTGATAATATTCCCGACGATTACCTCTCAATAAATTCTGGACTAGGAAGTGCTACACCAAAATCAATTCTAATTGTTCCGTTAACCTACGATAATACTGTGCTAGGGGTAATTGAACTAGCCAGCTTTAAAAAAATTACTCCTTCCGAAGTTGAGTTTGTTGAAAAGGTAGCAAGTATTGTTGCCAACAACATCAACACGGTTAAAATGAACGAACAGAATATAAGACTGATTCAGCAGTTCAAGGAAAAGTCAAAACAGATGGAGGAAAACGAGGAGCGCATGCGCCAAAACCTTGAGGAATTAGAGATTATAAGAGAGCAGTATGAAATGTTAAAAAGCGAATCGGTACAAAGCAATTGATAGAAAAAAAGCACCGATTGGTGCTTTTCTTTTTTATGGTATAATCGCCTAATTCTGCTTAAGTTCAATAAGGTTAAAGTCTACCTTATTTATTAGCGCCTTATAGTCGTTCCCAGCAAAGTAAATATCTTCGTCATCCTCCTCGAAATACCAGTTGATGGTAACCTTTGTTCCGGTATCAATAGCCATTTTTTCGAGTTTCTTCATAATATCAAAGATTCTCTTAGATGAGCTGGTGTTGAAGTACTCAAACTTCATATGAACCAATGTTTGAGGCAATGGATTTTGAGCGTACTCATCAATCCAACGAAGTATTGGCTGGTAAAAGTCAATCACATTTTCTGGAATGGACCGACCCTCCATTTTAATTACCCCTGTAGTATGGTCAAAATTGACAAACGGGGTCGTTGCAGTTTCTTTGAGCTCGTATTTTACCATTAAAGCCAATTTTAAACAAATATGCGAAAAAAAAATGTATTACGAAAATTCTTGTAATATTTGGTAATCCTCTCCATGTCCGTTCCGAACAATTGCATCCCAGTATCGTGCTGTTATAATAGCCTCATTGCCACTCTTCTTGTTCTTTATTTTGATTCTTTTAGCCCTCTCCTTCTCCATTTCAATTTCTGAAAAAACGAATGGAAGTTTTAACATTGACTCAAAATCTTTGCCAAGTTGAAATACAGACTCGTCATCCTCTTCGTATCTCCAATTTACAGTAACCAGGGTAGTTTTTCTATGAGAATCCTCCAACTTTCGCAACAACTCATTTATATACTTATTAGAACTACTGTTGGAGTACTCCAAATAAATATTCACCTCTGTTTCCGATGCTGGTTTGCGAGTATAATTTTCAACCCATTCGAGCAGTGGTTGCCAAAATGAAAAGGGATCCTCTGTAATTGAGCGTCCCTCAATTTCCAAAATACCATCCTCTGTAAAGTTTATATAAGGGCAATCGCTTGTTTTGTCTATAAGAATACCCATCAACTAAATTGTTTATTAGTGGCTTAAAGATATACTATCAGTCCTTAATAATCAAAAATACTGATATTTTTTTATCAATTTACGTTTTATTGATACGAATTGAAACTTTTTTTATTCAAAGGGAGCCTCTTTGGTAAAAAAAGAAGCCAACTCTTTAAACCTAATCAACTTAAAAACAAGCGAAAAAAGAATTATCAATAAAAATGCTATAACCAATGATACTAAAGGATTAACCTTAGCATTATATAACAACAAAGTTGCAATAATAGAAGTCACAATAAACACAAAAGATCTATACCAATAGGACTTATCTATTTTAAACTCATATCTCTGAAACGCAAGCAATAATGTAAAAATTGCAACAAATGCGCTAGTTATAAGATTCCCGTATGCTGCTCCAACAATACCAAATCTACCAATCAACATAAACTGCACAAAAATGCTTAAGACTACTGCCATTGCCGATACATAGTTAAGTTTGAGCAAATCGCCTTGAGCAGTTAAAAGAGTACCAAATATGTAACCTATAGCTATGAACACAAATGAGCCCATTAAAATTCCCAAAACTTGCGACGATTGCGCAGTATGCTCAACATAGAGCAACTCCATAATATGATTGCGAAAAACAAATGTTGGTATAGCAAATGAAACAACAGGAACCAAAAGCAAAATGGAGGAAAAACCCACAAACGGAGACAGATTATTGTTATTCTTAATCATTTTGGAAAATATCGGGAGCAAAAGGCTAGCAAATAAAAATGGAAACATGTTTGCGGCATCAAGCAGTCTGAAAGCTTGAGCATAAACCCCTGCGGCAATATCACCGTTAGGCAGGAGCCTTTCAATCAATACTGAATCGACCCTGCTGTAAATAGTCATCAGTAAAACAAGTAAGGCATAAGGAAAGCTACTTTTTAGCATTGACAACGAAAACGGAAAATCTAACTTTAATATAACTTTCCCTGAATTCTTCAGCACAAAAATAAACGCAATAACAGCGGTTAATACATAGGATAATGTTTGTGATAAAACAAAAGTACCTATATTGAATTTAATAGGAAGCCATTTTGTCCAAAGCATCATTCCGCAAATAATTATCATCAAGGTCTTATCCAAAACCGACAACAAACTGTCAAGTTTAAATAATTGAAGACCACTAAGGTTAGAACGCAGATAGAGAATAAACGATGACAGCACCTGATTGGCAACAAGCACTAACAGTAAAACAATTTCACGATTAGCATAACCTAAGGTAAAAGCAAAAAGCAGCGTAAATAATCCGTAAAAAATAGCAAGAGCAACTTTAATCCCTACAATATTAGAAAGGTACTTGCCTAAAAGTTGAGGGTGACGACTAATCTCCCTGTTGTTAAAATTGGTTAGTCCAAAATCTAAAAGAATATTAAAAAGCAACGAAATATTGAAAAGGGTGTAAAATATGCCATACTCTCCTGCCCCCAAAGTATTCTGCACAGTCCTATCAATGCCAAATATCCAGAATGGCTTAATAAGAATGTTTACAAAAACAAGTAGCAGTAGATTTGTTGTAAAAATTCTTTTCACTCAAAACGCTCTTTAATGAAGATTAAACGAATCTTCAAAGTTAAAATTATATTCATTCCAACTAAGCAGAGAAAATCTAAAACTTTGGGTTCCAATATTGGTTTGTAAGATCTAAAGGCAATTTACCGCCTATCATAAACTTTTTTCTTGCAAATTGACCGAAAAATGATGTAATTAGCGCAAATTTCTACTCTAAATGAGAATTGCGGTTAATACACGTTTACTACTCAAAGGCAAGCTGGAAGGAATTGGTTGGTTTACATACGAGAATTTCGAGAGAATAACTAAGCAACATCCAGAGCACCAGTTTTTTTTTCTATTTGACCGCCCTTATAGTGACGACTTTATATTTGCCAGCAATGTAACGCCTATCATCCTGAAACCTCAATCACGTCATCCAATTTTATGGTATATCTGGTTCGAGTGGGCAGTTGAAAAATTCTTGAAAAAGCACAAAATAGACATTTTTGTTTCACCAGATGGATATCTGTCATTAAAAACCGACATCCCACAGTTGGCTGTAATTCATGATATTAATTTTTACCACAATCCGAAAGGATTACCGCTTATTACATCGTGGTATTTCAACAAATACTTTCCAAAATTTGCTTATAAAGCCAAAAGGATTGTTACTGTAAGTGAATATTCTAAAACAGATATTGTTAATTGCTATAAAATTGATGAAAAAAAAATAGATGTTGTTTACAATGGGGCAAACATTGCATTTTCCCCTATTTCAGAAGATGAAGCAACAGAAACGAGGGTAAAGATATCGGGCGGCACGCCATACTTTGTTTTTGTTGGAGCCTTTAATCCTCGTAAAAACGTAGATGGACTAATTAAGGCATACAGCATTTTTAGGGAAAAAACCAATTCAAACATAAAGTTAGTTTTGGTGGGAGAACCAATGTTTAAAACTAAGGCTATTCAAAATGCATTTAACCACTGCCCTTTTAAAGATGATATTATATTTACTGGCAGACGAGAAATTAATGAACTACGAAGCATAATTGGAGCCTCATTTGCGATGGTTTACCCTTCATTCTTCGAAGGGTTTGGCATCCCCGTATTAGAGGCTATTAAGTGCGAAGTGCCGCTTGCCGTTTCAAACACAACATCCATACCCGAAGTTGCTGGTAATGCTGCCATTTATTTCGACCCTTCGAATATAGATTCTATAGCAGACTCAATGGTTTATCTTTGGAGCAATGAGTCGTTAAGAAACGAGTTGATAAAAAACGCAAAAATGCAAGGAGAACAATTCAACTGGGATATATCAGCCGTAAAACTTTACGATAGTATTATGAGAAGTCTGGAATAAAAAGATTAGAATGAAACTCTATAACACCATAGGAGTTGTTGAAGCTGGATGCGACGAGGCAGGAAGAGGTTGCCTTGCCGGGCCTGTTTTTGCTGCTGCAGTAATCCTTCCCTCTAATTTTGAAAACTCATACATCAACGACTCAAAGCAACTCTCAGAAAAAAGGAGATTTGAATTGCGAAACATAATACAAGAATCAGCTATCGATTGGGCTCTGGCAAGCGTAACAAACGAGGAGATTGATAGAATAAACATTCTGAACGCATCAATACTTGCAATGCAAAAGGCTGTTGATGGTTTAAAAAGAGTTCGCCCTGAGTTCTTGCTGATTGATGGTAATCGTTTCAAAACACACAACGGAATACCACACCTCTGCGTAATTCATGGCGATGCAATTTATCAATCTATTGCTGCTGCATCAATATTAGCCAAAACATACCGCGATGAGTTTATGGATAAAATCAACGCTGAATACCCTCAATATAGATGGACTGAAAATAAAGGCTATCCCACCAAAGCTCATCGTCAGGCAATTGAAAAGTATGGCGTTACACCTTACCATAGGCTATCCTATAAACTTTTAAAAACCGACACTCAACTAAAATTACCAATTGATTTTAAACCATAATTGTGTTAAATTGTCGAATCAACATAAAATAATTACTTAACCTAAATATTAAAAAATGAAAAAACGTTTGCTAGTTCTGGTTGCCGGATTTTTCTTTATGTTCGGCACAATAGCCAAAGCCGATGAGGGTATGTGGCTATTACCTTTGCTAAAGCAGTTGAACATTGATGCTATGCAGCAAAAAGGGTTCAAACTTACCGCAGAGGATATATATAATGTAAACAACTCAAGTTTAAAAGATGCCGTAATTATTTTCGGCGGCGGCTGTACCGGTGAGATGATATCCGATAAAGGATTAATCCTTACAAACCACCACTGTGGATATGGTGCTATCCAGCAACATTCTACTCCAGAACACGATTATTTGGCTGACGGTTTTTGGGCAAAGACAATTGAAGAAGAAATCCCTACTCCAGGGTTAAGTGCAACTTTCCTTGTTCGCCTTGAAGATGTTACGGCTAAGGTTAACGAGGCCTTAAACGCATCGATGTCAGAACCAGAAAGAAATAAAGCAATTGCTGAAGTTGGTAAAAAAATTGAAACTGAAGCAACCGCAGGAACTCACTACAGGGGAATGGTTCGTAGCTATTTTGGCGGAAACCAGTTTTTCCTCTTAGTTTACGAAGTATTTACCGACGTTCGCATGGTAGGCGCACCTCCATCATCAATTGGAAAATTTGGTGCCGATACCGACAACTGGATGTGGCCACGCCATACAGGTGACTTTTCTATTTTTAGAGTATATGCCAATAAAGACAATAAGCCTGCTAACTACTCAAAGGAAAACGTTCCGTTCACACCAAAGCACTCTCTCCCTATATCTATTAAAGGTGTAAAAAAAGGTGATTTTGCAATGATTATGGGCTATCCTGGTCGCACCCAGCGCTACATGACATCAATGGAGGTTGATGAACACATCAAAATATCAAACACAAATAGAATTTTCATTAGAGGAATCCGTCAGGATATTCTTTTGAAAGATATGCTAGCCGACAAAGCTATCAACATTAAGTATGCATCAAAGTATGCTGGCTCTAGCAATTACTGGAAGAACTCTATTGGTATGAACAAGGCATTGAAACGCCTTAAAGTTTACGACTATAAGAAAGCCAACGAGGAAGAGTTCATGAAATGGGTTAACGCAAACCCTGAAAGAGTTGCAAAGTACGGCGACGCCCTTAATCTAATTAACGATGCAGTTGCTAAACGCAAGGACCACCTACATGCTACCCAGTACTACGGGGAGGTTTTCCGTGCTAGTACAGAGCTTATATCTTTTGCAAGCATAGCAACTCAGCTTGTTGAACCACTGAAGTCTGGTAAAAAAGAAGATATCGATAAAGTGGTTAACGGCATTAAGAATCGTTCTGTAAACTTCTACAAAAACTATAGCGCATCTACCGACAGAAAAGTTACTAAAACAATGTTTAAGGTGTTTGCCGACAACGTTCCTGCTCAGTTCCAACCCGATATCTACCAAACAATCAACGGTAAATACAAGAAAGATTACGATAAGTTTGTGGATGATATTTTCAATAAATCAATTTTTGTTGATTCTACTAAACTATACGCATTCCTTGCTAAACCAAACTTAAAAGCACTGGAAAAAGACCCTGCATTTGTTGCTGCACAGTCAATAGTTAAGAAAAGCGAAGACCTTTACAAGGTTATTGAACCACTTAACTATCAACTACAAAAAGGTCAGCGTCTTTTCATTGCAGGCATACTTGACATGAATCAGGGCAAAGCAATGTATCCCGATGCTAACTCAACCATGCGTTTAACTTACGGAGAGGTTTTGGACTACTATCCTATGAACGCTGTTCACTACGACTACATAACCACCCTTGATGGTGTTATGGAAAAAGAAGACCCAGATAACTGGGAGTTTGTAGTTCCTCAAAAACTTAAAGACCTATATAACGCAAAAGATTATGGCCGATATGGCGAGAATGGAAAAATGCCTTTAGCGTTTATTTCCACCAACGACATTACTGGAGGGAACTCTGGTAGCCCAGTAATTAATGCTAATGGTGAGCTTATAGGTTGCGCTTTCGACGGTAACTGGGAAGCCATGAGTGGTGATATAGTTTTCGAGAAAAACCTACAAAGAACTATAAGCGTTGATATTCGTTATGTACTTTTCATCATTGACAAGTATGCTGGTGCAACTCGCTTAATTGATGAGATGAAAATTATTGAATAGCTATAATCATTAAAAACATAAAAAAGGAGAGCAAAATGCTCTCCTTTTTACATTTACTCAAAAAGCACTTTTGTCAACGTCAATTGTGCTTTAGTCAAATTTGTGTTTATTTTGTTAAAATTACTCCGAGGTTTATGCATTAGAACTCTTTTTTTTTGTAATTTTTGCTTTAATTCCAATTTGATTTTTTAATTTGGTACCAAAATACGAATTGTACCCCGTGGAAAAAAAGGAAGTATTAATTAGTCATTACGGACCTCTCTCCTACGAAGAGATTGGTTTCTTGCTGAATAAAATGACAGCAATACTAGACCGCTATGCCTTCGGTATAACTGTCAAGAAAAAGGTTTATGCAGCAATGGTAGAAAGTTTGGAGAATATCTACAAGCACCAAGATTTAATTACGGGAAATACAAACTATCTACCCAAGTTTAACCTACAACTCGACGATAAGTACATTTGCCTATCGGTATCGAATTCCGTATTGAATGGTAAAATATTTGCATTAAAAGATCGGCTCAATAAGGTAAACCTATTGGATAGAAATGGGTTGAAAGAATACTATAAAGAAATAATCCTTAGCGGAAATGTTTCCCAAAAAGGGGGGGCTGGACTTGGCATTGTTAACATTGCCAAGGTTACAGAGAATAAGTTAGATTATACATTCGACGAAATTGACTCAAACCACTCCTATTTTACGCTAAAAATCAAAGTTTTACACAACACCACACAACTGTAAGGTTATGGAATCATTATATATTGAACCCAGCGAATTTACACCCAGAGTATTCTTTGACCCTGTAAACTCTGTGTTTGAGATTTCGGGATTCTCCAGGCCTGAAAATGTTGTGGGCTTTTATAAACCAATACTTAAATGGCTTGAGGATTATAACGATTTGGTGTTAAGCAAGAATACTGAATTCAACAAAAGTAACTTGGTTATTAACCTTAAAATGACATACTTTAACTCTGCCTCGTCTAAATTTTTGTTGGACATACTTCTTGAGTTTATGAAGTTCCACTCAAAAGGAAACAGTATTGAAATTAACTGGTTTTACGACGAAGACGATGATGAAATTTTAGAATCGGGTGAGGAAATTGCCGATATGATAAACTATTCGTTCAACTTCATTCCAATTTCACCCAATTCGTAAGTAATGGTTTTCAAATCAATAGATTCTATGAATCCGCTTAAAATTGAACAAACCAATGTGTCCCCATTCGTAAACTTTAACCCAAGCTTAGGAATATATGTTTTAGCAGGGTACTCGCGTCCCGAAAATGTGAGAGATTTTTATTTTCCAATCATTAATTGGCTAGAATCCTTCAAAAAAGAGCAACTTGCCATAAAAGAAACGGGCAAAACCTTAAATCCCATTAATTTTGACTTTAAGTTTATTTACTTTAACTCTTCGTCGGCAAAATTCCTTTACGACATAGTAATACTCCTCAACGAAATGCAAAAGAGTGGATTACCTATTAACATAAATTGGCATTTCGATAAAGATGATGACGAACTTCGCGAAGCCGGTGAAGAACTATCCGATATGGCCCAGGTACCTTTTAAGTTTATTGAAATTAATTCTTGATTAAATCATTAAATACTTGATATTTCGATGGAAGCAATTAAATTTGCTTCCATTCTTTATTTGAGAAAAATATGTCAAAAATTCTTGAGGTTAAAGCAACAATTATAGGTTCAAAGCCTAGTATATTTAGAACAATTCGTTTAAACGGTGATACAAACCTTCAAATTGTTCATGAGGTTATGCAGGCCGTTTTTAACTGGGGAAACGTACACATGCATTATTTTAGAGGCACTACTGGAGAAATTATTAAAAACGAAGAGCACACAATACTAGCAAATACTCTTACATCAAGCACACCCATAGTTTATGTATATGACTACGGTGATGCATGGACTATTAACCTAGAACTTATTAGTATTATTGATGGCAAGGAGCGTATCAGGCCTATTTGCACTGATGGTAAACGTCAATCGCCTCCTGAGGATTGCGGTGGCATTATTGGATACGATGATGCTTTGGACTTATTAGCCCATCACAACAGCAATGCTTTGCGAAAATACCCTCTAATTGCGGAATGGTATGGAGAAGATTACGACCCGGAATTCTTCGATATCAATTCGGTAAACTCTCGCTTAGCCAATATTGTTCTAAGATAATACTACCATGGAGTTTGATGGTTACCGAGGCGACCCTTTGGTTTATAAAACTCTAGAAGAACTCAACATTAACTTTGAGTACCATGAACATCCGCCTGCACATACTGTAGAGGAGGCATCAAAATACTGGGCAGGAATAGACTCTACCCACTGCAAAAATCTTTTTTTCAGAAATCACAAGGGCAACAAGCACTACCTAGTTATTCTTGAGTATACCCAACAACTAAATATTCACGAACTAGAAAAGGTTCTAAAACAAGGAAAGTTATCCTTTGCCTCACCTGAAAGGATGATGAAATATTTGGGCTTATCACCAGGCTCTGTATCTCCATTCGGCTTAATTCACGACATTTCAAGACATGTTCATCTTTTTATTGATAATAGGCTAAAAGAAGCGCACCACCTCAGCTTTCACCCAAACCTTAATACGGCATCGCTTATAGTCCCTAAAGAGGATTTCTTTAGGTATCTAGAGTGGAGAGGGAACACATACGAGTTTATTAACATTTAACTTTCTGTTGTTCTTTATTTCGCAATTAAAATTCCACATCCCATGTTGTTTAGTTAAGGAGATTAGCTTCGCAGAACTCCCTTCGGTCGGTTGCCTCCGGCGAACTCACAAGTGAGATTCCGCATCAAGTGCGGAATGACTAGGTGTAGGCTTTACCTCTCAGTTGTCATTGCTTTCGGCGAACTCGCATAAAACGCTCGGTTCCTGCGAAGGCACGAAATGAAATTCGACGAAGTCAAGCTCAAATTAAACAGAATGAAAGCCTTAACTAAACGGCATTACATTAACTATCGACAAATAAAAAACTCCCCCAGCAACGAGGCCAAGGGAGATTGAGGGTTATAGTTATAGTTAGGAATTATCCGCACTTAGAGTGTCCGCAGTTTTTACAGTGTAAACATCCCTCCTGATAAACCAATGATTCGGAACCACACTCAGTACACTTTTTACCAGTTTTAGCCTTAGTGCCATCTGGAATATATTTGCGCAAAGCGCGCTCAACACCAGCTTTCCATGTATTAATTGTTTCGCTATCCAAACGTAACGACGATACTAGGTTAACAACATCAGGAATTGGCATTCCGTTGCGTAACACACCAGAGATTAATTTTGCATAGTTCCAGAATTCCTTGTTGAACATATGCGATAGTCCACCAATTGTATTGGTATAGCCATACTTATCAACATACTGGAAATCGTAACGGCTACCATTCTCGTCCTTAATCTTGATAATCTTACCTTTTGTAACTGCCTTTGGAATTGGAAGAACATCATCCTCGGTCATACCTGTAAACACCTCGTACGGACGATCCTCGAAAAGCCCCACAAACGCAACCCAATCCTCATGATTATTCTTAAAACGAATTACATCGCATTCTAAAACTTGTGGGCGTTTATTAGGAAAATTTCCTTCTGCTGCTTCTGGTTTTTCCTTTTTATTTGAGATAAGAACACCCTCGCGTGAACCTTCGCGGTAAACGGTACATCCTTTACATCCACTTTCCCATGCTGTTTGGTAAACCTTAGCAACAACATCCTCGGTAACATTCTCTGGAAGGTTTACGGTTACGCTAATTGAATGGTCAACCCATTTCTGAATCATACCCTGCATACGAACCTTGCTAACCCAGTCAACATCGTTGGAGGTTGCGCCGTAGTATGGCGATTTCTTCACAAGTTCCTGAACTTGCTCATCGCTATAGGTCATTACTTCTTCAGGATTGTAGCCATTAACCTCTAACCAAACAAGAAATTTGTGATGGAAAACGTTGAACTCTTCCCAGGAATCGCCAACCTTATCGGTAAACGATACCTTAACGTTCTTATCGTTGGGGTTTACCTTACGACGACGCTTGTAGTATGGCATAAACACAGGCTCAATACCCGATGTGGTTTGGGTCATTAAGCTGGTTGTTCCAGTTGGAGCAATGGTTAGTAAAGCAATATTACGGCGACCGTACTTAACCATATCGTTATAAAGTTCAGGATCCTCATCCTTAATTCTGTTGACAAAAGGATTATTCTTCTCGCGCTGAGCATTATAGATAGGGAATGCACCACGATCCTTAGCCAAGTTTACAGAAGAACGATAAGCCTCAACTGCTAATGTTTTATGGGTTTCCACTGCAAAATCGGTAGCATTCTCCGAACCATACACTAGGTTTAACGCAGCAAGCATATCGCCCTCTGCAGTTATACCAATACCGGTACGACGACCCTCGATGGTTTTTCTGCGAATTTTTTGCCATAGGTTACGCTCAACTGCTTTTACCTCTTCATCCTCAGGGTCGCTAGAGATTTTATCCTGAATAGCATCAATTTTCTCCAACTCTAGGTCGATAATATCGTCCATAATACGCTGAGCAGCGTGAGCGTGCTTCTTGAAAAGTTCAAAATTGAACTTTGCCTGTGGGGTGAAAGGATTCTCTACATAGCTGTATAGGTTCAATGCTATTAAACGGCAGCTATCGTATGGGCAAAGAGGAATCTCGCCGCATGGGTTTGTGGATACGGTTTTGTAACCCAAATCGGCATAGCAATCAGGAACAGACTCACGAATAATGGTATCCCAGAAAAGCACACCGGGCTCAGCTGATTTCCAAGCGTTATGAATAATCTTGTTCCAAATATCCTTAGCATTAACCTCCTGACGGTAACGTGGGTTAGTTGAATCGATAGGGTACTGTTGAACGTAAGGGCTCTCGTTGATGGCGGCACGCATAAACTCATCGTCGAGTTTTACCGATACGTTAGCACCAGTGATTTTGCCTGCCTCCATTTTGGCATCGATAAATTTTTCAGAATCGGGGTGCTTAATTGAGATACTAAGCATTAGCGCACCACGACGACCATCCTGAGCAACCTCACGGGTTGAGTTTGAGTAACGCTCCATAAATGGAACAACTCCTGTAGATGTTAGCGCACTGTTAAGTACGGGGCTTCCTTTTGGACGAATGTGTGATAGATCGTGACCAACACCTCCTCGGCGTTTCATCAGCTGAACCTGCTCCTCATCAACCTTTAGAATACCACCATAGGAGTCGGCATTACCCGAAGTGCCAATCACAAAGCAGTTCGATAGAGATGCTATTTGATACTTATTGCCAATACCTGTCATTGGACCACCCTGTGGAACAATATATTTAAAATCACGAAGCAGTTCGTAAATCTCATCCTCGCTCATGGGGTTAGGATACTTCTTCTCAATACGGGCAAGTTCCTTGGCTATACGACGGTGCATATCGTCAGGATCCAACTCGAAAATTGTTCCAAACGAATCCTTAATCGCATACTTGCTAACCCACACCTTGGCTGCCATCTCATCGCCTTTAAAGTACTTTACACTGGCCTCATACGCTTCGTCGAAGGTGTATGTCTTCACTTTTTGTTTTACCTGTTGTTCCATCAGGGTGTTATTTTTGTCCATTGATATATTTTGTTTTTATTTTTTTATCGCAAAAAAATTCAATCCAACAGTACACTGATACTGAGGACATTTTATAAATTTTTTATTTAGAAAATGTAATTACGAATTTATTAAACTCAATCCACCTAAACCTAACTAAACTGTTTGTAAATATTAACAATGATTTTATTCTTATTAACAGGCTTATTTGCTGACTTCCAGTGTATTGAAAAAGAGTTTTGGTTTACAGGAGTTTAACCCAAACCACTAAATTACATGGGAGGTTGAGGCTTTTATATGTGTTAAAACTTGAAAATTAAAAGAACCTAAATGTTGTAAAAAAAGAAAGCCGCATTACTGCGGCTTTACTTTCTGTAGAAACTAAAATCTATCTATTCCACGCAACCTGTTCTGTGGTTAATTTACCATTAGAAACAGCCTCATCTTCTAAAGCTGTATCCCTTACAAATATAGGATCTGGACCCGCTTTTGTACATTTAAATATGCCTACATAAGTTTTCTTTGCTAAGTTATTTTCATAGGTAGCAAATGTAACCCAGTAGTATACAGGAATCCCACTAATGTCAGGAACCGCTGCGGTATATTTAAGTTGAAGCATAATTGTTAATCCCTCTTGAAGTCTTGTCCATGTTAGTGCTATTTTTTCAGCTTCGGTAGCTAATTCAGCAAAGCCAGGAATATTATAAGACACTCTATTAGATAAACGTAAGTCAAAGTTTTTATAATATGCACTCACGCCATAATAAAACTCATCGTTGCCGTAACTACTACCATAGGTTCTGCTCAAATTAGCATAAACATAATCAACAAGCAACTGGTAGTCTGTAGAGGAAGGGCTCAAGTGAACCGTTGGATCGAATATCCACTTTTCTCCAGTATGAATAAACTGATCTGTTTTCGTGTATACAAATGTGCTGCTTACCCATACCCCAGCCGTTAATGTATACTGAGTAGCCTTAGAGTAAGTTTGAGTTCCTGAAGATCTATATACCAAAGTCTTAACATCTCCTTCTAGAGCATAAGGGAATTTTTGTTTTAAGAAATTTGGTAAATACAAAGGAACATTTGCAGAAGAAATATATTCGAGACCCATTGAAGAATAATCTGCAGGTTGTAATGGAACATATGAAGACTCTGCTGGCTTCCAAGTAGAACCATCTAATTTATAAACAGCATATTCTTTATTAGAACTAGGAATCGATAAGGCATTTCTCATTTCTGAAACCTTAACATTATCTATTTGATAAGTAGTAGTAGGCTTTGGATCTGGTGTTGTAGCTCGACTATCTCCACTATACTTGAAAGCAATGTAAATTTTACCTCCTGCATAACCTGTTAAATCGGCAATACCAGCATTAGCAAAAGTTCCATAACCAGAAGTTGGCGTTTGTGGCAATGTAAAATTTGATGTTAAATCAACCCATGTTGCATCCCCAACATTTGCAAGATTACCATCATAATCTGTAGACACATAAACATTTAAACAATCGGCCTTCCAATATCCAACATTTAAATCAAATGTGAACTTTGGAGAAATTGCATATGTTAAGTCAATTTGACTTGTGATTAAAAATACATCATTTTTTTCACTAGTACCATTAGATGAAATTTGCGAATATTTGTTGGAACTAAATAATCTACAATAATACTTTCCTTTTACAGAAGCAGGAACAGTATCAACTTGAGTCCAACCACCTTCGCCTATTGGAGTATAAGGAGAGGAGGTTGCACAGGTGTGAGTTTCAAAGTTATCGTAGAAATATTTGAAATCGACCATTTGAGAGGTTGCTTCTGTAGAAGAATAGTTATATTCAACTAACTTTAGTGTTCCACTAACAGCACTAGGAAATTTACTTGCTAATAATCCAGGTAGTTTTGATGAAGGAGATTTTGCAGGAGTAAATGCACTAACATATGCAACAGGATCACCCCAAATCGACTGGTAATCTGCAGTTGAAACTATATTGTTGGTAGATAGATCTGCAATAAAAGTAGGGGCATTAGGGGTATAGGTATAAGTTACGTTTGCAACTGAGTTTTTATTAAGTACTGGAAAATTCTTTGCCAAAACATATCCAACGTAATCAGCTCCTGTGAAGCGCTCGTTGAAAGACAGTTGAGATTTAATCGCTCTAGCCTTAGATGAATCATCTGCATTTAAGGCATCAATTAAAGCTGCATTACTTGCTGTAGTATAGTCAGTAGCCACAAGAGTATAATTGATGTTTTCTTTGTATGGCTGTAACTCATCATCAAGTTTGCTATAGGTATCCTCCATCGGGTCGCAAGACCATAAGGTACCCATTATTGCTATTATGTAAAATATCTTTTTCATCTTTATAGTGATTTTAATTAAAAGTTAACCCTTAAACCTGCCGACCAAGTTCTTCCAAAACCATAAAATACATATGAAGTAAGTGCATCATGGTTTGTTCCATCAGTAGCATCAGCAATATACTCAGTGTCAAATAAATTTGAAACATTTCCATAGATAGTAGCATTCATACCACCCATTTTAAACTTATAATTTGCATTAACATCAACTATGTAATAATTTGGCATTTCCCATGCATCAACTTTACTCGCAATGGTAGTTCTCGCTGTTGGATCAAAATCTGCATAATTCTTTCCATACCAGTTAAAATCTGCTCCAATTTTTAACTTTGGCAACACTTCGTAATCACAACCAAGTGCAGCAGTAACCTGAGCAGAGTTTCCAACATGGACATCTGCAATATAAGCATTGTAGGATCCAAGAGGATTCTGATCTGCATCATATAATGTAAAATTAACATCATCCGACCAAACATAATCTCCGTAAGAAGCCATAGCCTTGATCGATAATCTTGGTGTAGGTTTGTAAAAAGCTTCGAACTCCACTCCTTGGTGCAAAGCATTTATTCCCAAGATATTTGCTGTCTGTCCATTTAAAGATTTAACCAATCCTTTGTCTAGCCACTTTGTACGGAATAAATTCACTTTTACATTAAGAAATTTTGAACTATAGCCATAACCAAGTTCAGCTGTAATGATCTTCTCATTCTTAGCACCTTCGTTAAATGTATTTGTATAGTTTAAGAATGCATTAGCAAAAATTGGTGCTTTAGTAATATATCCACCATTAACAAAAACATTGTGATTTTCATTTAATTTATAGTTGAAACCACCCTTAATGTTCCATGGTAAGAAATTATGCCAAGAAGATTTTTGATTTCCAGGAGTATATGTAAAATAGTCAACTCTACGATAACTACTATTGGCAGCGGAAAGAGATAAGAATCCAGAATACTGATCCTTAATATATTCAGCCTGAGCATATAATCCCAGCCAAAGAACTTGTCCTAAGTAATTGTAATTAACATAATCTCCCTCCTTTAAAGGCTTACCAACAGGGTTGTTGATATTTTTTGTTTCAGTGAAATAACTTCCTCCAAGCAAATCGTTAATCTTATAAGCATGAACACCGCTATAATAACGACCATCGAAACCTGCAGTAATTTTAATGTCTGAAATTTCTGTAGTGAATGTAGAAAGAGCACCATACCATTGATGGTCATTAATTGCATTAGCAACAATACAAGTAGAACCCGTTAAAGACGCTTTATTCTGATCTATAACATAGTCAAAATCAAAGTATCCTTCAGAAGTTAACGCTGAGTTATCATATGGCAAACCACTTGGATACTGTAAACTTAACCAATTAGAATTTGCACCATAAATCCTACGTCCGCCACCAGTAGCCAAAGATGCATAAACCTGAGTTGATAACATTGATACATCGTTAATCTTCCAATAATGGCTTAACGATATTTGTGGTTTATGATAATAGTTGTATGCATAACCTATATTATAAATCTCTCCATTACGGTAACCAAAATCAGAATTCCATTTAGCACCATTTTTATTATCACGGAATTCTTGAATTGTATGCTTATTACTTCTTTGATTATGCCATTGAGGAGCTCCAAAGGCATTAAAAACTAGACGATGCTTATCATTAATTCTTTTTGAAATATTTAAAAAGTATGAATACCCTTCAAAGTTTGTTGCTTGAATATATCCATCACCATAAGTTCTACCCCCAGATAAGGTTACAGCCCAACCATTATCCATCATTCCAGTAGAAACAGTAAACGTTTGTTTCCTAAATCCATCGTTTCCAATTCCGGTATAAACAGATCCTCCCTTTTCTGCTTCGGTAGATTTTGTAATAATGTTAATAGTTCCTCCAACCGAAGACAACGCCAACTTAGAAGCTCCCAAACCTCTTTGTACTTGTTGATTTTCTGTCACATCAGACAAACCAGCCCAGTTACTCCAATATACCTTTCCATCCTCCATTCCATTAACAGGTATACCATTAATTAATAATCCCACATTGTTAGAATCAAAGCCACGAACATATACGCGAGCGTCTCCAAAACCACCTCCTGTTTTTGTTGCATAAATAGAAGGTGTAGACTTCAAAATTTCAGGAAATTCTTTATTTCCAAGTTTTTCAACAATGATATGAGGCTCAATAGTTGAAACTGCCACGGGTGTAGTTCTGTCTCTAACGAATGATGTTGTCACAAAAACTTCCTCTAATCCAATGGTGCTAGGCTGAAGTAGGGTTTTTCCCAAATCTTTTTCCTCATTGGTAGATAAAGATACTTCTATGTTTTGATCAACATAGCCAATAAATGTGAAATTTAAAGTCACCTTATTAGAAGGAACTTTTAAACTAAAAGATCCATCAACGGATGTAGATGTACCGATTGTTGTCTTTTCCACAACCACGGTTGCACCAATTAATGGCTCACCACTCAATGCATCAACCACAACGCCCTTCACAATCCCTTGTGAAAAGGCCATGCTGGAAAGTACGGCCAGCATAGTGGTTAACAAAATACTTTTAAAAAGTTTTGTCATAATTTACAGTAGGTTTAGTTAGTTATTGAAAATATAATTGTGTTAAGAGTTTTAATTGCCCAAAAATATAACATAAATTAACGCTGCCGACGGAGTCTATGTTAACCTTAAGCTAAACCGTCGCAAACGTTTGAAATAAGCTAAAAGTGAGTACTGCTGGCTATTTGGTCCAAAATACGGTCAGTAGCTCCCACCCCCGAAAGTACTAACTTTTTCGAATTACTACCCGCCTGAGTACAACTTTGTTCGTCGCTAAGAAGTAAATTTAGAAAATTTGACAGCTCATCGAGCGAATTGATAGAAAAAGCCGCTCTAAGTGCTATTAAATCTTTGGCTTCTTGGAATTTATGGTAGTTTGGACCAAAAATAATAGGAAGCCCGAAAGTGGCGGCCTCAAGGGTGTTATGTATCCCTACACCAAACCCTCCACCTATGTATGCAATATGCCCATACCGATATATAGACGATAGTAATCCAATGGTATCGACAATCAAAACCCTTGCGTTTTGAGGATTTACTTTTTGATTATGGGAGTAAAGAACTGTTTCAACTGTCAAGTTCTGGAGAATTGACTGAATATGAGAAGTATCTATTTCGTGCGGAACTATAATCAACTTAGCCTTCTGTGAGTTTTGTTTAATGTACCCTATAAGCAACTCTTCATCCTTAGGCCAAGTGCTACCCGCAACTATAACCTTTTCGCCATTGCAGAACTGCTCCACAAAAAGAATTGTTTTTGCCTCGGTTGCAACCCTTGCAACCCTATCGAACCTTGTATCGCCTGTAACTAAAACATTTCCAATGCCTATTCTGTTGAGCAAATCGTGCGAGTGCTTGTTCTGCACAAACAGGTACTCAAAGTTGAGCAGGAACTGACGGTACCAACCACCATACCATTTAAAAAATGCCTGGTTTTCCCTAAAAATTGCAGACACAACGTAAGTTGGGATATTCTTTTTCTTTAAGTTCCTCAGGTAGTGATACCAAAATTCGTATTTAACAAAAATAACCATCCGAGGATTTATTAACTCAATAAAATCCTTAGCGTTACGGTTGGTATCTATGGGGAGATAAAAAATATAATCAGCTCCAGAATAGTTTTTCCGAACCTCGTAGCCCGATGGCGAAAAAAAGGTAAGCACTATCTTTAAGTTGGGAAATCGGGTTTTTAACGATTCAATTAGCGGACGGCCTTGCTCAAATTCGCCAAGAGATGAGCAGTGAATCCATGCAGTTTCTGCCCCCTCAGGTATTGTAGATTTTACTTTCTGTCTCCAATTTTTGCGACCATTAAGCCAGAGCTTTGCCTTTACATTGAAAGGAGAAACTACGTTAACTAGCAGGATATATAAGCGAATACCAAGATTGTAGAGAAATACCATTGGCAATTAATTAGACCTCAAATTTATTGCTTGGCGTACAATTAAACAACTTTTTTCTGATAATTGCACTAAAATTGTAAGAAATAGACATTTCGGCAACTTCAGATATATTCAGCGTTTTTTAGTATTTTTATCAGATATATAAAATTGCAATATGATAAGCACCAATAAAAAGAAAATAGTAAACGACCCTGTCCATGGGTTTATCAACATAAATTACCCTCTTATTTACGATTTAATAGAGCATCCATTCTTTCAGCGCCTTCGGAATATTAAGCAACTTGGGTTAACATACCTTGTTTACCCGGGAGCAACACACAGCCGCTTGCAACACGCCTTAGGCGCCATGCATCTGCTCGATATGGCCATTGAAACGCTTCGTTCTAAAGGGCAAATAATAATGGAACATGAAGCGGAGGCCGCCTGTGCTGCCATTCTGTTGCACGATATTGGTCATGGCCCGTTTTCGCATGCACTTGAATACAGTATTGCCAATGGTGTTAGCCATGAAACCATTAGCAGGTGCCTTATGGAAGATATCAACAGAGAATTTAATGGCCGGTTAACCCTAGCAATTGATATTTTTGATGATAAATATCCGAAAAGATTCCTACATCAACTTATATCGGGACAACTCGATATGGACAGGATGGACTACTTGAAGCGTGACAGTTTCTTCTCGGGTGTTACAGAGGGCGCAATTGGCTCCGATAGGATAATAAAGATGCTTAATGTGGTTGACGATGAACTTGTGGTTGAAGCAAAGGGAATATACTCCATCGAAAAGTTTTTGATTGCCCGCAGGCTAATGTACTGGCAAGTTTACCTTCACAAAACAGTTGTTGCCGCAGAGCAGACCCTTATAAAAATGCTAAAACGCGCAAAAGAACTAGCAAAGCAAGATTTAGAAATAGATGCATCGCCAGCACTAAAGTATTTTCTTTTAAACGATATATCGAATGCAGAATTTAAGGGCTCATTGGAGAACAATCAAAATATCGCTTTACAAAACTTTGCATTACTGGACGATTCCGATATTATGGTATCGGCAAAACTTTGGATAAACAGCAAAGACCCTGTCCTATCAACCTTAGCAAAAATGATTACTAATAGGAAATTGCTAAGCGTAACGCTAAAAAATACTCCTTTCGATACGAAACAAATTGATAGTTTGCGTGTTAGTTTCATCAAGCTTTACCCTGAGCTAAAAGAATTCGCAGATTACTTTGTTTTTTCGGATTCATTAAGCATTAGCGCTTATCAGCCAGGCGATGAGTCGATAAAAATATTGTACAACAACGGGCAACTAACAGATATTGCGGAGGCTTCCGACATGCTTAATGCAAAAGCGCTTTCCAACGAGGTTAAAAAATATTTTATTTGTTACCCAAAGGAGTTGAGAAATATCTAGATTTAAATATTTAGTTTTGCACTTTATTAACATATTCTTAAGATGGAATTTACAGCACAAATTATAGCAGGCTTTTTGGGCGGAACAGTTGAAGGAGACCCAAATACAAAGGTTCACACAGTAGCCAAAATTGAAGAAGGTTTTACTGGCTCTCTTTCATTTCTTGCAAATCCAAAGTATATACCTTATATATATACAACAGGTTCATCCATTGTTTTGGTTAACAACGATTTTATTGCCGAACAACCAGTTAAAGCAACACTTGTACGAGTTAACAATGCCTACGAGGCATTTGCATCTTTATTGGACTTGTACGCGCAATCCAAGCAACCCAAAAGTGGAATTGAGGAACCATCCTTTATTCACCCAACTGCAAAACTAGGCTCCGATTTATACCTAGGAGCATTTAGTTATGTTGCCGAAGGTGTAACTGTTGGAAACAATGTAAAAATCTACCCACAAGTTTACATTGGAAATAAGGTAAAAATTGGCGACAACTGTATTTTCTATCCAGGAGTAATAATCTATGAGGAGTGCGTAATTGGGAACAACTGCATTGTGCATGCAGGAGCAATTATTGGAGCCGATGGATTCGGGTTTGCCTCAGGCGAGGATACCAACTACAAAAAAATACCGCAAATTGGCAACGTAATTATTGAGGATTATGTTGAAATTGGTGCAAACGCGACTGTCGATAGAGCTACTATGGGCTCAACAGTTCTACGCAAAGGCGTGAAAATTGACGACCATGTTCACATTGCCCACAACGTAGAGGTTGGAGAGAATACTGTTATGGCAGCACAAAGTGGAGTTGCAGGCTCATCCAAAATTGGAAGGAATTGCATGTTTGGTGGACAGGTTGGAATTAGCCCTCATATAAAAATTGCCGATGGTGTTAAGGTTGGCGCTCAGGCTGGCATTTCTGGCGATATAAAAAAGGAAGGTGCAATTCTTCTTGGTAGTCCTGCCAGTGAAATTGGAAAACAGCGCCGATCCATGGCCGTTTACAAAAACCTTCCTGATATGGCAAATAAAATTGCCGAACTCGAGAAAAGCATTGAAGAGATAAAGGCTCGATTAACGAATAGCTAACTAATCGTAAAGGATTTTAACGCCCGTTTAATTTATTTTCGTAAATTTCGGGCGTTTTTGTATTGATAAAAAAAGTTTTGTTGAACCAAATATAACTTATGGCTGATAAGCAAAGAACAATTAGTCAACCAGTAACCCTTACGGGTAAAGGTTTGCATACTGGAGCCGTGGTGGAGGTCTCCATTCATCCTGCAGAGGTTAATACCGGCGTAATATTCCAACGTACCGACCTTGAGGGACAACCGAAAATTGAGGCTGTTGCCGATAATGTAATTGATACCTCAAGAGGAACAACAATTGCAATCAAGAATGTTAAAATAAGCACCATTGAGCACATGATGGCTGCTCTTTCGGGCATGGGAATTGACAATGCACTTGTAAAAGTGGATGGTCCTGAAATGCCTATTTTGGATGGTAGTTCAAAACTGTTTGTTGAAGCAATTGCAAAAGTTGGAACAATTGAACAGGGTGCTGAACGTAACTACTTCGTTATAAAGGAAAAAACTGTTTGGGTAGATGAAAAAAATAACATCGAGATTGTTGCTTACCCCGATGAAGGTTTCAGCATTGATGTTATGATTGACTACAATTCTCGAGTGCTTGGACATCAATTTGCCAAACTTAAGCATATCGACGATTTTCAATCGCAAATATCTCCCTGCCGAACATTTGTGTTTTTCCATGAATTGGAGATTCTCCTTAAAAACAACCTTATTAAAGGTGGCGATTTAGAGAATGCTATAGTTATCATGGAACATGAGGCCCCTCAAAATGAATTAGACAGAATTGCCGACCTTTTTAATAAGCCACATGTTAAGGTTAAGCCTGAGGGCATTCTTAACAACTTGGACTTACATTTTGATAATGAGCCAGCTCGTCATAAACTGCTCGATATGGTTGGCGACCTATCGCTCCTTGGCCCAAGAATAAAAGGTAAAATTATTGCTATGCGTCCAGGGCATTGGGCTAACACCGAGTTTGCCAAAATGCTCCGTAAGCAGTACAAAAAAGACTTGTTAAAGCCAACTGCACCTGATTATAATCCCAATCAGGCACCACTAATGGACGTCAACCAAATTCAAAAAATTCTACCTCATCGCCACCCATTCCTGCTGATTGATAAAATTATTTCGATGGATGGAACTTCGGTAGTTGGAATGAAGAACGTAACCATGAACGAGGGTTTCTTTGTGGGCCACTTCCCCGATGAACCGGTTATGCCGGGAGTACTTCAGATTGAAGCAATGGCTCAAGTTGGTGGAATTCTTGTGCTTAACACTGTACCTGACCCAGAGAATTACTTAACCTATTTCCTTAAAATTGATCAAGTTCGATTTAAACGCAAAGTTGTTCCTGGCGACACCATCCTGTTCCGTTGCGTTCTTAATGAGCCTATCCGCCGAGGAATCGCAAACATGACCGGACAGGGCTTTGTGGGAGATCAACTCGTAGTGGAAGGTGTTTTAATGGCGCAAATAACTAAAATGAAAGAGTAATGTCACATCAACTAGCATATATTCATCCCGATGCCAAAATTGGCAAGGATGTTACAATTAGCCCATTTGCTTATATTGCAGGAAATGTAGTAATTGGCGATGGCACTTGGATTGGCCCCAATACAACAATTCTTGATGGTGCCAGAATTGGCAAAAATTGTCGAGTATTCCCTGGTGCTGTGATATCAGCAATACCTCAGGACCTAAAATTCCGCGGAGAGGAAACAACTGCTGAGATTGGCGATAACACCACCATGCGTGAGTGTGTTACCATTAACAGAGGAACTGCATCCAAGGGTAAAACCGTGATAGGCAATAATTGCCTTTTAATGGCTTATGTTCACGTTGGCCACGATTGCAAAATAGGAAACGAAATCATACTCGGTAATGGAACTCAGGTTGCAGGCGAAGTAGAAATTGACGACTGGGCTATTGTTAGCGCACACAGCCTTATTCATCAGTTTGAGCGAATTGGTGCTCATGTTATGGTTCAGGGTGGGTCAAAAATCAACAAGGATATTCCGCCATTTATCATTGCAGCCCGGGAACCTATTACTTTTGCAGGTATTAATATAATTGGCTTGCGCCGTAGAGGTTTTACCGCTCAGCAAATTGGCGAGATTCAAGAAATTTACAGAACCCTTTATAACAAGGGAATGAATGTTACACAAGCACTAACGTATATTACAGAAAATATGGCACAGACTCCTGAGCGTGACTTAATTGTTGATTTCATTAAGAGTTCCAAGCGAGGGATATGTAGGGAATACACAGGCTCCGACCCTAATGAAGGGCTTGATTAACAAAAGGAAAGGCTGTAGTAAACTACAGCCTTTTTTGCTTAAAACGTCTCTATCTAGTTTACCTCTAAAGTATAGACTAAAGCCTCTACTTGTCGAAGGTAATTACGTTTCTTAGAACCAGGAGCATAAACATACGCCTCAACATTTATGATTGTTTGTCGTTTTTCATCAAGCGTGGAGAAGCTGATGAATGGACCTCCCATTGGGTGTTTGTATACATCCCAGAATCCACGCAAAATTCCGAAGTATCTATCCTTAAACATCATTGCACTAAAGTCTGGTGGGAAAACCATTGAGGTAGTCATATAAGAACTATCTGTTGGCCCTGGTATTTGACTAACAAACTCATCACGCTTTTTAATTAAATACTCTGCAGAAAATGTATTTTTTTCTTTATAGGGAAACATATAAATTATTAACCCTTGACTAATTTTCGGCGTTTCGTGCGATATCCACATAAAATCATCGGTTTGCTTACGAATGGTGTATCCTTTGGGAATTTTTATTGTTGCATTAAATTTTTTCTTTACTGCCTCCACAACCCCTACTTCTGGATAAGTTACCGCACTCTGAATAACTCTATCTCTCTCGGCTTGCTCAAATATTGCAATAATTTTTTCCTTTTCTTTTTTTATGAACTTACCTATTGAAGAAAAACTAGGACCTACAACATACAGTACAGTTTGTGGCGAAGCCCAAACATCGCGCTTAAGAATAAACTTCGGCTCCTTAAACTCTGAAGAAGTTTGATTAATTATTAAGTTTCTATGGGATTTGAAAATATCCGTAAAAACCTCGTTAGGTATTGAAATCAAATCAAAAGTGGGTTCTGATTGGGGAATATATGGGAATTCCTGTGTTAGTATTTCTTTGTAATTAATTCCAATTGAATCGGTCCATAATGGTTTTGGTAAAACTAAAACTATTTCGCCAGCACCTCCCGTTACGTTAGGCAAATAACTAGTTTCCCCTTTGCTTCCCTTTTTACAAGAGACATTGGAGCCAAATAATATTATAACAGCAATATAAATTAATGTTCGTTTCATAGTTAATATGTTGTATTAGTCTGTTTATTCATAATATCCTAACGAAAAAAATTGTCAAGTATTGCTGGACAATTTATTAAAATTAAATCAATTTTGCTGGTTTAACTTACCAAGTTGCTTTTGAGTAACCCACAGCGTAATACCTTGCCCAACACTTAAAACGCTATCAATTTTTGGGTTCCAGTTTTGAATATCCTCAATAGTGCAACCATAAATTATTGCAATTTTATGCATACTATCACCGCTTTTAACTGTGTGAACCACTTTTTGCTTTGATGACGTACTGTCGGAAAATTCCTTTAACTCTTCAACTTTGGGTTTACTTGAATTTTCATAAATAAACCCCTCATTCTGAATAAAATTGCTGGTTTTACCCGAAGGAAGGCGGAGCGTTACTTGTGAAGAACCCGAAGGGATGTAATCGAGTTTGAAGGTAGGATTTAAAAAGCGAATAATCTCAATAGGAACGTCAATGGACTTTGCCAGTACATTAAGATTAACAGCTTTTACAACCATCACAGTGTCAGTTTCGGGATATGATATTAATGGCTTGGCTGGTGACATACTATGACTGGTATAGTTTTTCATAACATAGGTCGCAGCAATAAATGCAGGTACGTAGTTTTGTGCGGCCTCTGGTAGGTTGGGGTAAATTTTCCAGAAATTCTTTTCGCCACCACTGCGTGCAATTGCATTTTTCACAGCACCCGGGCCAACATTATATGCTGCTAAGGCCAATTGCCAATTATTAAATGTTCTGTAAAGATACTGAAGGTAAAGGCAGGCTGCCTCTGTTGATTTAACAGGGTCCATTCTTTCATCAACATATGAGCTAACATTCAAGTTGAACATCTTGGCTGTGTTTATCTTAAACTGCCAGAGCCCTACCGCTCCTGTTTTGGAAACAGCCATTGGATTTAATGCAGACTCAACTACTGCTAAGTATTTTAATTCAAGAGGTAGTTGGTACTTGTCCAAATACTCATCAAATAAAGGGAAGTACATCTCGGCCAAGCCCAGCATTTGCGAAACTTGCTCTCTCCGCTCGATGGTGTATATATCAATATATCGTCGTACGTACTGGTTGTAATCGTAATCAATAGGCGATTGCTTTCCTATTGCTGCAATATGATACTCGTACATTAAGTCCTGAGCCTTGCCAATTGTATCGAGAGCTCTGGGATTAGCATCAACTTTAGGAAAAATCCTCAAAAACGCCAACTCGTCCACCATTTCAACAATCGGACAATTATCCGAGATTTTCCTTTCTCCCTTAACGCCTCCCGCAAAAGTTAGCAGTTGACAAAACAGAAATGTAAAAGTAAGTCCAATTTTTACCTTAAAACCCATTGCAGCAATATTCTCCCAACACTATAAATTCAACAATCTTTCGAAATGCAACTACTTAAATAACTTGACAATATCATTACCATTTGCGTAAAGAAGCAATGCCAGCAGAATAATCATTCCTGTTATTTGAGCATACTCCATAAACTTATCGCTAGGTTTACGACCCGTTACAATCTCGTAAAGCAGGAATAGCACATGTCCTCCATCTAGCGCAGGTATCGGTAAAATATTCATAATAGCAAGAATTATAGAAAGAAAGGCTGTTAACCCCCAGAAAGCTTGCCAATCCCAAGTTGATGGGAATATTTTTCCGATAGTTATAAAGCCTCCTAAAGACTCGTAAGCCTTTGTCTCCGGGCTAAATATCAGCTTAAGTTGCTTTAAGTAACTTTTAATAGTGGTAAATCCACGCTTTATACCAGCAGGAATAGATTCAAAGAAAGAGTACTCCCTTTTGTCAATCTCAAAAAACTCCTTTAGCTCCATCATAGGAACAACTCCAACGATTCCTGTTTCAGGCACGTTAAGGTCGATATTAACCGTTTGTGTATCGCGTAAAACTGTAATCGATACCGTTTTGTTCTTGTTTTCCAGCAATGCGGTTTTAAACTCGTCGAAGAACAGCTTTGGCTCATTGTTAATTGCTACAAGTTTATCGCCCTTCATTAGTCCTGCTTTCTCTGCAACATCGTCCTTTCTCAACTCATCAACAATGAAAGGGAAACGAGGAACAAAAATCATTGGGTTTTTAACCAATTTAGCAACTTTATCCTCAGCAATATTAACCTTAACAGTATCGGAGCCTCTTAGCACCACAACTTCGCGGTTATCGTTGAGCAGAATATCGTGCGATATTTGCTGAAAATTTTCAACCTCGCGACCGCTTACAGTTAAAATTTTATCGCCATTCTTAAAGCCAAGCTCCAAAGCAAGCGAATCGCAGGCCACACCGTATTTAACGTTTCGGGTTGCCAAGTACTCATCGCCCCATGTAAAGAGGATTGCGCTATAAATTAGTAATGCCAGAACAAAGTTAACCAGAACTCCGCCTATCATTATAAATAATCGTTGCCATGCTGGTTTTGAGCGGAACTCGTAAGGCTGAGGTGGTTGTTGCATCTGTTCCTTATCCATGGACTCATCAATCATCCCCGATATTTTAACGTAACCTCCAAGTGGTAACCAACCCACACCATACTCGGTTTCGCCACGTTTTACTTTGAAAAGCGAAAACCAAGGGTTAAAGAATAGGTAAAACTTCTCTACTCTCGCACCAAAAAGCTTAGCGAATAAAAAATGTCCCATCTCGTGAAGTATCACGAGGATTGATAAACTCAACAGGAACTGTCCGGCTTTTACTATAATCTCCATTTTTACTTTTTATGTGATATTATTTCAACTGTTTTTATTCTTGCCTCGCTGTCGGATTGGGCATAATCCTCAATGCTAGGATTTTGCACGTACGAGATTTTGCCCATTGTTTGGGCAATAATATCCGACATTTCAATAAAACTTATATCGTTCCTCAGGAACGACTCAACCACAATTTCGTTAGCAGCATTTAGAATACATGGCATATTGCCGCCCTTTACCATTGCCTCGTGGGCTAATGCCAGATTTGGGAATCGCTCCGTATCGGGCTTCTCGAAAGTTAGCTGAGGGTAGTCGGTAAAGTTCAACCTTGGGAAATCCGATTTTGCCCTATAAGGGTAGGTTAATGCATACTGAATGGGAACACGCATATCGGGTAAACCCATTTGTGCTTTAATTGAACCATCCTCGAACTGTACCATTGAGTGAATAATGGATTGTGGATGAATAACCACCTCAATTTGCTCAGGATTTAACCCAAACAACCACTTGGCCTCAATAACCTCAAGACCTTTATTCATGAGCGATGCAGAATCAATAGTTATCTTATTTCCCATGCACCAATTCGGATGATTCAGCGCTTGGGCAGAGGTTACACTTTGCAATTGCTCTTTTGTGAATTGTCTAAAAGGTCCGCCTGATGCGGTTAGTATAATTTTTTCGATTGGGCTATGCTCTCCTGTCAGGCATTGAAAAATTGCGGAATGCTCTGAATCCACAGGGAGTATCGGTACTCGATTCTCTAATGCTAATTTGGTGATTAGTTCGCCCGCAACAACGAGCGTTTCCTTGTTTGCCAAGGCAATTGCCTTGCCGGATTTAATTGCAGCAATGGTGGGTTCTAATCCTGCAAAGCCAACCAGCGCTGTTAGCACAACATCAATGTTTGTCGATTTAACGGAGTCGATAATGGATTCTTTGCCTGTAAAAACTTTTATATCGGTATGTGCTAGTGCCTCTTTTACCGCATTGAAATTCTTTTTATTACCAATAACAACGGCATTAGGCTGAACCCTAAGTGCCTGTTGCACCAGTAATTCCCAGTTGTTTTGAGCTGTAAGTAGCTCAACCTGAAAAAGAGCAGGGTTAGCCTCAACTACTTGTAGTGTTTGAGTACCAATTGAGCCTGTTGAGCCAAGAATTGCAATGCTCCTCATACGGCTTGCTAAAAATTAATAAACTTTGCAGGGTCAACGGAGTGTCCATTCTGCCATAGTTCAAAATGAAGATGTGGACCAGTGGTTAACTCACCTGAATTACCAATAATAGCAATTGCTTCCCCTGCATCAACTCTATCACCCTGACGTTTAAGTAGTTTGCTATTGTGCTTGTAAACTGATATAAAATTATTATCGTGCTGTATGCTAAGAGTATAGCCAGTTTCAAGAGTCCAGTTCGATAAAATAATTGTTCCTTTTGCAATTGATAGAACAACCTCATTGGGGGCAGCCACCAAATCTATCCCATAATGATAAACCATGGGGTTATAGCCATTTGTCACAACACCCTTAACTGGTGGTATAAAGTATATTGTTTTTTGCTTGCTATTTTCGGAATAATTGAACGACAGGTTATACATCTCATCTGCCTCAATTTGCATGCGAAGCAAGGAGTCTTCCTCTGATTTCGAAAACTCAATGGATTTATATCGCTTAGAAGTATCGGGCTTACTCTCAACGCTATGCGGCTCACCTCCGTTAAGAATAACGTTAATATTGGAGTAATAGTCTCGCCATTGGTCTAAAACTCTCTCAAGCGAATCCACTTTTAGGGCATTCTGAACGTATCCTTTTCGAGTCTTACCATCAGGATATCCTGGTATAAACTCTCTAATTGGAGTAAATGCAATTAACACCGTGACTGATATTACTAAAGCAATAGCAAAGCCTCCAAAGAAAATAATCACATTCATTCTGGAAAGGCGAAGTTGCCATACCTCCTCAAAGGTTTGGTCGTTATATATGGTTAGCCTATACTTATCCCATAAATTACGGAATATTTTAACCCTTTTCTTTTTCTCGCTCACGGGGATACATTTTTTTGAATCACCACAAATATAGTTGAATTCTAAAAACGTTCTTTAAAAGATTGAGTTTTGATTTTATTTTATCTCTTTTTAAATATTAATTAACTGATTATCTTACTAAAATGGTTTTATACCAAAATTTTTTCTGCAAAAAAGCCTTTACATTTTGCCAATATGAAAAAGAGCGCTATATTTGCACCCGCTAAAAGAGATAATTAGTTACACAAAATATTGTATTGCGGGGTGGAGCAGTTGGTAGCTCGTTGGGCTCATAACCCAAAGGCCACAGGTTCGAGTCCTGTCCCCGCTACTAAATCGGACTCCCCATCAAAAACGATGGGGAGTTTCTTTTTGTCCTCCTCTGTAAGTCCCATTAAATCTAGCTTTAGCATAAACAAAATATTTACTTCTGAGGTTAGATATTGCCTTTTTTCTACATCTAATGTTAATCCCTGTGGGAACAGTAATTTTTGTATTCTTTCTTTGTTTAATATACTTGTTGAAAGCCAATATTTACTGATATTCTGAATAAACGACAATGCTTTATTTAGACTCACTCTAAAGTTAGATGTGTCGATTTGGGGTATTTCGTATTTAGTTCTTAAATCAAGTATTTCTTCTTCAATTTTAGTCCTGTACTTGTCGTAAATTTCTTTTTCAATGTTTCCAAAAGCATACCGCTCTTCTAGTGAGTTCTTCTTTTTCTCTAGTTCTGCAAGTTGCTTTCTGAAAATGGCTATTTCCTGCTTTTCAGAGTCCTCAAAGCAATTGAATATTTTTTTTAACTGCAACTCAAACAATTTTTCATATTTAGGCTCTAAATTAAGGAGAGCTAGAACTTCTACAAACAAATTGTTTGCGCCAATATGATTTGGGTATCTCTTTGGAGTACTTGCATTCATTGAGACAGATTTACAGGTCTGGCACTTATAGTAGTGAAGATTCTTCTTTTTATTATGGTATCCAGTTAACTTTTTCCCACATTTTGAACAATATATAAAACCAGATAGCGGCCTCTCTTCGGATTCTTTTACAACTGTATAGCCGTGATGGTTTTTATTTAGCATTGATTGAACTTTCCAAAATAATTCTTCACTTATAAGGGGCTCCCAGTTCCCCTTAATACATATTCCTTCAAGCAATGCATTGGTCTGAATCCCACAATAGAAAGCCTTCTTCCAGATAGCACTAAGCTTCTGTTTTCTTATTACTATGCCCAAGGTTTTTAAATTTTCAATAATCTTATAGTCGGGCATCCCTTGTGCTTTCCATTCCCATGCCATTCTAAGTTTTTTCCCATCTTCATTAATCACTATTTTTTGCACGATACTTCGTTTCTCAAAATCAGCCACCTTTGGGCCAAATACGTCATAACCAAATGGAACTTTACCTAAATTTTTACCCGATTGAATTAATTTTTTCATTCCAGGCAAAGTGTGACTTAATCTATCCAGATTCTGCTTATTAGCTTCTAATAATTTTTGATGGATAATATTTCTTCCCTCTTTTGTTGATGTGTCGACTCCGCTTGACACTTCAATTAAATTAACACCCAGTTCATCTACTAGTTCTGTTGCAATTGCAATTGCATTGCCTCCTGTCCTGCTAAACCTGTTCATCACATAAACAAGAATTGCATGGGGTTTGGACTTTGACCTTCGAACTCTTTGTATAAGTTCTGTGAATTCTTTTCGGGTAAAGTCGTCCGAAGCGGATTCGTTTGTGTTTCCGAACACATCAGTAATTGTTAAGCCCTTACTTTGTGCGTACTTATAGGCTTCTTCTTTTTGATATTCGAGGGAGTAATTGTCTGTTTGGTTCGAGGAGGACACTCGTGTATAGAGCCAAACATTCTTATTTCCAACATTTTTTGACGTTGGCTTAATTTTCACAAATTTTCTAAATCTACTTAAATCATCCATACTTTAATCCATTATTATTTTTACTAATACTGCTAAATCAAACATTTTTTCGGCTATTTCATTAACCTCAGCATCCGAACAATCTTTGAAGAAATTGAATTGCCTTATTTCTTCAGGACTTAACTTTGCTCGTGAATAAACTTCTTTATAAGCATCACCTTCATAACTCATTGGTATTAAATTATTTTTTGGTCTTACCCTTTCTAGAATCAGGTAAGGTTTCCAGCTCGAACTAGATGCTTTATATATCTAACCATTAATTAAAAGTTTAATTTTCAGAAAAAAAAATTTATGGATGATAAAATTTGTTTATTATATACATGATAGACAGTGTGTTAGTTTAAGTAGTGGAGTTGACAGCTTATTGATACCTTGGTCATTTATAGTGACATTACATCAAGTCAATACTTGCTATATAATTGATATGCAGGTTTTTGATAAAAATAAAAATAATAATTTTATGATTGGAAAATCTGCTTATATAATATGGTATCAACTTTGGGTTGGGAAATTGGGGGTGAAGTTGAAACGTTTTGTTTCAGTAAAGGCTCTTTACTTGCTCTTCAAACTTATTTTTTAATCAACTCTAGTATGCGTATTGTTCAGATATTCAGCAGTATAAACAGTCTCCATATCTTGCGAGCCCTTCAAAATCATCATTTTTTGATGAATACTTTTTAATATATAAAAGGAAAAATATGACTGTAAAAGAGTTAAGAGAATTAATAACGATAAATATTGAGCCCATAGACTATGTTACTATTGTTGCTTCAAATGAAGACGTAGAATATAAAATGAACTACGGATGGAGTGGTATGGGGTTCAGGGTTCTTATTATTTCCAGTGTTTCATCAAATATAAACTACACAACACAATCTGTGCAGCCCATCTTCAGACACTTTATTGAAATTATCAACCACAATAATTTAGAAATAAACTATACAACTTATATACTAAACATGGAACTTGGAATTTATATTCTGAATTTCTATGAGGGAAAAGACGTTGCCTACACTTTTGAAACACAAATGGACAAGATTTACACATTAAACGTTCGCTTTTGTCCCGTAAAGGAAATTATCAACTACGCAGAGGCATCTATTAATTTCAATAATTTCATAAATAGTTTGAAGACGAAGTATGATGATTATAAGATAGATATATGCTCTCTAACTCCAAAGGGATTGTGTAGAGAAAAAAAAATCCAGAAGTTGTTTAATGACGAATAGTAAAATAAGTGTATGGCCTTATTCTATGTGAAAGAAGCATAAATAGACTATGCCGCCATTATTTTCTTCATTTTAATAACTGTATTCTTGCTAACATCGTGTAGTTTCATACACTTATTCAAAGAGATTCCATTTTGAATGTCTATAACAAGTTTAGAGTATTTCTTGAGTAATTGTTTTTTGGTCTCAGTAGTTCCTTTTTTTCTTCCTAGAACCACTCCATTTCTCTTTGCTTGTGCTAATCCACTACAAATCCTGTCCACAAGTACCTCTTTTTCGACAAATGCAAATTCAGATAGAATATGAAAAAGAATCATCGCTAGAGGGTTTCTCTTGAATACTCCATTTTCGTCTTTAATTAGTGTAATAATATGGTAGGAATGAAAATATATTGGTATCTGTTTTTGTGTCAATGTTTCAACGATTTTGTGTGTCTCGAATGGTGAACGACCTAGGCGACTAACTTCTGATGTTAAAACAATATCAACTTTATTCGTCTCGATATAAGATAGTAGTTCACTAATGCCTTTCCTTTTCTCGTTTTTAACTGAGCCAGAAACCTTCTCTTCAATGACCTTAACCACAGTATAGTTTTCCTTTTTTGCGACTTCAGATAGGTCTGCTATCTGGCGTTCAACTTTTTGTGACTGCTTGGATGTTCTTGAATAGATTATCGCTTTCTGGTTCATATTATTCTAATGTTTTCATTGAACTGCATAATGGCATTTTTAATTTGAGCGGAATCAATCATTCTAGAACTCGACTTATAGGAATGATTTTTTTGAACTACTTTTAGTTGTGGACAAAATGATATAGCACAAAAATATCCTTTGATTCTTGAAAGTATCTAGGTAGATTAACCCTATAAATAGCGTCATATTTATCCATTTCATTGTAGATTTCGATTACTACAATATAATTTGTATCTTCAACATCTTGGTGAACTATCTTAAAAGGCTTTTTCTTCTCCATACACAAATTTTTAGCAAAGGTATTGGTGATTTCTTGTAGAAAAAAACTTAATGAATAAATGCTAAGTTAAATGAACCAGAATAGCGAATTTACTTCAATCGATTTACTGGATAAGGTTATAGAATTTACCTTTATGTCACCCAATCCTAGTAGTTGGAATTTGGAGGCATTAAAGTCAAACACTCCCCTCCTTATCAGATTTAGACAAATTGAATCTCTTATGAAAGCCTTTTTCTCCAATGGAAATATTCCTTCGAGCATTTTGCAAGTACCTCTAGAATCATTCTTGGGTGGTGATTTTATTTTAGATAGAGCTATCTCTGACTATAAGGAAGCGATTTATTTTATAAAAAAATATATAAGGGAAGAAACAGATAATATTCATGATACTATAACAATTGATTTATGTGACTTGGAGTTTATCTACTCTCGGCTATTATCCTTTAAGAAACAGCTACTAAAAATCACAAACTTCAATTCAGATGTAGTTGAAGCAAGTTCTATCTCTGCACGTTTTTCATACCTTCTAACAAGTTCTATTTCGAAATCTATTTCAGAAAAACCGACCAAGCTTGACAAAATACTAGAATTATTAATCAACCCTAATGGGCTTTCTTTCTCATTAGAGGAGTTAATATCTAAGTACGACTTTCCCACCGAAGATTTGATAGATATTGATATTGACTACACGTAGCTATTTAAATTATATATGTTTTCTTCTTTTGCCCCCATAGTAAAATATAGTGGAAGAGATTGTGAAAAAAGAACCTATAGACAACCCTTAATGGATTGGGTTCTCACTTCAACTTACGAAAAAAATAGCATCCCCGAGGACTAGCAAACTATCTAGACGAAATGATATGGAGGTATTGTGAACGATTGACCAAAAAATTATATAATAACTATGATTTATAAAAAAGAGTAGATATTTTTATTAATAAAATTATTAGTGAATATGATGAATGTCCAAATCCAAGCATTAGGTAACCTCCTCCAGTATTACTATTCTGACCTAGTTTACATTAGAGATTTTCATAGGTATAAGAATGGAAAACTGGAAGCTGATTATTATTTAAGTTTATCAACAGGGACATTCAAATCCTTTATTAATGAATATCGTGTGGCTCGAAATATTGAAAAGGCAAAAACTGATTCATTGCTTCAATTAACTATAAAATGGGTCAGTACGAAAAACTCAAACAACGTTGACGACTATGCATCTCTTCTAAAAGAAAAAGGAATTACGCATGGGAAAGTAATGACATCGTTAGCATCTAAAATTCTGTTTCTAAATGACCCTTGGACAATATTACCCATAGATAATCTAGCGAAACAAGCCGTAGGACTTAAAACCAATATTTATTCACACTACATACCAAAAGTAGAAGAATTCAAACTGAAGAATAAGGCAGAGATTGATGGTTGTTTGGATTCAGTTAGCCAACATTTGAAAACAATCGAAGTTGATTTCAAAGATGAAATCGAAAACATTGAAATGATAAGATACAACCGATTCGTTGATAAACTACTCTGGACGATTGGAAGAAATTATTAGAGAATATTCAATCTTAAAATATTTGAAATGCCTAAATGATTCTCAATTAAAATAACCATGAATATATACTCATACGTTTTAAGGTTTGATGATGGGGCTGCACCAAATCCATTTTGGGGATTATGCACATTGACAATATGCAAGCCAGCAATAAGAAGGAGTGCTGATATTGGTGATTGGGTTGTTGGAACTGGTTCTAAAAACTCAAAATGTAATGATGGGGAGTATTACGACCTATCCGACTGTGTTGTTTTCGCAATGAAAATTAGTGATAAAAAGACACTGCAAGAGTACGACTCATTTTGTAAAACTTCATTGAAGAAAAAAATTCCAAATTGGAAGACCACCGATTGGCGACATCGCATGGGGGACTGTATTTATGATTATTCTAATGGATTGAACCCAAAATTAAGAAAGAGTGTTCACAAAGAAGAAAACCGTAATCGAGATTTATGCGGATTGAACTCTTTGATATCTAATGAGTTTTATTATTTTGGAGAAGATGCAAGACCTTTACCGATTGACTTAAAACTAATTATAAAACGTAATCAAGGACACCGTAAAATTGAAAATCCTGACCTAGTGTTAAAATTTGAAAATTGGATAAAGGAGTTTGAAATGAATAGAATTTATGCTGCCCCTCAAATGCGCTCAGTATTTGACAAAAGATTAACTAAAGAGGTAATATCTACGTGTGCTAAACGACATTTTGATGAAGATGAAACAGAAGAAACAATTTGCTAAAAAGAATTGAAAAGATATCTATTGAAATGAATACTGAACCTAAGATATATCAAGAAGGCAATCCATGGCAGAATAAAGTCTACCTGCATATGTCTGCTTATCTTGAAACGAAAGGAGTAGTATCTTTTGGGCAATCAGTAAATGGTAATACTTTCAAACATTTACTTACTGAAGAACAATCCGAATATAATTTTATTACTAAAGAAATCCACACAGCAACCCTAAATAGATTTAAAGACCATAAAGCGGGTGACCTTAAACGTATTTTAACCAATACTGCTGCATCACAGCCATATTGCTTTAATCTAATCATATATCTTCAACAACACCTTGAACTAGCGAACAAACTGTTTTCTGTATTACTCAATAAGCAAGTTAAGGTTATTCATCTTGAGCCTGAGTTCACTCCCAATACTTGTAATGACATTGAAGGTTTTAAAATGGGAATGGACGAATCCATTGGAGACCAAGCTGGGAATAAAGGAACTGATGCTGATATTGCTGTTTTTTATACATATGAGAATAACAAGAAAGGTCTAATCTTAATCGAATTTAAGTTTATAGAAGCCGAATTCTCAACCTGTTCATCTTATAGGGAGAAAGGTCAAATAAGAAATGTATGTGACTCATCTACTTATTTTGAGGATTTGGTTGTACAAAAGAAGAGAGATTCATTTAAAAACTATATATGTGGGTACAATAAATACCTTAACTGGCAACTCACTAAGGAATCTATGGTTCTAGATATTAAAACAATCAATTCTTCTAGTCATTGCCCCTTTCGTTTTGGATTGAATCAATTATGGAGAAATATGATATTGGCTGAAAGGGTTGCATCAACTAGGAATTATGATGAATTTGGTTTTTGGGTTTTTTCTCCATCTGAAAATGATAAGTACTTATGGAAAAACGGAGAAACAGAGAGTCAGTTCAGAGCAATTTTAACTAAACAAGGAAATGATTTTTTTAGGAAGGTTCATCTTGAATCTATTTTTGAAATACTTCATGAGATAGTTTCTGAAGAGAAAGATAGATATTGGTTGAATAAGATGGAAGAAAGATACAGAATCTAAAGTTTTATTAAATTAGTAGTTCTTTAAGATGTTGCTAAATATTAAATAAATGGGAAAAGGATACACTCTTTTAATCATGAACCAAGTTTTGCTTGGACAGAAACTGATAAAAGTAGACAACATATTCATACTTAAAAGTTGAATGTGACTCCAGTTGGTAGGCAATAGCCTGTCTTGATTTCCATAAAGATACAACAATTTGGAAATCGATTCGATTCGACTTCGGGTTTGAACCCGAGCCATGATTAAAAGGTGTATCCATTTTTATGAAAGATAAATTAGATTTAAAAGAGTATTTTTCAGACAAAGAAATAATAAAAATTCTTTGTCATAAAAGAGCTATTGCCGCCAAGAAAGGACATGACCTCCATTTCTTGAGAAATATTTCAGCCAAGGCTTGCTCACCGCATAAAAAATGCAAAAATGAAATTTTCACGTTTTTTCCACCAAGAAATACATGGATAAGGATACTAAAAGAGGAAAGAGAAAAACGTGACACAAATGCTGTTGAAATAAATACTATTCAACTTGAGCGTACAGTTTGGAAGGAAATAAAAAAATACAATTCAAATGGAGAATCTAAACCAGAATGGATGATTAAGCTTGAATCCTTTTTGTTAGATATTAAGGATTCAGTATTCAATCAATCTTTGGGTTATGATATCGTACCTCCAAAAATAATCCCTGTTTTAAAAGATAAGACTAAAAATGAGTATCGACCTATCTCAGTTTTCAGTCTAAAAGACTTAATTATTATTGGTCAAATATCAAAATATCTTACCTATTGTTTCGACCCACTTTTCTCAGACTCATCTTATGCTTTTCGGTATACTAATCCATCAAAAAAAACTTTCAATCATCATCAGGCAGTTCAAGATATTATTGATTTTAAGAATAAAATAGGGGTTCCATTATATGTGTCTGAATGTGATATAAAGAAATTTTATGATTGTGTAAATCATGAAGTAATTATTGAGAAATTTAAAGAATTGGTAAATGAAGTAGATGCTAAATTAAAAATAACAATTGATAATAGAGCAATACTTCTGTTCCATTCATATCTGGGTGCTTTTTCATTCAATGAGAATATATATAGAATAGAAAATCAACTCCTTATCAACCATGGTATTTCAGATGGGAAAATTCCTTGGGTTAAAACATCAGAACTTGAGGAGGTAGGTTCATTTATTGATTCAGACAAAATAGGTGTTCCTCAAGGAGGTGCAATCTCGTGTTTAATAGCAAATATTATTCTTAATCATGTAGATAGAATTGTTAACTCAAACTCTGATGAAAGCACGTTCTATTGTAGGTTTTGTGATGACATGGTTTTGATGCATACAAATCGAGATAAATGCGATGAATTATTCAAAGTTTATCAAAAGGCTCTTAAAGAAGTCAAACTTATTAGCCATAAATCTGAACCATACGATGTATATGGGAAAGATTTTTGGAATGAGAAATTAAAATCCAAATCTCCATACAAATGGGATGTTTATGATTCAACAAGTATTGAAAATCAGAGAAATGTACCTTGGCTGTCCTTTGTTGGTTATCAAATTAGACATGATGGAGTGATTAGAGTTAGAAAAAGGTCTATAAAGAAAGAATTGGAGAAACAAATACATGAAACTGATAAGATTATCAAGAATGCAAAAAAATCGGCAAGTATTAATGAAAAAGCTATAAAATTTAGACTTCAACAACGTTTAATCTCAATGGCTGTAAGTCGTTGTCGTTATGGTAGTTCAAGGGTTTCAATGTGTTGGTGCGCTGGCTTCAAACTGTTAAGAACCCATCAAAACACTACTAATCAAATACGAAACCTAGATAGGAATAGAGAAAAGCAAATCAAACGACTTGAGTTACACCTTAAAAAAATTAGGACACCATTCAGAAAATCAAAAAAGAAAGTTGCACCTTTGAATTACTATGGTTCAAATTTCAGTTATAACAACCAATTTTTAAATGAAAAAAATGGATAAGCAAACAATATCTATCTACTTCGATGAACCTAAATCGTTTGAGCCCTCAAATATCAAATCACTAGGAGGAATAGTTGGCTTATATTTTATTTTTACCCAAGACACCTTTATTCAATACCCTTTTGATAAGTCTAAATTACTATACATTGGAATGAGCGAAAAAAAGACCAACAGCATAGGAAGTAGGCTTAGTGGGCATTTTGAAGGTAAATCGAAGAATGTCGGTTTGGTGAACTACAGAAAAACTGCACCATTACTTTTCACCTATTTAAATTTTGATATCCTTAAAGCAAACTGGAACTTTAGAATTGAAGACCTTGAAAGTTACTTTATTTTAAGTTTTGTTGAAAACTTTGGGGTATATCCAATTTGTAATAACAAAACTGGTGCAGAAATTGATAGTAGTGATTTGAAAGTAGATATTAAGATTGATTGGAACTACTTTAAAAAATGAATACTATGGATAACAAGGTGAAGTCAGGCAAAGAGATTCTGGATGATTTCTTCAAAGGTATATCTGAAATTGAAAATATTGATGTTGAAATAGCAAATTCTCTGGCCAATTTATATCATCAAGGCAAGTTTACAGATGTCAATATTAAAAATGAACTCCAAAAACTAAGAGATAAAAATGCCAACAAAGATTAAAAACCTATCGATTTCTGGTATACGTGGAGTTCAAAAAACGATAGAAATCCCACTATCAGAGAAATCAATTCTTATATATGGTGATAACGGAACTGGAAAAAGCAGTATTTCTGACTCATTGGAATGGTTCTTTAACAATGATGTAAAACATTTATCTGGTTCTGAAATTGACCTTAAAGATGCACTTAGAAACTCAAATATTACCCAGTCTGAGATTTCTTCTGTAAAAATTGATTTCACAAACCCAAATTTAGCATCTACCAAGTCACTTGGCTTCAAAAAAGACAAACTCATTACTGATAATTCAAACAAATCAGACGAATTCAACACCTATCTTAATAACACTCAAAACGAAAATCTTATACTTCGTCATCAATTCTTGACTGAATTCATTGATAAAACAAAAGGTGATAAACTTAAAAGTTTGTCTGATGTAATTGGATTCTCAGAAGTAAACAAGATTAAAGAGGTACTAAAGAAATCTTACAACTCAATTAAAATTGAAATTAAAAATCAAAACTTTGAAGCACAAATAAATACCCAGAAACAAAATCAAATCGAAAAAATTGGTGCTGCAATTGGAGTTGAAGCAAATCTATTTGAAAAAATCAATGAGATAATAACACCAATGAAATTGGGTGTTGAAGTAAAATCTTTTACAGATATTGATGTTGTTCTTAATTTGCTCAAATCACCTTCAAGCACAAAAACTCTTAATGAAATAAGGTTTCTCGAAAATTGTAAAAATACACTTACTAACCTAAAAGCAGAAATTGACTTATTGAACTCAGAATATCTAAAATACTTCACTGAGTTTAGTTTAATTGCTGAAGATATCCAAAGTATAATGCAAGTATACTTTGCCGAATTGCTAAAAGCTGGTAGTACTGTAATTGAGAAAAAATATCATAAGGAAGATAGTTGTCCTCTCTGTTTGCAACCTAAAGGTAAAGATGAATTGCTCAGTGAAATTAAGTCGAGGTTAAAGCAGATTGAAGAATCATCGATAAAAAAGGCTGCATTCGATTCCGCTAAACAAACCGTAATTACCTTGTCTGGTGAACGAATAAAGCGATTAGAGATTTTGGTTCACGATACCCTATACAATGATAGTGCATTTGTAACTATTAAGTCTTCGGTTGATGCTATAATTGATAAACTTCGAGAGTTCGAAAGAAATGGTAATGTAAAGGTTACTTCTGGTAATTTTATTTCGGACTTAAAATCAATAAAGTTCAGTGAGTCGGATTTTGATATTATTTCAGTCATAACTTCATCTATTTTGGAAATCCAAAGTTCATCAAATAAGATTAATCACACTCTTACATATTCGAACATCTCATCTGCAAAGGAGTCATTCTTACGGATAAAGAAATTTGAAAAAGAAAGAGTGGCTCTTGAATACCAAAGAAATTCTTTAGAGAAGATTTATAACGAATTTGTTATAGTGCAAAAGGACGGCTTAGAAAATTTCATTACCACATTCTCTGGAGCGATAAATGATTATTACCAATATATGAATCCAAATGAGCAGTTCCAAGAGTTAAGGATTAGTACAGTTGGTGAGGAGGACGAACTTAATGGAATAAAAATTGAATATAAGTATAATGGGGAGTGGGTCTATCCTCCACAGAAGTTCTTTAGTGAGTCCCACTTAAATTGCTATGGACTTTCATTCTTTTTGGCATCCGTTAAAGCATTTAATAAAGAAAACAAGTTTTTAATTTTAGACGATGTGATTTCTAGTTTTGATAGTAATCATAGGAAAAAATTTGCTGATTTAATATTTGAAAAGTTCTCGGATTATCAAATTATTCTTTTAACTCACGAAAATGAATGGTTTCAATATGTGAGTCAACTTGCCAAAAGAAAGAATTGGTTAATAAATGAAATCAGATGGGATGATATAGAAGGTACTTATTTAGCAGATAAGTTAATTGATTTAAGAGAGACAATAGAGACAAATTTATCCAAGGGGAATATTGAAATTCTAGGTAATCCGATTAGAAAGTATCTTGAGCATATGCTTAAAGATATTTGCGCAAACCTTGAGGTCAAAGTTAATTTCAGATTCAATGATGCAAACGAAAAAAGGATGAGTGATGAACTACTCTGTGAGTTGAAATCTAAAATCAATAAAAGTTCTAAAGGTATACAAGACCAAATGGTAATAATTGAAAGGATAACCAACTCAAATATTTTGGGCAATCTGCTTTCTCATGATAATCCATTTGCACCAAAACTTGGCGACTTAAAAGCCTTTTGGAATGATTTAATAGAATTTGAGAATTTGTTCTATTGCCAAACTTGTAAGAAACCTGTATTGGTGAAGAATTTTGATACTGTTAATAAGGAAATAAGGTGTAGTTGTGGAAAAACAAAATATGATTGGAAGAAATAGTGACTATTTTCGATTTCTTTAGTGATTTGAAGAATCGTATTAAGAAAAAAGCATCATTTATCTGAATATTGAATGAATTACGAGCAAGTAAAAATATTAATCAAAAATTCACCTACGGTAAAAATGTTGCGTTCCAATAACGCAGCATTGATTATAACATTTTTACACAACCAATTCAAGGAGACAAATGAGCAACCCATTCCTAATTCCATTTTAGTTCAAAAACTTGCAGACTACTTAGACGATTTGAATTATCAAGATGAGGATGATAATGATTTAAGTAGTTTGAATTTAGATTCTGTTGACAGAGCAAGAAGATACATTGAGCAATGGTCTGACGAGAAAAATAGATACCTAAGTTTCTATACAGATGAGAATACAAAAGAAATAATGAATTCTCCCACAAAGCATACTTCAAGAGTTTTTCAAATTGTAGAACTTTTAAAGGATAGAAAACTAGTTGGCACGGAATCTAAGTTTAAGGACATTTTTAATAAATTAAAGGAATTAATCGACAACAGTATTGAAGACCCTAAAAAAAAGATTGAAGAACTTGAAAAGCGTAAGGCAGAAATTGAAGATGAAATAAGAACAATAAAAAGAGAAGGTTCTGTAAGGACATTTGAGAACTATCAAATTAAATCAAGATTTGACGATGTTACTAAAATCACTAATGAATTAATAGGTGACTTTAGAGAAGTTGAAGAGAATTTTAAAATTATTGTCAGGAATATTTACGAGAAACAATCCGATAAGTCGCTATCCAAAGGAAAAATTCTTCAGTACACTTTTGATTCTCTAGACGAATTAAAGCAGACAGACCAAGGGAAAAGTTTTTACGCTTTTTGGAACTTTTTGCTAGATGATGTCAGTCAAGACGAATTAAAACAATTAGTAAATGATGTATATAAAATATTGGATGACAGAGGAATTGAGTATAATGAGAAATTTCTTCGGAGGGCTAAAACTATTTTACATTTATCTGGAAGGAAAGTGTGGGATTCAAATAATCTGTTAGCAGATAAACTTAGTCGAATTATTGCAGAAAAGAACTTAGAGGAAAGAAAGAAAGTCAAAGAAACAATTAATATTATTAGAAACCTTGCTTTGCAAATGGTAGATAAAACTCCTTCTCATGATTCTTATATTACAATAGAAGGAGATGCAATTATTGATTTGCCAATGGAAAGAAAGTTAGGTGAAGAACAAATTTTATCTGAATTCATAGAACAACCGAGGTCTTCAGAAAATAAGCTTGATTTAGAATCCTTAATGAATCTAGTTAGTACAAAACATATTAACAGAAAAGAACTTTTAAATAACATTGAAACAATACTGAATGATACAAGTCAAGTATCTCTTAGTGAAGTGTTAACTAAGTATCCTGTTACAAAAGGATTAGCCGAAGTTTTGGGTTATATATCTTTAGTTCAAACAACTGATAAGTTCTATATCAATCAGAATGAGATTGAATACTTGAAGTTTGATTTTGAAAATGAAAAGTATTTAAAAGCTCCTCAAGTAATATTTAGCAAATAATGGATAATCGAAAGCCAATCTACGAACCCTATGCACCTTTAATAGTAAAACTATTGCAAGGAACAATTTATGACGAGAATGAGAAAGTTTGGAATGATTTATTGTTCTACCAAATTCCAATTAGTCAATACTTTGAAAAAATTGCCATTGAACTTATCATTGAAAAGAAGGATGGATACGCTTACCTAAAGCAAATAGAGTTCGATGAGGATAAAAATACAATTGGCTTGATTAGAAGAATACCACTAAAATATGAAACTTCCTTAATTTGCGTGTTCCTAAGAGAAATGTTGGATGAATTTGAAATCAACAATGTTGACCAACGAAATCTGTATGTAACTCATAAGTTTCTAAAGGAATCCATAGAGCTATTCTTTAAAGAGAAAGCCAATAAAGTGAAGCTTTTTGCTAATTTCGATAGGTACATTGAATCCATTGTGGAAATTGGTTTTTTGAAAGTTATTAGTAAACCTGAGAATTCCAAAGATGAGACTCGTTATGAAGTTAGGCGAATTATAAAAGCTAAAATTACAAACGATGTTTTAGAGGATTTCAAAAAGAAACTTGAGAAAGATGTATAGTTTATTTAGCACAAAGTCAGGAGAAGCTGGATACCGACTCCAATATTTCGAAGCATTCAATTGGGGAACATTTGATAAAGAAGTTTTTAGAATTTCACCCCAATGTAATACGACTTTAATCACTGGAGCAAACGGTTCTGGAAAAACAACCTTCATCCAAGGACTACTTACATTAATTGTACCAGAAAAGCGATATCGTTTCTACGAGCATCAAAGGACTGAAGATAGTTATGTTTTAGGGGAGTATGGAGATATAGAAACTGAATCAGGTAGACAAATTCAAAGAATTAGAGATGATAAATCAAAAGCCTATTCAATCCTACTAGCGACTTTTAAGAATGAGGAAAGATATGTAACGCTTATACAGACAAGGTGGTTTGCTGGAAGTGAAATGAAACGCAAATATATTATCGCTTTTAAACCATTAACTATTGAAGGAGATATTAGCCCATTTGATTCAAAGGGAGAATGGCTTAGAAATCTTAATAAAAAATACCCTAAAATTGGAACTAAAGAGTTGATTCAACCATTTGATGGCCCATCTAAATATGCCGAAGCCTTACTTAAAGTATTTGGTATGCGTTCGTCAAAAGCATTAACTCTTTTTGACCAGACAATGCGACTAAAGGTATTAGGAAGTTTAGACCAGTTTGTAAGAGAAAATATGCTTGAAGAAAGCAAAATTGAAGATGATTTTCAAAACTTACGCAATAACTACCAAAAGCTTTTAGATGCACACCATGAGATGCAGAAGGCAGAAAAGCAATTAGAGCTCTTGAAACCAGTGAAAGAGAATGCAGAAGAATTGGAGAAAACAAAAAATGAATTACTAATACTTTCTGAATTAAGGGAAACAAGTCCTATATATTTTTATCACAAGAAGAAGAATTTTCTTGAAACCGAAATAGAAAATGAATCACTTGAATTGAAAAGAATTACAGAGAAAGAGTTAGAATTGAAAAATGAGATAGATACTAAACGTGAAACTGAAAAAATATTAGATTCAGATATTAGGAATGATGAAACAGGCAAGCAAATTCAAGAACTTGACAAAGAAATAAAAGTTAAAACAGCAGATAAAACGAGACGAGAAGATAGACTTAATAGGTATAATAAAGCTGCAATTAGAATAAATTTTGATGAAAACCCAAGTGAAGAGTTATTTTATGAGCAGATAACCAAAGCAACTAGGCGACATGAAGAAGTTGATGATGAGTTAAAGAATAAGGAGAACGGAATACAAAAAAGATTGAGGATTTTAGAAAATGAAAAAGAAACTGCTGAAAAACAGCATGAGGAAAAAGCTAAAGAATTAGATGAATTAACTAAACAAAAAAATAATATTACTGGTCGTATCTCAGAGATACAACAGGAAATACTTGCAATTACAGGAGCAACACAAAGTGAAATTCCGTTCATTGGTGAGTTGATTCAGATATTACCAAAAGAGAAAAATTGGGAAATGGCAATTGAGAAAGTGTTACACAATTTCGCTTTAAGACTAATTGTTCCAGATGAGTATTATAAACAAGTCAATGAATATGTTAATGAAAAGGACTTGAAAGAAAAAATACGATATGAAAGATTTCAGAAAGAAAATTTCATGAATAGCCTCATATCAAAAGACAAGGATAGTATCTTTTCTAAAATTGAGATTAAAAGAGATTCGAGATATGCTGATTGGATAGAAAACCAAATCAAAACGAAATACAATTTTATATGTACATCTAAAGATGATTTACCTTCCTACAACAAAGCAGTAACAAGTAATGGGCTAATAAAAAACGGAACACTTCATGAGAAGGATGATAGGCAGAAGGCATTAAGTAGAGAGAATTTTGTATTGGGTTGGGACAATAAGGAAAAAATAAAACTGACTCGTGAATCTTTAAAACAAATTGAAAATATTATAAAGAGCAAAAGAGATGACATTTCTAAACTTGAAAAGCGACAAAAAAGGCTAGAGGATGAAAAGGAAGACATCACAAAATTTCTACTGTTTGAAAATTATTCTGATATAGATTGGAAAGAAATTTCGTTAGAGATTCAGAACTTAATAAAGCGTAGAGACGAATTGGAGAAAAGCAATGATAGAGTTAACCTTCTCAGAACACAACTTTCAGAATTACAGACTATTATTAGCTTGAAAGATAATGAAAGAGATAAATTAATTGAGGGAAGAACAATTAAAAAATCGCTTGTAGTTGATTTAGAAAATCAGTTTAATCAGTGCTCTTTTTTTCTTGAGGATTTCAAGGATATTGTTTTCACAGAAAAGTTTTTAGAATTTGAGGGAAAGTTTAAAACAGAATTGGATAATTTATGTTTTGGTAACCTAAATTCAAGAAATAAGGCAGTATCTGATAAATTAACGAACGATATTGAACACCTGATAGAAATTCAAAGAAAACTTGAGTTAAAGTTGCAATCTTCAATGCAAAACTTCAAACAGCCTGATGACTCAATAATTCAAGTATTTAAAGACTGGACTTCTGATACACATAAGCTTGGAAAAGAAATAACATTCGTTGATGATTATCTTGAAATATTTAATAGGATTGAAAGAGAGGAGTTGATTGAGAATAGGACTAAGTTCAAGAATTACCTAAATGATAATATGATTAAAGGGGTGTCAGACTTTAAAACACTACTTGATAACCAGGAGGAGCAAATTCTTGAAAGTATTGAAGCTTTGAATGAATCTCTTAAAAAAATTGATTTTAAAAAGAATCCTCAAACCACCTTTATTCAACTGTTTGCTGAAAAGGAAAACTCTAAAGACATTCAAGACTTTCGGTTAAGTTTAAAAGAGTGGAAGCCTGATATTGCTGAATACGAAAGAACCAAGGATGACCAAATTCTAGAAAGTAGTTTCCTAAAGATTAAAGAACTCATTACCAAACTTACTGAAAAGGAAGATTGGAGAAAACGTGTAACGGATGTTAGAAATTGGTTAAAATTTTTGGCAAAAGAATTTTACAGAGAGGATATGAAACGTCCACCAAAGGTTTATGACAATACTGCAAAACTTTCATCAGGAGAGCAAGCCCAAATAACATATACAATTATGGGTGCTGCGATAGCTTATCAGTATGGAATTTTAAAGGATGGAATGAATACAAATTCATTTCGCTTCATATGTGTGGATGAAGCATTCGCAAAGCAAGACGAAGAGAAAGCTGTTTATCTTATGGATTTGACTCAAAAATTGAATTTGCAAATGCTATTGGTCACACCTGATGATAAGATTCAAATTGCTGAACCTTATATTTCTGGAGTTCATATAGTACATCGTGTAAACAACAGAAATTCGAGAATCTTTGACACTACAATTGAACAAGCAAAAAAACTTATTGACGAAAAAACCTTAACTACAAGTGATTACAGTAGCTGAAATAAAGAAGAAATCTGAGAATCTCTATATTGACTTTCTAAAATCAATATTATCAGAGGAATCATTTTTCCCGAAAACGATTCGCTCCGACAAATCAATTTCTGTTGATTTTAATGAAATGAGAAGTGAATTATCAGAAATAATTCAGCAATCAAAGGATATTAAAAATTTCGGTTACACAATTACTTACAAAAAGGTAAATACCAAAAGGCATGGAATTCAAAGTTTGCCCGAGAGTTTTAGTTTTCAAACTGAACTGGACTTTCTGAAGTTTCTGCATAAAGAACGAGAAGTTGAATCATATAGAATCAATACCAATAAAATCCTTACTAGTTTTCCAGAACTAATTGACTGGGTAAAAAAGTACCCTAAGAAAGTAATTGATAATAGCCAAACTTGGGAATCTTTAATTAAAGTTTGCCAATACTTTAAGAATAACCCCAAACCAAATCTATATATAAGAGAGTTGCCAATCAAGGTTCATACAAAATTCATTGAAAACAACAAGGGCGTTCTACTAGAATTGCTAAGTATAATTTTACCCCCAGAAAGCGTTAATGAGGATTATTCAACAACAAAAGATTTTGAAAAACGATTCGGGCTTAAATTCAACCAAAGCCAAATCAGGATTAGGATTTTGGATAAAGTTATTTCTGAAAAGTACTTATCCAATTTAACAGATATTGAAGTAACAGAAGAAGAGTTTAAACATTTGACAATCCCTTGTGAGAAGGTTTTTATACTCGAAAACAAGACGAATTTCAGTAACTTAATGAACTTTCTTACACTTCCTCAAATGAAAAATTCCATTGGAATATTCGGAAGTGGGTTTAAGGTTGGTAGTTTAAAAAAGGCTACATGGCTAAATGATAAAGAAATTTATTACTGGGGAGATATAGATACCCATGGTTTACAAATCCTTTCACAAATAAAAAGTTACTTTCCACATACAAAGTCCTTCATGATGGACTTTGAGACCTTAAATGCTTTTAAAGAGGATTGGGATAAAGGTGAACCAACCAATGTTACTAATTTACCAAATCTCAATTCTGAAGAGCTTGAACTATTCAATTTTGTCAAAGCAGATAACGTAGATACAATTCGACTTGAGCAAGAAAAAATAAGTCAAGATTTTGTTTTACACAGCATAGCAAAGATTTTCGGTTAGCAGAAACTCTGAGTTAAGTCTTTATAAGCACAAAGTATAGTCTTAGTTAACCATACTTCGTGTTTTATTGTTAGAAATATTGTAATCAGTATACTTTTTAATAAATCTCTGCATCAATTATGAAAAAAACTTGTATTAGCAATAATTGTGACGACTTTTCGTCCTTGATGTAAACCATTATACTAAATCATTATAACAAGTTCATCCAACTTTTTCCCAAATTCACATTGGTCTTCTGCAATTGAATATTCAGAACCATCTTAGATTTATCTTTGACGTAAATTTCACCTCTTCAAGATATTCTTTACTCCTTTCATCTTTTTTCACACTGAATTGTAGTGTGAAAGCATCTGTAATAATCTTCCATACAAGGTCAGTTTGTGCCATAAAAAATTCAGTTATTTCAAAATTGGGTAGGGTCTTCTTTACATAGATATAAATTACACACAGAATCCGTAAAAATGAAGGAACCTGTATGAAAAATAAATGTGATTAGACCTTAGTAATTGGTGTGCTTGCTAAACAACTTTCTGGTTTAAAAAGTATTCCTAATGAATGGTTTAACAAATTGGCGAGAAGAAAGGATATTGAGGATTTAACTGAACGATTGAGTAAAAAAACATACAATAACTATGATTAATCAAAAAGAGTAGATATTTTTATTAACAAAATTATTAGTGAATATGACGAATGTCCAAATCCAAGCATTAGGCAACTTACTCCAATATTATCGTTCAGACTTAACTTACATTAGAGAATTCAAGCGATATAAGTTAGGCAAAACGGAAACTGGTTATTATTTAAGTCTATCATATGGAACATTCAAATCCTTTATAAATGAATACAGGGTCGCTCGTAATGTTGAAAAATCAAAAACCGACTTTTTACTTCAGTTAACTATGCAATGGGTCAATACGAAAGGCCAAAAAAACGTTGACGTCTTTGCAAAACTCCTTAAAGAAAAAGGAATTACACATGGGAAAGTAATGACATCGTTAGCGTCTAAAATATTATTCTTGAATGACCCTTGGACAATTTTACCCTTGGACAATTTGGCTAAACAAGCTGTAGGACTTAAAACCAATATTTATTCACACTACATACCCAAAGTCGATGAATTCAAACAAAAGAATAAGAGAGAGATTGATAGTTGCTTGAATTCTGTTAGCCATCATTTGAAAATAATCGAAGTTGATTTCAAAGATGAAGTCGAAAACATTGAAATGATAAGATACAACCGATTCGTTGATAAACTACTCTGGACGATTGGGAGATATGAATAACAATTATATTCTTTAAAGAGTTAACCTTAACAATAATTGTGTTATGGACTTTATTACAATTGACTTTGAAACAGCCACACCAGAAAGAAACAGTCCATGTGAAATTGGATTAACCTTTGTTGAGAATAATCAGATTAAGGAGGTGAAATCATGGTTGATTAAACCCATTTGCTACCCATATTTTGATGATTTTTGCGTCTCAATACACGGAATAACACCAAAAGACGTTAAGAATTCTCCAGAATTTGTTGAATTGTGGAAAGAGATAGAGCCGTTAATCAAGCATAAATTCTTAATTGCTCACAATGCAGGTTTTGATATGAGCGTATTAAGACGAACTATGGATACCTATAAAATTAAATATCCAGAACTTAATTATGCATGTAGTTACATCTTCGCAAAAAAAGTATGGCAAGGATTATCTGACTATGGATTGGCAACACTTTGTCGACATAATAACATACCACTTGACCACCACAGAGCTGCTGCTGATAGTGAAGCAACAGCTAAACTTGCAGTTAAAGCATTTGAAATTGTTGGTGTAAACTGTATTGAAGACTTTCCAGAGAAACTTAGGACAACAATAGGTCGAATTTCTGGAAGTGGTTATAAGCCTTGTGAAACAATGAGAGAAACAAAGAGAGAAACAAAACCACGAAATATTACAGGAGACCCACAAAAGCATAATCCAGAAAGCATATTTTTCGGTAGAACTGTTGTATTTACTGGAACATTATCATCTATGCCAAGACATGAAGCACAACAAATAATAGCAGACATTGGTGGAATAAATGGTGGTGGGGTAACCAAAGAAACAGATTTTTTGGTCGTTGGACAGCAGGACTATAGATTGGTTGGGGAGGATGGCATGAGTAACAAACAAGAGAAGGCAATTAAGTTAATCGAACAAGGTGCTGAACTAGAAGTAATATCTGAGGATGAATTTTTAAAGAACTTATAGTAATAAGTTAATTCTACAAAAATAATTGCTTAACAGATATTTTAACTAAATTAGTTTTTGCTATTTTACTTTTTCGTTTATTTAAGGCATACTTAGTATTTATATAAAAAACTTGGAAATAAAAATGCATGGTTTAATAACTAATAAGAAAAGGATTCTTAAAACAATAATTACAATATTTTTTGCTGTAATTACTAGTAGCCTGAGTGCTTCGGATGAATATAAAACCACAACAAATTTAAATTTTAGAAGCGGGGCTGGTTCAGAGTTCCTCTCAATGGGAATTATCAAGAAAGGCGAGACTGTTAAGGTAACAGATAAAACGAATCCCTTGTGGTATAGGGCTGAATATCAGAGTAGAGCAGGTTATTTGTTTAGTGAGTATCTAATTCCTGTAGAAGTAGAAAGACCAAAAATCGATTCAGAACCAAATGAATCTAATTCTTCACTATTAGTAATAATAGCCTTAGTGATAGTTGCCATAATTATTTACGCATTTAATCGTAAAAAAACACCTATAACGCCATCTAGCAATTATTCAAGTAATTCAAATCGAATTCATAGGGAGGAAACAATCAATAGTTCACTTCAAAGTAAAAAAGCATCGTCTTTGTCACCAATTTCCTATAAAGTAAAAAATGATGATTCAATAATTGATGTTACAGGAGAATCATACAAAATAATTCCAGCAATCGAGTTAAAGAAATATGGAAAAGGAATTCCCTATTGGGCGCATCATTATGTTTATTCTTTCTCGGAAATCAAATATGCAACAGAAGAGCAGAAAAATTTTTACTTTCATTTCAAAACGTGTTTCTTAAATGGAGAGCATTATGATTTGGAAGGAAATACTAACTATGCTTTTATCTTACTTTTTGACTTACTTAATGAATATGAAAATCACAAAGACATCCCTATATTAGAAAAGCAGCTAGATATTTTAGGTTATTGTTATCCTAAAACAAAATCTTATGGTGTTTCATTTCTAATGGAGAAAATGGACGCATGTGGAGATATTGATGGATTATCGAGACTTAAAGCACAAAATACCAAAGAATTCAACTACAGTTATACTGATTATGACTATTGGAGAATTGGAAGCAAATATAAAACTAAACTTAACTTAAATGATGAGGATGAAGCCCTTCTAAATAAACTATGGTATCCAAGCAATGTTTTTTGTAACATTGAATATTGTTATCTCGAAATCTTAAAACTATTCATCGCTACAATTGCTGAATTAACTAATAAGTACAATCAAGAAGGGACATCATTAGATGAACAATTTTCCATAGTAGCAGACGTGATTGCGAAAAAGCATTTCAACTATAGATTTGGTAGTTTGAATTATAAGTATTGTATTGAATCAACAACAAAAGAAATCTATTCACATATCTTTAAGCATTGCGAGAATTGTGTTCGTGAACAATACGGCCATAAAAGAAAAATTAATACGAATAGTTATTACAGCACCACAGAAGTTAACTTAGCACTTGAATCTAAAATCATTTCAAAAGTATCAGAAATACTTCCAATCTTAATTTCAAAAATAAAACCACCAGATGAATTAACAGAGATTGAACTATATACTCTAAATACAAATCGTTGGAAACTCAAATTCGATGAAATTACAACAAATTACAAGGACGACCCCAAGCAATTTATTGATGATATAATGTCCTTGGCAAACTTAAATAAGAAAAACCCCTCAGTTGAGATTATTTTCTTTGAAGCATCCAAATTTATTTCTAAGAGTAATCAGGAAGCGGCATTGACACTTTATATTCATTATTTGTATCATGACCTAAAATCGGTAGTTTTTGACAACCGACAGTTTACAAAGACAATTCAGAAAAGTTTGTTCAAAACTAATGAGCAGCTCCATGAATTTGAAATTATTGTGAGCGAACTCATTAATGATAAAAATTTAGAGAAAGCCTTACTTGGTATTTCAAAAATATATGCAGTAAAAAGAAAAAAGATAAAGTTAGATTCTGAATCAATAAAGGAGGTACAAGAACAACATTCAGAAACGGTAGAACTTCTTAATGAATATTTAAATGATGAATACGAAGATGAACATAGTGCAATTAAAACACAAGAAATAAACACCGAGGAAGTTAAAATTGAAATAACTCAAAAAACAGATGAGGTTCAAAACTCAAACTATCTTAATAGTATTCTGTTTAATCAACTGCATATAGCTGTATTAGAGAAATTCGCAAAAAATAACTTTTCAATTCCTCAAAGTGAGTTTGAATCATTTGCTAAATCAAATGGAGTTTTTACGAACCAACTCATTGAAAGCATAAATGAAGTTTGCTATGAAACATTAGACGATGTTTTGATTGAAGAAGAAGATGATTATTATATCATAAGTCCAAATTATTATCAAAATATTCTTGCAAAATGATAGACAATATTAAACCCAAAGAAGCAACATCAATAATAAATTCACTAATAGGTGGTGTTGTTCCAAAGACAGGTATTCAACACATTACAGTGGGTCGTTCTGAAGAAATTAATGCTTTTATATCAGCATTAGAGGACGTAAAAAACGGAAATAGTATTGTGAAGTTTTGGATTGGGGACTTTGGTTCTGGAAAATCCTTTATGCTTCATTTGCTTAATACTGTCGCACTTAAACAGAAATTTGTTGTCGCAAGTGCTGATTTCACTCCTGACAACCGATTGTATTCAAATGATGGTAAAGGTGTTGCTCTTTATTCTGCACTTATTGATAACATAGCAATTCAAACTAAACCAGAAGGGGGAGCACTGCCAACCTTGATGGAGAAATGGATTGAACAGATAATTATTAAAACAGCAGAGGATAATAATGTTTCATTAACTGATATTCGTAATGAGAAATATTTGACCCTCGTCCAAACCAATATAATGAAGACTATCAATGAAATTACTGAAGTTGGTGGGTTTGATTTTGGAATGGTAGTAATGAGGTATTATGAGGGTTTTATAAAAGATGATGAACATCTTAGAAGAAGTGCTTTAAAATGGTTAAAAGGGGAGTATAGAACAAAAACAGAAGCAAAGCAAGATTTGGGTGTAAGAGAAATCATCAATGATTTGAATTACTATGATATGCTTAAAAATTTCTGTAAACTTTTTGTTAGCATCGGTTACAGTGGTTTTATGATAAACTTAGATGAAGCCATAAACCTTTACAAGATATCAACCTCAGTTGTAAGAGAAAAGAACTATGAAAAAATAATGACCATTTATAATGATTGCTTTCAAGGCAAAGTCACAAACTTATTTTTCAATTTTGCTGGCACAAAAGAATTCTTAGAGAATGAACGCAGAGGACTTTTTAGTTACAATGCTTTAAAGTCAAGACTTGAGACCAATAAATACGAAACAATAGAATATAGAGATTTTGCTCAACCTGTAATTCGAATACTTCCTCTTGACCACAACGAAATATTTGTATTGCTAAAAAAGTTAAAAACAATTTTTGATTTCAACTATAAAACAGAAATCAATTTTTCAGATGCCGATATTCAGCTGTTTATGGAAGAGATATTCAATAAACCAGGTGCATCTGAATTTTTAACACCAAGAGAAGTAATTAGAGATTTTCTAAACATACTGAATATCATTCGCCAAAATCCTAATGTGGACAAAAATAAAATATTTGGGGAACTTGAAATTGCAGACGAACGACCCAGTTTAGTATCAATTGATAATATTGAAGAACTATAATGTCATTCGATTTACTATCAGAACCAATAAGAAAGTATATTCGTGATAAGCGTTGGGAGCAGTTAAGACCAATACAGGTTGCTGCTATTTCAAGAATCCTTTTATCGGATGATAACTATATTTTAGCATCAAGAACAGCATCTGGAAAAACAGAAGCTGCTTTTCTACCTATCTTATCTAAAGTCGATTTTAATGAAGTTGGGGTTCAAGTTCTTTATATATCACCATTAATAGCCTTAATTAATGACCAGTTTTATCGTATTGAAGAACTCTGCAAATATCTGAATGTAGCAGTTACAAAATGGCATGGAGAGGCGAATAAAACATCAAAGGATAGAGTTATTAAACAACCTAATGGAATTATTCTAATTACACCAGAATCATTAGAAGCAATGTTTGTAAACAAGCCCTTTATTGTTAAACAGCTCTTTTCAAATCTAAAATATGTAGTAATAGACGAAATACATTCATTCATAGGAACTGACAGAGGAATACAATTAAAATCAATATTATCAAGAATTCAAGATTTAAATACTAAACCTTTTAGTATTGTTGGTTTATCTGCCACAATTGGAGACTATAGTGAAGCAAAAAAATTCACAGGAAATGAATCGAAGACTAAGGTTTTATTAGATAAGACCGCTAAAGGTATAAATGCTCAATTCCGATACTTTAAAAGTGAAAGCAAAGACCTTCCTCTCGAACTTTTAAAAGATTTGTACATAGAAACGAAAGACAGCAAAGTTTTAATTTTCCCAAATAGCAGAGGACGAGCAGAAGAATTAGCAGTAAAACTTAAAAAGATTTCGGATAAGGTGAGAGGACATGCAAATTACTTCTCACACCATTCATCTGTGGATAAGGAGGTAAGAGAGTATGTTGAGTATTTTGCTAAGAGTAATACAAGACAAAATTTTTGTATTTGTTGTACGTCAACACTAGAATTAGGAATTGATATTGGAACAGTTGATGAGGTTGTTCAAATAGATGCAACACACAGCATATCGTCATTAATTCAAAGAGTTGGTCGAAGTGGCCGTAAAGATGATGAAACAAGTAACTTGTTTTTATATGCAACAAATCCATGGAGTTTACTCCAATCTCTAGCATGTTGGCTACTATATAAACAGGAATATATAGAGCCGCCTTTATCAGTTGAAAAACCATACGATATTTTACTGCATCAAGCGTTATCTATATCAAAAGGTCATTCTGGTATAAAGATTACAAACCTGACTAAACAACTAAAGGACAATTTTACTTTCAATCAAATTAGTGAAATAGAAATTGCTGAGATAGTAAATCACATGATTGAAATTGACCTTTTGGAAAAATTACAGCAAGAAGTGATTATCGGAGTTGAAGGCGAGAAAATAGTAAATAACCGAGATTTTTATAGCGTCTTCAAAACTGAAAAAAACTTTAAAGTTGTAAATGCTGGAAATACGATAGGAGAAATTCCTTTCTCGCCACAAATAAAGGAAGACGAGAACATACTACTTGCAGCTAGAATTTGGAAAATAATATTCATTGATTTAAAGTCAAAGAAGATTGAAGTAATACCAGCGAAAGATGGAAAAAAACCAATGTTTTTTGGCAGTGAAGGTACAATTCATCAAAGCATCAGAGAAAAGATGTTTGAAATCCTTTTCGATAAAAATATTTATGAAGTATTGAATCAACAAAGTTGTGATGAAATTGATGAAATGCGAAAATATTTTGGTGTTTTTGATATTTACAACTTACAGACCAGCAGGCCATTACTAATTGCGGAAAATCATTTAGAACTATACTCATTCTCAGGAACAAGAGTTAACAGAACGATTCAATTACTTCTTAACATTGCTGAATTAGAAAACCAACTCGATGAAAGTTGTAGTAAATTTTATATTGATGCAACCAAAAAAGATTTTTTAGAAAAGTGGAGTTTATTAACCCTCCCACTAAAAGATATAGAATCTCACATTTCAAACTTATTACAGATTGCTCCAAATTTGATGGACTTTTCAAAATGGGGAACATATCTACCACTTAAATATCAAGTGATTTTGATAAAGGAAAAGTATTTTGATATTGATAATACAGAGAAACTGTTAAAATCAATAAGTCTGATTGAAAATAAATAGAAATCATCCTAATAATGATTGTATAGTTTGTTCACACAACGATATCAAAACTTTCTATTTATATACAAACAGTAATTTGTTTATTATTTTTCCACTTGTAATCGAAATATCTACTAAGAGTAATCCCGCTACGTTTATATTTACTTCTAATATATAGCAGGAATACAAGGTGTTATGGGCAATCACAATATAGATTAAACTAACAATTAATGAAGATATACTGGCACTTTCATAATTGCGAAGTAAAGGATATAATAAACAACAGGAAGGAACGAAGTGAGATAACAGTGTAATAAGAAAATATTTTTTTTATACTACTATGACTATCATAATAAATTCACTACAAGTCTCGCTTAAATTTCCTACATTTTAATCTACATCCTCAAAAATATTTCGTCTTTATTTGCCTAGAAATCTTCCTTGAAAATGCCATTTAGCGGTAGTTTTTTTCTGACTCTAATTGCTCAAGCATATCAAAATTTCTATTCAAAAGTTATTTCAACCCATAATAAGTTTAAATCCATCTAAACTCTCCACTAGTTAAATTAATATTAATATTCTCTTTTTTATTTGTTTAAAATAAAAATAATAAATTCATCTGTCAGCATAGAACTATTAATATATAGTAAAAAAAGCTGTGCAAACTGTAAATATTTCTTTAAGCAAAAAGAAGACAATCGTGGATAATTACGCATCAACTAAAAAAATAAACTATTTGATTAGCCTATGCTTTGGTAGGGGTATCTATTTCCCTTTCGAATCTATAGTGCAAGCCAAATGGTATCTAAGAAAATATGAAGCCATTCGGGCAATTAAAGAAGTGTTAATTGGGAACTCCATTGCTTTCATATATCCATCATCTATAGATTAACATGTTTTGAAAAAGCCCTACAAGTAATTTTTAAAATCGCTACAGGTTAGATATATTATGCTTTTTAGAAAAAACCGCACCACATAAAATAGTATAGGGCAAAACTTCTTTCTAGACCTTTTATAATATATAGCCACTGAAATTCCTTATTAATTATTTTCTCTAGAGTAGATTTTATCATGCGTAGCATGATAAAATCTACTTCCGTCTGCCAGCTTGCTGGTAGACCTTTAGAAATTAATTTAAACTTTTCAAATATTTCAATCTATAAAGTGTATTCAATCCTTCTATAGGATTTTAAAAATAATCCCTTTGAATTGAATATTATTATTCCTAGACAAATGAATGAAGTTTTAATCTCCCTAGAGTTATCAAGCATTAGATTAAATCATTCTTATGAATTTATTAGATATCTTTTGTACCAAAATCATTTAATAGACAACGATATCAGTATGAATACATTTATAAACATTACTTCTGCATTTTTAAAGCAGAATTTCACGCATAACTACAATAAAATTTTTATGTCATCCTTAACCTATAACCGAATTATTCTTAAAGAACCTTACTTTAATAGTTCCTACTCTAGTCATTATAGGGGCGTTCCCTTGGAGCATAGCAAACCATACGGCTATCGGTTCTCGGATGAATACTTCGATTTCAGCGAACCTGTAATAGTTGAGTATGGAAGCAAGAAGCCTAACCACCGCAGAAATCAGATAAAAAAGGTAATAAATGACCTAAGTCTGTTAGAGTTTGATATTGAAGGAATGATGCAGGCGGTTATGAATTATAACATAGATGATTTTATTCAAGTCAACGATGAGATTCAGGAGGATGTTGTAGATATCGTTGATACCTATTGTAAAACTATTGAAGGCAACTATGCCACATATACCACAAGTGTTGATAAGGCTTTAGCTAAGGCAAAAGAGAGGCACCTAGACCTTATTATGTTTAAGCACCACTGCTATTTTGATTCTGTGGATAGATTTAAAAAAACTAGGGTGAATAATTTTAGAGCATCACAATTCTATTCAATATCAACTCTTCAAAGCGAGGACTTCTATGCCTCGATTAACGATACCAACTGGAGGTTGGATACTAATTTAACCAATCTTAAAGCTGATTTTATTAAGGGTGGTTATGTTACATTAAATGGTGAGCCTTTAAAAGACATTGACCTATCAAACTCACAACCGTGTCTACTTGCAAATTTATTTGATAGTCTAGATAATATGCTTATAAAATTTCCTAAACTTATAAATGCTTACTATTATCCCTATCTCAATAAGAATGAAATTGATGTACAGCATTTTATTAAACTATCTGGGGATGGGAAGATTTATGATTATATATGTGAAAAAACTGGATGGAATAGGCCATTTGCTAAGAATATATTCATCAAAATAATGTTCTCCAAGGCAGGATGGAACTCAGTTTATAAAAAGCGGTTAAAGGAACTATTTCCAAACGTTATCAGTTGGATGGATGAATTTAAAATAAAAAATAACAGCCATAAGGAGTTAGCCATTATGCTGCAGCGATTGGAGAGTGAGATTTTTATTAGAAACATATATCCACAAATCAGGAAGCAGGGGTATGTAATATATACCAAGCATGATTCTATCCTTTGCAAGGAGTCTGACAGAGATGCGGTCAAGTTAGAGATGGAAAGAATCATGACTGAGATGGGGCTAAGATTTACTTTAAAATAGCATATTAGTCCTCTAAAGCACTGGCTAAACCTTGTATATTTTGCATTTTACCTATCAAAAAACTATCACTTAATAAGTCATCCAGCAGGTAGATTTTTTGATTTTTAATTACAGTTGACTTGATTCTTTTATTGTTTCTCAGATATCTCCATAAGGTTGCTCTATTGTCCTTGTCAGAACTATTTAAAAGATACAGGATAGTGTTAAAGTCGATGTACCTTTGGCCATTAAGAATAATAATATAAACAGGTTGCACTATAATTTTTTTTACATTATATATAAATTTATTTCCTTAATAAAAGAATGATTAGTTCTTGTAATTTTTTTGCCGCAGTATTAGTTGGGTCTATACTTAGGCAAGTCTCTACAGAGTCTAAGGAATACAACAACTTATTTTGTTTAATATGTATGAGGGCTCTAATCAAATATGCTTCAACAATAATATTATTGCTCAGTTTATCTCTATTCCTCAAGACTAGATTGATAGCATTATGAGCCAATGGATAGTATTGGTAGAGAGAATAATATATCCAACTTTGGTATATGTACAGCCAGCACTGCTCTTCAACATCATCTTCAAGTTTTAATTTTTGGTCGATTAATTTCAATGCGAGTTCTGGCTCTTGTTCATTGATTAATCTAAATACGTCTGAATGCTGAAAATTACGCTGAGTTTGTGTCATTTTTATCCCAAAAATAACAAGTGCTCATTTATAAAAAAAACAATCTTGTATTTGGGACTAGCCTCATCAATATATTGTGTTTATTTAGTAAAGTCAACAGGTTAATAATCTATTAAAATTTAGTTAACTAGAAATAAGGTTACTGACTATTTGATTTGTATATATTATGATTAGTGTTAGCAAATAGCTACTTATATAGTGGTTCGCTTCGAACGTTATGTATCTCTTTTAGTGCATTATTTGCGTAGTTAAAATCAAAGCACCATTTTCTGCAATGTTTTTTTATCTCGGTACTAATGTATCTATCAAAATAATATTGATATTTTAACATTGCATATGTGTCATCGTAGTATAAATCAATATATTCATAAAGTTTAAACTTTTGAAATTCTTCTTTAAGTGATGCAATATGACTTATTACAACGTCTTCAGATGGTGTCTTAATCTGTGTCTTTTCAATATCCTTTAATCCATCGGGAATTTGAAAAATTTTCCCCTCGTACTTACCTGTTTGACTATTAAGTTCTTCTATTTTTTTATAAAACTTTTCCTGGTCTTTCAGGAGTTCATCATATTGCCTAAGATTTATATTTCTTTTTTTCAATTCTTCATTTAATGCAACGACATCTTTTTTATAGAAATATAGTCTATGTCCATGTTTATAGTAGTTCTTAAATTGAAACTTTTCAATAATGAACTTCCCACAATAATGTGGGGCCTTTTTAATTACTTTTGAAAGTTCATAATCACTAATCCATTCTCCTCGTTCAATGGATAAACGCTTAAATTCTAATGCTGCTTTATCTAGTGCTTGAGTTGAGAAACGCTCTTTGGCTGGTAAATCATACGTACCAACCAACTTAGAAAGCAAATCACGTACTTGCTTTATTTCTTTTAAGATTTTAGTTTCCATTTTGCTTACAATTTTTGGTAGTAAGCAAATTTAAGAAATAAAATCTTCAAGGCTTGCATTGTCAAGAAAATCAATTACTTTGGCTGCATCTTGAATGATAATCAAGTTAGATAATTGTCCAGATTTGGCTACTAAATCAAAAGCCCTAGAAATAGGGCTTTTTTGTTATGTTTTATACTTACGCGCTATTCTCCAAAACCCACAACAAAATTTACGTGGGGTACACATCTGACCTAAACAGTAGGCTCAGCGCACATAATCATTCCCAGAATAAGGGCTGGACGGCAAAATTTCAGCCATGGGAACTCATCTACCACGAAGAGTTTAGCACCAAGGAGGAGGCGTTGACTAGGGAGAAACAGCTTAAAACCGCCAAGGGAAGACTCTTCATCCGCTCCATCATTAAACCCTAGCTAGTTGGGCTCATATCCGCCAGCCGGCGGACACAGGTTCGAGTTCCGCTGGCTAGCGGACAGGCCCTGTCCCCGCTACTAAATCAAAAGCCCTAGAAATAGGGCTTTTTTGTTATGTTTTACACTTACGCGCTATACTCCAAAACCCACAACAAAATTTAGGTGGGGAACTCGCATAAAAAAAGCCCCTAGTCGGGGCTTCCAATTTAAAATTGTCTGAACCCTATAATCTGACGAACATCCTTAATCGTTTGCGATGCACTGGCTCGTGCCTTTTCGGCACCCATTTTTGCCACTTTCCTCAAATAGGCATCATCGGAAAGTATTGCCTCAATTCTCTCGCGCATTGGAGATGTAACCTTAATTATATCCTCAGCCAACTGTTTTTTCAAATCTCCATAACGGATTTCGCATGCATTGTACTTATCTTCAAAAAACTGATAGGTATCGGGTGTGGATACAACCTTCATTATGGTAAATAAATTTTGAATGGCCTCTGGTTTCTCTTGGTTGGGTTGAGTTGGTCCCGAATCGGTAACGGCTTTCATAACTTTTTTGCGGATAGTTTCAGCGTCATCGGATAGGTAAACTGCATTACCTTCCGATTTTCCCATTTTGCCAGACCCATCTAGTCCCGGTATCTTAACTAGCTCTTTACCAAAATTATAGGCAACTGGCTCGGGAAAGTACTCCACATTATACATGCGGTTAAAGCGGTTGGCAAATGTACGTGTCATTTCCAAATGCTGCTCTTGGTCTTTACCCACAGGAACTTTATGCGCCTTGTGAATAAGAATATCTGCAGCCATAAGGGTTGGGTACGTAAGCAATCCAGCATTAACGTTGTCGGGTTGTTTACGTATTTTTTCCTTAAACGAGGTACAGCGCTCCAACTCACCTTTATAGGCGTTCATATTCAACAAAAGGTAAAGTTCAGGAATCTCAGGAACATCGCTTTGGATATATAGGGTTGATACTTCCGGGTCTAATCCACAAGCAATATACTCGGCCAAAACCTGCTTAACATTCCCGTGCAAATCCTCAGGGGTGGGATGTGTTGTAAGTGAATGGTAATCGGCAATGAAGAAGTAGCACTTGTTCTCGTGCTGCATCTTAACAAAGTTCTGCAAAGCACCAAAATAGTTACCCAAATGCAGTTTTCCAGTAGAGCGTATTCCGCTAAGTACAATATCCATATCAATAAGAATTTGTCACAAAAATACTAAATTATGGGTTACATACTAAATGCAATTAATTTATTACGACTACTCTTCAATTTCAATAAATATTATTAAACCCTAGATATCTATTCAAAAATATACCTAAATTGCATAGAGAACTAAAAGCAACAACGATGAACGGTATAGAGGTTAAGGGTACAGGATTGATTTCGACCCGAACGTATGTGAAAGAAAAACATCCAGAACGTTACAATGATTGGTTTAACACACTCCCTAGCGATTGTCAGTTGCTTTACAGTGGAGTAATTAGCTCCTCGGATTGGTTCGATGTGGAAAAATACTACTACACTCCGCTTAAGGCTATTGCCAATATGTTTTTTGGAGGAAATGAGCAAAAAACAGCAATTGAAGTTGGAAAATTTAGTGCCGACTTTGGATTAAAAGGTGTTTACAAGGTTTTTTTACTTGTTGCGAGTCCCCAGTCGCTCATGAAAGCGGCCAAGCGGATTATTTCAATGTACTACAGGCCTGTTGATGCTGAGATATCGGAAGTGAATAAAAAATCTATAATACTTACAGCCACCAAACTACATAAATCGAGCGAGATACTAGATTATAGGACTATTGGTTGGTGCATTAAGGCCCTTGAACTTGTAAATTGCAAAAACGTAACATTCCACAAAACTCAAGGTACAGACCCACAAAATTTCTCGGTTAAATTTACCTGGGATTAACTTTTCACATTAGTAATCAACAACTACACCCCAAATAATTTATGTATTGTCAAAATTCGGCCATTCGGTTTGGAGTCAATTTGTTTTTTTTGATAAATTGGTGTTCAAAATTGTAACCTAACTTAATGAAAAATACTATGAAAGTAAAACAAGCATTAGTCTTTACAATATTATTAATGGCTTTGGCCCCTGTGGTTGCCCAGGAAATTAAAAAAGATGACAAACAACTTCAAAGTACATCTTATAGAAGAAGTTCTCTTTACACAATTATGCTTGACGATGCCGGACTTATTAAAGCCGATACAATAAAACGAAGCTTCGACTCCACTCCTATTCCGGAAAAGTTTAACGACCATAACCTCTCAATTCGTTCATTCAACCCCAAAGACTATCCAATTCCTGAGGAAGAAAAGATTTCCAAAAAGAAAGGTGCTGGTAATGCCTTTGGAAAGTCATTGGTTTCCTTGACCACTGGAGGACTTGTTGACACAACCGACACTAAAGATCTGCCATTAATAATTCAAAAATTTTTCAAGGAGAATAAAATTCCACAACAAATTGTTGCCAAGTGGTATGGCAGAGACGAAAATGGGAATTTCAACATGAACCTAATTGGCGAAAGAGGTCAATACGATGCTACCGAAATGCAGGCAAGTATTGCAAAAGCCAGCGTTAGGGGCAAAGCCATGCTGGCCGATGCCGGCGAAGAGCTAATTTCCAATACGTTTGTTGTGGTTACTCGCTTTAAGTATATTCCTAAGGAAGAAGTTATGGCCGCAGCAAAACGTGGATTATCGTTACTAAAAGAATTTGGCGGGCAGAACGCGAAATTATTAGCTGACATTGGCTCTACCGCTGCCGACGTAGCATCAAAAGGGTATGTTATTCAGGCCAACTCTTACCTTTACAAACTACGTTGGAACGATTCTATTGCTGCCGTTTTCTACCAGGAGATGTGGAACGACTCCTACGACAGTTCACCCGAACGTGCAAAGGCATTTGATAGCACCGACCTGTTTAAACTTGAACTTGTAGGATTCGATAAAGCCTGGGCCGACCTTCAATCGTCAATATTTACAACAAAATCGGAGGATGAACTTGTACGCATAGCAACAGTTAAGGCAATTGACGCTGTTATTGCAAAACTACAACGCGCCCACGATGTGTTTAAAACAAAAACTCCACTTTTCGAGGTTGACCCAATATCTGCAAAGATTGGCTTGAAAGAAGGCCTGGAGAAGGGCGACCGTTACGAGGTGCTTGAACAAACCATTGACGATGAGGGTAGAACTAAGTATGTAAGAAAAGGCGTTGTAAGGGTTGACCAGCCAATATGGGATAACCGCTATATGGCTGGAGAGGAAGCAGCAGCCGATAGTACAGCTACCGCTGCTCCTTTAGTTGATAAAACTATCTTTAAGGGCATGGGAAAATTCTACCCCGGAATGCTTATCCGACAAACAAAATAATAATCCTTTAAAACAACCTAATGTAATATGAAAACTAAACTATTTTTTGGCACATTAACTTTGGTTGCCCTAATTGCCACATCGTGTGCAACATCAAAAAAAGCGGCCGATGCCGACACCAAAAGTTTCAGGTATGAGCTTGAGGCTATGCCTACAGGAACACAGGGAACATATCTTGTTAAAGTATGGACATACACCAGCGACCCAAAACTCCCAATGGATAGAGCAAAAAAGAATGCCGTTCATGGAGTAACTTTTAAAGGTTTTGCAGGCAAACCAGGAATTCCTGGACAAGTAGCCCTTGTTAACAATCCTAATGCTCAGCAGGAAAATGCTGCTTATTTCGATAAGTTTTTCGAAACTGGCGGCGATTACCTAAAGTATGCCAACATAGCCAGCAATGGCGCTATTGCTGCTGAGGACATTGTTCGCGTTGGCAAGGAATATAAAGTGGCCGTAGTGGTTTCTGTTAATGTTGCTTCGTTACGAAAAGCATTGGAGGCGGCAGGAATTATCCGGAGCTTGGATGCTGGATTCTAATAGCCTAAAGATTTTGTCAAAACAATAGCCAGAGACTTATCTCTGGCTATTTTGCTTTAAATTTCCTGCAGTTTTTGGGTTAATTCCTTAATTTAATGTAGATTTGCTTTCATCTAATCAGAAAACCTAAGCCATGAAGCACATAATTGTTCCAATCGATTTCTCGAAAGAATCTGTTAACGGATTACGTTTAGCAATAACCTTTGCTAACAAGTTCAACTGTGATATTCAAATGGTTTATGTTCAGAAATACCCTACCGATTTAACACCCGGTGGATTTGATGAGGAACATAAAAGTGCCGAAAAGAAATTTGAAGAACTGGTAGCAGAGTACTCACCCAAAATGCTCGAAAGCGCAAACCTTACCTACATTGTAAAAAAAGGAAAGATTTACCGCGAGGTGGTTAATCAGGCTCACGCCTTTGAGAATTCTGTGATAATCTGCTCTACACATGGAGCATCGGGGTTCGAGGAGTTTTTTATTGGTAGCAATGCGTTCCGCATTATCTCGGCAACGGATAATCCTGTAATAACAATTCGCCATGGCTCAATGCCCCGCGATATTCAAAAGATAGTTCTACCTATTGATATTACAACCGATACCCGACAAAAAGTTCCAGTAACAGCAGAGGTTGCAAGGGCTTTCAACGCCGAGGTTCATGTAATTGGCGTTGCCACTCTCCAAACCGACGAGATTGACCTAAAGCTAAACGCATACATCAAACAGGTTTGCAACTACCTAAAGGAGCGCGATATCCGATTCCAAACAGCCAGCCTACGTGGCGACAATATTACCGATATAACCATTGAGTACGCATTGGACGTTAATGCTGATATGGTAAGTATAATGACCGAGCAAAACATTGCACTTAGCGACTTTGTTTTGGGCAGCTATGCACAACAAATGCTAAGCAAAAGTCCAATACCTGTTCTTAGCGTTACTCCTAAGGAGATTTCTATCTCTGGAAGTTTTATTACTCAGGGGGGAGGGCACTAATTTTCTTAATAAACTACAAGAAATAATCTTCCATATTCCGGATTTAAGATGTGATAGATCTTAAACTAAATCTTTTTGAACAACACTTAAAAACAATTAAGTAGTTTAAACATTAGCCTCTGTTCATAAATTTCTCACCAAATAACCTTTGGTTTTTCTATCTTTACACTCCTTATGTTTTACAATGCAATTCACATTAAATGATTGACCAACACGTTGTTGATAGGATAATTGCCGCATCGGATATTCTGGAGGTGGTTCAGGATTATGTTACCATGCGTAAACGTGGTGTCAACTATTTGGGGAATTGTCCTTTCCACAACGAGAAAACACCTTCGTTTACCGTAAGCCCTTCAAAAGGAATTTTTAAGTGCTTTGGCTGTGGTAAGGGTGGAAATGCTGTAAACTTTATAATGGAGCATGAGCATCTTGGATATGTTGATGCTTTAAAATTCCTTGCAAAGAAATATAACATTGAAGTTATAGAGAAAGAGGCTACACCCGAGGAAATAGAGCAAAAGAACGAGCGCGAAAGCCTAATGGTTGTTAATGCCTATGCTCAGCGGTACTTCAGCGATATGCTCCACAAACATTCCGATGGCAAAAATATAGGGCTTGCCTACTTTAAGGAACGGGGATTCCACAATAACACCATAGAGAAATTTCAACTGGGCTACTGCCTTGAACAGCGCGATGCATTCACGCATTCTGCAATACACGATGGCTACAAACTCGATAATCTTGTAAAAACAGGCTTAACCATTCAACGCGAGGATGGCAGCACTTTCGACAGGTTTATGGGGCGGGTTATGTTCCCAATCCATAGCCTAAGCGGGCGCGTTATTGGCTTTGGTGGTCGTACCCTTAAAACCGACAAAAAAATAGCCAAGTACCTGAACAGTCCCGAGAGCGAGGTTTACCATAAAAGTGAGATTCTCTACGGAATTTATCAGGCAAAAAAAACTATCACCCAGGAGAATAAGTGTTTTCTGGTTGAGGGTTATACCGATGTTATATCGATGCATCAGGCTGGGATTGAGAACGTGGTGGCCAGCTCTGGAACATCGCTCACGCACGACCAAATTAAACTTATTAAGCGCTTTACACCTAACGTAACAATCCTTTACGATGGCGATGCTGCTGGTATTAAAGCATCGCTCCGAGGAATTGACTTAGTGCTGGAGGAAGGCCTCAACGTAAAGGTTGTACTTTTACCCGAGGGCGAAGACCCCGACAGTTTCTCTCGTTCGCACAGTTCAACCGAACTTTTGGACTATGTAGATAAGAATGAGACCGACTTTATAAAGTTCAAGGCAAAACTACTGCTCGATGAAGCAAAGAACGACCCCATTCAGCGCGCAAACCTTATTAACGATATTGTCCGCTCAATAAGCGTAATCCCCGAAACCATTACTCGCTCCATTTACATCAAGGAGTGCTCCCGAATAATGGATATACAGGAGGACGTGCTTTATACCGAGGTAACCAATCAGCGCAAAAAGAAGTTTGAGCAGCTAATTCAACGTGAATCGTTCGAAATAAGGGAAAAGGAAACACCCCGCCTCCCCTCCTATGTGTCGGGTATATTCTGCGAGGAACAGGAACGCGAAATTATCGCATTTCTGTTAAATTCGGGCGAGCAAGTGCTGTTTCATCACAAAACCGACGATTTTGAAGAGCAGGAGATAACCATTACTGTTGCTCAGTATATTATTGATGAAATACTTAACGACGAACTGGAGTTCCAAAACCTTGTTTACAAGAAGATTTTTGATGAGTTCGGAAAGCTACTCACCGAAAACAAAACAACCGATAATAGACATTTTATCAATCACCAAGACACTCAAATAAGTCAACTGGCGGTGGATATACTTTCATCGAGGTATAAACTCAGCAGAATATGGGGCGACCAGAACGAGGAGGATTTTCTGCAACGGGCAGTTCCCAAGGCAATTCAGGTTTACAAGAGTAAAATCCTTAAAACAGCCATTAAGCGTTTAATGGACGATTTGGCCAACCTTAAAAGTGAACAAAAGGATGATATAAATGATATTCTCTCGAAATTAAACCAACTAAACGATTTGATGAATAGAATGTCAAAAGATTTAGATAGGGTAATTCTTTAGGGCATAAAAACAAATTCTTCAAATATTGGTTAATAAATACGGAATTCTTAACTTTACCAAAATTCAAAAATCGTTAACTATTTCAACTAAACCCATATGAAAATCCAAAACACATTTCGCATCGTGGCGTTAACCGCCTTAGCTGCACTAGTGCTTAATAGCTGTGGAACAAAACAAGCTAAAGAAGCAGAAGAGCTAGAAACCGTTTCAAAAGAGCAAGCTTTCGAGGGAGTTACCAACTACCCAATTCCTACATCATTTGAGGTTATTCAGATGATTAATAAAGCTGGTGCTAGCTATATTTTAAGTATCTGCAACCCTGTTGATAATGCCAATAAGTATTTTACTGAGAAAGCAAAAGCCTTTAATTTAGGTGTTTTTGGTGCAGATTTAGCCTACTCAACCACCTACCAAATGAAGCAGGAAACCATGAACTACCTAAAGGTTTCTAAAAAAATGGTAGATGAACTTAACATCAGCACTGGATTTAACCGCGACCTTGCTGAGCGTGTTGAGAAGAATATCGACAACAAGGATTCATTAATCCTTATCATTACCGATTCTTTCTACGATTCATACAAGTATCTTGTTGAGAATGGCAAAGATAACCTATCGTTAATGGTAATTACTGGAAGTTGGGTTGAAGGTTTATACCTAACCTCACAAATTGCCCTAACAAGCCGCAACAATGTTGAGTTTGTAAAAATTATGGCCAACCAAAAAGCTCCTTTGGCAAAGATTGTAGAGTTAATGAACGCTCGCTCAACCGATGCCGAAATAGCAGAAATGATTGCTACCCTACAACCCATTGTTGATGTTTACAACACCATTCAGGGCGACACACTTACAAATGAGCAATTCCAAGCAGTTGTTGAGAACGTTGCTAAAATTAGAAATTCAATGATTTAAGCCTCGTTAAATTATCATACAAAGCGCGATTATGAAGTGACCCCAAAAAGTTGGACGGATTAATATTAATTTATAATGGAATGGGTTCTGTATTTTACAGGGCTCATTCCTTTTAAGTTAGCCTTTATTCTATCGTTGTTATAATAATCAATAT